>Ga0302320_10023475_pt1 | contig 12105 bp, 10 predicted proteins | sample Bog_T0_3_FD_202130 | JGI IMG/M metagenome (GOLD analysis project Ga0302320, IMG submission 202130) | Peat permafrost microbial communities from Stordalen Mire near Abisko, Sweden - Bog_T0_3 | ecosystem: Environmental > Terrestrial > Soil > Wetlands > Peat | place: Sweden: Abisko, Stordalen Mire...
ACAACGACAAGTTGATCTGCGTGAGGATAGGGAATCGGCCCAAGAAACGTGGCCCAGATAATGCTGAAGATGGCCACGTTGGGGCCGATGCCGAGGGCCAGGGTCAAGATCGCGGTGAGCGCGAAGCCCGGTGAGCGGCGCAGCTGGCGGATAGCATAGCGACTATTCCGCCAGATACCGGAAAATGCTTGGCTCATATCTTCTGCGGCGACACGCTCTTTCGTCACTGTCTGGTTGCCAAAACGTACGAGCGCATCGCGCCGAGCCTCCGCCGCCGACATGCCGTTGGCCATGTTCGCCTCAATCCGCATTTCGATGTGCGACTTGAGCTCGGCGTCGATCTCGTCATCCATCCGCGTGCGGCGAAAGAGATTTCCCATTCGGCGAAAGAGCGCCATATGATCACCTCACGCAAACCGCAGCAGGCCGCGGATGCCTTTGACAAGTTGTTCGAAGTCTTCTTCCGCCGCAAGCAATTGCTTTTTTCCCGCCGCAGTCAGCTTGTAGAACTTCGCTCTGCGCCCGGTCTCGGTAAGCGCCCACTCCGAGCTGATCCAGCCGCTCTGCTCCATGCGGTGAAGGGCTGGGTAGAGCGAACCCTCCTCGACCTGGAGCAATTGATTTGTAGCGAGTTGGATGTGCTGAACGATGCCGTAGCCGTGCAGGCGGCTGCGCTGAGACAGTGTTTTCAGAACCAGCAGGTCCAGGCTTCCTTGAAGATCGTTTCTCCCCATCCCATTACCTCGATATCTCGGTGTGCACGATGGTAGGCAAAGATATCTAGGTATGTCAACTTCCTGAGTACATTGCCTCGCAAATCTTTTCGCCGGAGTGATGCTGACCGGGGCGCGTGGCTGGTGTTGGTCACCAAAGAATAGCCGGAGGCGGTGTTAGACTACGGGCCAGATTAATCCTCCTCATGTTTGGCGCTTTGCAGTCCTTAAGCGCGGGAGCTTCCTGTGAAAACGCAATGTTCCAACAATGATGGACTGAGCGGAATTTGTCGAAATGCTGTTGCGCGCTACCTGGTCAATTTGGTTGCGGCCATCCTGCTGTGCGCGTCGTCGATCGTCCTGATCGCGCAGGAAAACAAAACTCCCGGTCAAACGCCATCGGTCCAGATTCCGGCTGTGGTCACCAGCGTGGAGATCGATCCCGATCGTGTCACGCTTACCCCTGGGGACAGCAAGCAATTTCAAGCAACCGTCAAAGGAACGGGAGCTTTCATTTCGGACTTGAAGTGGTCGGTCAATGATGTCACTGGCGGCAATGCCACATTGGGGACCATCAGCAAGAGTGGGTTGTACGTCACGCCCTATCCCACTCCGGCATCCGTGACGATCAAGGCCACGAGCGCGGCCGAGCCTAACAAATCGGCAGGCGCAAGCATTACTTTCGCAGCGCCACCCGCAGCGGCAGGCCCGACGCTCTCAGTGGATATGGCATTGCCAACGCATCCCATCAACCCGTTCATCTACGGGATGAACGCATGGCGGTTGCCGGGGCAGGAGCGCCAGGCGGAGATGGTTGCGAAAGAGGTGAGGCTGCCGCTCAACCGCTGGGGCGGGGACGCGGACTCTCGATACAACTACAAGCTCGACGTGACCAATGCCGGCGATGACTGGTTTTTTGAAGTCTCCCACAACTCCAATCCGAAGGCTCCCGATGAGTCCAAATTCAACGAGCAGGTGATCGCGGATCGGGCGGTTGGCGCCAAGACCTTGGGGACCGTACCAGTTATGGGCTGGATTGCAAAATCGCGCGCGCCTGGCTCAGGTTTTTCAGTTGCAAAGTACGGCCCGCAACAAAAGACCGATCCTTATTGGCATGACTACGGCAATGGCATCAAGCCGGACGGATCGAAGATTACGGGCAACGATCCGGAAGATACCTCGATGCCTGTCGATGAAAGCTGGACGTCGGAGTGGGTGAAGTACCTGGTTGGCAAGTTCGGCAATGCTGCAAACGGCGGCGTGGCCATTTATTCACTCGACAATGAACCGAGTTGGTGGAACACGACGCATCGCGATGTGCATCCTTTGCCATTCACCTACGACGAAGTTACTGAGAACGGGCTGAAAGTAGCGAAGGCCATCAAAGCCGCCGACCCTACCGCTGAAGTTAGCGGGCCTGTTATCGATTTCTGGCTCACATATTTCTATTCAAAGAAGGACGTTGAATGGATTTGGGGGCACAGGCTGAGTGCGGCAAAAGATCCCCCAGCCGATCGAATGGCTCATGGGAACGTTCCGTTGATCGAGTATTATTTGCGCGCATTCAAAGCGGCGCAGGATGCGGACCCGCAACACACGCGGTATCTCGACTATCTCGACCTGCACACTTACTTTGCGGCCAACGACGCCATGCTGAAGCCTGCGGGCACAAGCATGCAACAGAAGGCGGTGCTTAACTCGACACGCGTATTCTGGGACCCGGCGTATACCGACTTCCACTTCCAAAATCCTGACAAACTCATGCAGCCGCTTGCCCCGCAGATGATTCCTCGCATGAAGAAGTGGGTTGCGGATAACTATCCAGGAACGAAGACAGCGATCACCGAATATAACTGGGGTGGGCCTGAACACATCAGCGGTGCTGTTGCACAGGCTGACATTCTGGGGATCTTTGGGCGCGAGGGTCTTGACCTTGGCGCGGTGTGGGGACCGCCGGACCTTAATTCGCCCTTGCTGTTCGCCTTCAAGATCTATCGTAACTATGACAATGCCGGCGGCGAGTTCGGAGACACAAGCCTCGCAGCCACAAGCGGAGATCAGAGCAAGCTATCCGTCTACGCAGCGCGGCGAACGGCCGATCGCACTGTTACCGTGGTGGTGATCAACAAGACATTTGGCGACTTACAGACGGATCTGACGCTTGACCAATTCAAGGCCAAGGGGCCGGTGAAGGTTTATCAATTTAGCGGCGCGGACCTCAAACAAATTCGCGCGCTATCTCCGGTCAAAGCATCAAAAGACAGCGGAAAGACAAGAGCGTCCGTGTTGAAAGACCAGTTATTCCCGGCCATGTCGATTACTCTGTACGCAATTTCCAGTAAGTGAGAGCTCTTCAGCATGTTGAATGCGATTGAGCGCGAGCGAACCTCGATAACTGGTCGGCGTGGTTGGCGCTAAAGGATGTTTACCGCACGCGCCGCCAAAAGGGCTACCGTAGCGAATGAAATCAGCGCTTGAATCATCATCAGAACCTTTGCCCAGGAGGACAGAACCGGAGAGTCTGTCGGAGAAAATGCTGTGCTCGTATTGAAAGCGAGAAACAGGTAATCGACAAATCCTGGACTCCAATATTGTTCCGGCTTGTCCGATTTTCCATGTTGATAGAGTGTCATCTGCGGAAACAAAAATGCCCCGTCGGTATGGACGCCGCGCAACTCACGGGCGCGAGGGCCTCCGGCATCGAGCCGCCAATACCATGACGCGAATACAAGAATGTTCGTGATCCAAAGGGCAGCGGCGGAGCGCAACAGGTCCTGGGGCGATTCTTTGTGTAGAGGCAACGCCGCCACGAGCAAGGCAAGCGACCAGACCATGTCGACCGTCACAATTGAGGTCAGCACATGTCCGAGAATTTTGTTGAGCTTGTCCAGCCCCCGTTGCCGTGCCCATATCGTAGGAATCATCAAGACTCCGACGATGGTAATCAGCAGCCAGTCAGGACCTACCGACAGATTTTCGGGCAGCACCAAACTCAATCCGCCCACCGCAAGCAGAGCGAACATTGCAGGCCATCGTGGTTCCAATCGTTTTGGTGTATTCGTCATGAAGGCTTCTATTCTGCGAGCCGGTCAAGAAAGGCTGGCCGTGGGGACGGTCAGCCTTTTGTTTTTTGCCGTCAGCCTATTCTGCCTGGATCGCAACAGCGTCGAGTGGAGCGTCTACTCTGCGCCGTGGCACTTCTTGTATTTCTTACCGGAGCCGCAGGGGCATGGATCATTACGGCCAACCTTGTCGCCAGTGCGGCGTTGGTTGGGTTGTGAGGCCTCTCCTGCTCCAGCGCGTGTGGCTGCTTCGAGCTCGCGCGCCTTCTTGCGAGCGAATTCTTTCTCAAGCGAGTCGATGGTCGTCGATGGCTGACGTGTGGGCAAGGAGATTTCGCGGGGCTCGCCTTCGATGGTAGTCGGGCGCGCGGCGCTGGCCACCGGCGGCGCGCTCGGCACGGGGCCGCGCGCCTGCACGGGCTGCTGCGGGACCGCTGCTCCGTCGGGCCCGAGAATCTGCATGCGGAACAGGAAGCGGACCGTGTCTTCCTGAAACTTGAGCATCATGGCTTCGAACATGTCGAAGGACTCGCGCTTGTATTCAACAAGCGGATCGCGCTGTGCATAGCCGCGCAGGCCGATGCCCTCTTTTAGATGGTCCATAGAAAGAAGGTGCTCCTTCCACAGGCCATCGATGACGCTGAGCATGACCATGCGCTCGTGATAGCGCATGGTTTCGGGAGAGAGGATTTTTTCCTTGGCTTCGTAGTCGGCCTTGAGACGTTCGAATATCTCTTCGCCGAGTTCGTGACGGCTGATCTCGAGGGGCTTGATGCCGGAGGGCTCAAGCCGGAAACCAAAGTGATCGATCAGTTTGTCCGCGAGGCTCTTCAGGTCCCACTGATCCGGATGCAGCTTCTCAGGGCAGAACTCTTCGAGAAGCGTGCTGAGGATTCCGCCCGCATAGTCCTCAAGGATAAGGTCGCGCTGATCGACGCCTTCGAGGAGTTGACGACGCAAGCCATAGACGGCCTCGCGCTGCTTGTTCATCACGTCGTCGTACTCGAGCAAATGTTTGCGGCTCTCGAAGTTTTGCGATTCGACGGCCTTCTGCGCGCCTTCAATGCGATTCGAGATCATCTTGGATTCGATCGGCATGCCCTCTTCCATGCCGAGACGCTCGAGCAGCGTGGAAACCCACTGGCGCGCGAAGATGCGCATGAGGTCGTCTTCAAGAGATAGAAAGAATCGGCTCTCGCCCGGATCGCCCTGACGGCCTGCGCGGCCGCGAAGCTGATTGTCGATGCGGCGGGACTCGTGGCGCTCGGTGCCGAGAATGAACAGGCCGCCGGATTCGATGACCTTATTGTGATCGGCGAGCGCTGCCTCGGCATGGCCCTGCAGAGCCTCGGCCCAGTCGGCGTCAGAGACTTCAAACTCCTGGCCCTGGTAGTAGAAACGAAGAAACCCGGCCGGAGCCATGGGATTGATGGCGCCCTCGTTGGCGCTGATGGCGCGGGCCTGGCCCTTCTTCACAAGCTCCTGGCGGGTCATGAAGTCGGCGTTACCGCCGAGCAGGATATCGGTGCCGCGGCCTGCCATGTTGGTGGCGATGGTGACGGAGCCGTAACGGCCGGCCTGCGCGACGTACTCGGCTTCGCGCTCGTGAAACTTGGCGTTGAGCACGACATGCTTCACGCCCTTGCGTTGAAGGATGGCGGAGAGGCGCTCGGACTTTTCGATCGACGTTGTGCCGACCAGGACCGGCTGCTTCTTCTCGTGAAGCTCGACGATGCTTTCGGCGACCGCGGTGTACTTCTCTTTTTCGGTGCGGTAGACGACGTCGGGATTCTCCTTCCGGAGCATCGGCTTGTTTGTGGGGATGACGACAATCTCGAGCTTGTAGATCTTTTCGAATTCGGCAGCTTCGGTCTCGGCGGTGCCGGTCATGCCGCTGAGCTTTTTATAGAGGCGGAAGTAATTCTGGAAGGTGATGGTGGCGAGCGTTTGATCTTCCTTCTTGATCGCCACGCCTTCTTTGGCTTCGATGGATTGATGCAGGCCATCGCTCCAGCGGCGGCCCGGCATAAGGCGGCCGGTGAATGTATCGACGATGATGACTTCGCCGTCTTTGACCACGTACTCGACATCACGGCGATAGAGCGCATGCGCCTTGATGGCTGTTTCGACGTAGTGCTTGAGCTCCCAGTTTTCAGCGTCGGCAATGTTGCCGATGCCGAGAAGCTTTTCGATGGTTTCCCAACCCTGGTCCGTCACACCGATCGTGCGCTGCTTTTCGTCAACGATGTAGTCGCCGGAGAAAAACTTCTCTCCTTCTTCAAGGCGGATGCCGAGCTGCTCCTGACGACGGTGATCGCTCCACTCAACCTCTTCGCCCTTTTCAAGCTGCGGAATGATTTTGACGACGCGGGCGTATTTATCGGTGGTCTGATCGGTGGGGCCGGAGATGATGAGCGGGGTGCGCGCCTCGTCGATGAGGATGGAATCGACTTCGTCGACGATGGCGTAGTAGTGACCTCGCTGGACACAGTCTTTGATTTCGAACTTCATGTTGTCGCGCAGGTAATCGAAGCCGAACTCGTTGTTGGTACCGTAGGTGATGTCGCTGGCGTAGGCTGCGCGGCGTTGACTGTCGTCAAGGTCGTGAACGATGACGCCGACGGTGAGGCCAAGGAACTCGTAGATCTTGCCCATCCACTCTGCATCGCGCTTGGCAAGGTAATCGTTAACCGTGACCACGTGGACGCCGTGGCCGGCGAGTGCGTTGAGATAGCAGGCGAGCGTGGCGACCAGGGTCTTGCCTTCGCCGGTCTTCATTTCGCTGATCTTGCCCTGGTGCAGCACCATGCCGCCGATGAGCTGCACGTCGAAGTGGCGCATTTTTACACTGCGCCAACCGGCTTCGCGAACGACGGCAAAAGCTTCGGGGAGAATCTCGTCGAGAGCGAGCTTTTCAGCTTCGGCCTGCGCCTTCTCTTTTTCTTCGGGGTCTTCGATGCCCTTGATTGCCTCGGCCACGCGCTCGGCGATGCGCGCCCGGAACTCGACGGTCTTGGCGCGCAATTCCTCGTCGGTGAGCGCCTGGATGGCAGGCTCGAAGGCGTTGATCGTCGCCACAACGGGCCAGAGCTTCTTGATGACGCGCTCGTTTGCGGTGCCAAAGACTTTAGTTAGAACAGTATCGAAAACCACAAGAATCTCCGTTTACCAGTGTAAATGGTTATGGGTTGCGAGGGTGTGAGCGACCGCTTTGGTCGCTAAACCCCCGGCATAAGAGAACATACGTAACTCGGACCATCGCGGATTCAATGCAAATCAAACCGGACCGAAGCAACCCGGACCGAAGTAAGCCGACTCGGGTACGGTAGCCAGTCATAGCTTCACCTGAAGGCGTTCGACGTGCTGGCCGTGACGTATGCGACGCAGTTGCCGATGCAGATGCTTTTGCGGGGAGTCGGGGCCGCCCTGGTCGTCCTGATCGGCGTCTTCCTTCTGTTTTTCCTCAATCACATGCACCATGCTGGGCCGATGAAAGACCTGCATGAACTGGAAAGCCATCCCCAGCGCCAAGGCTGACGGACAAAATCCGCGCCGAAGAACCCGCCATCGAAGCCGAAGCACGCCGTAGTGGCAAAGGATCAGCACTACAGCTAGGAATGGCAGATACATTGCAAAAACGCACCAACCATAAAACGTATTCACGGTCATGAGTTCCCTCTGCTGAGCCCAGTCCTAAGAGTTTTCGCAAACGTAGTGGAAAATTCCGGCTGCGGGCCGCATGCAGACAAGGCTGTGCGGTGGCCGGAACGTTTGTTTCGTTGTCTTTAGGAATTAACCGCGGAGGAAGGGTGGAGGGCGCTGGAAGCGTATGGGGAGGATCGGCGCAGCAGGCACGCGGCTGGCGTAGACATACGTCATCCGTGGCAGCAGGCTGAGCGGAGAGATGGCCGCAATGAACAGCAGCGGCAGAATCGCAACAAAGTCCAAACCATGACCGGCTGGGCTATGTGGCATCAGCAGGCACAGAAGCGCGGCTGCGACTGCGATGACCGCAAGCAGCAGGATTCCGTATTGGCGCTGGCTCCGTTGCATGGCTCTCTCTTCGGTAGGAGTATAGCAGCCCCGAGGAATGTGACCGGAAATCCTTGCCTGGACAGAAGAGGACCGACAAGCTAGCGGACCGTTGGCCTTGATTCAGGCCACCGTTCGAAGGGAGGAGAACCCGATAACCTCCTTAGTCTCATCAAGCATCCTTCGGGATCAGATCCAGGCTGCCTCGATGGAGCAGTTTAAATCTTCCCTTGACACCGTACCAACTAATTGGTATGATACCGTCTAGTTGGTATGGTGACGAGCGTTGACACAGCAAACCCAGCACGAATCGAAAACCAAGTTGCTCGACGCGGCACTGCACGTCATCCGGCTCAAGGGTTACGCCGCCACGACGATTGATGACATCTGCCACGAGGCAGGGGTGACGAAGGGCAGCTTTTTCCATCACTTCAAATGCAAGGACGAACTGGCGCTGGCCGCGGCATCGCACTGGGGAACTATGACGAATGTTTTTTTCGCCGCGGCACCGTACCGCAAACTGCAAGACCCGCTACAACGGCTTCTCGGCTACGTCGATTTTCGCGGGGAGATTATTAAGGGTGAATTGTCTGATTACACCTGCCTGCTGGGAACGCTGGTTCAAGAAACCTATGAAACCCACCCGGACATTCGTGCTGCTTGCGATGAATGCATGTCGTCGCACATCGCTGAGCTGACGCGCGATGTTGAGGCCGCCAAAGCACTCTATGCACCGCAGGCACAGTGGAGGGCGGAAAGCGTCAGCTATTTCATTCAGGTCGTTCTGCAAGGCGGCTTCATCTTTGCGAAAGCGAAGCAAAACCCGGATGTCGTTCATGAGAGCTTGGCGCATCTGCGGCTTTATTTCGAAGCTCTATTCAATCAACCACCTCAGGTAAATCGAAAGGAGAGACGGACATGAAGTGCATGATTTTCGTTAAGGCGAGCACCGACAGCGAGAAAGGCGCCATGCCAGGCCCGGAGTTGTTAGCCGCAATGGGGAAGTACAACGAGGAACTCTTCAAGGCGGGCATCATGAAGGGCGGTGGCGGCTTGAAACCGACTTCTCAAGGCAAACGGGTCAGGTTCTCAGGCGTACAACGCACAGTAATTGATGGCCCGTTCGCCCCGACGGAGAACCAGGTAGCTGGCTATTGGCAGTGGGAGGTCAAGTCGTTGGACGAAGCCGTCGAATGGCTCAAGCGCTGCCCGAATCCAATGCTGACGGACTCGGACATTGAAATTCGGCCAGAGTTTGAGGCAGCAGATTTCGTACAGTAGCTCGGACACACCCGGCACGTCCAACTAGCCGCCTTGAAATGGTGCAATTGAAGCAAGGTTACAAGGCGGCTCGGTGCCGTCTCACAAATGGCCCTTTGTGAGACGGCCCGCTCTTCAAAAGATCGAATACGCGGTTTTCGCGTCAACGCGCAGGTCGGTTCCTCATCGGGCGATCCACATATTGACCCGGATCCCTTATTTACCATTCTAAAGATCGCCTCCTTACTGACAGCGCTCGTCCATTTCTGCATCCAATCTCGTCTCCGGCTCTTCTTCAATTCACTCTTTGGGCAATTTTCCCTATTGACGAACACCGGCCAGTGGTCTGACCATTGGTTTGCAGGCGGCGCGCACGGCTCGAAGCCGAATCCAAATCAAACAAGAAAAGCAGAGAGGGCCTCATGAAGCTCACAGACCAAATTTCCCTGACACATGGAAGCAGGCGGCAATTCTTGAAGGCCGGTAGCGCGGCGCTCGCGGCAACGGCCGTGAGTTGGAGCGCGAAAAGCTATGCGGCGATTGCGGGCGCGAACGACCGGGTGCGCGTGGGCGTGATTGGTTGTGGAGACCGCATGAAGCAGTCCCTGATTCCCGCATTCCTTGAGAACGGCAAGGAGATGAACTTTGAGTTTGTCGCCATATCGGATTTATGGAGCTGGCGGCGCGAAGAGGGCGTGGCCTACATCGAGAAGCTATCTGGCGCGAAGGTCGACGCGGTGCGCAACAACGATGAACTCTACGCGCGCAAGGATGTGGATGCGGTGGTGGTGGCGACGGCCGACTTCCAGCATGCGCTGCATGGCGTTGAAGCGGTGAATGCGGGGCGCGACGCGTATGTGGAGAAGCCGACGGCGCACACGATGGCCGATGCGAGGGCCTTTCGCGCAGCCGTGCACAAGACTGGAAAGATCGTGCAGGTGGGGACGCAGCGCCGGTCAACACCCGCGTATATGAAGGCTGCGGAGTACATCAAGTCAGGCAAGTTTGGCGACATCGTGATGGTTGAGATGACGTGGAACGTGAACCAGCCCGGACGGTGGCGCAGGCCCGATCAGGTTCCGCTGTTGAAAGAAGCAGACACCGATTGGAAGCGCTATCTGATGAACCGGCCGCAGGTGCCGTTCGACGCGCGCAAGTATCTTGAGTTCCGTTTGTTCTGGCCGTATTCGTCGGGGATTCCTGACCAGTGGCTGGTGCATCAGATAGATACTGTTCATTGGTTTACAGGGTTGCCGCATCCGCGATCTGTAGTGGCGAATGGCGGCATTTATCTATGGAAAGACGGTCGCGAAAACTGGGACACGATGACGGCGGTGTTCGATTACGGCCCGCTCGACGATCCCTCCAAGGGATTTCAAGTGCAGTACTCGTCGCGGTTCACTAACTCGGCCGGTGGAGTAAAGGAGCTCTATTACTCGAACGGCGGCATGATCGACATGGACAAGCAGACGGTGACGCCGACCGGCGGCCTGAGCGCAAAAGAGGCCGCGGCGATGGGCATGAAAGAGAATAAGCTGGCGAGCTTTTCGCTGTCAGAGGAGGCGCAGGGATCTTATACCGACGCCAACACCGGCAAGGACCCCATGACCAGCGCCAACATGCGTAACTGGATGGAGTGCGTGCGCAGCCGCAAGACGCCGAATGCCTCGATTGAGGCGGGCTATAGCCACTCGGTTGCGCTGTGCATGAACGTGGCGGCGATCAAGACGGGCGAGAAAGTTACTTTCGACGATAAGACGCAGCAGGTGATGGCGGGAGGCAAGGTGTATGCGTAGCAAACACCGTTCGGGAGCGCATTCAGCGACCCTATCGGCATTGGTGCTAATAGCCGCAGCAAGTTTCGCGGCACCAAGCGCATTCGCCGCAAGCAAAGGCAAAGGCGTTGAAGTCATCGCCAACGAGGCTGCCCGGCGCGTGGATGTGACCATCGACGGCAAGCCGTTCACGTCGTACATCTGGCCGACGACGCTGAAAAAGCCGGTGCTCTATCCGCTGATTGATTCAGATGGTGTGACAGTAACTCGTGGCTATCCTCTGGCGCCGCTCGCGGGCGAGCGTGTCGACCATCCGCATCACGCGGGCATGTGGTTCAACTATGGAAATGCGAATGGCTTCGATTTCTGGAATAACTCCGACGCGATCAAGGCGGAGCAGCAGCCGAAGATGGGCACAGTGGTGCACACAAGGATTGTCTCGACCAAAAGCGGCGCGGACAAGGGTGAGCTGGTGGTCGATTCCGAGTGGATTACGGGCGAGGGCAAGAAGATCATCGAGCAGCAGACGCGCTACGTTTTTGCGCGGGGCCTTGGACCGAATGTTGCACAGCGAGTAATCGATCAGATCGTCACGCTGAAGGCTGTCGACAAAGTTGTCTTCAACGACGACAAGGAAGGCGTGCTGGGCATTCGCGTGGCGCGCTGGCTTGAGTCGCCGGAAGAGAAGGGCGGAATCTTTACCGATGTGAATGGGAATGCGACGAAGGTAGAGGCGCCCACTGGGCCGAATCCCGCTACGGGCGTTTATCTGACCAGCGAAGGAATCAAGGGCTCGCTGGTCTGGAGCACACGCGGGCGTTGGTGCTTGCTGACTGGGCACACCGGCGACCATGTCGACACGATAGCAATCATCGATCATCCAGGGAATCCTGGCTACCCGACCTACTGGCACGCGCGGGGCTATGGCCTGTTCGCCGCGAATCCACTGGGCCGCAGTATCTTCGACCCCAGGCAGCCGGCCTTCAACTACACGATGGATAAGGGCCAGGAGACGACTTTTCGCTATCGTGTAGTTATCGCCGACCGCACCGAAACTGCCGACGATCTGAATAAAGAAGCGGATAGGTTTGCGGCGGAATACAAATCGCCGGCAAACTACCGTTGAAGGTCCAAGGGCCTTAGTGCGTTCCCAATTTTGACTGCCAAATAACAGATCGGAAAAAGTGCCAGGAGTGGCAGCCACCTCAACAGCGGCTTATGCTCCAGCCGGGCGGCCTCCTCGGTCCAGACGTTCAGCCCGTT
>Ga0302320_10023476_pt1 | contig 12104 bp, 15 predicted proteins | sample Bog_T0_3_FD_202130 | JGI IMG/M metagenome (GOLD analysis project Ga0302320, IMG submission 202130) | Peat permafrost microbial communities from Stordalen Mire near Abisko, Sweden - Bog_T0_3 | ecosystem: Environmental > Terrestrial > Soil > Wetlands > Peat | place: Sweden: Abisko, Stordalen Mire...
CGCGGCTGGCAGACGGTGGCGCCCTCGGCCATCCCCTTCGCAGAAGGTGAGAATCCTCCGATCGCCCTCGATCACGGCGGGCTCGCCGCCGTTCGTGACGCTTTCGTGGAGGCGGCAAGGCGATCCGCCAGGCTCGGGTTCGATGCGATCCAGCTCCATGGCGCGCACGGTTATCTGCTGCATCAGTTTCTCTCGCCCTTGGCCAACCAGCGCGAAGACGACTACGGTGGCAGCCTCGAAAACCGAATGCGCTTTCCCCTCGAAGTATTCGATGCCGTCCGCACGGTCTTTCCGGTCGAGCGGCCAGTCAGCATGCGCGTATCGGGGACCGACTGGGCCGAAGGAGGTTGGGACCTCGAGCAAACCATCGCCTTTGCGAAAGCGCTCGCGGCGCGAGGCTGTAGCGCCATACATGTCTCGAGTGGGGGTATGACGCCTGTACAGAAGATCCCGGTCGGGCCGAGCTATCAGGTGCCGCTCGCCCGTGCCGTCAAGGCTGCAACGAACTTGCCGACCGTCGCGGTGGGCCTTATCGCTGGCTATGATCAAGCTGAGGCGGTTATTGGAACCGGCGACGCCGATTTTGTCGCTCTCGCGCGAACCATACTCTACGATCCGCGCTGGCCGTGGCATGCGGCTGCGCATCTTGGTGCGACCGTGAAGGCTCCAAAACAATATTTGCGCTCGCAGCCAAACCGCCATCGGCATTTGTTTGATGTCTGAGGGACAGTAATTTCGCATTAGGAGAGAGGGCGGCGTCATGCCAGATCCGGTGTCGCACGGCTGACGCTCTCGCCATCCCTGGCGCGTAGGGTCCAAAAGGACAGTGAGGAGACGATGGTCAACCCGCCCAAGGTCACGAAAGCGCGATGTAGCGCCGTGATGACCGCGAGGCGATCGGACTGCGGCAGATCTCCAAGATACCATGCTGCCACCAACGATCCGCAGGCCAGGCCGAAGCTCATGGAGATTTGCTGAAACGAGCTGGCTATCGTGCTCGCCATGCTCGACTCACTCGTCTCGATGTCCGCATAGGCCATGCTGTTCATGCTGGAAAACTGCAGTGAATTGAAAAAGCCCAGAGCGAGGCCAATGGCTATGATTGCCGCCAGCGATGTGTGCGCCGTCACCAGCGCGTAAAGACAGATGGTCAAGCCGATCATCACCGTGTTGACGATCAGCACTTTGCGATATCCGAAAAGCCCCAGCACGCGCGTGGAAATAAACTTCATTCCCATCGCGGCGGCGGCGGTGGGCATCATCAGCATGCCCGATTGCCACGCCGGCAGACCCAGCCCGATCTGAAACAGCAAAGGCGTTAAAAAGGGCAATCCGCCAACCCCGAGCCGCGTGATGAAGCCGCCGATCACCGAAACGCGAAAGGTTCGCACCTTGAACAGCGCCAGCTGCAACAGCGGATAGGGCGCTTGGCGCGCATGACGCCAATAGGCGGCGAGCAAGGTCAGCGCGAGCAGCAACAGCGCCGCCTCCACGGCGATGTTGATCTCGTGTTCACCGAAAATCTCCAGCAGCCAGGACAGCAGCGCGGTCCCGGCTCCAAACAGCGCCAGCCCGATCACATCGAGTGGGCGCGAGGTGTCGCCATAATAATCCTGCATATAACGATGAATGAGCCACAGCGCGACGATCCCCGCCGGAACATTCACGAAGAAAATCTCCCGCCACGACAACCAGTGGACGATCAAGCCGCCGACCGTCGGGCCAAGCAACGGCCCGATCAGCGCGGGGATGATGACGAAATTCATTGCTTGCAGCAGTTCCGCCTTGGGAAAGGTGCGGATCACGGTGAGTCGCCCGACCGGCATCATCATGGCCGCGCCTATCCCTTGTAAAATACGCGCCGCCACCATCTGCCGCACGTTCATAGCGAGCCCGCAAAACACCGAGGAAATCGTAAAGACCGTAATGGCGACTGCAAACACGCGCCGCGTGCCGTATCGATCGGCGGTCCAGCCGCTCACCGGAATGCAGACCGCAAGACTGAGAATATAGCTGGCAGCCAAGGCCTTAAGGCTGAGCGGGGTCACATGCAGACTCGCCGCCATCGACGGCACAGCGGTGTTAACGATGGTCGAGTCGAGCTGCTCCATGAACAGCGCCGTGGCGACGACCCATGGCAAGAAGCGCTTGACTGTCGGACCATCCATCCTTAGCATACTGTTCTTGGCCTCAGACCGCTATTGGATCAAATTTGTCTACGTCGTCTAACGGGGAATTAATTGTCATTTCTTTGGATTTAAACCCCCATATTTGAGACGGCCTCTTCGATTATTCACGGACAGCGCTTATGTTACATAAATCAAGAAAGGAGACGAGCTTGGCTCGGAGGATTTCCTCTGACGCGGCTCCCGGGGCGCGAAAATGCCCATCTTGCGCGGCGATTTGGTCTCATCGAATTTGTTCGTCGCTTGCGCGAGGACCGACTTTCGCTTCTTGCGCCGGCAGTCTTTCACCGCAATCTCATCTATAATCACATTCTCTTCCTCCACCCCATCATGGTGAACAAGCCGAAATATATCGAGCATGTGCTCCTAACGGTCTTGTCACGTTCGTGGGTTTTACTTGTCAATAGAGCGGGGCGCTTTCAACCCGCATGTCTATATTTCAATGCCTTAGGACACTCGTCGCCGACCAGAGTTGGCTCGGAAATCGCCTATTCTTGGCCAACGTGACGATGCCGTTGAGAGTTTCGGAGCTTTGCGATTTACAGTGGAACCAAATCGACTTCCAAAGCGCGGCAATCCACATTCGGCGCGTGAAGCGCGGCACGCCAGCAACGCACCCTCTCACAGGAAATGAGATGCGAGCCCTGCGCAAGCTAAAGAGTGAAAATGCGGCAAGCCCGTTTGTCTTCGTGTCCGAGCTTGGCACGCCATTCACGACAATGGGATTCTCTCAAATGCTGAAACGTGCCGCTGACAAGGCCGGGCTCGGCATCAAGGTCCATGCGCACATGCTCCGGCACGCTTGCGGCTTCAAACTCGCGAATGATGGAGTCGATACGCGCTCGCTGCAAAGCTACCTTGGGCATAAGAATATTCAGCACACCGTCCGCTATACGGAATTATCCCCAAATCGGTTCAAGGACTTTTGGAAGGATTAGGGCCATAAGGCCAGCCTCTTATCGAAAAAGCCCTGGAGCGCATCCGGGGCTTTTCTTTATCCGCGCAACGAAAAGTTGAACCCATGGCCACCATGTGCAATTCCGTTGCACGCTGTTTAGGACCCGCGGGCCGCTTCGTCACGGTTAACTGCAGCCCGGAGTAAAGATATGACGAACGAAGACGACTAAGTGCAAGCGGCGGAACTGGCGAGACTCGAAAGTCTTATCGAGTTAATCATCACCCAGGACGACGAACGAGGGCTCGCTCTTATCCCTGCTAGGATTGTCGCGGAGGTAATGGAAGCTCTCGATCCGGAGCGGATTTCTCACCCGGCGCTCTATGCGGGTTGCCGCCATCACGTGCGGCAAGTCGTTTGCGGAATTCTTGGAATCGATGACGAGCCAGAAGACGTCGCGGAACAAGCATGATGCCTCAGCAATTGGCGTTCCCGTTTTTCATCGGTTAGCCCGAGCCGGTCTGCCGCGCCCGTCACGATATAGAAAGCGGCTCGCTAGGGTTGACGAGGCGACGCCCCAACCAATTAGCGGCTTCCGAAAATTGTGGCGCAATTGCCACAGCTGTGGCGAATTTTTGTCGCGTCACATTCGACGGCCTGGGTGATGGTAAATTCTAGATGCGGCGGGTTTGGCTCATGCCAATACTTGTTTATCTCGCCGTAACAGTTTGGCCATTCCCGTCGCGCCTTAAGGCGTATCTGAGCCTAGCCCAAAGCGCTTTAGGGCGGAGTAAATTTCCGTAGCTTCATTTGGGTGTCAGCTTCCTTCTATCCGTTCCCAGCCTTCCAATCGAGCTACCCACTCATGGCCCGGCCTTGTCACGCCGGTTCGGGCTTGCGGTCCCGCTGGCGGTTCGGTAGCCAAGGGGATGAAGAAAATCAGCTATCGCGGCTACCGCTTTCCGCCGGAGGTCATCCAGCAGGCGATCTGGCTCTATTTCCGGTTCAACTTGAGCCGCCGTGACGTCGAAGACTTGTTGGCAGAACGGGGCATTTTGGTCTCCTACGAGACCATTCGGCGCTGGGTGAATCATTTCGGGCCCAAAATCGCTGCGGACCTGCGCAAACGTAGACCCAAGCCACACGCCACCTGGCATCTTGATGAGGTCTATCTGAAAATCGCCGGTCGCATGGTCTATCTTTGGCGCGCCGTGGACGCCGAGGGCGAAGTGCTTGATGTGCTGGTCCAGAGCAGGAGGAACAAGCAGGCGGCGCTGAAACTCATGCGAAAGTTGCTGAAGAAATACGGGTTTGTCCCAGACAAATTGATCACGGATGACTTAAGATCTTATCCTGGCGCTGCCAGTGATCTTGGAATCGCGAGACGACATGAGCGGGGTCGATGGCGCAACAACCGAGCCGAGAATTCGCATCAACCGACCCGGCGACGAGAATACAAGATGCAGGGATTCAAATGTCCGGGATCATCCCAGAGATTTCTCTCAACTCACGCAGCCACCTACAACACGTTCAACGTCCAACGTCATCTCACTTCTGCAAGGACGCACCGAGCCTTTCGCGCGTCGGCTATGAACATATGGCGCGAGGCGGTCGCGGTCGCCTGAAACTGTTCGAGACGCAGATTTCACGCGTTCTTTTTTCGATAGCGTGACAGCGCCACCGGGGCTTCATAGCCCCTTTTCTCTTAACCAGATCGGTACACTTTCACGCCGCTACTTGGCACAATTTGTCTCCGCCATTGACAGTGCTACCGTCGTGACGCAAGTTTATAGGGTGCTCGCGGCCGGATAGCCGCGCTTCGGTCGGGAGAAGCGTGCCCGCTTGATGAACTGTCATTTCTCGTTCCAATAGCCAACCAAAACGGGTATATGCCCGGCAATGGAATTCGAAACACTTTGCGCTTGCACAACGCTCCGCCGGGCTGCGCGCGCGGTCACCGCCGCTTACGATGCAGCTCTAGCTCCGTCGGGGCTGCGCATCACCCAGTTCTCCATCCTGCGCAGGCTCGCTCGCCTTGGCCCTCTGCCCGTTACGCGCCTAGCGGCCGAGGCCGCGCTCGATCGCTCCACGATGGGACGCAACCTCAATCCGCTGGAGCGCCGCGGCCTGGTTCGAATTGAGGTTGGGGACGCCGACCAACGCGAGCGCATCGCCTATCTAACAGCCGCAGGCGAGGCCGCGATGAAGGCGGCACTGCCGCACTGGCGCAAGGCTCAGCAGCGGATCGCGACCTTGGTGCAGCCTTCGGCTATCGCCGAGCTCGTCGATCAACTCGACGCGTTTGCGGTGTCTGAGGAAGACCGGGAGAGACGCGCCTGAGAAGAGACCAGGAACGTCGGAAAACGCAGCGCTCTTGAACACAGAAGTGTGAAACTCAAGCCCCCGAATCGGGTTTGTATCCCAGAAGAATGGGTATATACAAGTAAAGTGAACTTGGCGCCTTCGGGGCGCTTTGAAATGAGCCTGAAACGGGTATATGCCCGCACAAAAAGGACATTACCATGTCCGCCCCCGAAACAACCTCTGCTACGGCGGTCGCGTTGGCGCCTGGGCTGCAAGGAGAGTTGAGAGACCAGGCTACAAGCAATTTCACACACGAAACGGTGCCGACACAATTGCTTGAGGCCGAGGGCATTCGTTATGCCTACCGCCGTTTCGGCAAGACAGGGACGGTTCCGCTGCTCTTTCTGGAGTACTTCAACTCCAACATGGATGGCTGGGACCCGGCGGTAACGAACAGCCTCGCAGCGGATCATGAGGTCATTCTGTTTGACAATGCGGGTGTTGGGGCTTCGGGAGGCGAAACGCCTTACACGGTCGTGGAGATGACGCACCATTGCGTTGCTTTCTGCTGTGCACTCGGCCTAAAGGCGACTCATGTCGTGGGCTTCTCCCTAGGTGGGATGATTGCGCAGCAGCTAGCCCAGGACCATCCTCACCTCGTTCAGCGTCTGATTTTGTTGGGGACAGGACCCCGCGGTGGAGAAGACATGACCTTCACCGAACTATCGCCCGAAGAACAAGCCGACCCGGTTGCGTTCTTATTGGGGGCGTTCTTCTCTCCCTCCGAAGCCAGCCAAGCGGCTGGGAGGGAATATATAAAGCGACTCGAGTCTCGCAAGGAGGATCGTGACTTTCCTGTGTCCAGGGACTCGGCCGTGGCACAGCTTGCCGCGATCAGAGAATGGGGAACCGTCCCACCAATCGGCCGTTACGCCACCCTGAAGAACATCATACATCCGGCCCTTATCGTTCACGGCAATAAGGATATTGTGGTTCCACCGATCAACGCGCTCATTCTGGCGGAGCACCTGCCGAATGCTCAACTCATCGTGTACTCCGATTCAAGTCACGGGGCCCAGTTTCAGAATGCAAAGCTATTCCTGGAGCACGTGAAGCTGTTCTTGAGTGAGTGAGACATCCGAGAGCCTGCAATCGAGCAAGCCGGAGATGAGAAGGCGACCCTTCGGAACGTAGAGGATGAAAATGAGTGAGACGAGCCAGGAAAAGAACAGAGCGCTCGTTCTTGAGGCCTTCGAAACGCTATTCAACAAACGCGATTACGCTGCCGCCGAGCGCTTCTGGTCGCCCAACTATATCCAGCACAGCGCTCACATCGCGCCCGGACGCGAAGGCCTGTTCAATCTCGTCAAAGGTCTGCCACAAACACTGAGGTATGAACCGGGAGTGATTGTGGCAGAGGGAGATTTTGTGATCCTCCATGGGCGATTTTCGGGCTTTGGCCAGCCTGCCAACTGGATTGCGGCCGACATTCTCCGGATAAAGGATGGCATTTTCATCGAGCACTGGGATGTGATTCAGGACGAGGCCTCGCGCGACCAGTCCAAGAGCGGCCTTCCAATGTTCGGAGAACAGTTTCCGAAGTGAGCGTGGACCGCCGCTTACGCTGGCATCCCAAGCTCCCGGACTTTCTATCAGTCGCGCTTTGATTCCTCACGGCGAAATACCTCAAAATGTAACCATGCAAAAACTTCTTAATCCATGTGGAGGTTAACAAGCCAAATCCAACTATGGAGATTCAAACATGAGCGAAGTTCTCGATGTCGAATTAACGATCCTAAAGATCGAGATCGAACGGCTCAGGGTGACATCTTCAAAACCGTTCGATATGGTCGTAGCGTCACTCGAAGCGGCCATAGGACATCCGGATATGGTCGAGTTCTTCGAAGCAACCAGGGGTGCACGGACCTTAGCTGAACTGCAAAGCGTGGTTGATAATGGTCTGGGCAGGGCTGATGATGTTCATGAAATTCGATCACGGCGCGATTCTGCGTAAGGAGACGGGGCTCGACACGCCTAAAATCGTGCGCTTCTTGATCGGCAATCCCCTAATCATGAAAGAAATGGCAAAGCACGTCCCCGACGCTGGATCTTACGCTCCGGTCACGATTCTGGTGGATGAGCGGCCGGACGGGGTGCATTTGTCATACGACAAGATGACTGCTCTTCTGGCCCCCTACGCAAGCGAGGACGCTCTCGCTGTTGCTCGGGATCTGGATTCGAAAATCGAGGACCTTCTACGTGAGTGTGCGGTTCGAGGAGCATGTTAGCTGTGGAGACTGGGGCACGCATGTTTCTGGACAGGCGATCGAAATGACTTACACGCCCCCCACTCTATTGATTGATCTGGCCTTTGAAAGTTCGAAAGAGCCGCGGGAACCAATCTTTACGTGGGCCGTTTATGCGCAGCGCGCCTCCGATCAAGGGTGAGGCAATGCAGGGGAAACCGCAGGCAAGACACGAGCCATCGGAGCGGGGCCTGACGCCAAAGCTCGAGGTGCGCTTGCACGTAAATGGCGTCGAGCGCCGGTTGTTGCTTCGGCCTTGGTCCACCTTGCTCGATGCACTTCGCGAATATCTCGACCTCACCGGAACTAAGAAGGGTTGCGACCACGGCCAATGCGGCGCCTGCACCGTGCTCATCAACGGACGGCGCATCCTTTCATGCCTTACTCTTGCCGTCATGAAGGACGGCGCCGAGATCACGACCATCGAAGGGCTAGCCACCAATGGCGAGCTACATCCCTTGCAGAAGGCCTTCATTTGCCATGACGCCTTCCAATGCGGCTATTGCACACCCGGACAGATCTGCTCGGCCGTCGGACTGATCGCCGAAGGCCACGCCAAGACGGCTGACGAAATTCGCGAATTGATGAGCGGCAATATCTGCCGCTGCGGTTGCTACCCCAACATCCTTGCGGCTGTCGAGGCGGTCATGCGCGGAGCTTCGCCATGAACGATTTCGATTATGTCAAGGCACGGGACGTCAATGATGCTGTCAGCCAAATCACGAAGCACTTGGCTGCGAGATTCATCGCAGGGGGCACCAATCTCATCGATCTGATGAAGGAAAATGTCGAGCGTCCCACAAGATTGATCGATATCACGGGCTTGCCGCTTAAAGAAATCGAGGAGACACAAGCCGGGGGCCTGAGGATCGGTGCGCTCGTCCCCAACAGCGATCTCGCTTATGACGAACGGATTACCACGCACTATCCACTCCTTTCGAGCGCCATTCTTGCAGGCGCCTCTGCCCAGTTACGCAATATGGCCTCGACCGGCGGCAATCTTTTGCAGCGGACGCGTTGTCTCTACTTTTACGACATCACCACTCCCTGCAACAAGCGGGAGCCAGGCTCCGGCTGCGGCGCCCTAGATGGCTTCAATCGCCTGAACGCAATTCTGGGTTGGAGCAAGTCCTGCATCGCTGTGCACCCTTCCGATATGTCCGTGGCGCTTGCCGCGCTTGAGGCCACGGTTCATGTAGTTGGCCCAAGAGGCGGCCGCGCCATCCCATTCGCCGATTTTCATCGTCTCCCGGGCGACACCCCAGAAATCGACACCAATCTCGCTCATGACGAAATCATCACCGCGATCGAGCTGCCGGCTGAGGGATTTTCTCGCAATTACAGCTATCTCAAGATCAGGGATCGGCTGTCCTATGCTTTCGCCCTGGTTTCTGTCGCCGCTGCTCTAAGGATTGAGGCGGGCGCGATAAAGGATGCACGCGTAGCGTTGGGCGGCGTCGCCCATAAGCCTTGGCGCGTTCCTGAAGCCGAGCAGACTCTCGAGGGCCGGCAACCAAGCCGAACGGCGTTCGGTGAGGCGGCCGATGTCATTTTGCAGGATGCCATGGGCTTTGCGCATAACAGCTTCAAGATCGAACTTGCACGGCGGGCGATTGTCCGCGCTCTCGAGCAGGCTGCGGCTGGAACGCCGCAGTCGCAGTCGTCCAAGAAAATCGTCTGAGCACGGCCATGGCACCTTACATCGGCACTTCTACTTCCCGCGTCGACGGCTTCGCGAAGGTCACCGGCGCCGCAAAATATGCCGCCGAGTTCAACGTGCCAGGCCTTGTTTATGGCAGCGTTGTAACGTCGACAATCGCAAAGGGTCGCATCGTACGCATCGATCTCAGCGCCGCCCTGCGCGTCAAGGGTGTGCTCGACGTGCTTACACATGAGCACCGCCCAGCTATGGCGGACAACGATCAGGCCTACCACGATGAGGTGGCGCCCGCAGGATCGCCGTTCCGGCCGCTCTACGACAGCAGGATCATGTTCAACGGGCAGCCGATCGCACTCGTCGTCGCCGAAACGTCGGAGATCGCGCGTTTTGCAGTGTCGTTGGTGCGGGTGGAGTACGAGACAGATGCGCACATTACGGATGTCTATCGTCGGCGCGAGGCCGCCATTCCGGTGAAACCTCCAGCCAATCCGATCGAGGCGCTGTTCACGCCGCCGAAGACGCGCGGTACGCCCGAGCAGGCACTCGCCGCCGCGGCAGTGCGCCACGCCGGCGAATATTACGTTCCGATCGAGCATCACAACCCAATGGAGCTCTATGCCTCAACGGTGATCTACGATGGCAACGGTAAGCTCACGGTCTATGACAAGACGCAAGGTGTACAGAACGTCCAGCACTATCTGTGCGGCGTGTTCGGCATAAAGCCGGAGGATGTGCGTGTCATGTCGCCGTTCGTGGGCGGCGGATTCGGCTCGGGCCTGCGTCCGCAGTTTGAGGTGGTGCTGGCGGTGCTCGCAGCGCGCGCGCTGCAGCGCTCGGTCCGTGTCGTGTTGACACGGCCGCAGATGTACGTGCTGGGCTACCGACCAGCGATGATTCAGCGGATTGAGCTCGGCGCCAACACCGGCGGAACTCTTGACGCGATCGTGCATGACGCGATCACCGTGACCTCGCAATACGAGGACTACTTCCGGCAGGAGACCGGCTGGTCGGGCCTGCTCTACAAATGCGCCAATGCAAAATACGAGCACAAGCTCGCGCGGCTCGATCTTGCGACCCCATGCGACATGCGCGCGCCAAGTGCCCCAACCGCCCACTTTGCGCTCGAATCCGCGATGGATGAGCTTGCGATTGCGCTCAAGCTCGATCCGCTCGAACTCCGTCTGCGATGTTATTCTGAGCGCGATCAGCACAACGATCGGCCGTTCAGCAGTAAGGCGCTACGTGAATGCTACCGCCACGGCTCCGAGGCTTTCGGCTGGGACAAACGCAATCCCGAGGCGCGCTCGATGCGGGACGCCGGCGACCTGGTCGGCTGGGGCATGGCGACCGGCATGTGGGAAGCATTGCAGATGCCGATCACTGTGCGTATTGTGCTGAGCGCCAACGGGCATGCGGAGGTCGCATGCGCAACCTCCGATATCGGCACCGGCACCTACACCATCATGGCGCAGGTCGCGGCGGACATGCTTGGGCTGCCGCTGGACAATATCAGCATCAAGCTTGGCGACTCGAGCCTTCCGCGATCGCCGGTCGAAGGCGGATCGTGGATTGCAGCTTCAGTGTCGAACGGGATCGCGACGACTGCCGAGGCGATCCGCGACGGGCTGCTGCGTCTGGCCAAGCAGGCGCCAAATTCCCCACTTGCCAACGCAGCCTCCAACGAGGTCGTACTCGTGGATGGCAAGCTGGTGAGCAGGCCCGAGCCATCTCGATCGGTTTCGATCGCTGACGCCATGCGGCAGGGTTCGGTAGATCGCATCGAGCAGGAAAAAACTACAAATCCCGCTAATGACACCTCGCGGGCTCACAACACTCACGCAGCAATCTTTGCTGAGGTTAAGGTTGACGAGCAGCTTGGCGTGATTCGCGTCACGCGCGTCGTCAGCGCGGTTGCCGCCGGGCGTATCCTGAACACCAAGACCGCGAGCAGCCAGATCCTGGGCGGCGTGATCTGGGGTATCGGCATGGCGCTGCACGAAGAGAGCGTGATCGACCACCGATATGGCCGTTTCGTGAACCGCAATTTCGCCGAGTATCATGTGCCGGTAAATGCCGATGTACATGACATCAGGGTCATCTTCGTCGACGAGCCAGACGACAGCAATCCGCTCGGCATCAAGGGGCTCGGCGAGATCGGCATTGTCGGCGTTGCGGCGGCGATTGCGAACGCGGTCTACCATGCGACCGGAAAGCGCGTGCGCAGCCTACCGATCACGCTTGATAAGCTACTCGAGCCGTTTTGGAGTCGCTGATCGGGATCGGGTCAGCATGTACGCAGAAGCGATCTGCGAGCCGTAAACCTCCTAGACCAGGATCGCTGGACGAGAGGTCTCGCTCGACAAGAAATTCCGGATGACCACATCGCCGGCGTCGCCAACTTTTGTCCTGGGATGTAATTCTCGCCGAGGGTTAAGCCGCAGCAGAAGTGCGGCCCAGCGCGGCTCGATCGTGCGGCACTGTAAAATCGAGGATGGGACCCTTGGGCACGATACCAGTCGGATTTATGGTGCGATGGCTCTCGTAGTAGTGTCGCTTAGCGTGATCGAGATTGACAGTCACGCCAATTCCCAGCGTCTGAAAGAGATCGCGCGTGTAGGCCCATAGATTAGCCCGACTTCACCAACTGAGCTCGGTTTTTGCGATTTTCGGGGCGTCTGATCGCGACAAGTCATTGGATTTGAAGGGTCGGAGTCTGCGCAACCGCCTGTGGTGCCGACCAAGTCTCTTGCTCT
>Ga0302320_10023479_pt1 | contig 12103 bp, 8 predicted proteins | sample Bog_T0_3_FD_202130 | JGI IMG/M metagenome (GOLD analysis project Ga0302320, IMG submission 202130) | Peat permafrost microbial communities from Stordalen Mire near Abisko, Sweden - Bog_T0_3 | ecosystem: Environmental > Terrestrial > Soil > Wetlands > Peat | place: Sweden: Abisko, Stordalen Mire...
CGGTTCTGTGGACGGTACGGTGGCGCCGGCCCACGCGCACAAATGCGACCCGACAGTGCAGAATCGCGGAAAAGCATAGGGCGCAGACTTGCCCGGGCGGAAAGATTGTAAGAGGGGGAGTGGGCAGATCGGAAATCTGCCCCACCGCGGAGGGTGAGTCACGGGTATTTTCGATTTATTTCACTTGGGATAAAGATCATCGATTGTTTTAGATAGACGATTTATTCGGCTGCGGGATGGATTATTTCTACTTTTGTGGTGTTAGAACTCAGTCGTGGTTACACCTACTTACGATTTGGAGGATTTGGAGAAACTCCGGGCGGTTGCCCGGGCTGCGCCGGAGTTGTGGGATGCGGTGGATTTTGCGCGGCGGCGGCTGCGGTTTGCGGCTGATGAGGCGCAGGCGGCGGTGCTTCTTTCGGAGGCTAAGCGGGGCATCATGAATTGCTCGCGGCAGTGGGGGAAATCGACGATCGCGGCGGCTAAGGCGCTGCATCGGGCTTGTACACGGCCCAAGAGCCTGGTGCTGGTGGCCAGTCCTACGGAGCGGCAGTCGGCGGAATTCCTTCTGAAGGTGGAGGAGTTGATGGTCCCTTTGCAGATTGCTCCTCGTGGGGATGGGCATAACCGGATTTCGGTGTTGCTGCCGAACGGATCGCGCATTGTGGGACTGCCGGGGACGGAGGAGACGGTGCGGGGATTCTCGGCGGTGTCGATGCTGATCGTGGATGAGGCGGCACTGGTGGAGGATCGGATGTTTAATGCGCTGCGTCCGATGCTGGCGATCGGGGAGGGGGATATCTGGTTGATCAGTACTCCGCGGGGGCGGCGGGGATTCTTTTATGAGACGTGGGAGTTTGGGGGGCCGGACTGGACTCGGTTCAGCGTTCCCGGGACGGATTGCGCGCGGATTTCGCGGCGGTTTCTGGAGGAGTCGCGGGCGGTGATGGGTGCGAGTTGGTTTGCGCAGGAGTTCCTGTGCGAGTTCGTGGATAACGAACTGGGGACATTCGACCGGGATCTGATTCAGCGGGCGCTCGACCCCTATGTGATTCCTTTGAATGTCGGGACCTGGGAATAAGGGAAGGGACCACTCCCTCACGGTCGCGGCTCGGTAACAAGAAAAGAACAAGAGAAGAGATAAGAAGACAAGAGGGACAGATCGGAAATCTGTCCCCACCGGGGAGGGGATTATTTTGTTTTATCTGGGATTGGATTTGGGGCAGCGGCGCGATCCTTCGGCGATTGCGGTGGTGCAGCGGGGGCGGGATCAGCGTTTGCTGGTGCGGCATCTGGAGCGGATTCCGCTGGGGACTTCTTATCCGAGGGTCGTCAGCCGGGTGAAGGAGATTCTGGCGCTCGATGAGCTTTGCGGACGGTGTTCGGTGGCGGCGGATGCTACGGGGGTGGGGGCTCCGGTGATGGATATGCTGCGGGATGCGCGGCTGGGGTGCGAAATCGCTTCGGTGACGATTACGAGCGGTGAGCGGGAGAGCCAGTCGGGGCAGACGTGGAATGTTCCGAAGCGGGATTTGATGGCGGGCCTGCAGGTGCTGCTGGAGCGCGATGAGCTGAGGATTGCGGAGAAGCTGCGAGATGCGGGCGCTCTGATGCGGGAGTTGATGAATGTGAGGACGAAGCGTAAAGAGAATGGGCGTGAGCGGATGGGGGCCGACGGGTATGGGGAGCATGACGATCTGGCGATCGCGCTGGCGCTGGGATGCTGGCGCGCGGGGAAGCAGTTGCCGCGATATGGCGAATCGAGCCAGCGGTTTCGGACGGGTTAGAAAAAAGGAGAAAAAGCGATGAGTATGGTTGGTTATTTACCGGCGAGGGACGCACAGAGGATTCAGGACAATCGCGTGATTCGGCTGTTGCGGGAAGGCGCGCTGCGGGCGGTGACGCCGCTGGAGCGGGCGGAGCGGGGCGAGACGTACGGGCGGGAGGAGGATTACGATCCGGTGCTGCGGGCGCATTGCCGGTTGTGAGGGGATGATCCATGCGGGTGAAAACTTCGCGCAGCACCTTACAGATGTCTCCCAGGGTGGCTCGGCGGTTGACGGGAGGAGGGACCTTGGTGGGAGGCAGGCCGGTTTGGGTATAGTACGGCTGGACCGGGATTCCGCCCCTGGTGGGAAAATCTTGTCCGGGACCGGCTTGTCAGATGGTATTGTGTGGCAGGGGTCAGTCTTTCTGGATCATGACCTCGGTGGATTTCACGACTACTTTTACGGGATCGCCCTTTTTCAAGGCGAGATCCTGGGCGCTGTTGCGTGTGATGACGCTTTCAATGAGATTGTCGCCGACGCGGACGACCACGTGAGCGAGGATATCGCCGATTTGAATTTCCTCGATGATGCCGGGAAGTTGGTTTCTTGCTGAGAGAGCCATGCTTTAGTTGTAGCAGGGTCACGCCAGCACTGAAACCAGCGCACGGCGTGCGGACCCGTTGTGTACTGAAACGTAACATTGGGGCTGACATGGGGGCAACACGCTATTGCCGCAGGGGTTGCTGTTAGCGCTTAATTTAAGGGAGCGGCTGGTCGCAACATGCCAGGCCGGATCTGACTTGGAGGCGAGAGATACGATGAAGACGCTTTTTTCGATCGGCACGGTTTTTGCGGGACTGGTGTGCAGTTCCGCTCTTGTGGCACAGGTTGCTCCACCGCCCCTGGACACTCCCTGTGTGGCCGGTACGCTCGCCAGCTACGAGGGGGAAGGATTCAATTGCTCTGTCGGCATCGATAATTTCAACGGCTTCCGATCTACCGGCGGGCTCGATGCCACCAATGTTGAGGTCACGCCAGTGTTGGCTGCTGGTGACGGGGGCGGATTTCAACTCAGCGCGCTCAACTCCAGCGTTTTTTCGAACAGCACCGGCTCCAATGTGACGTACGATGTTTTCTGGGACCTCGACAATATCGATCCGGGGCCGCAGGCAAACAGCGCTTCACTTGGGATGGACCCGCCGATGAACGTCAACATCATTCAGGACTACTGTGACAACGCGTTCTTCAATTCAGATGGAGTCTGCACAGCCGGTACTCAGAGCCTGATGGTGACGGCGCCGCCTTGCAACACAACGACGGATCCTGCGGCTTGCCAGGCAAGTCTGACCTTCAATCCCTTCCTCGATTCCTACGGCTTAAAGACGATTATTGAATTGGAAGGGGCAACGGGCCCATCGGGTTTTGACAGCCTCACGAGCACTACCTCTAATAACCCCGAACCGGCGACATGGCTCCTGGGTTTGGGAGGGCTGCTGACCATAGGTTTGCTGCGAAAGCGCAAGGTGTAGCCTTAAAGTCAGGATGTTGCGGGCACTGACTCTTCTGACCGCCCTCGTGGCGGTACTGCCGTCGTTTTCCCTTTCCGGAGCCGGTTTCAATCCTGAGACCGGCTCTCCTGTTTTTCAGCATTACTCTCCCGATCAATACTCCGCATCGGAGCAAAACTGGGCGATCGCGCAGGACCATCGCGGAGTGATGTACTTCGGCAATACCGACGGTGTGCTGGAATTCGATGGGTTCTCATGGAGAACCATGCGTCTGAGCAACGGTTCCTGGGCAAGGTCGGTGGCTGTGGCAGAAGACGGGACCGTCTACGTGGGTGGCGTTGGAGACTTTGGCTTCCTCCAACCGGATCAGACAGGCAGCAATAGGTTCGTCTCGTTGCTTGACAAGGTTCCGGTCGAAGACCGTAAGTTCGCCGATTTGTGGAGAATTCTGCCCACTCCGAACGGGATTTATTTCAGCGCTTATGAGCGCCTTTTTCGCCTCAACAAGGACGGATCGATTAAAGTGTGGCGTCCTGCGAGCCGTTTTGGCAGGGCGATTTATGTCCTGAATGCTTTGTATGTGAAGACGCCCGAGCAAGGTTTAGTGAAGATGGAGGGGGACCGGCTTTCCGCAATCGCCGGCGGAGCGTTGTTTGCCAAAGTGGGTCCAACCGATGCCATCTCGATGGGCGATCATGCGCTGATAGCCACCCAGAATGGCCTTTACCGTCTGGACGCCACGGGCGAGGTGCAGCCCTTTCGGACGGCGGCCGACTCATGGCTGGCGAAAAACCTTATTTACGCGATCAATACGCTTCCCGGCGGCGAGATAGCCGCCGGAACCCGAAATGGTGGACTGGCCTTGCTGAACGATCGAGGTTACGTTGACCGGATCCTTTCCAAATCGGATGGGCTTCCAGGCGATTTTGTAGAGTCCATTTTCGGTGACCGCCAGGGTGGCTTGTGGGTTGCCGGCCTGAACGGGCTGACACGTTTTAATCCAGGCCTCTCTGGTTTTGCCGGGAGCCCGGGGTTGGTGGGAGACATGGAATCCACCGTGCGTCAGGGCGGTTCGCTGTATGTCGGCACTACATCGGGTCTGTTTCGAATGGCAACCGCAACCGGAACTTCTCCACGATTCGAGAGGGTTGCGGGAATCAACACTACAGTCTGGGCTCTTTTGGCGCAAGAAAACGGCCTGCTCGCCGCCACGGCGACGGGAGTCTTCTCAGTGTCGGGAACATCGGCATCCCTGGAATTCCAAAGCAGCCCGCCCCAGCCTTTCAACGATATAAGCGGATCGATCCGTGACCATTCGACAATCTACGCGGCCGGTTTGGGCGGCGTTTTCATGCTGCGCCGCAATGGTAATTCATGGCGCAAGGCTGGCGAGTACTCCCCCGCGGCCCAGGAATTCCGAAGTGTCGTTGAAGATGGGGAGGGGAAGGTTTGGGCCACCACACGCGATGCCGTGTGGCAAATCGACTTCCGCGAGAATCCGGCTCGGGCCGATAAATTCGGAGCAGCACAAGGTGTACCTGTCGTGGCCGGCGGATGGATTAACGCCCGCCGCCTGCAGGATCACATTACATTTGCCACATCCAAAGGACTGCGCCGCTATTCGGAAAACATGCGGCGTTTTGCTCCCGACGTCAGCCTCGGTGATCAGTTCGCCGACGGCAGCCGCGATGTCTTCAACATATTCGAAGACCGGGCCGGCGACGTTTGGGTTACGGGCGAAAAATACCATGGTGTGCTGCTCAAACAAGCGAGCGGATTCAGGTGGTACCCGATGCCACTCGAAAGCGCAGGCATCAAAGAGATCTACTGGATGTATCCTGACGATGACGGCACGGCATGGGCTTTTGGCAACAAAGGCGTTCTCTATCGTTGGGAACGGGCGCTCGCCGGAGATCCCGACAAGAACTTCAATGCTTTGCCGCGCCTGATCCAGGCGATCCACGCCAAGCAGAAAGACACACTGTATGGCGGCGCCGGCGCCTTCGAATGGCGCAGCCTTCCGTGGCAGCAGAACAATCTGCACTTCGAATTCGCGGCGCCTTTTTACGAAGATCCCAGGGCGGTCGAGTATCAATCCCAGCTGGTGGGATTCGACAGCGACTGGTCTCAATGGAGCACTCAAACCTGGAGAGACTACACGTATCTGCCCGAGCGCGGCAGTTATCAACTCCTCGTGCGGGCGCGCACTCCGCACGGGACAGTCAGCGAGTTGAGCGAGCAATCGGCCATCTCCTTCGGCATAACTCCGCCCTGGTATCGCAGCTGGTGGGCGTATTCGATCTACATGGTCCTGCTTGGCTTCGGCGTGTGGGGCATCGTGCGGTGGCGGACTCAGCAGCTCAAGGAAGATAAGAAGAAACTCGAGATCATCGTGGAAGAGCGCACGGTGGAGATTCGCCAGCAGCGCGACGAGATCCACGTGCAGGAACGCAAGAGTCACTCCCTGCTGCTGAATATTTTGCCGGCAAAGGTAGCGGACGAGTTAAAGGCCACAGGCGCCGTACAGCCGGTAGGCTTCGAGGATGTGACGGTTTGCTTTACGGATTTCGTGGGCTTCACGCTTTCGAGCGAGAAGATGCCTCCCGCCAAACTGGTCGATGCCCTGAATGAATACTTTACGGCGTTCGACGAAATCATCGCGCGCTATGGCCTCGAGAAGCTGAAGACCATCGGGGATTCGTATATGTTCGCGAGCGGTCTGCCGGTGCGGCGCGAGTCGCATGCCGTGGATGCGGTGCTGGCTGCACTCGAGATGGCGGACGTGGTGAAGGTGCTGGCGAAGAAGGTCGACGGAACCGGGTGGAACATACGAATCGGGCTGCACAGCGGGCCGGTGGTGGCGGGCGTGGTGGGGATCCGAAAATTTGCTTTCGATATCTGGGGGAACACGGTGAACTTCGCGGCGCGCATGGAATCGAGCGGCGTGCATGGGCGCGTGAATATGTCGGAGCGCACCTGCGGTCTGACGCGCGGGTTGATCCATTGCGAAGCGCGCGGCAAGGTGAAGATCAAGGAAGGGCGTGAGCTGCCGATGTTTCTGGCGGTTGGGCCGGTGGAGGATTTCGCGGTGCGGTATAAGGCGGAATTTGGGGAAGAACCTCGCGCCTTGCCCGCAATGCCTGCGGTGGTGGCAGAGGAAGCTGCGGCTGTGCGGGCTTAGTTAAGAGGGGATTGCGGGCAGATCGGAAATCTGCCCCACCGCGTCGTACCAGGAGCGGATTTTTCGTGCCGCCGAAGGCCCCACTTGTCTCGCCAGGTCCTCTTCCGACGCTTCCCTGACCAATTCCGAGCTGCCGAATTCCTTGAGTAATTTGCGCACGGTAATTTCACCGATGCCGGGGATCTGATCGAGTTCCGACGTCAGCGTGCGCGCATTGCGGCGCGTGCGGTGAAAAGTCACGGCGAACCGATGCGCCTCGTCGCGGATGGTCTGGATCAGGTGCAGAATTGGCGAGAAGCGGTCGAGCACCACCGGCTCGTTCTCCTGCCCCAGCACATAAATGATCTCCTCGCGCTTGGCAATTGAGGCGAGCGGTTGGTTGATCACTCCGATGGCATCGAGCGCATCGGCGGCGGCGTGCAGTTGGCCCAGCCCTCCATCGATGAGGATCAGCCCAGGCAGGGGCGTGCCTTCAGCCTGCAGACGCGAATAGCGGCGCGTGACCACCTCGGCCATACTGGCAAAATCGTCATTGCCTTCCACGGTGCGGATGATGAATTTGCGGTAATCCGCCTTCTTCATGCGGCCTTCTTCCCACACCACCATGCTGGCCACTTTGTCGGTGCCCTGGATGTGCGAGATGTCGAAACATTCGATGCGCTTGGGCGGTTCGGGAAGGCCCAGTGCATCCTGCAGCGCCTCCTGAATGGCCAGCGACGAGGGCTTGAGAATGCGGAAGCGGGCGTCGAAGCTGTGTTTCGCGTTGGTCTGCGCGAGGGTGAGCATGGCCTTCTTCTGGCCGCGCTGCGGCGTGTGGATCTCCACCTTGCGATTCTTCTTCTCGGTGAGGAGCTCTTCCATCACTTCGAGATCTTCGAACTCGAGTGGGACGTGAATGATCGACGGCACGTACTGCTGATCGAGGTAGATCTGCAGCAGCAGCGAGGAGAAGAATTCGGGTGCGTTGAACTCGGTCTGATCTTCCCAGAAAAATTCGCGGCGGTCGACGATGGCGCCATTGCGCAGGTGGAAGAGGTTGACGGCGACCAGGGGCGGCTCCGCGTAGTAACCGAAGATATCGACATCGTCTCCCGATGCGGCGGCCATTTTCTGACGCTGATCGAGTTCCTCCACGGTGCTGAGCAGATCGCGTATGGCGGCGGCTTCCTCGTAACGTTCGGCTTCGGCGGCCGCTTCCATCTGTGCCCGCAGTTCGCTCGCGAGGGCGGCGTGGCGTCCTTCGAGAAACAGGCGCACCTGACGGACGGACTGCGCGTAGGCTTCGGGCGTAGTGAGACCTTCCACGCAGGGGCCCTGACAGCGATGAATGTGATATTGCAGGCAGGGCTTGGGGTGATAGCGGGTCAGATCCACCTTGCAGGACGGCACCAGAAAATGGCGGTGGATGAAGTGCACCAGGCGATGCGCGAGGTTGCCGGGGAAGTAAGGGCCAAAGTAGGTGGCGCCATCCTTGCGAAGGCGGCGCGTGACGTAGACGCGGGGAAAACGCTCGCTGGTGAGCTTGACGTAGGGGTACGTTTTATCGTCGCGCAGCAGCACGTTGTAGCGCGGCTTGTACTGCTTGATGAGGTTATTTTCGAGGGCGAGCGCTTCTTTTTCGTTATCGACGAGGATGTAATCGATGTCGCGCGCTTCGGCGATGAGCGAGCCGGTCTTGGCTTCGGCCAGGCGGTCTTCATTGAAATAGCCGCGGACGCGTGCGCGCAGACTCTTGGCTTTGCCGACGTAAATTACTTTGGCGGCGCCGTCTTTGTAGAGATACACGCCGGGCGCGAGGGGCAGTTGCGCGACCTTTTCCCGGAGCGGATTCAGGGAAGGTTCCCGGAGGGACAATATACTCAAATTATGTCACGTTGGTCCATTCTCCTGTTGCTGGCGGTGGCGGCGGCCGCGCAGCTTTCCTACGCGCAATCGGCCGACACAAAAAAGGCGGACGCGAAAGCTTCGGACTCGAAAGATAATGTCCAGCTGCCTCCCGAGGAAGATGCGGCGGCGATTCCGGAACAGTACAGCTTCAATCCCGTGAAGTCGAAGCGGGATGTTTCGGTGGGCGAGTTTTATTTCAAGAAAGGCGATTTTAAGGGGGCCGCGCAGCGCTTCACCAGCGCCACCAAATGGAATGACGCTAATGCCGAGGCGTGGCTCCGTCTGGGCGAGACCAAAGAGAAGCAGCAGGATTCGGATGGCGCCCGCGAGGCTTATCAACGATATTTGCAGCTGGCTCCGAATGCGAAGAATGTGGGGGAAGTGAAGAAGCGTTTGGAGAAGTTGAAATGAAAAAAGAACGCAGCTATCGCAGCGTGTCCCTGGCGTCCGCCGCTCTTCTGTTATGCGGGGCTGCTTACGCTGCGCCTAAGACCCGATTGGCCGAGGTTGAGAATATCGAGCCGAAAGGCTATCGGGCAGACCTGACGCTCGATCCCGAGAAGAGCACTTTCTCCGGAACCATCGCGATTCGCATGGACATCAAGCAGCCTCTCGACACCATCTGGCTCAATCAGGAACAGATTCAGATCCAGAGCGCGAAACTAGATGCGGGCGGCAGGACGCTCGACGGGCAAAGCGTTCCGGGCGGCGACGATTTCGTAGGCTTGAAATTCGCTTCCGCGCTGCCGGCCGGTATGGCGACGCTGACCATTCAATACACCGGCGCGGTCAACGGGAAGAACACAGCCGGAATTTTCCGTCAGCAGGAGAGCGGCAACTGGTACATCATTACGCAGTTCGAAGCGACGGACGCGCGCGCCGCATTTCCCTGCTTCGACGAGCCTTCGTACAAGACGCCGTGGCAGGTGACGCTGCACGTTCCCGCGCAGGACGCGGCGATCGGTAACACGCCCATCGCATCCGAAACGCGCGCGGGCGCCTCGAAGACCGTGGTGTTCAAAGAAACCAAGCCCCTGCCTAGTTATCTGGTCGCGTTCGCCGTGGGGCCGTTCGAATTCGTCCCGGCGGGCACGGCCGGAAAGAACAAAGTGCCGGTGCGTATTGTGGTGCCAAAGGGCCGCACCGCCGAGGCGAAGTACGCGGCCGAAGTGACCGCAACAATCCTGACGCGCCTCGAAAACTATTTCGGAATTCCGTATCCGTACGAGAAGGCGGATCAGGTGGCGATTCCCAATGCGGCCGGTTTCGGCGCCATGGAGAATCCGGGAATGGTTACGTATGAACAGACCATCCTGCTGGCGGATCCGAAAGTGGATCGCATCGGCCGCCAGCGTGAGTACGCCAGTGTGGCGGCGCATGAGCTCTCGCATCAATGGTTCGGCGACTTGGTGACGACTGCGTGGTGGGACGATATCTGGCTCAATGAGGCTTTCGCGACGTGGTCCGAGCGCAGGCTGATTGCCGAGTGGAAGCCGGAATGGAATTCGCGCGTTTCCGATGTGGCCGACAAGCTGGGCGCCGAGGACGACGATAGTCTGATCTCCGCGCGCAAGATTCGCCAGGAAATTCTGACGAAGGACGATATCAACAATGCCTTCGATTCCATCACCTATCAGAAGGGCGCGACAGTGATCGGCATGTTCGAGAACTGGATCGGGCCGGAGGAATTTCGCAAGGGCGTGCAGAGTTACCTGAAGCAATATGAGTATCAGGCGACGACGGCCGGACAGTTTCTGGATTCGCTGAGCACTTCGAGCAAGAAGAATGTCACGGCGGCTTTCTCGACGTTCCTCAATCAGGCGGGTGTACCGGTGGTGTCGGTGGGTCTGGAGTGCCGAGATGGCAAGGCGGCGTTGCATCTGAAACAGCAGCGTTTCCTGCCGCTGGGTTCTAAGGGGGCCTCAGATCAAACAGTGCGGGATCAGACGTGGCAGATTCCCCTGTGCGTTCGCTATGGCACGGGCACTACGGGGCAGAGCCAGTGCACCTTGATGACGCAGGCATCGGAGACTCTCGATCTGACGGGCGCGAAGGGATGCCCGGCCTGGGTGCAGGGTAACGATCGCGCCATCGGCTACTATCGCGTCGAGTACGAAGGACCGCTGCTTGCGGCACTGACCAACGGCGATGTGGAAGCGCGCTTGCCGGCGACGGAACGCGCGGATCTGATGGGGAATGCGGAGGCGCTCTCGAAGGGTGGTAAGCTCCCTGCCGCCGATGCGCTGGGTTTGGTCGATACCTTCCATGCCGATCCGGAAAGGTATGTGGCGGACGCGGCCATGACACTGGCGCTCGATCCGCGTGCCTCTCTGGTTCCCGATAGTCTGATGCCGAATTACCAGCGCTTCCTGCTGAAGAATTTTCAGGCGCGCGCACACCAACTGGGATGGACGGCGCGAGCGGGTGAGAGTGACGATACGCGGTTGCTGCGGCCGCAATTGGTTCGTCCCGTGGCGACGTGGGGCGGCGATCGGGAATTCGCGGCGCAGGGGCAGGCACTGGCTGAGAAGTGGTTGGCCGACCACAGCGCGGTGGATCCGAACATGTTGAACGCAGTGCTGGGGACGGCGGCGTTCTATGGCGACAAGGCTTTTTTCGACCGCCTTCTGGCTGAGTTCAGGAAGACGCAGGATAAGCAGATTCGCCAGGCCATACTCGCGGCCATGAATGCCTTTCGCGATCCGGCGGCGATCGAAGCGGGGATGAATGCGGTGGTCAATGGCGACATCCCGTTTATCGAGGGTGCGCGGCTTCTGTTCAATGGCCAGCAGCAGGCGTCAACACGCAAACTGGCGCTGGAGTTTCTGAAGGCGCACTTCGATCAGGTGGTAGCGAAGATGCCCACGGGTGGCGGATTCGATTTCGGCTCGGTGCTGCCGGAGGTTGGCAGGAGCTACTGCGATGCGGCGTCACGCGATGAATTGAAGAACTACTTTCAGCCGAAGGTGGATAAGTTCGTGGGTGCGCCGCGAGCGCTGGATCAAGTGGTGGAAGGGATCGATTTGTGTATTGCGAATAAGGCCGCGCAGGGTCCCAGCGTGGCCGCGTTCTTAGAAAAGTATTGAAGCGCGGCCGGTTTTCTCGATCCAGATGCGGACCATGGCGGCGCAGTCGCTCGCTTCCTTCACGCTTGAAAGATCTTCAATCGTCCAGCGCATCTTGCGGCTCCAGTTCGGATACTCCGCCGTGGTGCCGGGCAGATTCTGCTGGAACAGCTCGCGCGTAATATCCTCCTGATTCACCAGCCAAAGCACCGACGGCGTGCTCGCGAGGTACCCCATGATGGCGTAATGCAGAGCGGGCGTCAGTTGCGGAATGCGGCTGGCGTCGCGCTCATGATCGGGCGGCAGCAAATTCAACGCCAACAGCGCGTTGAGCAAATGCTGTCGATCGAGCAGCCTGTCAGCCTGCTGCGCTTCACCCGACTTCTTGTCCGCCATACCGGTGCGAATGCGCGCCTCGATATCCTCGCCCGTCCAGAATCCCGCGATGGTCGGCAGATCCGGCGTGGTGGTCGAGGTGAGCGCCTGCACGGGATACTCGGCGGGCAGTTTGAAACCCGTGTCGTTCTTTTCGAAGATCAATAATCGATAGCTGAGAATGCCAAAGTCGGCGAGGGTGTGGCGCACCGCGTCCTCCACTGTGCCGAGGTCTTCGCCGATAATCACCGCATTATTGCGGACGCTTTCGAGCGCGAGGATGCGCACCAGATCCTCGGGGCGGTCTTTAACGTAAGC
>Ga0302320_10023480_pt1 | contig 12103 bp, 10 predicted proteins | sample Bog_T0_3_FD_202130 | JGI IMG/M metagenome (GOLD analysis project Ga0302320, IMG submission 202130) | Peat permafrost microbial communities from Stordalen Mire near Abisko, Sweden - Bog_T0_3 | ecosystem: Environmental > Terrestrial > Soil > Wetlands > Peat | place: Sweden: Abisko, Stordalen Mire...
AGGATGACGCAAGAACATAAAACGGACTCCGCCAGACTTTCGAAGATGGGCTGAAGCCCGACAGCCGAAGCCCGAAGCCCGCTCCAAGCCCGAAGCTGCTCCACCGATGCACGATTCAGCGGCGCTTGGTAGGATGTTTATCGCCGATTGACTGTAAGGAGAGAACGTTATGGCCCACCAACATCCTCCGCGCTTTCTGAAGATTGTGGATGATGCCAAGACGCGGGTGCGGGAGACCAACGTGGCGGAAGTGAAAAAGAAGATAGACGGCGGAGAAAAGTTTCTTCTGGTGGACGTGCGCGAAGAGAGCGAATTCGCCAAGGACCACTTGCCGGGCGCGATTCACCTGGGGAAAGGCATCATCGAGCGCGACATTGAGGCCCGCGTGCCCGATCTCAATGCGGAGATTGTGCTTTACTGCGGCGGCGGATTCCGCTCGGCGCTGGCGGCCGACAATCTGCAGAAGATGGGCTACACCAACGTCATCTCCATGGATGGCGGCATTCGCGACTGGCGGGAGAAAGGATATCCCCTGACCGGCAAGTGATGCAGGAGGCTTCCTGGGGGCCAATTCGGTCGCGACCCTGACAATTCTGATCTTAGCCAGCTTACCTTCGAACTCTGGTTATCCTAAATCCCGCCCTCTTCCGAACGGCGATGAAGCCGGAGTGCTCCCGATTCATCGCTTATCACTTTTGCAAAGAGTGGTTACATCACTCACGATGGTCGTGGCTGCCTCGAAATTCGAGGGCAATTCGTGGGGGGCTCCGGCGATACACGCTACCGTCTTGGAAGATCTTATGGCGTTGTACCACTCAAGACCAAGCGGGACGGCCTCGCTGAGATCCTCGCTGCCGTAAAGGGCCCTCACGAAAGTCTTGTAGCTGGGTGCCGGAAAGTCATCGGAAAGAACGCTGTCGTGGTAGAAGTTGGGATCGCCGTCTCTTCCATTGCTCTGAATGTCCCTGACGCAGGAGTCCGAGGAGTAGGCGGGATCGACAAACTCCTGGGCCGTTTCAATGCCGTAGTTTTCGGAGATTCTATCGCCTGCGGGACAGCTCACGATTTCAACCGGCGCGGCCGAACCCTCACAACCGTGATCAATTCGGCCATAAGGAGGACCGGAGGTTGGTTCCACCATGGTAAAGAACGGTCCCGGACCCGAATTGTTTCCCATACCGTATTGCGTGATGGCATAGGCAATAGCGGCTCCGCCTCCGCTGTTTCCTGTAGCGCAGACGGGATGCGAAGTATCGCTTTGGAGAAGAATCGTCCAAACGGCGTGAACCAGGGTTGCGTAACGGCAAGCGAGACTCCGGGGACCATCGGCTGAAGGCCCGGTCAGCCAGCCCGCTGGTTCTTGAATTATATTTGCCGGATCCTCGAAGTTAGTTTGCACAGTCCGGAAATTCGCCGAGTTTATCGACTGGACTACCATCAGCCCGCAATTCGAGTCGGGGCATTTGGCGCTACCGAGATAGGAAGGGTCGTAGTCGTAGAACAGTTCGCCTCCGCCGCCGGTGGTGAAGAACACCGTGCCTTTCAGGAGGTTCGGGTTGGGGGCCTCGTTGATCTTGACGGCCACCGCGAATTCGCCCGTGGACTCAGGACAATCTGAGATCACGGCGCGGTAACAGGTTCCGTTGGGCAAACCCGTGTCCTGGCACGTATCGAGGGTCAGCGTGGCGGTGCCGAGCGAGTTTTGTTCGCCGAGTGCGGGAGTGACGGTAGCAGGAATCGAGGCCGCAATTAGACATGCCAGAATGAATGGAAAGGAAAAATCAAACCGGCCGCGGCGCGAAAGACAAACTGCGACCAACTGGAAGGGAGCAGTCCGGCGTTTCGGAGCCGGAAAACCGGAAATCTCTGTAATTGACAAGGCTATCTCCTCGGTTCGGCCCAAGCATTGGAATGCCCCTTGCAACCTTGGCATTGCAGGTGCGATTTCGTCAACAGCTCAGATGGGCCATGTGCAAGCTCTTGCGCCTTCCTTCCCCTAATGGCACATTTGCTTGACAGGCGGCGATGAGGTTATTGTGATATCCGACCTTGGCTGGACGTGACATCGCCGGATTACGTTAGCAAGAATACGTCGTCACCATTTTAGCAGGATGCCTCGAGCCGATTTATGTCTACCCACTTATGAATGGTCGCATCTTCTTCTGGTCGCTCACGTCGGCACTCGCCGGATTTCTTTTCGGTTTCGACACGGTAGTTATTTCCGGCGCCGAAAAAACAATTCAGGCGCTTTGGGGGCTGAGTCCCGGACTGCACGGCATCGCGATGGCCTCGGCGCTTTATGGCACCGTCGTCGGCGCACTGCTGGGCAGCTGGCCGGCTGACCGCTTCGGACGCAAGGCCACGCTGCTGTGGATCGGCATACTTTATTTTGTGGGGGCGGTGGGTTCGGGGTGGGCACCGAACGTCACCATATTTATCATCGCGCGAGTGATTGGCGGGTTGGGAATTGGGATCTCGACCGTGGTGGCGCCGATGTACATCTCGGAGATTGCGCCGCCTAAACATCGCGGACAGCTTGCCGGGATGTTCCAGTTCAACATTGTTTTTGGCATCCTGATCGCTTACGTATCGAACGCGATGTTGGCCGGCATTGGCGCGGACGCATGGAGGTGGATGTTGGGAGTGGCGGCGTTTCCGTCGTTGCTTTATACGGCGTTCTGCTTTGGACTCCCGGAAAGTCCACGTTGGCTGCTAAGCCGGAAGGGCGACCGGGAGTCCGCTCTCGCGGTACTGCAACGCATCGAGCCCGAAGCCCCGAAGGCCCAGATCGCGGCCGAGGCCGATGAGATTATGGCGGCAACCGCGTCGGAACAAAAATCGTCGTCTGGACACTTCTGGACGATGCGGCTGCGTAAACCAATCCTGCTCGCAATCCTGATTGCCTTCTTCAATCAAATGTCTGGCATCAATGCGATTTTGTATTTCGCGCCACGCATTTTCGAGCTGACCGGGCTAGGCGCGAAAGCCGCGCTGCTGCAGTCGATCGGCATCGGCATCACCAATCTGATTTTCACTTTTGTGGGACTCTGGCTGATCGACCGCCTCGGCCGGCGCACTCTTCTTTATATCGGCTCATTCGGCTATATCACTTCGCTGGGCCTGGTGGCATGGGCTTTTTTTACCGGCCACTTCCTGATCGTGCCGGTTTGCATCTTCGCGTTCATCGCCGCACACGCGATCGGCCAGGGAGCGGTGATCTGGGTTTTTATCTCCGAAATATTTCCCAATCGCCATCGCGCGGAGGGCCAAAGCCTGGGCTGCGGCACGCATTGGATCTTCGCCGCATTGCTCACCACTTTCTTCCCGAAGATGGTTTCTTCCTTCCCGATCGGCTACGTGTTCTCGTTTTTCTGCGGCATGATGGTGCTCCAACTTCTCTGGGTGAAGACCATGGTTCCGGAGACGAAAGGCGCGTCGCTGGAGCAGATCCAGAGGCAGATGGGGATCGAGTGAGGGTGAGTTGGTTCGGGTAGTACCGGTCGGTGAGCGGAATCGCCTGTGGCTGTTGAAAAACTCACTCAGCAGCAAATGGCCGAAAAAGCTTTGTATTAGGAAGCCCTGCGAACGACTTTCTCGGTTTGCCTAGACATTTTCTATCTCTCATTCCGGCTATTTTGAGGAAAATGGACTTTTTCAACACCCACGCCTGTTTTACAACAGCTAGCCAGATTTGAAACGCCGATAGCGAGCATGCGCCACAACACGCGGGCTAATCACAGCACACGGTGACGGTTATCACAGCACCGCCGGGAGGCCGGTGAGAGAGTTCAAATTGGCCGAAGAATAAGACCAAACGCAGCGTAAATGGTGATACGGAGATGCCCCATGGAGTTAAAGAGTGTAGCGACCATATTGAAGCGGGAGCTCAAACCTACCGTTAAGGAATGGCTGAGGCGGGTGAATCTTCTCCCCTCACTCACCCAGGTTGCGCTCAGCGATGAGGACCGTGCACTCCATCTGCCCGAGGTTTTTCGTGATGTGGCTTCCCGCCTATGCCTTGCGGCGGATGCCGATTCGCCCATCCCCGTTGCCGCTATCGCGCACGGACAAACGAGGCGAAACCAAGGGTACTCTCGCAGCATGCTGGTCGAGGAGTCAAGGCTGCTCGAAGTGGTCATATTCCAAACATTACATCTTCACCGGGCCGAACTCGACCACGACCGATTGCTCTCGGACATAATTGCCATCGCGGATGAGGTGGATTTGCAGCTCACGCAAGCCGTGCGCTGCTTTGAAACGCAACCAGCTCAAGCCGTACTTAGCGCGACCATCAATCCGCCGCGATTAAGCGTCGGTTACGAAGCGGCTCTGTCCGAGGCTGTCTGCTGTTAAGCTCGCACTTCTCACCCGTAACCGCGCCACAAGTCGGGCAACGGACAGCATGAGCCGGTTTGAGAGTAGGCTCTGGCCTTCATAATTGCCGATTATGCGGCAATCCGCAGAAGAAGAATGGTCAGCCTTGCGCACGACCTCGGATAGTTGCCGTTAAATCTGGTTTCCGCCAATGACCCCTGACGGTCAGACCCAAAGTCCAGTCTCCTGACGCAATCGGGAGATGTCTTTGGATGGCGCGCTGCCGAAAAAGCGGCTGTATTCTCGGCTGAACTGCGACGCGCTTAGATAGCCCACGCGCTGGCTCGCGCTACTCGCGTCCATTACCGTGGATAACATGAGGCGCCTCGCTTCTTGCAGTCGCAGCACTTTTTGATAGTGCAGCGGACTCATCGAGGTGACTAACTTAAAGTGCTCGTGGAAAGAGGAAACACTCATGTGCACCAGTCCGGCCAAGTCTTCAACCTTCATGGGTTGCGGGAAGTTGGCGCGCAGCCAGGAGATCGCCTTCGCGACCCGTTGCACGCTAGACTCGGCAAAGCCCATTTGAGCGACGCGAACACCGATGGGGCTGCGCAGCAGCCGGATCAAAATCTCGTCGATCACAAGCGGGGCGAGAAGTTCAGCGTCCCCGGGATGCGCAAGACACTCCATTAACCTGGTCGCGGCGTTGACAATGCTCTCGTCCACCGGAGCGATGTAGACTGCTCTCCGTTCCTGCACGGGAGGCAAGCCGTGCGGATATACCTTCAACACCAGCTCGGCAATCTTGTGCGGGTCGAGGTCCAGCTTGAGAGCGAGGTAGGGCGCGGAATGGCTGGCTTGCGTGATCTGCGCAGCAACGGGCAGAGCTACGGAAAACACGATCATGCGCGAAGCGTCGTATTCGTAGACGTCGTCGCCTACGATGACGGTCTTGGCTCCTTGTGCGACGATGCACAAAGAAGACACGCGGAGGGCATGCACACACTCCTTGTTAATCCGGGAAAAGCGGCTGGCGTGCAAACCAGGGATGGCCAGCTCAAAACTGCCGTCGTGAGGAGCGTAGGCGGCGATCAGGCGGGCTAAAGTGGAGGTGGAGGGATCGTTCGATTTCGCGAGCGTGCGAGTCCGCCATGCAAGTGCAGTTTTGACGTTGCTCTTCACGTTTCGAGGATACCTCTTTTTGCGATTAGGATTGCGCGGGCAGGTTCAGGAGCACGGCAACGTCGAGTTTCGAATAGTACTTCTTCACGTCGCTCGGTCCGTACTTCTGGCGAAATCTCTCGACCACGGACGAGACCTGTTTGGGATCAGTAACGGGAGCAGCCTTTAACGCGGCTTCTGCGCCGCCCGCTTCGATATGAAGCGACGGGTTCTTGAGCACGTTCTTGTACCACTGCGTATCTGAACCCTTAACGGGCAAGAGGTACAGGGTCGCGTCGTCCGATGCGAACCAGACCGGGATGGAGATGGCGCGTCCTGACTTTCTTCCGGTCACCGTGATGTTGAGTTCACTGGATCGGGCAAGGTGGTCTTTCAGAGAGTCGTTCGTTGGCTTTTTGCTCATGCAAATGTCCTTTATTTCCAGGGGCGATATTGTTCGTCGGTGACCTGTTCCATCCGAGCGAAAGTAGGTTTTTTCAAGTTCGGCTCCTGATGATTCATCGCTCCCTTCACGATCCGTTTGACGTTCAGAGGCCGGTCATTCGCTCGAGTTTTTCCGGATATCGAGCGCCTTCCACCTTGATCTTTGAGGCGGCGCTATCGATGTCGCGGAGATCTTCAGCCGTCAGTTCGACGGTGACCGCACCAATATTCTCTTCGAGGCGGTTCAGTTTCGTCGTGCCCGGGATGGGAGCGATCCACGGCTTTTGGGCGAGGAGCCAGGCGAGTGCGATTTGAGCGGGAGTGGCGTTCTTCCGCTTCGCGATGCTGCCGAGCAGGTCAATGAGCGCCCGATTCGCCTTGAGAGCTTCCGGCGTAAAGCGAGGGAGGGTGCTGCGGAAGTCGGTGCTGTCGAATTTTTTGTTTTCGTCGATCTTGCCCGTGAGGAAGCCCTTGCCCAGCGGACTATACGGCACGAAGCCGATTCCGAGTTCCTCCAGCGTCGGCAGTACTTCCGCTTCGGGGCCTCTGGTCCACAGCGAGTATTCGCTTTGCACCGCCGTGACCGGCTGAACCGCATGAGCGCGGCGAATGGTCTTGGCTGCCGCTTCCGACATGCCGAAGTGCTTCACCTTGCCGGCCTGGATCAGTTCCTTCACCGCGCCGGCGACATCTTCGATGGGCACGTTGGGGTCGACCCGGTGCTGATAGAGCAGGTCGATGGTCTGAACTTTGAGCCGCTTGAGGGAGCCCTCGACCGCCTGCTTGATGTGCTCGGGCTTGCTATTCACGCCCGCCGCGCCCGGCTTATTATCTTTGCCGCTGAGATCGAATCCAAACTTGGTGGCGATTACCACTTTGCCGCGATACGGAGCCAGCGCTTCCCCCACAAGTTCCTCGTTCGTGAACGGGCCGTAGACTTCAGCGGTGTCAAAGAAGGTGATGCCACGATCCACGGCGGCGTGGAGAAGAGTTGTCATCTCCTGCTTGTCTTTGGGTGGGCCGTAGGAAAAGCTCATTCCCATGCAGCCAAGGCCGAGGGCTGAGACTTCCAAGTTGCCTTTTCCAAGTTTGCGCTTTTGCATTTGTTTTCTCCGCGCTACGAAATTATGTCTGCCTTCATAAGGGCACGGAAAGACTAAGAATACATTCCTGAAGCTTGCACCGCTTGCCTATTTCGATGAAGTACTTGCCAGATTCTCCGAAGTTTATCGGGAATATTATCGAGGCACGGAAGGTTTCGTCGCCGTCCTTGCTGAAGATACGCTAGAATTGCGGGCGTCGCGCAAGGAAGTGGCCGGTCCTCGTTGACGGCGCAGAGGAGTAACGCTATGCATTTGGTCATTGAGAATCTCCCAGAGGCGATCCGGACTACCAAACAAGAGCTTCGGGCAGCGTTGCCCGAATATAAAGAAGTGTTCCGCGAGGTGGAGGATGAAATGCGGAAACGAGTGGGGGAAATCGTTAGCGAGCGCGAATCCGGACACGACGTCATTCCCATTGTCCAATATCCGGATATTGCATCAGGGAAAGTTCCGGCTGAACTTACCGCAACAGTGAGGGCGCGCGGGGCCTGTGCGGTGCGCGGGACGTTTAGTAAGGAAGTGGCTACTGGCTGGGATGATGAGATCGCGGCGTATGTCGAAAGAAATGACCTGGACGCGAAGCTCGCGAATCGTGTGGAGGACAAGTACTTTGGCACGCTGTCCTCGGCCAAACCTCAGATTTATGGAATCTACTGGTCACGGCCGCAGGTGGAGGCACGGCAGTCTGAGTCGCTGACGAACGTCCGTGTTTTCTTGAACAATCTGTGGCAGGCGGAGAGCGATGGAGTGCGTTACATCGATGCGAGTGAGACGCCGGCTTATGCCGATCGCATACGGCGCCGGCCGCCTGGATCGGCCTCGCTCGGACTTTCACCGCACGTGGACGGCGGGTCGGTGGAGCGCTGGCTGGACGAGAATTTCCGCAAGGTGTATCGCAGCGTATTCGCGGGCGATTGGCGGAAGTACAGCGCGTTCGACGCAGCCTTTCGTCCGCAAGTGCGGGAAGTGGATTCGCCGGCGGTGTGCTCGATGTTTCGCACCTTCCAGGGGTGGACGGCACTCACGCGCCAGGGCCCGGGCGACGGAACGCTGCAGCTGATTCCCATTGCCGAAGCGATGGTCTACATTCTGCTGCGGGCCATTCAGGACGATGTGCCCGAAGATGACCTTTGCGGCGCCCTGCCGGGGAGAGCGCTTTCGGTGAACGAGCAGTATCATAGCCCGCTGATCAAGGCGCTCTCGTCGATCCCGCAGATGGAGCCCGGGGACACGATTTTCTGGCATTGCGACGTGATTCACGCCGTGGAAAACGAACACCGAGGAAGCGGCTACAGCAACGTGATGTACATCCCTTCGGCGCCGGGCTGCGCAAAGAACAGCGCCTACCTTGAAAGACAAGCGCGCTCGTTCCTCACGGGAAAGACGCCGCCGGATTTTCCCGCCGACAATTTCGAGGTCGATTTTGTGGGGCGCGGCACGGTGGAGAATTTGAGCGAACGGGGGCGTGCGCAGATGGGGATCAGGGAGGCTGCGTACAAGAGCACTTTGGCCGGCGATGCCGCCTAAGCTTTGGGACGTCAATTCCGCCTTGACTCGCACCAGAGACCGGTATAGGCTGGCTTTCCTCCCCCAACGAAGAAGGCCTGTTTTACTCAGAAATCTTCACCCCCCGGAGGAGGCCGCAGACCATGAAAACCGAATCAAAGACTACATACCTCGCAAACCCTGGCAGAGTAGCATGCGCTATTGCTGTCGTGATTTTGAGCGTCACCGCCAGCGGATGGGCGTCTGAGAGGATTTTGTACACGTTTCGAGGGGGCAACGGCGGCCAGTATCCGCAGCGCTCTCTGGTCATGGATGCTTCCGGAAACCTCTATGGTGCTACGACCGATGGAGGGCCGAAGGGACCCAATTGCCCCACAGGCTGCGGAGTTGTTTTTGAACTGACGAAAAACTCTGACGGCGCCTGGTCGGAAACCGTCCTGTACACGTTCCAGGGAGGGAGAGACGGGTCGCACCCTTTCGCAGGCGTGATCATTGACGCAAATGGCAACCTGTATGGCACAACCTATGATGGTGGCGGCGGAGAGTGTGTAATCGGAGGAACAAACGCACATTGCGGCATCGTCTTCGAACTGTCCCCAAGTTCAGGGGGCAGTTGGACAGAAACTATTTTGTACAAGTTCACGGGGCAAAACGACGGAGGGTTCCCAGTTGCGGGTGTAATCTCCGATTCCGTTGGGAACCTTTATGGCATAAGCGCCGAATGGGGAGTCTCAAACTGTCCTGGGTATAACCCAGGGCAGGGTTGTGGCGCCCTGTGGGAGTTGACGCCTACGCTTAGTGGTCCATGGACGGAGACCACCCTGCATGATTTTACTGGGCTGGACGGCGACGGTTCGGCTCCGAGCCAGCCGCTGGCATTTGACCGCCAAGGAAACATCTACGGCACAACGGATACTGGGGGAATTTCAAATAATGCCTGCCCGAATGGTTGCGGCACGCTTTTCGAGCTTACGCCGGTCGCAGGTGGTGGCTGGAACTACAGTGTGAGTTACTCTTTCGGAAAGACTATTACGGACGCGGAAGTCCCCGATAGCCCAGTAATCTTCGACGCGCTAGGTAATCTCTACGGCTGTTCTGAGGGCGGCACTTACGGTTACGGCACCGTGTTTGAGTTGACGCCAGGGACGGCCGGCGGGACCTGGACGGAGAGCATTCTTTACAACTTCCAGGGTGGCACAGCGGACGGGGCGGGCCCGGACACGCTGGTCTTCGACAGCGCCGGCCACCTCTACGGCACAACCGCGTCCGGGGGCGGCAGCGCCGGGTACGGGACGGTGTTCGAACTGACGCGCTCCAGTTCCGGTGCGTGGACAGAGACGCTACCTCTCTTGTTCGACGGAAAAAACGGGGAGTATCCCGATGCTTTTGTCCGCGCTCCGCGCGGCGAGTTCTTCGGGCTGACCTCCGAGGGCGGGAAAACGAATGACGGAGTGGTCTTTGAATTCAGGCCGTAGCTTGGCTAACTGGAAGAATCACACGTGCCGCAACGACGATGCACGAAAAGCAATGCCGGCGCAGGTCAGGGGCGCGGCAAAGACGGCAGTGCGACTTTCCGCTGAATTCCCTCACCTTCGACGACGGTATAAATAAAATCAGCGGGCACGTCGCGCAGAATTTCGGTTTCGCCGTTCGGCCAGCGGATGCTGACTTCATTCATCTTGTCGTTGGCCGCCAAGCCGAAGTGGAGGCGGAGATCATTCTGCGAGAGATAGCTGGCTCCGCCGCGCACTTCGTCGAACTGCACCAGCGTGCCGGCTTTCACCGTGACGCGAGCGCCGATTGCGGCCTTGTTGCTTTTCGTTCCTACCAGCTTGAACAGCACACGGTGATTCGGGCTGTCGTTATGATTAATCAGAAGCGATGGCGGCTCACCCACGTTTAGGACGACGATGTCGACATTGCCATCGTTGTTGATGTCACCAAAGGCCGCGCCCCGCCGGGATTGCAGAGGCATGTCGGCGAGCGCCGAAGAAACATCGTCAAAGGTTCCATCGCGATGATTGCGAAAGAGCAGCATAGGCTGGCGGTAGGCCGCGCCGCCGGAAACCGCATCTGCCTGCGGATACACGTGGCCACAATCCACGAATAGATCGAGCCAGCCGTCGTTGTCCATGTCGAAAAACGAGGTGCCCCAACACACGTAAGGATAGGTGGGCCGCATCAACTTGGCGCGCACGCTGACGTCGGCGAAGTTGTCTTTACCGAGGTTGTGATAGAGCGTCGTTCCCTGCTCGGTGAAGTTGGTCACGATCATCGACAAGCGGCCTTCGTGAAGGTAATCTCCCCAGCCCACACCCATGGAGCCTTGCGCCATGCCGTCGCCGCTCAGCGCGACTCCGTCGAGCAGGCTGACCTCTTCGAAGGTTCCATCATGTTTATTGCGATAGAGGAAATTCGGTCCGGCATCGTTGGCCACGTAGAGGTCGGGCCAGCCGTCGTTATCGTAGTCGCCCCAGGTCGAGCCCAAGCCGTAATAATGATGAGGATCGTCGACGCCGGCCTTCTTGGAAACTTCCTCGAACGTGCCATCGCCCTTGTTGTGAAACAGCAAATCGGATTCGCCGGGCATGCCCCAGGGACCGCACTGCACCAGCACTGATTTGAAGCGGCAGAATCGCGGATCGTTGCCGAACTGCGGCAGATTCTCGATATCGACGTGGACATAGCGCGAGACGAAAAGATCGACCCGGCCGTCGCGATCGTAATCGGCCCAGGCCGCACCGGTGCTGAACCCTCCCGCACCCACGCCAGCTTTCTCGGTAACATCTTCAAATTTGCAGTTGCCCAGATTGTGATAGAGCGCATTGCCGCCAAAGCCGGTGACGTAGATATCCTGCAGGCCGTCATTGTCGTAATCGGCCACGGCCACGCCCATGCCCCAGCCTTTGCGGGTGAGGCCCGCGGACTTGGTGATGTCGGTGAAGTGGAGGTCGTTGCTCTTGGAATCCTTGCTCTTGGGATCGCTGCTCTTAACATCGCCACTCTTGAGATCGTCACTCTTCACATCCGTGTCCTGATGATAGAGAGTGATCATCGGGTCGCCGCCCTGGCGGTAGCGCTGTACGGTGGAACCGTTGACGGTGATGATGTCGAGCTTGCCGTCGTTGTCGCAGTCGATCAGCCCAACCCCGCCGCTCATGGATTCCACGATGTATTGCTTGTCGGCAGAAGAAATGTGCGAGACGGTGAGGCCTGCTTTCTGGGCGACGTCTTCGAAACGCGGGAGGGACGCGGGAGGACTCGGTTCCTGGGTTTGCTTTACTGGCGCGGTCGCGGCGGACCTGGCAGGAGCAGCCTGAGCCACGAGTGTTGCGGGTTGCAGCAGTTCCGTACACAGGAAAAGCGTCCACACGGAAAGCAAGGCTCGCATAAGCAGGCACCGATTATACAGCGCAGGTTGCGGCCGCCTGGGGAGTCAGGCAGGAGAGGATGTCCGCTAATGGAAAGTGCTCGAATCGACGATGGAGAGATGAAGAGGTTGAACCGGCGATTCCCGGCAACATGAGATCTTACTCACCCAAGGAATGGGCCATCCCAGGGGGAACAGTCAT
>Ga0302320_10023481_pt1 | contig 12103 bp, 11 predicted proteins | sample Bog_T0_3_FD_202130 | JGI IMG/M metagenome (GOLD analysis project Ga0302320, IMG submission 202130) | Peat permafrost microbial communities from Stordalen Mire near Abisko, Sweden - Bog_T0_3 | ecosystem: Environmental > Terrestrial > Soil > Wetlands > Peat | place: Sweden: Abisko, Stordalen Mire...
ATGGCACTCTCTATAGTAGGAGTATATTCCGATGGAGTGGTCTCGTGAATTCGAAAGGTTTCGTCAGTCCAATACAGCAAGCCACTATCGACATCGATTTCCCATCCGCCAACTTGAACGAGAGACAATGCCTCTTCTAGCAATGTTGACATACAAAGATACTTTGAATTGTTTTGACTTGACTCATCAGAGGCTCCGACAGTGGAAACTTTTCTACATAAGTATCCAATATTTTTTAATAAAGCAACGTTACCATTTCTCAAGCTAAAATTCAGTAGATCTTCTTTAAATTCCAGCCTAGAAATAGAATTTCAGTTCAATCGATGCTGAAGTTATAGTACAAAATACACTTAAAAAAGTGGAGCCCCTAGATGAACCAAACTAAGCCAGGATATTTATATCTGCCGACATTACTAGAAGAGACTATGTCTCTTGTGAAAACCGGTGCCTGGGAAATCGATGTCGATAGTGGCTTGCTGTATTGGACTGACGAAACCTTTCGAATTCACGAGACCACTCCATCGGAATATACTCCTACTATAGAGAGTGCCATTGCATTTTATACCCCTTCTAGCGCTCCTATGATCCGTACTGCTGTGACTGCGGCAATGGAACAGGGGAAAGCGTTTTCATTGGAGCTAGAGCTAATCACTGCAAAGCAGCGTTTGATTTACGTTGAAGTACAAGGTAAGGCGATTTGTAAAGAGAAAAAGAGAATCAAAATAATCGGAGCCTTTCGGGAAATCACTGAGAAGAAAAAGGCTCTGGATGCATTACACAAAAGCGAGGAACAATTCCGCCTTGCTGCCTTGGCTCACGGCACTATTATTAAGGAGACTCAGCAACGTGAAAAGATCATCAGCTTGTTCATTGAAAAAGCACCTGTTGAAATCGTCATGTTTGACAAGGAGATGCGATGTATCAGTGCAAGTCGCCGATGGTTAGCTGACTTCAAACTAGAAAAACACGAAATCATCGGTCGCTGTTATTATGATGTTTTTCCAAACATTCCAGAGCGTTGGAAAGCAGTTCATCGACGATGTTTAGCTGGTGCGAGTGAAAAATGCGATGAAGATTTTAATATTTGGGGTGATGGGAGCACGGAATGGGAACGCTGGGAAGTGACTCCATGGCATGATGAATGCGGAGCTGTGGGTGGGATTATCCTATTCAGAGAAGTGATTACCGATCGCAAGCAGGCTGAAGAAGAAAACCGTCGATTGCTCAACGAAGTGAAACAAGAGAAAGACAGACTTGCATCGTTGATCGATAGTATTGGTGATGAGGTCTGGTTTACTAACGATCAGCATCAACTGACTTTAGCAAACCCTCAGGCTTTAAAAGAGTTTGGATTGGAATCGCTGTCTTCGATAGATGGAAAAAAATTTAGCACGTTGTTTCAAGTATTACGATTGGATGCTACCATTCGGCCCATTGAAGAGTCCCCAAATTCGTTGGCACTTCAGGGTAAATCTGTGAGAAACCAGGAGGAAATGCTGCGAAACCCTGCTACCGGAGAGCTACGCTACCGTCAGGTGAACGCAAACCCAGTTCGAGATATGCAAGGCAATATTATTGGAGCGGTTGCAGTTGTACGCGATATTACAAAGCGTATCCAGACTGAGCAAGAAAGTGCTCGATTACACGAAGAAGTAAGACAAGAAAAGGACAGGCTCTCATCACTGATTAATAGCATGAGTGATGAGGTTTGGTTTTTTGATCATCAAGAAAAAGTTATTTTAGCAAACCAAGCAGTTTTGAAAGAGTTCGCTTTGAAGTCCTCATCATCGCTAGATATCAAAAGTTTTGCAGAATCAATTAACGTATTTCGCTCTGATGGAAGTCCTCGTCCTTTCGAAGAAATAGCCCCGCTACGGGCTCTCCATGGCGAGGTTGTGAAAAATTTAGAAGAAATTCTGCGATCCCCTGTGACAGGTGAGATGCGATACCGTCTGGTGAGCGCAAATCCTGTCCTAGATCATCAAGGTAAGCTCCTTGGAGCAGTTACAGTCGTGAGAGACATTACCCACCAAAAGCAGATGGAGAAGGAACTTCGGGACGCCAAAACTGATGCTGAAGCTGCAAACAGAGCCAAAAGCCAGTTTCTTGCAATGATGAGTCATGAGATCAGGACACCCCTCAATGTGATTATAGGATTCTCGGAACTTTTAGCCGAATTAGATCCGACCTCAGAGCAACACCAGTATCACAACAAAAAGACGGATTATGCAAATCGCATCAAGAACAATGGTCAGCTTCTTGTCCACCTGATTGATGAAATTTTGGATCTTTCAAAAATTGAGTCTGGAAAACTACCATTAGAAGAAATTGAAACTCATCTATACGAACTCATTTCTGAAGTAAGTACGATGATGCAATATAAAGCTGAAAAAAAGGGCCTCTTGTTTCTCATGAATATTCAGACCCCCCTTCCACAAACGTGCTTAACTGATCCAACAAGACTTAAGCAAATCCTATTAAATATTATTGGAAATGCTATTAAATTTACCTCAACAGGCGAAGTAAGAGTTGACCTCACTAGCATTCAGAGCAATTCGAAGCTTCATGCCATGGCACTTCATGTCGTTGTAACGGATACAGGCATCGGATTTACCCCGGAGCAGGCCTCCAGACTGTTTCAACCGTTTACACAAGCTGATGCGTCGATTGCCCATCAATATGGAGGTACAGGACTCGGTCTGATTATCTCTAAAAAACTTGCTCAAGGTCTAGGCGGCGATGTAGTTCTGGTCGATAGTAAGCCAGAACAAGGAAGTACCTTTAAAATTACAATTACCGTAAAAGACGTAAAATACCATCATTGCCCTACCCAGTCGATGCAACGAGATCACGCCAGCAAAAACCAACCACGACTGGATGGAATTCGAGTCCTTTTGGCTGAAGACATGCCAGACAATCAGCTCCTATTAAAAAGAAATATTACGTTTGCAGGTGGAACGGTTGATATTGCCAATAACGGCGAAGAGGCTGTGAAAAAGGCGCTAGCAAACAATTATGACGTTGTACTCATGGACATTCGGATGCCAAAATTAAATGGATATGAAGCTACCATCCAGCTTCGTTCTGCAGGCTATGAACGTCCTATTATTGCACTCACAGCTCATTCAATGCGCGAAGATATTCAGCGTTGTGAAGAGGTGGGATGCAATGGTCATCTTGCCAAACCCGTAGCTAGGAACGAAATGTTGGAGCTTATTTTTAGGACTGTACATAGATAGTCGCTGCTTCAGTCCGGGGGTGATTTTCCCTCTTGCATTTATCTGACTAATTCTGTATACATCTCAACACCTAAGACGATTCTAGCTGAAGCAAGAAAGGAAACCTAGCCCATGCCGTCCTTTGACGTGTCGTCCGAAATGAATTGGCAGGAAATGGACAACGCCATCAACCAGGCCCAAAAGGAAGTATCTCAGCGTTTTGACTTTAAGGGGATCAAGGCTGAAATCAAACTTGACCTGAAAGAAAAGACACTGACCCTTTGGGTGAGCGAGGAAGGCAAGTTAGATGCGCTCAATGATGTTCTTCAGAACAAGCTCATTAAGAGAGGAATTTCTCTATTATCCCTCGATTACCAGAGCATTGAGTCTGCCTTCGGGGGAAGCGTCAGGCAAGTCGTAAAAATTCAAGCGGGAATCTCCAAAGAAAAAGGCAAAGAAATTATTGGAGTAATTAAAACGAGCAAGTTAAAGGTCCAGGCCCAAATTCAAGATGAGCAAGTTCGGGTCACCGGTAAAAGCAGAGATGATCTTCAATCGGCAATCTCGACTTTGAAACAAAATCAAGATTCTCTTAAAGTTCCTATGCAGTTTGGAAATTTTAGGGACTGATTTATGGAAAAGTCTCCCGTTTATTTTGTCAGTCTGGGATGCCCAAAAAATCTAGTAGACTCTCAGGTTATGTTAGGGATGCTGGAAAAAGAGAGATATTCAATAGTGAGTACTCCAGACACTGCCGAAGTCATTATTATTAATACATGCTCTTTTATTCAGGCATCCAAAGAGGAATCCATCCAAACCATTCTTGAAATGGCCCAGCAAAAGCTGAGTGGAAAATGCAAGGTATTAGTCGCATCAGGATGTCTTTCCCAACGCTATTCTAAAGAGTTAGAAAAAGAACTCCCCGAAGTAGACCTGTTTATTGGAACCGGGCAATACCATAAGATCACATCGCACCTGGACGCCTATAGAAAGACCAAGGAAATAGGAGCGCCTCTTCCGAAGCGTTCTTATGTTGATCAGCCAGCGTTCATTCATACAGAGACTGACCCTCGAATCCACACAGGGCCCAGCTATTCTGCCTATCTTAAAATTTCGGAAGGCTGCAATCGTCGTTGTTCGTTTTGTATTATTCCGCAGTTAAGAGGAAATGTTCGATCTCGAACGATCGAATCGTTAGTCACGGAAGCTCAAAATCTGGCTGTCAACGGAGTGAGTGAGCTCAATTTAGTTGCCCAAGACCTCACCGAATATGGGATGGAATGGAAGTATCGCGAGCGCCTGGAAACCTTACTGCCTGAGCTCTGCAAAGTAGATGGACTCGATTGGATTCGATTGCATTACATCTATCCGGACCAATTTTCTGATGAGCTCATTGCCATCGTTGCTCGGGAACCTAAAATCGTAAAATACTTGGACATGCCTATTCAGCACACAAACGACCGTGTTTTGAAATCCATGAATCGGCGCCTCAGCAAAGCAAAGCTCCTTCAGCTGATAGAAAAACTGAGGAAGCAAATTCCAGGAATCGTATTGAGGACTTCGATTATCGTAGGTTTTCCTGGAGAAACAGAAGAGGAGTTCCAGGAGCTTTGTCAGGATTTGGTAAAACTCAAATTAGACCACGTGGGCGTGTTTCGGTACTCTCGCGAAGAGGGAACCCCCGCTGCTGAAATGGCCAGCCAGATTCACCCTGCAACCAAACGTCGGCGGTCTCTAAAACTCACCGAGCTGCTGCAAAATCAGTCGTTGGAAAACCAGGAAAAGTATGTTGGACAAGTCGTCCCAGTTCTCATCGAGGGTCCTAGCCAAGAAACCGAACTTTTAATTCAAGGGCGCATGCCAACCCAAGCTCAGGAAATTGACGGCCATGTCCTCATAAATGATTTAAGTGGGCTGGAAGGTACTTTGGAAAGTCTACAGCCGGGCGATACAGTTGCAGTTGAAATTACAGAGGCTTTGCCTCATGATCTGCTGGGGCGTGCTCTTCACCTGATCTCCAAGGCAAAGGCACCCCAGAAAGACTCACGATTCTATGAACACTCATCTACACTCTGAATGGATTATCGTTGTTCCTGAACTCCTGAAGAACCTAGCATCAGTAACTCTGGTGGACGTGAGAGAACCAGAAGAAGTGGCAGTTTCAACCATTAAAGATAGCAGGCATATCCCTTTAAGAGAGCTACATCTTCGTGCTGAAGAGGAATTAGATAAAAATGCTGATATCGTGATTTTCTGTGCTCATGGGATCCGAAGTTTACATGCCCTGGCATTACTTGAAAAGTTGGGCTTCAAAAAATTACGATCTTTAGATGGGGGAATTGCAGCATGGAATGAATACCATGGACTTACGAACTCTCTTGATTGAATTTGCACTTCAAGAGGGGTTTTCACTCGCAAGTACAGTGGATATTGAGCTAGCTTTTTCCTCTCCTTCGAATACTTCCATCCCCACAACCCTACACCCATCTATCAAACGATATGAACAGTGGATTCAATCTGGATATGCTGGCAGCATGGAGTATTTGGTTCGAGGTCAACCCGCGAGAGCTAATCCCAGACTCCTCTTCCCTGCGACTCAAAGTCTCCTCTGTGTTGCTCTCCCCTATCCTAGAAACCCAGCTGGGGAAATGTTATTTTCGGAAGGTGCCCGGTACGCGAGGTACCTTCAGGGGACCGATTACCATGTCGAAATCCGGCAAAAACTTGAAAGAGTAATGACCCAAGTGCACCGACAATGGAGCGAAGCCCATCCTGAGCCCCAACTGACCTGGAAAATCTGTGTCGATACCAGTGCAGTATTAGAACGAAGCTGGGCTGCCTTAGCCGGACTGGGATGGATTGGAAAAAATTCTCTGTTAATTCATCCCAAGCAAGGAAGTTATCTGTTCTTAGCAGAGGTCCTTCTCAGTCAGAAAACAGGGAGCCCTCCCCAACCTCTCCCTAATTACTGCGGAAATTGTAGCCGATGCTTAAAAGCCTGCCCCACCCAATCATTCCAAGACTCCCAAATGCTGGATTCCAACCGCTGTATTAGCTACCTCACGCTTGAAAAGCGTGGCCGGCTAGAGATCTGCGAAAAAGATCGGATCCGGGTAGGCCCATGGATTGCTGGCTGTGATGTTTGTCAAGAAGTCTGTCCCTTCAATTTAAAACCAGTGGCCACCGAAACCTCACGCTGCGCCACGACTCACGATGCTACCCAGCTGAAAAAATGGACAGAGCTTCTTCTGGAAAATCAGGATCAGTATCGCCTTCGAGTGAAACACTCTGCAATGAATCGAATAAAACCTGCGCAGTTTAGCAGAAATCTGGCCGTTTCATTCTCGAATTTTTTAATCAACCTCGATCGCAACTGCTCAAAGGAACTAGTCCTTACACTGGCATCTGCAATCGAAAACAGACTTCAAGGGGAACAAGACGAATCTGCCAAGAACGAATGGATTCGCTGTTCTAAACTTATTAAACTTTTTGAATAACAGGCCTACCAAACCTCAATCCAAATAGACTTAACGGTGCAACATCAGCATTCACAAATCTCAAAACGACTTCTTGTCTAGGACCTGGAAGATTCACCAAGACATGATACAAGCGCGGTTTTGTAATTTTTAGGCAGCTTTGACCGGATTCGTCCATCATTAAATGATCACCAGCAATGGCTTCATAGACTGGAAGTCCGCCAACCTCGATTACAATTTTTGAAACTTCCGTCGATCTTGAATGGGATTGAGCAACTAAAGAAAAAAAAGGAGACTCACATTGAAAAGACATCATCGCATGAGCATCAGAAGTTGCTATCTTCTCCTGGTCTTGAAGCCAGTTCCCAGAAATAACAAACTCGCTTCCCTGAAGCACTTCAAACTTTCCCACCCGATAGCCCTCGTCTGATGGAACCAAATGGGACACTTCCAGAGGATTCCACCGCGACAAAAAGGAATGAGAGCCAAATTCCACTCGCCTGTCACTGGTGAATGCCAACGTAGATGGAACAAACGATGGAAATAAGGGTAATCCAGGATCTGTGGTCCTAAGAAATTTCTGAAGCTCCCACTCAGCAGAAAGGATGGCAGATTCAGACCCAAATTCCAAATGTCTTTTTCCTTTTTTAAGTAGAATCATTTGGGGAGTAGTTTCTACACCAAACGAACGCGCAATCTCCCGCTCTCCGTCCATAACAACTGGAAAACGAACCCGCAACTCGTCTAAGGCGGATTGCATCACTGGCCTCGTCCTCAAATAACCGTAGGTAGATAAAACAACCCAAAGAACTTCTAGCTGATGCACTTGGAAGCGCTTATGCCACTCAGTTGCATATTGAATTGCCAATCCACCAGAATAATCTGTTGGATCTGCAAAAACTAACAACCAATTTTTTTTCACTAGTTCTTCACTGAGGGGAAGTGTAAGAAATATTCCGTCCTCAAGTATCCCTGCTAACAATGGAGAACAGCCATACCAAAAAGGAGCAAGCTCTTTTGCTGCCTGCTCGATTGCTTCTTCTGCAGTAAGTTCTTTTTCCCTAGGCTTCCATACCATAGCTCTAAAGATATTCCGTTTGTGGGTGAGTGCTCAAGAAATGTTTTCCTGAAAGCTGCTTTTTAGCATTTCCCTCTACCCAAAGACGCAAAAATAGCTCCAACTCCCACAATGCCCGCAACAAAAAGCGAGGTATGAAAAGACGCAATGAAATCTCCAGTCACTGCAAATCTCCAGGTAAAAACCGATGTTGCTAATCCAGTTCCTGTGACTAAACCCAGATTGCGAACTGTTGCGAGCAAAGCAGATGCCACACCCAATTTTGGAATCGGAACACTTCCCATAATTGCATTATTATTAGGGGATTGAAACAGGCCAATTGCCAATCCGATGGAGCAGAGCGCTAAGATAATTTCAATTTGCGTTATATTGGCATGAATTCCCAATCCAAACGCTCCTGCCATGATAAATAGACCTGCCGCTCCCACGATGGCACCCGCTATACTCAATTGCTGACTCCCCAAACGATCAGAAAGTCTCCCACTGATGGGTGCAACGACAAAAATAGTCAGAGGAATGGCTGTCATCAGCAGCCCTGCCCTCTGAGGCGGATAGCGAAGAACTTCCTCTAGAAAAAAGGGCACCAAAACTGAGACGGAAGAAAAGGATACGAAAGTGAGAAATCCCGATAGATTTGCTGTCCAAAAAATTCGATTCTTCAATAAGGAAAGATCAAACAAAGGAGCAGCAGCATCTTTTTCCACTTGAATGAAAAGGACCGATAATACCACTAGCAAAACACCTACTAACCACCTTGAGATAGAAAACGGCAAACTTCCAGAAATTGAAACCAAAGGAGGATCAAATAGAACCATGAACAAAATTAAAATCACAGTTTGTAAGAATGCTCCCACCCAATCAAAGGCTGGAACCAGAGATTTTGCCGACGACTTTACCTGCGCCTTTAGACGATGAAAGTCATCATTTCGGACAAAGGTCTGAACTAACAAAATACCAATCAATCCAATTGGAATGTTAATAAAAAAAATACTTCTCCAGCCCAAATGGGAAATAAGAAATCCCCCTATGCTCGGTCCCGTAACCAACCCCAAACTTACCACCATGGCCAATGTTCCCAAGGCAGTCCCTCTCTCTCGGGAAGGAAAAGTACTAGTGATAATCGCAGGACCATTGGCCATGAGCATGGCAGCCCCCACTGCCTGAATCGATCTAAAGAACACCAGCCCAACCAGAGTAGGAGCTAATCCGCACAGCCCAGAACCTGAAACAAAGACCAAAAAACCCAGCTGAAAAATATTTTTCCGCCCCACCTGATCAGATAATCGACCTAAGGGCAAAAGCAAGCAGGTCACCACTAAAAGGTAACTAATAACCACCCACTTAATTCGGTAGAGATCCGAGCCCAGTTCCTTAGTTAAAGTGGGCAAGGCAATATTGACCACGCTGGAATCCAAGGTTGCCATAAAAGTCCCACAAGCTACCGACGCGAGAACCCACCATTTGTGATTCATCCTCCGTACTCTATCAATTTGAGTTCAATGGTTCAATATTATCTGATTAGTAAACTCAAATTCCGTGATATAAGCCTAGTCCATGCAAGCACAACAACTGACTGAAATAGCCAATGAACTTAGAATTTGGATCATTGAGATGCTCACGGAAGCAAAATCAGGACACCCAGGAGGGAGCCTTTCTGCCATTGATTTAGTGACCGCTTTGTTTTTTCACGAAATGAAGGGCATCACCCCCGAACAGAAGTCCGGGGTACCAACACCTGGCCCACTACCTCCCCACCGAGATCGTTTTGTGTTATCCAAAGGTCACGCAGTTCCCGCGCTTTATGCCGTTCTTGCCAAGCAAGGATGGATTGCGGTGGAGGAACTCAAGACACTTCGCAAAACAGGAAGTCGGCTCCAGGGACATCCCGATCGTGTGAGAATGCCTATCGTAGAAGCTTCTACAGGCTCCTTAGGCCAAGGTTTATCCGTTGCCCAGGGGATTGCACTTGGCCTGAAGACGGAGCACCCAGAAGCAAGAGTTTTCTGCCTTTTGGGCGATGGAGAAACTCAAGAAGGGCAAATATGGGAAGCCGCCATGTCCGCACCCAAATTTGAGCTTTCTAATCTCTGCGCTATTTTAGATAGCAATAACGGGCAGATTGATGGCCCTGTCAGTCAAGTCATGCCTCTTGAACCCATTGCCGATAAATGGCGGGCATTTGGATGGCACGTCATTGAGATCGAAGGCCACAACATGACCCAAATTATACAAGCCCTCAAACTCAGCCGGGATTTGCATCAGCAGGGTGGAAAAAAACCTGTCTTTATTTTGGCTAAAACCATCAAGGGCAAGGGAGTCTCCTTTATGGAAAATAATATCGCTTGGCATGGGGTAGTACCTACCTTAGCAGAAGCAGAAAAAGCTATTCAGGAACTAAAAAGCGAACTTAAAAAAGGAGGAAAAATCCATGGCTAAAGCAACTCGTCAAGCCTTCGGAGAATCACTCGCCCGCTTAGGCGAAACCTATCCACAGATCGTAGTGTTAGACGCGGATTTAGCCAAATCGACTAAATCAGAAATCTTTGCTAAAAAATTTCCTTCCCGATTTTATGAAATGGGAATTGCTGAAGCCAATATGATCGGAACGGCCGCAGGACTTTCCTTTACCGGAAAATTGCCATTCCTTTGTAGTTTTGGTTGTTTCCTTACCGGTCGATACGACACCATTCGCCTCAGCGCTGCCTATTCTCAGGCGAATATTAGACTCGTAGGTACCCACGCTGGAGTTGGCATAGGGGACGATGGTCATAGTCAAATGGGATTAGAAGATATTTCTTTAATGCGAGCCCTTCCCACCATGGGAGTATTTCAGCCCATGGATGCCAGAGAAACTGAGCTCATCATGGATTACCTGGTTAAAGACTGGAAGGGTCCGGCATACCTGAGATTAACCCGACAGAACCTTCCTGATCTTTTTCCTAAGGACATGCCATTTAAGCCAGGGAAGCTTCATCCCATTCGAGAAAAAATCAACGACAAGGCAACTGCGGTCACCTGTATCGCCACAGGAGCTACTGTGACAGAAGCAGTCCAAGCTTCCGAGCGTCTTGCTGAAAAAGGGATCTCCCTGTCCGTATGGAATGCTCACTCCCTCAAACCATTTGATGAGCAAACCGTCATAGATCTTTCGAACGTAACCCAGCAGGCAAACCCACCTCGACTCTGGGTGACTGTTGAAGACCACACTGTCATTGGCGGCTTAGGAAGCTGCGTCGCTGAAACCTTAGCGAAGTTGCCCCAGCATCCGCCCTTGTTGAAACTGGGCGTGCAAGATCTATTTGGCGAAAGCGGAGAACCCATGGAACTTTACGATAAACACGGAATCTCTGCTGCAGCCCTAGCTACCCGAATTCAAAACGAGCTGAAAAATCACAGGTGAAGCATACAGATGCGTATTAGGTGAGGTATGGTGAGCTATAAAGTACTGCTTTTTGATTTTGACGGCACTCTCTGCGATTCCCAAGAACAATCTCTTCGGATTATTAATACCTTGGCAGATGAGTTTAAATATAAAAAAATTAACTCTGAAGAGCTGAGGGACTTCAAAAACAAACCACTCAGAGACGTACTGAAGCAAATGAAAATTCCTATGGTTCGAGTTCCAGCCATTGTTTATCGAGCCAGAAATAAATTTCATGATGAGATTGATTCGCTGGAACCCATACCGGGTATTTTAAATACTTTATCTCACTTAAAGGATTCTGGATTTGAACTGGGAATCGTCACTTCCAATGACCAAAAGAATGTAGAAAAATTTCTAAATCGGCATCGAATAAGAAGTTTTAACTTTATTCGAGGAAACAGTAGCGTTTTTGGAAAAGCCAAGGTTTTAAAAAGCGCTTTAAAAGAACTCCGTGTTCGAGAAAATGAAGCGATCTACATTGGGGATGAAACCCGTGACATTGAAGCGGCAAGATCTGCAAAAATGAAGGTGATCTCCGTGACGTGGGGATACAATTCCAGAGAAATTCTTGTAAAAAGTAAGCCTGATTTTCTCGTCGAAACTCCGAAGGAATTGTCCCAGGTACTGCAGAGTGAGTGAGATGCTGTTGGACCTTAGAAGGTAGTTTTGAGTCCAATATTCAAAAAGATGCCTTGCATAAAAGGCTGATTTTGAAGAAGGTCTGCCCTACCAGTAAAAGGTAGAGACCAGCCTAAGTCTGCAAAAAGACCAAGATGATCTCCATTAAATTCAGGCCCTATGGACAAGTTTAAGCCAAAAACAGGGGTCCTAGAAAAACTGGGTGTTGGGCCAACTATCCAACCATTTTTGAAATTAATGATCATGGCTTCTTCTATGTAGATTCGAT
>Ga0302320_10023482_pt1 | contig 12103 bp, 7 predicted proteins | sample Bog_T0_3_FD_202130 | JGI IMG/M metagenome (GOLD analysis project Ga0302320, IMG submission 202130) | Peat permafrost microbial communities from Stordalen Mire near Abisko, Sweden - Bog_T0_3 | ecosystem: Environmental > Terrestrial > Soil > Wetlands > Peat | place: Sweden: Abisko, Stordalen Mire...
CCTCATTTTAAAAATTTAAACAATTTTTTTCAATTTTGAAAAATATGTGAAAATTTAATATTTGAATCAAAAGTGATAATGAATTTTTTCAAATTTGATAAATTTAAAATAATTTAATCAATAAATTAGAAAAAAATAAATAATAAGAGATTTTTAATGAAAAACCAATATATTATTTTACACAAAGTTTCAAAAACCTAAATTTTTTACAGTCAAATATTATTTCATCTTTCATCCTCCATTTCTTCCTTTTTTTCTTCTTCTGGAAGCAATAATCTTTTCGGGCAGACCTTCAGAAAAGATTTTTCCCAATTTTTTGTTTCCAACATATCAGCAAGCAAAAGCACTACCGTATCAATATTCAAAGGCTTTCTTCTCGTTAGTGCCATAAACTTATTAATAGGCAATTTCCCAGTTCTAATGCCTAAATCTTTAGCTCTGATTAAACTGGCATATTTCCTTATTGTTCTATCCACTAACCCCCCAATGATGTAAATTTTATCTTCTTCTATTGACTCCAATTCATCATTTGAATCTGGACTTAAATAAATCATATCATTTTTCCTCAAAGCGAATTCGTCAATTTCCATGATGTCCTTTTTGAAAATGTTGAGCGCCCAATTCTTCAACCCCATTTTGAAAAGCCTCTCTTCCAGAATTTCATTGCAATTGACTAAATTCAAAGAAACGGGGTTCTGAATTTTTTTCATCCATCCACAACAAATGCAAATTTGTAAACAAAGAGAATTGATTTCTTTTGGCTCCATATCACCTTCATATGAAAAATCTATCAGGACTTTTAAACCTTGTTCTAGTCCTTTTTTAGCATTTTTCAACCTTTCCACCTTTTGCATTTTCTCGGCCTCAAGATACAAATCAACCTCCTCTTGTTTTGTGAAAGTCTTGAAAATCTCAAGTCTTTCTTGTTTTTGTTCGATGACCTTCCTTTTTGTGCGGTTTTTTGTGTTGAAACGCTTTTTATTGTGAATGTTTTGGGCGCGGGCTTCTCTTTTTAATTTTTTCTGATCTAAGATAAAACAAACAATAATGTTTTTTTTTAAAATGGGGTTGGTATCTACAGCTCTCTTCGGCTTTTTGGGGATCTCCACCAAAATTAATTTCTTCAAAAGTTAAGATGAACTCTTTATCATCTTTTTTTTCTAAAATATGGTCATTGTTCATGGAAGAAGAAAAAAAATGATGGTTTTTGTAAAAAAAAAATTAATTAATATTATAAAGATAAAAGATATCGAAACAAAAACATTTAAATTATTTTTTTTTTGCTTTTGCATCTTTTTTCGCAGGCTTTTTCTCAGTTTTCTCTCCTTTCACAGATTTTTTCTCTCCTTTCACATTTTTTTTCTCTCCTTTCACAGATTTCTTCTCTTCTTTCCCCTCTTTTTTACTCTTTTTCTCAGGTTTCTTTTGGGTTTTTTCTTCTGCTTTTTTATCTGGGCTTCCTTTTTTCTTTCCTTTTTTGCCCAAAACTTTATTAACAGCTTCTATCTTCCGACTCATTAACTCTTCTCTTTCCATTAATCTCCTTTCCCTAACTCTATTTTCTATTTCACTCACATCCCAAGATCTAATGCTATGGTCCAAAGACCCTGTGAAAAGAAATTTGTTTCCTATCTCCATTGAAGAAATCGCGTCCTCATGACCGTAAAGCTCCTCCACCAATTCCATTGATTTTTTATTATAAATCTTTACAACTTTCTCATCTGAGCCGATAAGAATTAAGTTTTGCCAATCTTTTATTGAGTAAATCCAACCGCTATTGATGAACACTTTAATTTCCTTTGCATTTTTTCCTTCCTCTTTAAAATATTATTCTTTTTTTTTTATTAATAAATTTAACCCAATTCTGGAATTTCGTATTTATATAAGAAGCCATCTCTGGAACCAAAAAGCAAAGATGTGTTCATCCGATAGAAGGCAGATATTGAAAGATTTTGAAGGAAAAGCCGAGAAATTATAAGTTCTTTCTATAATTAATTAGGTTTTGGGCTGATCTTAAAAAAAAAGGGTTACTTGTAGGTCTATGATATAGAGAAAATTCTCACCTCCGACGGTGAAAAGACGATTTTCGAAAATATCCATTAATTTAATTTCTTCATCAAAACGGAAGATTTTCAAAGGAATTGTTTTCTTTTCAATATATATTATGACAAATTTAAAGAAAAATGAATGCCTTCATATTCCATATTCTTATTGATTTGTCTGAAGATCCAGAAACAAAAGTGCAATTATCTTCTAAAAGAATTAAGCCATTTATTTGCTTTTGATGTCCCTCGAAAAATTCCATAATTTCCCCATTCTTTAATAAAATGAGACATCCATTGCTTAAATTAAAATTACTGTATTCCACATCACAATCAACCCATCTATATAGCCACCAATGTAATTGTTTTCAGTGAATAGAAAGTGAGTTAATTGATAAAGTTCTTTTTTTTCAGAAGAAGGATCATTCAAAAGCTGAGGGGAACGACTTAAGTTCAATTTGAGATCAATTTTTCTTTGAGGGATGTTCCAAACTTAAAATGATTTAGGAAATTTCATTTTTTTAATATATACCTTTGAAATGACCGTCATTTGAAACGCTTAAGAGAGTTTCTTGGTTCTTTCGAAGAAACATTGATAAAATGATATCATTATGTCCCTTCAAAACTTCTTTGTAATTTTTCACTTTTATGGTTTTATTCATTAGAAATGGGGGGAGTTGTTTTTTTTTAATTTAATTAAAAAAATATAAAAACTTCAGAAATTTCATCACAAAAAAGGTTTTCTTATTATTGCTCACGTGTATGCTCAGCTTGGTCTCCATCTGCTCGAAACATGCTTCTGCGAGTATGGAGGTGGAAGAAGAGAGCGTCTCGCAGGGAAGAAAGTCTGCCTTAAAGCCAGGTCTTTCCTTATCGGTTTTGGATTATGATTATTCTAATACCTTGCCAAAAGTTAAGAAAATTTGTTCCAAAAAACTTCCTGTTGAAAAACAGCTTTGGATAGAAGATAAGGCAAGCCGTCATAACATCACGGCAGACGTAACAAGACAGATCCTAGTAAGCTTGGAGTATTCCCCTATTCCTGGAGCCGTATATCTTTCGAGAGCAGGTTTCATGCATTTATACACGAAAGGGAAAGAAGTTTTAGCTGTTTTGTGTCATTACAATCATCAGTCATGTCGGCTTAACCTCAGGAAGATAGACGACTGTGAAAGCAATATAAATCGGTTGTCATGGAACCATCTGTCTAAAGCATTAAAGACAAAAGTTAACCCTAAAAGGATAGGATGTCGTCATACACCGATCAGGAAAGCCAGTGTAGAAGACCTTGCGGTTTTAGATATGATCAATAAACGTGGCACCATAAAATTTATCAAAAGGTTGGTTGCAGTGACCAACCCTAAAGGGTCTTATAACTTTTACGCTGTTTATGACACCCAAAGAGAACTGAATAAAGTCAAGAACACGATCAAAAAACTTTAGCTTATTTAAAGGGATAGAGTTTGTTCTTTTTTAATTCATCAGCAGCTTTTTTCCCCTCTACAGCATAAAACTTATTGTTTTTATCCTTTGGGTTTAAATTGAAATGAGGGGTATTAAGCACAACAGGGTTTTGTCCTCCTCCATAAATGTTTGAATAAACATTATAAGTCGGGTTTTTGGATTTACCATAAGTTGTGGTTTGGATTTCACCTCGTTGATGCCCTATTGTTTGTGGGCCTAACCCTCTATCAACTGTATTACTATCAATGAAATCGACGGATCCTTTTCTTTTCAAAAGCTTCTCTCTTTTCGGTGAATACATATTAAGTCGTGTAATATTGAGGATATGACTTCCTAAAGATTGGGTTGGTGTGTTTTGAGCCGCTCTTTTTTTATATTCGGAAGTTCCTTGTTTCGTATAAGGAATACCCTCATAAATCATTTCACCTTTTGTTAAAGCTTTCGCCATGTCTTGGTGAAAAGATTGATTGCCTTTTGCACCTTTATAGACCTTATTGGGGATATGAGAGTAGTTTAAAAGATCAGGTTAATGTTTTTTTTAATTTTTTGAGTTTTTTTTTCTAAATTTTCTAGAGAAAAATAAATACAAACTGATTATAGTGAAAATAATAACTGATTTTTCGTTAATTTGTAACCAAAAGCAATTTTTTTTTAAATGGGGAGCATCAATTTTTTAAAGTTGATTTAATTTTTGAATCGAAAATCCTGAAAATAATAATTTTTTCTTTAATTTTTATTGAAAATTCTCTCTCTTTTAAATCGACTCAATGCTGCTCTTCTTCTTTCCGATATTAAGTGCCTTATCAAGCTTAATTTCTAATTTCTCAAGCCTCTTCTCCACACTGAATTCATTCTTAAACTTCTGTATTTTTTCTATTCAAATCAAAAACAAAATTCATAATTCTCAATTAAAAGATTTTACCTAACGTAATTGATCTATGGATTGGGAACCATTCAAGATTTCCTGTTCTGATATTTTCGAAGATTTCCGCTTCAACTCCATTGCAATCTTTTTCCGTTTTCTCGCTCATGAATACCAAAAAATTCACATAACTCCATATATCATGTTCCTTTGAAACATGAGTTTCGAAATCAATGCCTGATTTTTCAAACATATACTTCGGGATCCCACAAATAAAGCATATCGTTTTGCTATCTTTATCAAAAGATTCTGCTTTTTGTCTTAATCCGGAAAAAGTGTCAACCAAAATAGCCAAAATAATGTTCAAAAGGACGGTGTTAACTAGGATAAAAAATGTAATATCCAGGAAGAAAAGAGCATAAAATTCGCTCATATCTGAAGAAGAAGATGTTGAATCATCTGTTGAGGACATAACCCCTGCAAGACCTTGACCATTAGTAAAAGCCTGTTCCATGATATAGAAATAGCAACTGAGGAAATTACTACATTCATAAGTCGGGACATTATCGAGAAAGTAGAAATTGACGATCATTGAGAAACAATACATTAATAAAGCAGAAAGAGCTAATGTGGATATAAGTTGAGCTATATGTTCAGTGACGGATCTCAATATAAATTGCATAGTATCGAATAGATTAATAGTTGAAAGGAGATCGAAGGCAATAAAAACTGAGGAATATGAGAGACCCATTGTTACACAGAATATATGATATAAGAATACCCAAACAAACTTTTGCAATAAAAAGGAATCAAAAATATCAAGACTCAATTTATTCCAAAAGTTGGCCAATTCACTTGTTGTCACATTATTCTCAATATATCTTTGTCGATTTAATTGCCTCGCCAAAGGAAATGCGAAATATGAAAATAAGATCAAACTGACAAAACTTAAGAAGATTTCTAACCCAATGAAAATAGCCATCACAGACGTATCGTTTCCAAAGACCATAATGAAGTTATTCACATAAGCCAAAATCAAAGTAAAAATCTCAAAGAAAATGTAATTCCCTGTACCGAAATATTCATAAAGTTTTAATCTATTGTTATAACGAGCCTGATTGAATAACATTTCCTGCTTGAAATAGTTCTTCTCACCATAAAGTCCTGAAAGTTTTGAATCGCAAGATGTTCTATCAACATTTTCTAGGAATTTATCTTTAGAGACATCGGAAATATAATAGCATTTAGAGGAAATAGGGAAATAAAAGGGAATCAATACTGTTTCTTCATCGATTTCTCTGACGATCTCAATCTTCACTAGAATCCTTGTGAGGAACTTATAAACGACCAAATCATCTTCTTTGATTGCAGAGTTTGAGATTTTTTTGTATTTCTCATAATAAACGATCATATCTTCTCTTTCATTGCAGAAAATCTCGTATTTAGACTTGATTTCAGCTAGGGTTCGAATATAAGAGAACAATTTCACACAGATTTCTAATAAAGTATGTTGATAAAACTCTGGGATCATAAGAAAAGCCGATTGGATTTCATTGAAATCCTTCATATATAGAGGATAATCACTCATTTTTTTCTTTTCGAATTTATCTTTCCTCGCAACACAATAAAACAATTGTCTCAAACTATCCACTATTACTGTGAATAAATTGGTTAATTCTAAATTAGTCGTCTGATAATTCAAAACGGCAGGATCATTTCCCTCAGCCATGCAAACGATAAATTCTAACAAAGAAAGTTTCGCTTGATAAAATTCCGAATTCACATCCCTCCAATACCTCCTCAAAAACCCATTATAACGATCATAAATAAAGGTATATATCTTCTTCTGATTTTCTTTATTAGGGCCTGTACATAATTCAGCCAAATTATCAAAAACCAATGTGGCCAAAGGAAAAAGATAAGGCCGATGCCATCTTTCATAATCATTGATTTCGCCTTTCACATAATTATAATGCCATTGGCAATTGTCACTGATTTTCTGGAAGATAGTGGTCCATCTTTGTACTCTATCTATGGTGTCACCGGGCAAAATCTTCTCTCTCATATATCGCTTAAACTGTTCATTATTATCTTCGCAGAGATATTGATGGAATTTGATGAGAATCATGCATCGATTGAAGGCTTCCTTCCAATATCTATCAATATTTGTCTTGAATTTGACGAAATTCATCAAAACCTTCATTTCAGTCCAAATACGATCCAAAAAGGCAGTTCCACCTGAATTATTAATCACTTTGAAAAGGTTCTTCTGGATGGCTCCAGTCGAAATGAATAAAGTGTTAATCAGACTGGCAATCATTGCGAATTTCGAGTTTCTCTTATCAAGAAACCATTCTTTGGCCAATTGATTATGAATGAAAGAACATAAATTATAGCCAAATTCCATCATTTCCACATTATCCTCATCCTTCAATAAATATATATATATATTCTTGTCTAGATCCTCGCCAGTCTTCACCATTTTATTAGTCTCATAATAAGCTGTTATCAAAGGAATGACTTCGTTTTTCCCCCCAAACTTGACTTTTCTCCTTTCGGCCTGAATAAAAGGCAAGTTGATATTTTCTTTTCTAGTGGCTAGTTTATTAGAAAAGTTCTTAATGGCAGTTATTTCTTGTCTAGTTCTTTCCACTGGAGTTTTAGCGGTTAACAATTTCTTTTTATTTTCCAATAACGGTTTATGGTTCACTATATTCGAACATGCCTCGAGGATAATCTTGCAACTACCTACAATTTGCATCTTTTCCAATTTGATCTTGAGGTCAGGATCTACATTAGCTAATTCAACCTCATATTTCTTCCTTTCAGGTGAACTCATTTTATCTGCGTCAATTCCATAAATATAAAGAATCCCCTCATTGTTTCCGAATATAAAGCTTTTGATTTGATCAAGCTTTGGGATATATTTAGATAATTTACTCAGATCTCCTTCTTTAATCACTAGGAAATAATTCATCAGCTTGATTAAAGTCCCGAAAAGAGTTGAATTCACATAATTTATAAAGGTTTCTTGCTCATAATTCACCTTTTCTTTATCCCCAGCCTTATAAAGATCAATCATGAAATTGAATTCTCGAATTAACAAATCCATGGTCTTTTCATATTCCTTATCAAAGAATGGGTCCTCTTCATATTGCATATCATCTGGTTGTGTGAAAAAATATGTGGCCCTGTTATTCAATAGATGGTTCTTGAAATCCACATGGAAATTTGAATATAACTCCATGAAGATCATCCGAAACTCCAGGCGTTTTCCCGATTTTTCTATAAGATTTGCTAATTCCTGCATGGGGAACTTCTCGTTTATGAATTTATAACATTCATCATCATATCGAAAGGCTGAAACAGTTGAAGCTAGACTAAGGAAATTCATATAACACAACAATTTCTCATCATTAAGACTCTTTTTATCGTTTTTGAAATTCTTCAAGAGAGTGTCATATTCCACGATATCAAAAATCTCCTTATAATAATCGGCCAATAGGTCAATGGACAATCGAATATCATATTCAGATAACCATTCACTGATTTTTTTAGCTTGATGCGAAACGCTTAAAGCCAAAATATCAACCAATTTTGAAAATATCCTAAAATTTTCAATAGTTTGGCTTTCGAGAAGTTTAGCATAGAAATTGTAGAGCATTTTGGTGCTGATGCTGTCTAAAAGGCAATCTTTGATCATTAAGATTAATGAGTTCTTCGAGAAGGACTCATATAAGAAGTCAGCTATTTCCATAGGAATGAAAGTGAACATCTTTTCTAAAATCCACATATTTTCTTGAAGAAAAAAGCAGGAGTGATGGCTTGTATTGTTGTTGAGGAAAAATTGCATAAAGCAGGAGAATTTCATCAATAAATTTTCTTTCACGTTTATTTCCTTTAGTTCATTCATGTGATAGGTCACCAGATTCGCCATGAAATTAGTTAATGTCATAGGTATATTAGTGAAAAATAAGGCTTTTTGCTTCACAATGTCTTTTGGAGACTTATTATTAATTGCAGTGACAAAATCCAGCTTTTCATTTAATTTATCAAGAAAGGCACTTAATTCAAGAAAGACTGCTTTTTCTGATTTATAAAATTTCCCTTTGGAGAAGCCAATTATGAGCTTCTTGAGAGCTATTGATTGGACTGAAAGTTCTTTCTCAAGATCAAGTGGAACTCTGATAACATTCAATTCCTCTTTAATGAAATTAAGATAATCCTCTTCCTCCATTAACCTCAAGGAATGCAAATAAGGGTCATCAATATTCGAGAAAATATGGAGGAAATTATCAGCGATGGTCTCGATCTTTTCATTGCTTAAAAGTTTAGCATTAATGAGATTTTGAGACAAAACATAACCTAGGAGGAAATCCATCAATTTTCTAGAGAACTCTTGTTCAAAAATGATCGATTTATTAAAGGTAAGGATCTCATCGAGCTTCTCCTTGGTTACATTCTGTTGATTTTCGCCATATTGCTGATATATTTTCATCATCATATTGGAGATTTCATTGTCTTGTTTCAAATACAAATAATGGATCAAGATCTCAATATAATATTGTCTCACCTGGGTTAATCCCGTCACCCAAAGATTAATCCAATATTGATCAATCTTCCCAACTTCCCCAGAAATGCACACTTCCAAAGACTTATATACTTGGATCTTCAAATAAAGCACATTCTTTATCAATTCACATTCAGATTCATCAGGAAGACCATACTCCATTAATATTCTGCATATCTTCACACAATATATGTGAGCCTGATGATTGCCTCCTATCCAACGCCAACTGGCTCCAGGAACAAATTTCTCGACTAGCTTCACTGCGAATTTCAACAGATTGAACTCATTATTGAAATATTTATCATGAATAAATTGGTTTAGACGATTTTTCTTCCTCAGCTTCAACCTGGCAACTGGCGAATAAGTCTCAATATCGACAGCGTCTATTCTATCCAGAACTTGAAAGTCTTTATCCAGGTAAAATTTGCAGAAGAAATCCAGGAGATATGAATAAAAGTTCAGACTTTCATTATATATGGGCTTGCCAAAGGTATAATCTGGGTTGTCCGTGATGAGATCTATGAATTTCAATGGGAAGATTTCTTCCAAAGGGATTGTATTGACCATGAGTAGCTTGGTTTTGGGATCATCGAACACTGTGGTGAACTTTTGCATGAAGGTGGCTCTTTCTTTGATTGCTTCGATATCGATGTCATTCCAATTGAAGACTCCTGAGATACATGCTTGGAGGTCCTTAGCGAAATAATTGATGGCTTTAGGAAAGGCTAGCTCGAACACTGATTTATTGTTTTTTTTATGTGTTAGGAATAGATTTCCTGCTTCGATGGCTCGAAGGGAATATGTCTCTTTTTTTATTTCTTGGAAATAATTTGTGATGTTGTCTTCGAAAAATTTCGGGTTTTCTATGAAATTATAAAAAAGAAAAGGGGGGCTTATATGATTTAATTATATGGTTTACCTTCATGTTGGCATGAACATTTATCTGTGGAATCGAGATTTGTGGAAATGATTTCAGGAAGGGGGTCTTTTTTACAAACTTGATAACAAAAGGCACAAAATTTGCCTTCTTTTGTTTGGACGATGATTTTGGATGTTTTGTAAAGGGAACAATTAGAGGTGGCTTTGAAAGAAAAGTTGAGGACGATTAGTTAAAGGAAAAAAATACTCATGCTGGCTTGTTTTTTAACCGCTGTGGACATCGTAAATAAAGGTTTGAAATTGTATTAAGGAAAACTTTTTTTTGAAAAAGGAGATATTTTTCAATAATTTGAATTACTGCTAGGAAATAGGAGTTTATATAGAAGAAGATTTAATGAATTGTTATGAAATTTGAATTCAAAACCCGCTTTGATTATTTGATTTTGGCATTTAACCTTTAAAAAAAGCCTTATTTTTACATAAAATGAAGTTTTTTTATTCAAAAAACAATTCAAAATCTTCTTCAAAGAAAATAAAAATAAAACTCAATAAATTATTTTGATAATATGGGAGGTGATTTTTACGATCGTCCAGTTATCGAAGCCAAGAACCCCGAACAGAATTTCTCCGATAATTCCAACAAAATCTTTTCTTCAAACCAAGGTCTCCATAAAAGTAATGACCCCAAGCGTTTTTATTCATCTCATCTGATCTGCAAAAACAAAAACCCATTAATTTTCGCCTTGGACGTCACAGGAAGTATGGGAGATTGGTCCAAAGTATCTAAGCTATCCCTAATCTAATAAAAATATTTCATTTTCCTAAAGATCATTTATGACAAATTGCCAATGTTTTATGGACAAATCATGATCCAGAAATATCTCGAAGACCCTGCAATAAGTTTCTGTGCTATTGGGGATGTCACACATGATAGGGCACCTTTACAAATCACAGAATTTGGCCAAGGATCACAATTGGATCAATTAATTTCCAAAATCTATTTGGAAGGAGGTGGAGGAAACAATTTACAGGAATCCTATGAGTTGGCAGCATATTTTTATGTGAATCATTGCGAAATCCCCAAAAGTGAATTGCCATACTTTTTCATCACAGGAGATGAGCTGTTTTTCGATACTATCACCGGCTTTGCTTTAAGCAAGATTTTCGGAAAACATCAGGATAAATTCGCATCGATGAAAAAGATGTCTTCGAATGAGATTTGGACACTTTTAATGGAAAAATTCAATGTTTTTCATTTGCATAAACCATTTAAGAAAAAATACATGAAAAGCAATCAGGATGATGAAATCATCAATCAATGGAAAAAGGCATTAGGAAAGGAAAGAATTTTGGAAATGCATACACCCAAGGCTTGCATTGATGTGATATTAGGCGCCATTGCGATAACTTCAGGGGCTAGAACTTTGGAAGAATATGTGAAAGATATGGAAACAAGAGGACAAGAAAAAGGGAGAATTGAAGAAGTGGTCAATGCCTTGAAGAATGTGAAGATAGCAGAAAGGAAGCAAAATGTGGAAACAAAAGATGAGATTGAGAAAAAACAGGAGATTGAAAAAGAACATTTGAATAAAAAAAATGAGCCTGAGGAAGAAAAGAAAAATGTTGAATTCGATAGATTTTTCGATCTTGATTATGTCCGGAAATTTATCAAAGAAAATATGATTGATTGGGATTATTCATCAGAAACATTGGCTAAAAGAGATGAGAATGAAAGAAAATTGGGGGCAAATGCTCCTAAATGTCCTATCATGGATCGATTGTTCATTGATCCCGCTATAGCAGAAGATGGCAATACGTATGAAATGAAGGCGATCAAAACTTGGCTGGCTTTTTATGACACTTCGCCATTAACAGGAATGAAAATGGGGAAGAAATTGATGAATAATCAAGAGATTATGAAGAAAATTAATGTAATATTATGGGAAAACTTAAATGAAGACTATGATTGAGAGATTTTAAAATCAATGAAGAATTTTTTAAAAAATTAAAAGAAAAAAAAAGGATAATGATGATTTTTTTCTTTTTAAAAGATTTTTTTTTTTCAATTTATGGTTTTTAATTAAAAAATTGTAAGTCAAATTAAAAATTATGAAGTTTGTTTTAATTTTGATAGGAATTTTTTTTATATTTTGATACTTTTTAATATTTTTACACCAAAAAAAAAAAAAAAAAAAATTTTAATTTTTTTTTTAAAAATATAAAAATATAAATGTTTTTATGTAAAAAAAAATGTTTTTAAAAAAAAAATATATTTTTTAAATAAAG
>Ga0302320_10023484_pt1 | contig 12103 bp, 10 predicted proteins | sample Bog_T0_3_FD_202130 | JGI IMG/M metagenome (GOLD analysis project Ga0302320, IMG submission 202130) | Peat permafrost microbial communities from Stordalen Mire near Abisko, Sweden - Bog_T0_3 | ecosystem: Environmental > Terrestrial > Soil > Wetlands > Peat | place: Sweden: Abisko, Stordalen Mire...
ATGAGAAATGGTGACCGCGCCCGACTTCTTCGAGTCGTAAACAAAGTAGCCCTGCGCGAAGTTGGGCGTGTTCTCGCCAATGATCTTGATCGAATTCTTGTTGGCGCCCACCGTGCCGTCCGCGCCCAGGCCGTAAAACATGGCCCGGACAACATTCTCAGGCTCGGTTGAGAAACCAGCGTCATAGGTCAAACTGGTGTGGCTGACGTCGTCCTGGATTCCGATGGTGAAGTGGTCCTTTGCTTGGTGACCGGGCTCCTCTTTCAAATTGTCATAGACGGCTTTGACCATGGCCGGGGTAAACTCCTTGGAGGAAAGCCCGTAGCGTCCACCCACGATTGTGGGCGGTAGGTTGCGGCCGCCTCCTAGTTTCGCTCCTTCGCGAAGCCCGTTCACGATATCGAGATAGAGCGGTTCGCCAATCGCTCCCGATTCCTTGGTGCGGTCGAGGACGGCGATCTTTTGCACGCTGGCGGGCAAGGCCTCGAGCAAAGCCTGTACGGGGAACGGGCGGTATAAACGCACCTTCAGCAAACCAAGCTTTTCGCCGCGAGCGTTGAGGTAGTCGATGGTCTCGTGCGCGACCTCCGCCCCTGAACCCATCATCACGATCACGCGATCGGCATCGGGCGCGCCTACGTAATCAACCAAATGATAGGAACGTCCCACTACGTTCGCGAATTTGTTCATCACGTTCTGGACGATTTGCGGGCACGCATCGTAGAAGGAGTTGGCCCGCTCGCGCATCTGGAAGAAAACATCCGGATTCTGGGCCGTGCCGCGCAGCACAGGGTGGTCCGGCGAGAGAGCCCGCCCGCGATGTTCGAAGACGCGGGCCATATCGATGAGCGCGCGCATATCGTCCTCGGTAAGCATTTCGATCTTGTTCACCTCATGCGAGGTGCGGAAGCCATCGAAGAAGTGCAGGAAGGGAATGCGCGACTCAAGCGCCGCGGCGTGCGCGATGAGGGCCATGTCTATGGCCTCTTGCACGGAATTGGAGCACAGCATGGCGAAGCCGGTAGTGCGGCAGGACATGACATCCGAGTGGTCGCCGAAGATCGAGAGGGCGTGCGTGGCCAGAGTGCGCGCCGAAACATGGAACGCCGTCGCCGTAAGTTCTCCGGCAATCTTATTCATGTTCGGGATCATCAGCAGCAGCCCCTGCGAAGCCGTGAACGTTGTGGCCAGCGACCCAGTCTGTAGCGCGCCGTGCACCGCTCCGGCAGCGCCACCTTCGCTCTGCATCTCCATTACATGAGGGACCGTGCCCCAGATGTTCTGGATCCCCTGGGAAGACCACTCGTCGGCCCATTCGCCCATGTTGGAAGACGGTGTGATCGGATAGATGGCAATGACTTCGTTAACCCGATAGGCGACGTATGCCACCGCCTCATTTGCATCCATGGTCTTGAACTTGCGCTTCATGATCGTCCGCCTGTCTTTCTATAGGTTTTCTGGAATTGCCTTTTGTTCCGGTTTTGATTGGATAAGCATGGACGAAGCTGCACTGCACCGCAGCAAGACCAGTCACAGGCGTTTGTGATCCAGATCACAAGCGCAGCTGTGAGCCAGATCACAATCGCGTGTGCCGGGCAGCACAGCCAAGCCCTTGCTCGCGGCGGAGACTGGCCTCAGCACCAGGAGTCTGGTCATGCTCTCGCCCTATGGAATGGAGATTGTAGAAAGCTGCATTACCTGCAAGTTGCGCGCGGACCGGATCTTCTGCAATCTGCCGCCAACCGCGCTGCAAAGCTTTGAAGACATCAAGTTCGCCACCGCCTATCCCCCGGGAGCCGTGCTATTTGTGGAGGGGCAGGTGCCCCGCGGCATTTTTGTGCTGTGCAAAGGCAGCGTTAAGCTCTCCATCAACTCCCCCAGCGGCCGAACCATGATTGTGAAACTCGCCGAGCCCGGGGAAGTGTTGGGACTGAGCGCCACCATCTCCGGCAAACCTTACGAAGTGACGGCGGAGACCATCGATCCCTGCCAGGTTAATTTCGTGAAGCGCGACGACTTTCTCAAGTTTCTGAAAGAAGACGTCGAGGTCTGCTTCAAAGTCGCCGAGCAATTGGGCGAAAAATATCACAATGCGTGCAAAGAAGTCCGTTCCCTGGGACTATCGCACTCTGCCGCCGAGAAGTTAGCCAAGTTGCTTCTGGAATGGAGTTACATGAACGGAGGGGCCGCAAAACCCGAACCCCGGTTGAAGATTCGGCTCACCCACGAAGAGATCGCGCAGATGATCGGGACTTCGCGGGAAACTGTTACCCGGCTCTTCGCGGACATGAAGAAGCATCAGATCGTGCAGGTCAAAGGCTCCACGTTGGTGATTCGCGACCGGGCTGCGCTGCGCGATATCGCAAACGAAAACTAGTCGCGCTCCGGCACCCTTCGTTGATGGATGCCAGACCTCGCGGCGAAACTCCGCCGAAAACCCGCGTCCAAGCGTCCCATATTCCAGACGATGCAGCCGCCCGTGACCGGGATCACAATTCCGGGTGACGAGAGTCACCGCTGAACCATGAGTACTCTTTTATCGTCGTCCCGTGGGTGGGCAACCGCGCCCGTTTCAAATGGGAGGCAAGCGAATGACGACCAACGGCAATGGACAATCTTCAAACCATGGCAACCAAAACAAGCCGCGCCTGGTTTTCTGGGAACTGACCAAAGGCTGCAATCTACGCTGCATTCATTGCCGGGCCAGCGCCACCGAACTGAGTTCTCCCAACGACCTTTCCACTCAGGCCGCCCGCGATATCATCGATCAGATTGCCGTGGTTTCGTCTCCAATTCTGGTGCTCAGCGGTGGGGAACCGCTCTTCCGTAAAGACATTTTCGAGTTGGCGCGTTATGGCACCGACAAAGGTCTGCGCGTGGCACTGGCCACCAATGGCACTCTGGTTACGAAGCAAGTCGCGCAGAAGATCGTCGATAGCGGGGTGCAGCGCGTTGCCATCAGTCTGGACGGTTCCGATGCCGCAACTCACGATACCTTTCGCGGCATTCCCGGCGCATTCGACGCTGCTATCACCGGCTTCCGCAATCTCAAAGACCTGGGAATGTCGGTGCAGATCAACACCACGATCGCGCGCCATAATGCCCATCAGCTTCCGCAGGTGCTGGAACTGGCGCGTTCCATCGGAGCCGACGCCTTGCACACCTTCCTGCTCGTGCCGGTGGGTTGCGGCGTGGATATCGCCACCGAGCAAATGGTGCCCCCGGAAGAGTACGAGCGCATGCTGAACTGGTTCTATGATCGCTCGCAGGAAGGTGGCATCGAGCTGAAGGCGACTTGTGCGCCCCACTACTTCCGCGTGGTTCGCCAACGGCGCGCGGCCGAACACCGTTCCGCGACGGCGGCCTCGCACGCTGCCCAGCCCATCCAAATCTCTCCTGTGGAACCGGCGCACCCTTCACCGATCGGCCCCACAGAGATGACCATGCCGGGCTCAACCGGCATCGAACTGAGGCCTCAGGGCATCGGCAAGGCCGTCGGGCACCCGGGAACTCATCCTTCCGACATGAACGCCATGACCAAAGGATGCCTCGCCGGAACCGCCGTCTGTTTCATCTCGAATCAAGGCGAAGTCTATCCCTGTGGATACCTGCCGGCCCTGGCGGGCGATCTGAAGAAACAGCCATTCGCTGACATCTGGGAAAACTCGCTCGTATTCAATCAGCTGCGCGACGTCAACAACCTGAAAGGGAAGTGCGGCTGCTGCGAGTTCCGCAACGTTTGCATGGGCTGTCGAGCTCGCGCCTATGCCGCCACCGGCAACTACCTGGATGAAGAACCATTCTGCGTCTACGAACCGAAATCCGCTGGCCTGAAAGAGAACAACCGGCCAGCCGAAGTTGCCCGCTAGCTGCGGGAGCACCCAAAACCCATGTGGGGACGGATCTTTCGTCCGTCTATGCGGCCCAGGTGTATCGGGCCGCAATTGCCGGCAGCATCCATGCCGTCTTTGTATCTTTCCGTCAAAGCACCACACCAATAGTCGGGCCCTTCGCATTCGCTTCACAAAATAGTCACCCGACACCACAGCGTTTACACGAGGAGGATCAAATGAACCTACTGAAGAGTTTCTCTCTCACGGTGGACTGGGGAGGGGTCCACAGTCCTATCGGCGAGGGCACCGGAGTCCGCGCCACCATCACCGCCATCCCATAAAGCCACGTGCGAACCCATCGAAACCACCGGCGCTGAGCACGCCGCTTCCTTGCGGCCGTCCCCGCTTGCGATTCTCGACAAGTGCTATACGGGCCAAAAGACGCCCGCCGTAGGGGCATAATCCCCAAGTCCACTGCTGCGAATTTCAATTCCTCTCTGATCCTCTCTTTTAACTTCTTGAAAACAAATGAGATTGCGCTTACTTGAGCGCAGCTTGGCTTTGGCAGAGTGGATGCCTTTCTAAGCGTAGGAGAATCCCCGTGGAACCCACTCTCATGGTTGTCGGCCTGAACTTCCGCACTGCACCGCTCGAAGTGCGGGAGCGCTTCTGGATCAGCGAAGACCGGCGTTACCAAGCCTTGGTGCAATTATCCCGGGCGGAGGGCATTGACGAAGTCATCGTGCTCGCCACCTGCAATCGTACGGAGTTCTTGCTCTGGGTGAGCGATGTGACCCTGGCCGCCAACTCCGTGATGCGCCTGCTCGGCTCCGAATATGGACTTAAGCTGTGCGAGTGGAAGCACTTCTACCGCCTGCTGGACGAAGCGGCCCTGCTCCATGTTTTCCGCGTCGCCTCCAGTCTCGATTCCATGGTGCTGGGCGAGCCGCAAGTGATCGCCCAGGTAAAACAAGCTTGGCAGCAGGCGCAGGAGGTTGGGACCACCGGCCGTTTTCTGGACGCTGTGATGCAGAAGGCGCTCACGGTTTCGAAGCGCGTCCGCAGTGAAACCGCGATTGGCAACGCGGCGGTCTCCATTCCTTACGCCGCCGTGGAACTCACACGCCAGATTTTCGGAACGCTGGAAAACAAGAAGGTGCTTCTGTTAGGAGCGGGCAAGATGAGCGAGCTCTCTGCCCGCGGCCTGCTCAACCATGGCGCGGGTTCCGTGAAAGTTATCAACCGCACACTCGATCATGCCGCCGAGTTGGCCGCCAAACTGGGTGGAGTCGCGATTCCGTTTGAAGAACGCTGGCAACACACGGCGGAAGCCGACATTATCATCAGCTCCACTTCCTGTCCGCACACCATTCTGAGCCGCGAGGAAGCCGAGATTCTGGTTCGCGGCCGCAACCAGGGTGAGGGCGAAGATCGTGCCAGTGAAGCTAAGCCGCTCGTGATCGTTGATATCGCCATGCCTCGCGACATCGATTCCGCCGTCCGCGAAGTGAAGGGCATTTTCCTCTATAACCTTGACGACCTCGAAAACCTAGTCGACCACAATGCGGGCGAGCGTGAGGCTGCGGCCGCCGAAGCACAAAAGATTCTGGAGGTCGAGGCGCGAGGCTTCCGCCGCAAGCTCATAGCCGAGCGCGTGGTGCCGACCATCGTCGCACTGCGCCAGCGGCTGGACGAAATTTGCCGGCAAGAATTGGATTCCTTCCGACAAGAGAACGGGCCTTTTTCCAGGGACCAGGACGAAATGCTAAACGCAGTCATGTCCAAAATGACCAAGAGGATTGCAGGCTCCCTGGCCCGTGAACTCAAGGAACTTCCAGAGAAGGTGGAACAGGAACAGATGACGGCTGCCGTGCAGCGGCTGTTCCACCTGCAAACGCCCGACATGGCGCTTGCCGGCGCCATATCTCATTAAGGAGCAGCGAAGACCGTGGACAATCTAGAAAAACAATCATCCAACCCCAAGGCCTGGACCGATGTTCAGGCGTACCTGCTCGCAGTCTTCTGCCTTGTGCTGGGCGTTGCGCTGGGCTACCTGTTTCGCGGTTCTGCTTCGCCGGCCGCGGAGACCCTGCAAGCATCCGCGTCCACCGAAGGCAGTGCGTCTCAGGGCCAACCGGCCCAACCGCAGTTGACTCCCGAACAGCAGAAGGCAATGGTGGACCACGCGGTCGCACCCTTACTCGCGACTCTGAAGAACAGCCCCAATGATTTCGACACGATTGTGCAAGTGGCGAATCTGTACTACGACGGGCGGCAATATCCTGAGGCCGTCAAGTACTATCAACTGGCCGCCAAGAGCCAGCCCACCAACGCCGATGTGCTCACCGATCTGGGAACCTCGCTCTGGTACACCGGCGATGCCGATGCGGCCATCGCCGAGTTTCAGACCGCATTGAAGTATCGCCCCGACCATCCCGGAACCTTGTTCAACCTGGGCATCGTGCGCTGGCAAGGCAAACTCGATCCCAAGGGAGCGGTCCAGGCCTGGGAGGAACTATTGCGCCGGAACCCGGATTACCCGCAAAAGCAGGTAGTCCAGGAATATATCGAACGGGCCAAGCAGCACGCCAAGGGGTAAGCGCGTCGCACACAGAGCTGTGTCCCAGCTCACATACAGCACGTCCATTTTATTGCACAGTAATGCGGAGTCCGCAGGACTGCCAGCAGTCCATTTCAACCGTGGTTTCGAAGGAGAAGTTTCGAAGGAGAAATAATATGGCAAAAACAATGAAGGCGGCTTTTGTCAATAAGTTTGGCGAACCGTTGCAGGTTCGTGAGGTTCCAATTCCGGATCCAGGGCCCGGTGAGGCGCTGGTCAAAGTAGTAGCCAGCGGCGTCTGCCATACCGATGTGCACGCAGCCGATGGCGATTGGCCCATCAAACCCACTCTGCCCTTTACACCAGGGCACGAGGGTGCGGGTTTTGTGGCCAAGCTGGGAACGGGCGTGACCCATTTGAAGGAAGGCGACCGAGTTGGGATCGCGTGGCTGCATAGTGCCTGCGGTCATTGCGAATTCTGCCTTACCGGCTGGGAGACACTATGTCCTGAGCAGCAGATGTCTGGTTACACGGTAAACGGCTCCTTCGCTGAGTATGCGTTGGGTCAGGCGGATTACCTGGGACGAATTCCAGACCAACTGTCATTCATTGATGCCGCGCCGATTCTCTGCGCTGGCGTCACCACCTACAAGGGCCTGAAACAGACCCAAGCGCGCCCCGGCGAGTGGGTCGTGATCTCAGGCGTGGGCGGGCTCGGTCACGTTGCGGTCCAGTACGCGGTCGCCATGGGACTGCACGTTGCCGCGATCGACATCGGAGCCGATAAGCTGCGCTTGGCCCGCAGTCTGGGCGCGGAAGTCACAGTCGACGCGAAGGAAGAAGATGTAGTGCAAGCCATCCAGAAGCGAATCGGCGGCGCTCACGGTGTGTTGGTAACGGCCGTGTCGCTTCCCGCATTCAAGCAGGCGCTCGGAACGCTGCGGCGTGGCGGCACCTGTGTTCTGAACGGTCTGCCTCCGGGCGAATTCCCGGTTTCCATTTTCGATCTGGTGCTGAACGGCCAAACCGTTCGCGGATCGATTGTGGGCACACGCAAGGACCTTGAAGAAGCGCTGCAGTTCGCCGCCGAGGGCAAGGTCAAGGCCACCATCGAAGAGCAACCACTGGCATCGATCAACGATATTTTTGACCGCCTCAAGAAGGGGAAGGTCAATGGCCGCATCGTTCTGGATATCGCTGGCGAGTCCCGTTCGAAACAGTCTACCCGCGAGACTTCTGAGGCCTACGCCATCGCGTAAGCTCTTAGGTCCTGCGCTGGAGAAATAAAGCAAGGCGGATGGCATGCTCGCACGCGATGCGAGCAACCTGTCCGCCTTTTTGTTTGCCCGCTGGCCCGCCAGGTCACTGCCGAGCGTGACGGCACTCACTGACGTGAATCCTGCCGCGCGGTATCTTGGCAGCGTTCGCGGAATCTTCATATCTCAAGTTCTGATTACAAGTTCTGAAGAGGAGGAAATCATCATGGCAGTTGCAGATCTCGTGAAACAAACTTCCGTCCAGGATGCGCTGAACACCCTACGCAAGGGCGGCGTCAAATCCAAATATGAAAACTTCATCGGCGGCCGGTGGGTCGCGCCGCTGAAAGGCAAATACTTCACCGATTACAGCCCGATCAACGGTGAGTCGATCGTTGAGATCGCCCGCTCCTCGGCCGAAGACATCGAGAAAGCACTCGACGCAGCACATGCCGTCAAAGATCTCTGGGCCCGTACCTCGCCCGCGGATCGCGCCAACATTTTGCTGAAGATCGCCGACAAGATGGAAGAGAATCTCGAGCTCCTCGCTTTAGCCGAGACTCTCGACAACGGCAAACCGATTCGCGAGACTCGCGCCGCCGATGTTCCCCTGGCCATCGACCACTTCCGTTATTTCGCCAGCTGCGTCCGCGCCGAAGAAGGCACAGTCAGTGAAATCGACAACGACACGATTGCCTATCACTTCAAAGAGCCGCTCGGAGTGGTGGGACAGATCATTCCCTGGAACTTCCCACTGCTGATGGCGGCTTGGAAGCTGGCTCCGGCGCTGGGCGCGGGCAACTGCGTGGTCCTCAAGCCCGCGTCGAACACCCCGCTCAGCGCTTTGGTGCTGATGCAACTGATCGCGGACATCGTGCCTGCGGGCGTGGTCAACGTGGTTACTGGACCGGGCGGCGAGATCGGCAAAGCGCTGGCCACCAATCCGCGCATTGCGAAGATCGGCTTCACCGGGGAAACTACAACCGGACGTCTGATTATGCAGTACGCTTCGGAGCCTATCATTCCGCAGACGCTGGAGTTGGGTGGAAAGTCGCCGAACATCTTCTTCGCCGATGTGATGGATGAAGACGATGAGTTCTTCGACAAGGCCCTCGAAGGCTTTGCCCTGTTCGCTTTCAACAAGGGGGAGGTCTGCACTTGTCCTTCTCGCGCTCTGATTCAGGAATCGATCTTCGACCAGTTTCTGGAGCGCGCGGTCGCGCGTGTGGCCAGGATCAAAGTCGGCAACCCGCTCGATCCCACGACCATGATGGGCGCGCAAGCCTCGCGCGACCAGCTGGAAAAAATTCTCGACTACATCAAAGTCGGGAAAGAAGAAGGCGCGAAGTGCGTCACCGGCGGCGAGCAGGCCCACCTGGGCGGCGACCTGGAAAAGGGCTACTACGTCAAACCGACCGTATTCGTCGGCCATAATAAGATGCGCATCTTCCAGGAAGAAATCTTCGGACCGGTGCTCTCGGTGACGAAGTTCAAAACTCTGGACGAAGCCATCGCCATCGGCAACGACACGGTGTACGGACTGGGCGCGGGCGTATGGTCGCGCAATGGTACGAACGCCTACCGCGTGGGCCGCGAAATCAAAGCAGGACGCGTGTGGACCAACTGCTATCACCTCTATCCCGCGGGTGCGGCGTTTGGCGGCTACAAGCAGTCCGGCTTTGGCCGTGAAACCCACAAGCTCGCTCTGGGACACTATCAACAGACCAAGAACCTGCTGGTAAGCTATAGCCCGAAGCCCTTGGGATTCTTCTAAACGGCACGGACGTAGACGCTACGGGGCGGGTGCAAAACATCCGCCCTGTTTTTCATAGATAGCCCTTACGACTCCTCAGCCACCCCCGCTTGCGCGCTTTCTTCGTCGCCATGGATTAGGCCGAATTTCTTTAGCTTGTAGCGCAGGGCGTCGCGGCTGATGTCTAACAGCTTGGCGGCGTGGGTTTGGTTGTTGTTGGCCTGGCGCATGGCGAGTTCCACCATGGCGTGCTCCACCTCTTCCAGAGATGTGCCGCCTTCGGGGATGTAAAGGCGCGGCAGGGTGCGGCCGTTGGGCAGGGTTTGTCCGCCGTCGGCGGGGCTGGTGCGTTCGAAGACGGTGCGGCCGCCGGATTCGCCCACAGAAAAGGGAAGATACAACGGGCGCAGCAGCGGCTCGTCTTCGAGGATCATGCCGCGCTCGATGGTGTTCTTCAGTTCGCGCACGTTGCCCGGCCAGTTGTGGGTGAGAATGAGGCGGCGAGTGTCATCGGTGATGCCGCGAATGGATTTCTTGAAGCGGCGATTGTAGCGGTCGATGAAGAACTCGACCAGGGGCATGATGTCTTCTTTGCGGTCGCGCAGCGGCGGGATGAAGATGGCAATGATGGCGAGGCGGTAATAAAGGTCCTGGCGAAACTCGCCTTCGCGCACGGCTTTTTCGAGATCGCGGTTGGAGGCGGCGATGACGCGGACATCCACCTGCATGTCTTTGATGCCGCCGACGCGGCGGATGACCTGGTCTTCGAGAACGCGCAGCAGTTTGGCTTGCAGCAGCGGAGAGAGTTCGCCGATCTCGTCGAGGAAGAGCGTGCCGCCATCGGCGGCTTCGAAGAGGCCCTTCTTCATCTGCTTGGCGTCAGTGAATGCGCCTTTTTCGTGGCCGAAGAGTTCGGCTTCCATCAGCGTTTCCGGGATGGCCGAACAATTGATGGCGACGAAAGGTTTTTCCTGGCGCGAACTTTCGTAGTGGATGGCTTTGGCGATGAGGTCCTTGCCGGTGCCACTTTCGCCTTGAATCAGGATGGTGGTGGCTTCGCTGGAGGCGACCTTGCGGACGAAGTTCATGAGTTCGGTCATCTTGGAGGAGACGCTGACGACGCTGTCATAGCCGGCTCCGCGCCGCACCTCACCGCGCAGAGCCTGAACCTCGGTGCGCAGGTTGGTGGCTTCGAGCGCATTCTTAATGGTGACGTGGAGTTCGTCGAAATCGACGGGCTTGCCGACGAAATCGTAGGCGCCGAGCTTGAGCGCGGCTTTGACGTCGTCGAGTTGAGGGTCGGCGGTGATCATGATCACGGCGCGGGCGTCGCCGTTTTTCTTGAGCTGGTCGAGCACCTCGATGCCGGTGAGGTCGGGCATGCGCACGTCGAGCAGGACGAGGTCGGGGGATTCGTGTTGCGCGAGCTTGAGGGCCGGGATGCCGGAATCGGCTTCGATAACGTGATAGCCCCACTCCTCGCATTTTTGGCGGAGCGACCAGCGGACGAGGCGCTCGTCGTCGACGACCATGATTTTTTGGGCGGGCATCCGGTGACTAATTTACTACGAATGGGCGCGGAAGTGGTGGTTTGGCAGGCCGTAGGCGGACAAGGCCGGTGGGACGAAACCCGTGGGAATCCAGCCCCGGCGGGAGTAAAATCAAGAACTAGGAGAACCACGCAATGACTATCGATGAACGATTGGATCGCCTGACTGAGCGCCACGAGGCCCTGGCGCAAAGCTTGGAACTTCTGCATGCCAGTACCCAGGATCTGCGCGAAAGTGTGATGGCGCATGACCATTATCTGGCAACGCTTATGTCTGCTGCGACCAAGTTGCTGGAAACGGCCACCAACCACGAGCGGCGGCTAACCAGGCTCGAAGGCCCAGCCCCGGCTTGAAGAGGAAGCACCGATGCATCAAGGATGGCCTGATGAGTACCTTGCGCCAAAACGAAAAAGAGGGACGACATGGTAACGGAGTTCTTGTCGACTTGGAGAGATGAAATCGAGACTCGTTGGGCCCTTTGGCAAGATGTGATCGAAGCACTGGATCGCGTGCTCTCGTCCGGGGAGTTCCCCGGCTTGGAGCAGTCCAATCCAGTGGAGGATGGTCTTTCGCCTACCCTGAGGCTTACGGTGCACCTGCGAATTAACCCTGATAAGCACGATTTCCTAGTCGAAATATTTGTCATGGTGATGGCAGAGGAAGTCACCAAGGTCAGGAGCGCTCAGGATGGGCTAGACCTGCTGCTGAAGGGGAAGCTCGCTGGGACCTCTTTCACGGAGCCTAATGGTAGCGTGGTTCGCACGAGCATCCAGAAGGACGGCGATGGGATTTGGAGGGCGACGACCATTGACGGTCTTAGGTGGAAGTTCGACAAGAATCAAGGCTTTTGGATCAAAGAGCCCTAAGAAACCGGGCAGTCGATGTCAACAAAAGAGCGATGCAAGGATTGTGCCACCTACGACCGAGCCGGTCATAACTACTGCCGCCTGTGCGGGTTTCATCTTATGGCGGGATATTCTCAATACGCGCGTCTATCTGAAGCCTACGACCCCGACGAAAAGTTCTGCGGGTACTGCGGCGGTCCCAAGAATAATTGCCCCTGCGAGTCTCGCATCGTGCAGATTTTCGGATCCTAATCTTAGCGGCCCAAGAAGCCGCACCGTTCCACAAAGAATCGCGGGACCATCCCT
>Ga0302320_10023485_pt1 | contig 12102 bp, 10 predicted proteins | sample Bog_T0_3_FD_202130 | JGI IMG/M metagenome (GOLD analysis project Ga0302320, IMG submission 202130) | Peat permafrost microbial communities from Stordalen Mire near Abisko, Sweden - Bog_T0_3 | ecosystem: Environmental > Terrestrial > Soil > Wetlands > Peat | place: Sweden: Abisko, Stordalen Mire...
ACGCCATCAGGATCATCATGGCCCAGGTTGTCAGAATCGTTCCGTTGAGTTTCAGAAAACCGTGCTGCCACAAGATCCACTGGTCGGAGGTGAGATTCACAGTGCCCTTTCCTCGATCGCGCGAGTTCTCTTCTCACTTGGCAGTCGCGTCATCCGCGTTACGAAGATTCGCGCAAGAAGAAAGCCGAACAGGCAGGCCAGCACTCTCCGCCAGTCACCCTGGGAGGCGAAATAGAAGCCGGCAACGGCAATGAGCGTCCGGATCAGAAAGCTGCAGCCAAACAAAAGAGCAGGCGCATTGGATCCAACGCTCCGCTGAATCGTCCACCAGAGCCCGCCAAAGAAAACCGTCCCTAGCAAGCTCCCCACAAGCATCGCCAGCATGATCGCTGATGTTTCAACCATCGCGGTCCTCCGTATCATCGTGCATGGCCTTGTCTTCCTGTGCTACCCAATGCCAGGCATTGGCACAGCCGATCACCAGGCCAACAGCCAGCAGCATAAGCGTCCAGGAGTGCTGCCCGGGATGGTGCCGATCCCACCAGAGGCCGAGCATCGCGCCAACCAGCGTCGGCACCGCGACGGACCAACCAATCAGTCCGGACATGCCGAGACCGAACCAGACTCCTTGGCTTCCGTTACGCTGCGCCCGAAGCTTGCGGGCAGCCTTCGCAGCTACCTGCCGGGCAAAGGCGGACTCCTCTTGTGGCGGCTGATTTGCCGGATCATTTCCCATGCTGCAACTCCGCAAAACGACCTATAAATCCGGTTTCCATCTTCGTGATCGCTGCGTGAACGCTCCGTTCTTCTTCGTTAAGCATCAGGAACTCACGTTTCACTGCGTCATGAAGCTGGCTGAGGTCCGTACCCCCGATGGCGTGGCGAACGGAGACGCGCACCTCCTCACCAGCTTTTACGAGCACACCTTCATCAACGGCAAGATAAACCGTTCCTTCCTCTCTGGTTTCGTAAGTAAGAATCCCAGGCACAAGGGCGGCAACGCAGTCGAGACGGTGTGGCAACAACCCGAATGATCCCTCATGAGTCTCGGCAATGATGCGCAACACATCGGTCTTTTGCGCGAAAATCTCGGTGGGTAGAAAGATTCTAAGATTCATGGGAGACACCGGGTGCGATTTTCGACTGAATTTTCGGCTGCGGTTGTGGGGAGGATTTTGCTTGTGAATCCGGCTTCGGATCCGTCTTTTTCGCTTCGCCGATTGCTCCGATCATATAGAGCGCGCTCTCGGGATAATCCTTGAACTCATCCCGTAGAATGCGTTCGCAACCGTCGAGCGAGTCTTTGAGGCTGACCAGTTTTCCCTTGATCCCGCTGAACTGCTCAGTCGTGAAAAACGGCTGCGTAAGAAAGCGTTCCAGCCGCCGCGCACGGGCGACTGCGTTACGGTCTTCCGGCGAAAGCTGCTCTAACCCGAGCATTGCAACAATATCTTTGAGGGCCTCGTACTGCGCCAGCGTCTTCCGTATCTCCTGTGCCAGCTTGTAATGCCGGTCTCCGACGATGCCGGGCGTCGCCATGTTTGAATTTGACTGGAGCAGGTCGATGGCCGGATAGAGGCCTTCACTCGCACGCTTGCGCGAGAGAACGATGGACGCAGACAGATGCGAAAACACATGCACCGCGGCCGGATCGGTCAAATCATCAGCCGGTACGTATACCGCCTGAATGGATGTGATGGCGCCCGCATGAGTGTTCGCAATGCGCTCCTCCAGCCCCGACAGCTCCGTGCTCATGGTCGATTGATAGCCGAGTCGCGACGGCATCTGACCCATCAAGCCGGAAACTTCCATGCCGGCCTGGATAAATCGGAAGATGTTGTCGATCAGCAGGAGCACGTCTCTATGCTCGTCGTCGCGAAAATACTCGGCCATCGTCAACGCGACATTGCCCACGCGAAAGCGGCTGCCCGGCGGTTCATTCATCTGCCCGTAGACCATCACCATGTCCTTCAGCACGCCGGCTTCCTTCATTCCACGGTATAGCTCTTCACCTTCGCGGCAGCGTTCCCCGATTCCGCAGAAGATGCTGACTCCTTTCTGATGCCCTATCATGTTGTGGATCATTTCCGTGAGCAGCACCGTCTTGCCGACTCCCGCACCACCGAACAGGCCCGCTTTTCCGCCCCGCTCTAAAGGCACAAGCACATCAATGGCCTTGATGCCCGTCTCGAAGATTTCGGACTTCGTGGACCGCTCTGACAACGGCGGCGGCGCACGATGAATGTTGCGCCACTGAATGTCTGAAGGAGCCGGCTGGCGGTCGATGGCGCGACCGAACACGTCAAACATTCGCGAGATGATCTTCTTCCCGACCGGCGCACGCAGAGGCTCTCCGGTATTTTCTACCGCCATGCCCCGGGCCAGCCCTTGCGTCGGCGTCAGGGCAATTCCCCTCACCCGGCGAGCATCAAGTTGCTCCATCACCTCGACGATAATCTCCCCTTTCGTTCCGGCATGCAGCACGGAGAAAATGGGCGGCAAGCACTCTTCGAATTGCACGTCGACAACGCTGCCGCGCACGGAAACAACCGCGCCACGGCTCGAAGAAGTGTTCTTATCGATCATTTGCAACTCCACACAGGTCTCGCATCGTTCACATATGTCTCTTGCCGTCTAAACTCCCTTACTCCCGCTAACAAACCTCTCCGACGTTACCAAGTCCGCCGAGTGGAATCTGCTCAATACCGCTCACCTTCGGCGAGTGCGCCGCATGTCAGTGCATGGGTTGTTTGTCTCTGTTACTTTTCTCTTTCTAGTTGCTTGCCGATCGCTTGCAATTCCTGGCGGCGCTTCGCGGTGGTCTTGGGATACATCATCTTGAGATCATTGAGCGTATCAAGGACAATCCTGGAAACGATCAGGCGGGCATTCTCCTTGTTGTCGGCTGGAACGACGTACCAGGGCGCGTGGTGGGTGCTCGTCTTGTTCACGCAGTCTTCATAAGCTTCCATGTAGTGGTTCCAATATTTTCGCTCGTGAATGTCCGCAAGGCTGGACTTCCAGTTCTTTTCCGGTTCCTCAATTCGTTCCAGAAAACGTTTTCTTTGTTCGTCTTTCGAAAGGTGGAGGAAGAACTTAATGATCCGTGTTCCATTGCAATAAAGGTGTCTCTCCATATCCACGATGGAGCGATAACGGTCGTACCAGAGAGTTTTCTCGCCGAGCAACTCCTTCGGCAGCCCCTGGGCGCTGAGAATCTCTGGATGAACCCGCACCACCAGCACTTCCTCGTAATAGGAACGATTGAAGATCCCGATCCGTCCGCGTTCAGGAAGGCGGCACGTGGTACGCCAGAGAAAATCATGCTCCAGCTCTTCAGCGCTCGGCTGTTTGAAGCTGAAAACCTCGCAGCCTTCTGGATTTACTCCGGACATGACGTGCCGGATAGCTCCATCCTTGCCCGCAGAATCCATCCCTTGAAAGATCAGCAGCAGCGCATAACGGTGACATGCGTAGTGAAGTTGTTGCAGTGAGCTCAACTCCTGAACGTGTTTCTTCAGGAGTTCTTGATACTCCTCCTTCGACTCGCAGTAGGGCTTCACGTCCGTCGGCAACTGTTTGAGGTGTATCTTTTTGTGGTGCGGCACACGGAAATCCTTCGAATCGATTTTCATTTTTTCTCCTGCGCTATCACGAGCTACGTGGGTTGTACTTGACGCTTACCATCACGTCGCATGTTCCAGCTCATGCTGAGGCGGGTGAGTTCTGCGAATCGCCCGGGCATGCTTACGACGAATGGCCTCTGGCCGTGTTACACGGATGGGACGTCATGCATCGCGATCACCCGACCATCATCCGTGCAGTGTGGATAAGCAATGGCGCATTCATTTGGTATTGCCCCACTTCCAGTTCCTGATCTCCGGCATGTCTTCGCCGTGCTTGTCGATGTACTGCCTGTGTTCAATGAGTTTGTCTCGCATCTGCTGCTTCAGGTAGGCACCTTTGGAACCCAGATGCGGCAGGCGATCAACCACGTCCTGTACCAGGTGGAAGCGATCCAGATCGTTCTGCACCCTCATGTCAAAGGGTGTGGTGATCGTGCCCTCTTCCTTATATCCCCGCACGTGTAGATTATGGTTGGTTCGGCTATAGGTCAGCCGGTGGATCAGCCATGGGTATCCGTGAAAGCCAAATATGATGTGTTTGTCTTTCGTGAAGAGCGAGTCGTAATCCTTCCCGGTCAGCCCGTGCGGATGTTCTGTGCTGGGCTGCAGTTTCATGAGATCGACAACATTGATCACCCGGATCTTGAGATCGGGTAGATTCTTGCGAAGGATGGATACAGCGGCCAGTATCTCCAGCGTCGGTGTGTCTCCGCAGCAGGCCATCACCACGTCCGGCTCGGTGTCCTGGTCATTGCTGGCCCATTGCCAAATACCGATTCCTTCCGTGCAATGCACCACTGCCGCGTCCATGGACAGCCATTGTGGGAGGGCGTGTTTGCCCGCAACCACCACATTGACGTAGTTGCGGCTGCGCAGGCAATGATCAAAAACTGACAGCAGGCAGTTGGCGTCGGGCGGAAGGTAGACGCGCACGATATCAGCCTTCTTGTTGATGACGTGGTCAAGGAATCCCGGGTCCTGGTGTGTAAATCCGTTGTGATCCTGCTGCCAGACATGAGAAGCGAGCAGATAGTTGAGCGACGAAATCTTTCGGCGCCAAGGTAATTCCAGACAAACCTTGAGCCACTTAGCGTGCTGGCTGAACATCGAATCGACGATCCGAATAAACGCTTCATAACTGTTGAACAGGCCGTGCCGTCCGGTCAGAAGATATCCTTCCAACCAACCCTCGCATTGGTTCTCGCTGAGCATCGAGTCCAGTACCCGGCCGGCAGGCGCGAGGAATTCATCGTTCTTCACTTCACGGGCATCCCACTGGCGGTTGGTGACTTCAAAAATCGCGCCCAGCAGATTCGAGACAGTCTCATCGGGACCGAAGACACGGAAATTACGCTGCTCCTGATTCAGCTTGGCTACGTCACGCAGGAACGTACCCAGCACGAGCGTATCCTGGCAATTCACAGCGCCGGGTGAAGGCACGTCCACCGCATGGATGTGGAAGTCCGGCATACGCAGATCGTGCAGTAGAATGCCGCCGTTAGCATGCGGATTGGCGCCCATGCGGCGGTCGCCCTTCGGTGCCAGCTCGGCCAATTCCGGTATGAGTCGCCCATTCTTATCGAATAGTTCCTCGGCCTTGTAGCTTTTCATCCAGCTTTCAAGCTGCTTCACATGATCCGGATGCTCCGTATCCACCAGGAGCGGCACCTGGTGCGCTCGGAAAGTTCCCTCGATTTGCAGGCCATCAACGAATTTGGGTCCTGTCCAGCCCTTGGGTGAGCGGAGGACGATCATCGGCCAGCGCGGCCGGGTCGAGTCTTTCTTGCCTCGTGCGTTACTTTGGAATTTCCGAATGTCCTCGATGGCTTTTTCCAAAGTGGCGGCCATCAGCTCGTGCATCTTCTCCGGCTCATCGCCCTCAACAAAGTAAGGCGTCCAACCGCAGCCGCGCAGAAACTGTTCCAATTCTTCAGGCTCTATCCGGGCAAGGACGGTTGGATTGCTGATCTTGTATCCATTGAGGTGCAGGATCGGCAGCACCGCTCCGTCGGTAATCGGATCGAGAAACTTGTTGGACTGCCATGAGGTCGCCAGGGAAGCCGTTTCCGCTTCACCATCGCCAATGATGCAAGCAACGATGAGATCGGGATTGTCGAACGCGGCGCCAAATGCGTGGCTGAGCGAATATCCCAGCTCGCCACCTTCGTGGATCGAGCCTGGTGTCGTCGGAGCAACGTGGCTGGAAATCCCGCCGGGAAATGAGAACTGCTTGAACAGCTCTTTCAAGCCGGCTTCGTCCTGGCTGACGTTTGGATAGATCTCGCTGTAGGTCCCCTCCAGATAAACGTTACCGACAAGCGCTGGGCCGCCGTGCCCTGGTCCGGCGATGTAAAACATATCCAGGTCATACTTTTTGATGACCCGGTTCAAGTGTACGTAAATGAAGTTCTGGCCCGGCGTCGTGCCCCAGTGTCCAACCACGATCGGTTTCACATGGGACAGTTTCAGAGGCTCCTTCAGCAGCGGATTGTCATAGAGATAAATCTGCCCCACTGACAGATAGTTGGCGGCTCGCCAGTAGGCATTGATCTTGTTGAGCAGTTCTGGGCTGAGGGTGTTGGCTTTTGTGATGGACGCTTTCTTGTTTATTGCTTCGAGTTCCTTGTGGAGCAGTTCTGGAGCAAGAAAGTTAGTTTTCATAAGTTGAATTCCCCTTTTTGCAGCCAAGCCCGAGAACCTGGCAAACCGTTTTGGCAATCATGAGTTCTTCATCCGTGCGGATCATGCGGACCGCTACCCGGCTAGCCGCTGGGGAGATCACGCATTCATTCGCGGCATTTCGCTTTTCTTCGAGTTCGATTCCAAGAAATCCCAGCCCCTCGCAAATCCGGGCGCGTACCGAAGGCGCGTTCTCTCCAATGCCACCGGCGAACACCAGCGTGTCCACTCCACCCAGTGCCGCCGCGAATGCGCCGATCCACTTCTTCACCTGGTAGCAGAAAAGCGATACAGCCTCCGCCGCCCGCACGTCGTGCGTTTCTTGTTCAAGTAAGTCCCGCATATCAGAACTGGTCTCTGAGACCCCGAGCAGTCCGGATTTGAGATTGACCATTTCGTTCAATTGCTTCGCGCTCATCTTCTCGGCGCGTGACAGATACCAGATGAGTCCGGGATCGAGATCGCCTGACCGGGTGCTCATCGGTATTCCTGCGGTAGGAGTGAAACTCATGCTCGTATCCACGGACTTACCGTGAAGTACCGCAGCCAGACTAGCGCCATTGCCAAGGTGCGCGAGGATGACACGGCCTTGCGCCGCTTCCATTCCATCCAGGCGCTCCAGTTCTCCCATCAGAAACTGATACGACAATCCGTGAAACCCATACCGCCGTACTCCCGCTGCTTCAAAACGGCGCGGAATCGGCAGGATCTGTGCCACGCGCGGCAGGTCATGATGAAATGCCGTGTCGAAGCAAGCGATCTGAGGAAGATCAGGAAAGCGCCGATGAAACGCCTCGGTCAGCAGAATCTCCTCAGGCATATGGTCAGGGTCGTATGGACTGAGCTGACGCAACTCTGCAACGATTTGCGCCGTGATTCGTTGCGGCTCGTAATACTTCGCTCCGCCCTGCAACACGCGATGTCCGACCGCGGACAATGCGGTATGCCCGATGCGTTGCTCGATCCAATCCATCAGGATACCGACCGCCCGCGTGTGATCCGGCGCCGACACTGGCCGCACAAAATTGTCCGCCTGATCCATGCCTTTCACCTCGAAGCTGGCGTCTGCCAGTCCAATCCGCTCGATACCGCCCTCCAGTACCCTTCGCATCGAATCGCCCGCCTCGAAGAGCGCGAACTTGATGCTCGAGGAACCACCATTGATCGTCAGGACGCGTGGATTTGCTGGTTTCATGCAAGAGTCCTTAGTCATTCCCCAACCCGAACGAAGCTAGCTTCGCGCAAGTGGACGCGTAATCTGTATGGAGAATGCTTCGAATCCCCAGACCTTCCGCGATCTGAACGAACATCGGTGTGTTGTCGATGTAGAGGACCTGCCGGGCTGGCGCCTGTGCAATGTCCAGAGCGAGTCGAAAGATGTCAGCATCGGGCTTGCGAATGTGAACAAAGCAGGAAGAGATGAAGGAATCCACGAACCCATCAAGCTTGAACTTGCGAATCCGATACGCATTCACCGCACGCGATTCGTTGCTGACTACGGCGATCTTGAGCCCGTACCTCTTCTTGAGCTGAGAGACCAACTCAATCATCTTTGGGTAAGCTTTCGATTGTGCGAACATAAAGCGACGAAACTCAGCTCGCGTAAACGGCCGCTTCTCGTAAAAGATCACTCGATCCAGGTATTCTTCAAATGTAAGCTTCCCTTCCTCATGGGTTTCGTAGGTCAGTCGGTGCCGTGCCTCCATCTCAGCCCAAGGCAGCTTAAAATTCTTCGCCGCCCGCCTGCGCTCATGGTGATTCCACCCGTCGTTGAGCAGAACATCGCCAACATCCAGGAACAGCGTCGTAATCTCGGTTGAGCGCTTCATGATTGTCACCGCTGCCAGAGAATGTTCGCGACTTCCAGCGGGATCGCCACGCCTTCGCGGTGTGGTATCAATCGCGCCGTGTAATCGCCGATTGGGCAGGTAGCTGGAACGTTCGCGCCATAGACCTGGCCGCTGACCGTGTCAGCCGGTTGAGTCAGTAGTTTCATCTCATGGGACGTAGCATGTTCACCGTTAGCAAACAGTTCAACCCGAACCGCGTCCGGAGCAAGATCCCCGAGGGATACCTGAACCTCAAAGACGTGCTGCCCATCTCTCGTCTCCGCCCTCATCGCTCCGAAAAGCACTTGCCCCCATTTCTGTTCCAAGTCGTGCTGCCAATCGATGACCTGCTTGCCTGCGGCCCCTTTGTTCTTCGCGCGCTCACGGTAGGCTGCTGCCGCGGGCAGGTAATGTTGTTCGACGTATTCGCGCACCGCACGATCGGCTGAAAAGGTGGGTGTCAGGCGAGCCATGCTTTCCCGCATCCGTTTGACCCATGCGCTGGGAATGCCATCTTTGTCGCCAGCATAAAACTCTGGAATTACCTCTCGTTCCAGGAGTTCGTATAAGGCTTCGGCTTCGGCTGCGTCCCACGCGGGATCGTCGCCATGTTCCTTGCCATCTCCCAGTGCCCATCCCACCTCGGGTGTATAGGCCTCTGCCCACCAGCCATCCAACTCGGAGAGGTTGATGCCTCCATTGACGAGCACCTTCATACCACTGGTCCCGCACGCCTCCCACGGACGACGGGGCGTGTTGATCCAAACATCCACTCCCTGCACCAGGTGTTCGGTCAGCAGCATGTCGTAGTCGCTCAGGAATGCGATGTGGGGCCGTGTCTCTGGCTGGCGGATGAACTTGATCCAATCATGAATTAGGGCCTGTCCCGCCTTGTCCTCCGGATGTGCTTTTCCAGCGATGATGAGTTGTACGGGACGCTGCTGGTTGGTCAGCAGACGAAGCAACCGCGGCGGATCGTGCAGCAGCAAGTCCGGTCGCTTGTAGGCCGCAAAGCGTCGAGCAAAGCCAAGTGTCAATACATTGGGATCAAAGAGATGCTTCGCTCTCTCCACCGCTTCGGACGACGCGCCCGAGGCAGCCAGTTGCAGGGACAACCGCCCGCGAGCATACTCCACCAGATCCTTGGTACTATCGGTGCGAAATTGCCAAAGCGTGGCATCGGAGATATGACGAATGTCAGACGCCATGGTCTCGGTCATGCCCAGCCAACGTTGCTTCCCACAACTCTCCGTCCAAAGATCGTCCGCCGGAGCAGAGTCCCATGTGGGCATGTGGACTCCGTTGGTCACGTGCCCCACCGGGACTTCGTCCTCCGGCCAGCGCGGAAACAGGGGAAGAAAGAGATGGCGGCTGACCTTGCCGTGCAACCGGCTCACTCCGTTTACGGCTCCGCTGCCGCGAATTGCCAGGTACGCCATGTTGAAGCTCTCTGACGAGTCGTCCGGGTTTTGGCGACCCAGGGCCAGCAAATCGTGAATTTCGATTCCGAGTTTCTTTGTATAACGCCCAAGGTACTGTTCAATCAGCGCGGGAGCAAAGCGGTCAAAGCCCGCGGCCACTGCCGTGTGGGTGGTAAACAGATTCCCCACCCGTGTTGCCGCCAGTGCAACTTCGAAGGGCTGTCCAGTCTCCTCCATGAAATTGCGGGCACGTTCAAGGACGGCAAACGCCGCATGCCCTTCGTTGAGGTGACAAACGTCTGGTTGAATCCCGAGCGCTCGGAGCAGTCGCCACCCTCCGATTCCCAGCATCAGTTCCTGCTTGAGGCGCAGTTCCGGGCCTCCGCCATATAACTCGCTGGTAATTCCTCGATGCGCGGGAAAGTTTGCTGCGTCGTTGCTGTCGAGCAGGTAGAGCTTCACCCTGCCGATCTGCACCTGCCACGCGCGCAGCCAGACGGAATATCCGGGCAATGCGATCTCCAACCTCAGCCACTCCCCATTGGGTTGACGCAATGGTGTGATCGGCAACTGTCCTGGATCGTTGTATGGGTAAAGGGCCTGTTGCTCGCCATTTCTGTCAATTACCTGGCGAAAATATCCCTGCTGGTAGAGCAGTCCCACACCAACTACCGGCACGCCCAGATCGCTGGCCGCTTTGAGTTGGTCACCAGCCACATTACCAAGCCCGCCCGAGTAGATGGGCAGAGCTTCGCTCAACATGAATTCCATGCTGAAATACGCGACGGAGGTCAAGGATGCTTTCGTGTGCTTTTGCTGAAACCATGCCGGCGTCTCCGTCTCCTGACGCTTGGCTTCCAACAGATCGTCAACGTTCTTGCGGAATGCAGGATCGGCCAGCACTTGTTCGATCTGATCGCGCGACGCCGTCTGAAGGACAACCCACGGGTTATGAGTGAGCTCCCACAATCGCGGATCGAGCGTGCGCCACACTCCGTCAGTGGCATGGTTCCACGACCAGCGCAGATCCAATGCGAGTTCTGCCAGAGAATCGAAACCCTTGATTTCCCTGGATAGAAATCTGCTAACCGAATGGCTCAGGCGAAGGTGGTCGCTCATGGTTTCTCCTTGGACCCTTTACCCGTCGATTGGATGAAGAGAACTCAGCCGTCCATGTGTATAGCAATGGGCAAGGCCCCTCGATCAAGCCTTGCCCATTGGATTGCCTGGAATCCTAAGCCGCGATTGCCTCGCCATCGTGCTGCGAGAACTTAACGGGATGCGTCGTTTTGATAATGTCCCGTGCGGCCCCCACTTCTGCCGCAGTCCCGTGAACGATGAGCAGAAACTGATCTGTCTTGAGTGCGGTTTCATACTCCACAATGCTGTCCTTGGGAATTCCAATGCTGTAAAGACCAGCTCCCAACGCACCCAGAGCGCCCACCTCTACTGCTCCTTCCAGCCCTGCCACAATCCATGCCACCACCGGGCCAGCCGCTAAGATGGGGCCGAGACCGGGAATCATGAAAAAAGCAGAGCCGAACAATAGTCCCCAGAATCCTCCCCAGAACGCGCCCACTTTGCCCCAGTACTTCATGCGGTCGCCGGCGTTGTAATAGCCCACTACCTGCTCATCGGAATGGTCGCCCTTACCGATGATCGATAGCTTATGCATATCGATTCCGCCACGCTGAAGCTCCTTCACCGCCTCTTCCGCGCCTGCGTGGGTGTGATAGATCGCGACAACTGAATTGTTTCCAGACATATCGGTTTCTCCTTGGGGACTTGCCCGTTCGTCCAGCCATTCAAGCTAAAGTCTCACTCGCAACTGTGGCACCTGGGCCATGGGGAAACTGTGCTCTATTGCACACAGTCGCCGGATACTTCACGCGCATTCCTTGCGCCTCATAGATACTCGGAGTCGAAATGAACGTGACTCTCGAATCGATCTCTCCTGAATGAATCTGCAGGGAATGAGCAAAAAGGGACAGATCATCACTCCCACCGATGAAATGCTCCCGTAGTGTTTCGTGTTACCGCTCGACAAAAGGGAGTCTCTATGAATGCGAAGGCTAAATGTGCGAATCCAGATTGCAGTTGTGAGCCGGAAAACGGCAAAGAATATTGCAGTGATAGCTGTGCTATTGCCAAAGACAGGCCACAACTTTCGTGCCAGTGTCCGCACGCCGACTGCAAGGGCGAGCACTGAGGCAGCCGGCTCGTGATTCTCGCGCTCCGCCAGCCCAAGGACTGCCACAACGATATCGGCAAGATCGACCGGAGGGTATTGCAATGAGGAAGAGCAGCTCATTTTCACTTTTGATATTCGTCGTAATTCTGGGCAGCGGCGTAGCAGTCGCGTACGCCATGAATGGAGTCTCGAATATCTTCGGGGGCATATGGATCATTGGCGTAGCGTGTGTCCTTGCCTTCGCTTTTTCCTCCGCTGTTCAGGTTGCGGATCAATGGAGCAGGGCGGTTGTCCTGCGGTTAGGCAAGTTCCGCTCGCTCGAGGGACCTGGAGTATTTCTGATCATTCCGATGATC
>Ga0302320_10023486_pt1 | contig 12101 bp, 8 predicted proteins | sample Bog_T0_3_FD_202130 | JGI IMG/M metagenome (GOLD analysis project Ga0302320, IMG submission 202130) | Peat permafrost microbial communities from Stordalen Mire near Abisko, Sweden - Bog_T0_3 | ecosystem: Environmental > Terrestrial > Soil > Wetlands > Peat | place: Sweden: Abisko, Stordalen Mire...
AGGCCATGCTCTATACGCCTGCCGGTACAGGTCCATTTCCGGCCCTCATCGTCGTCCATGAATACTGGGGACTGAACGATTGGGTGAAAGAGCAGGCTTCCAAGCTGGCCGATCAAGGCTACGAGGCGCTCGCCATCGATTTATATCGCGGTAAAGTTGCTACTGACCCGGACACGGCTCACCAACTCATGCGCGGAGTTCCCGATGACCGCGCTAAACGCGATCTGCACGCGGGATTTGCGTATCTGCAATCCCAACCCAACGTGAAGAAGGACCGCATCGGCGCCATCGGCTGGTGCATGGGCGGCGGCTATGCGCTCGACGTAGCGCTGCAAGAGCCGACGCTTGCCGCGGCCGTGATCAATTACGGGCATCTCGCCACGGATCCCGAGGCCCTAAAAAAAATCAAGGCCCCCATCCTTGGATTGTTCGGAGCGCAAGATCAGGGCATTCCTTCCACCGACGTGAACAAGTTTGCCGACACGCTGCAGAAGATGGGAAAGAAAATCGACGTCAAGATTTACGACGACGCGGGACACGCCTTCGAAAATCCGGACAACAAAAATCCTCCGGGATACCGGCCCGACGATGCCGCGGACGCCTGGAAGCGCACTGTCGCGTTCCTGGGGGACAATCTAAAGAAGTGAGAGTTACATCGTTTTTCGTGGCTCCTCGAGCAGCGTCCCCCGAAATTTGTCATTCCGAACCGGCGCAATTGCCCGTGAGGAATCTGCCGTCCGCCTGTATTGCTTTTACGTTGTGTAAGTTGTGGCATAAATGTGGTCTTCAACACCCTGGCAAAAAGGTGCCTGCGACATGGCACTAATTTCCACTTGCCAGAAATTGCCGGTCTGGTTACTATGTCGCATCCTGAAATGCTCCCCCAGATCAATATCGGACAAACCATTCGGGACTACCGGCTGCAAAAAGGTATGTCTCAAGGCGACATCGAAAAGCGAACCGGCTTGCTGCGTTGCTACCTGTCGCGCGTAGAAAACGGCCACACCATTCCGTCGCTCGATACGCTTTCGAAAATTGCCGGAGCCATGGAGATCGCGCTCTCGCAATTTTTCTCTGAGTCCGGCCATACCAACGGCAACAAGGGACTGCCGCAACTCTCCGATGACGAAGTCCGATTCCTCAGCCAGGTCCGGCGCTACGCCACGAATCTGAATGACAGCGACCGCAAGCTGGTGCTGGCTATGGTGAAGAAGATGGCGGCGAATTCCAGCAAGTAGCTGCGAGTCCCGAGCTTCGAGCTTCGAGCAACCCCCCACTACTCACCCCGTGCATTTTGAATAGCCCAAGAATCCTCAGAGGCGGAGCAGACTGCCTAGCGAGTTGGCTCGGGACTCGTAGCTCGAAGCTCGGCGCTCGAAGCTCCCCTTACTTTCGTACCATGACCCTCGGTGACCACGGGTTACCTCGCCGCCGCGCCGAATCCTCCATACACTGTTGACTTGGAGACCCGCGCGTGACCACCGACGAAGAACTGAATGTGCTCGAGACTCAGCTGCGCCGGCTGAAGATCGAGTACGAATGTTTTTTCAGCAATCCGACCAAACGCCCGCCCACTGACATTGAGTGGAAGGTGCTCTCGCTGCTGCGCAAGTTTTCCGACGGCGGACGCATGAGCTTCTCCCAGCGCTTCCGCTACAACGAAATGGCGCAGCGCTACGCTATCTATAGTGATCTATGGCGCAAGAAGTCGCGCATCCGCGAAGAAGGCTACCGCCGTCCGCAGGACGCGCTGCTCGCTGTGCAGGGAGTCCGCACCGACGCTGAGGAGCTCAAGCCGCAACACAATCCGGTCTACGGATTAAGCAAAGCTGCCACTGCCGCAGCCGAGGCGCCCGCCGTGAGTTCGCAACCGATCACTCTGAACACCGCTGCAGATAACGGACAGAACGACCAAGTCGAACGCCTGTTCAATACTCTGGTCGCTGCCAAAAAAAAGGCGGGAGAAAATGTCTCCGGCAATCTCGATTCGTTTTCTACTTTCGTACAGAAAAAAACCGCCGAGATCCGCAAGCAGTATGGCTGCCAGGACGTGGAATTCTCAGTAGAACTCGCGGATGGGCATGTGAAGTTGAAGGCTAAGGCGAAAGCGTAGGGGATTAGACGTACAAGCCTGCTTCTGGACATATAATGTTGCTGCCATGCCGCCGCTACTCGAAATCGGAACGGTAAACTTCGAGCCCGACGTCGACCCATCTGAGGGTAACTCTTTACATGCGCCAACTTCGCTACCGGTATTTCCCAGTTTGATGATTCCTTGGAGCGCTGCGTAGCCTCGGCTCCGCGCACGGCCAAGCTTTCGGGCTAGGACATCGAATACGACGACAGAATCTTCGCTCGATCCGCGATAATGATTCATCTCCGAGGCCTATATAGCCGGCAGTACTTCCCGCATCCAAGCGCCCTTCTCAGCGTCACCGTTGCTTTTCGAGTAGGCTATCATCCACCCGTAGGTTAACCTTGGAAAGAACGAGAGGCAGAATATGGCGGAAAACAAAACCAAACCCACCCAATTGAGCGTGACGGCATTTATCGATACCCTCACGGATCCAGTCCGCCGCGCGGACGCGAAGGCTCTCGTCAAGCTCATGCAAACTGCGTCTGGGCAAAAGCCGAAGATGTGGGGGCCATCGATTGTTGGCTTCGGCAGCTACCACTACAAATACGAGAGCGGGCGTGAGGGCGATATGCCGTTCATCGGTTTTTCGCCGCGGAAGGCCGCCAATGTTCTGTATGGCATGAATGCATCCAGCGACTCCGAGGCGATGCTGGCGAAACTCGGCAAGCACACCACCGGCAAGGGCTGCGTATACATCAAGAAGCTCGCTGATGTGGATCAGAAAGTTTTGCAGTCCCTGGCCACCAAGGCTGTCGCTGCCGTGCAACAGCGAGGCACGAAGACGTTGCATCCTTCGAAGAGTATGTAAAGGATGAGACGACACCTTACTTTATAAGTCACTCCGCTCGCGGCGCACCTCCGCCATGAAGCGCTCGACCGCCCCAGGAGTACGCAAAACATGGAGTTCAGCGAATGGTGCGTACTTAGCGATGGCCTGCATTAGAGCGGGCCGGCTTTTGATCCGGTATGCCAACAGCCAACGCCAGAAGTCACAACGCTCGCGGGATCGCCGGACTGCCCGCCAGGCACAGAGTGCGAGCGAAAAGTCCAGGAAAATGACGGTATCCGCCGCTCGAAGCCGCACCTCGACAGCGTCGTAGGGACCGAGGTCACCGTCCATGATCCAGCGATCGTCCGCGACCAGTTCTTCTTGCAAGCGAACCCATCGATCGCGGGGCGTTGCGGTCAGGCCAGACCGCCAGAAAAGTTTGTCGAGCTCGATGACCGGAAGGCCGGCGATCTCGCCCAAACGATTCGCCAGGGTGGATTTTCCCGATGCTCCCCGACCTAAGATGACTACGCGCTTCATATTTGTGCCCGCTGCATTTCCGGGTGCTTTCACTGTTTCGTCAGGAACAAAATTACATCAAGTGCAATTGCCGCTTCCGTTTATCGGCCGGCGCCGTTTGCTGATAGAATCTTCGGTCGCTCCACGATAATTATTCATCTCCGAGGCCTCCCATGTCCCACAGCACTTCCCGCATTCAGCGCGCCATACTCAGCGTTACCGATAAGACTGGACTTGTAGATTTCGCGCGCCAGCTCTCCGGACTAGCCGTTGAACTCATTTCCACTGGAGGCACGGCCAAGCTGCTGCGCGAATCCGGCATTGCCGTCAAAGACATTTCAGACCTCACTGGTTTTCCCGAAATGCTCGATGGCCGCGTCAAGACGCTGCACCCCAAAGTTCACGGAGGCATTCTGCATCGCCGCGAGAATGCCGCGCACACCGCCGCTGTGGCTGAGCACGGTATCCAGCCCATCGATATGGTTGTGGTGAATCTCTACGCCTTCGAAAAAACCGCCGCCAAGCCGGGCGTGGCCTTCGAAGAGCTGATCGAGAACATCGACATCGGCGGACCGTCGATGATCCGCTCTGCTGCCAAGAATTTTCACGATGTCGCTGTGGTCACTTCGCCGGCTGACTATCCTGCGATTGCCGAAGAACTTGCGCGGACTCAGGGAACCCTCTCGCTCGAAACCAAATGGAAGCTGGCGCAGAAGGCTTTCGCGACCACGGCCGCCTATGACTCTGCGATTGCCTCAACGCTCGAAAGCATTGCAGACGTTAATAATTTTGCGCCGCCGGCAGCTGCGGAGCTTCGCTCCGCTGGACAGCCGGGGGCGGCTGTCCCCACACAAACTTCATCAGGTGCAGCCTTCCCACGCATACTGCGCCTCAGTTTTCAGAAGACCCTCGATCTGCGCTACGGCGAGAATCCGCACCAGAAGGCCGCCATGTATTCCGATGGTTCTGGCGTGGGTGTGGCCAATGCACGCCAGCTTCAGGGCAAGGAACTCTCCTACAACAACATCGTCGACCTGCAAGCCGCCTGGGACCTGGCTCAGGAATTCGATCCTGCTGACGGCCCGGCGTGCGCCATCATCAAGCACACCAATCCCGCCGGTATGGCGACCGGAAAAACTCTCGCGGAGGCCTACAAGCGAGCGCTCGAATGCGATCCCGTGTCGGCCTTCGGAGGCGTGATCGGCGTGAACGTCCCCATCGACCTCGAAGCCGCCGAAGAGATGCACAAGCTTTTTCTTGAAGTGATTGCCGCTCCCGGATTCGACGACGCTGCCACAGCGAAATTCGCCACCAAGAAAAATCTGCGACTAGTCGAAGTGAAAGCCGCGTCGCAGAGATGGATTCTGAAAAACGTCTCCGGCGGAATCCTGCTGCAGGATAACGACGTCCGTCCATTGCAAGACGTTGACTTGAAAGTCGTCACCCAGCGCGCACCTACTCCTGAGGAAAACCGCGCGCTGCTCTTTGCCTGGAAAGTCTGCAAGCACGTCAAGTCGAATGCCATCGTTTACGCCCGCGATGGCCAAACCGTAGGCGTCGGTGCGGGACAAATGAGCCGCGTCGATTCCGCGAAGATCGGCGCCATGAAAGCACAACTCCCACTGAAGGGAACCGTCGCCGCCTCCGACGCATTCTTTCCTTTTCCTGACGGCGTAGAGGAAATTGCGAAAGCAGGCGCGACCGCCATCATTCAGCCCGGAGGCTCACAGCGTGATCCCGAAGTGATTGCCGCGGCGGATCGCCTGGGTCTGGCGATGCTGTTTACGGGAGTCCGGCATTTCAGGCATTAGAAGTCCGCTTTACTAAACTTGACACACTGTTGCAGGTTTCCTCGGTACCTGTACTTCCGGACCTGCGGATCGTCCGCTTTGTTCTACTGTTTTTTCTACTTCCGCCCACTCCGGGTTAGAATTAAGGAACCCCATCTCCGGCGGTTTTGCATCCAATGAAATATGTTCACCGGGTAGCGCACGAGGCGGCGGAAGAAGCGTTCCAAGAGTGGTGGTCCGGTAAAATAAATCCAGCATAGGTTGAGCATGAAAAGATTTTTTGGCAGTGTGTTGGCATCCTCGTTCGTTTTAGCCGCCGCCGTGGCGCAAACCAAGCCCGCCTTGCCGGCCGAAAAGCCGGCCGATTCCAAAGCCTCGGCTGCTCCGGCCTCGCCGCGCAAACTCGACCGCGCCGCCGCCTACTTTCACTACACACTGGCGCACATGTACGAGGAGCAAATCACGATTTACGGTCGCAGTGAGCTGGCGAATAAGGCCATGGAAGAATATCGGCTGGCCATCGAGGCCGACCCGTCGTCTGAGTTCCTCACTTCCGCGCTCGCCGAGTTGTATGTAAAGACGGGGCGCATTCGCGATGCCGTGCTCGAAGCGCAAGATATTTTGAAGCGCGATCCAAACAACATTGAAGCTCACAAATTGTTGGGACGGATTTATCTGCGCTCCCTCGGCGATTTGCCCGGCGGCGGCAATAACGGTTCCGATAATGTTCTGAAGCTAGCCATCGAGCAGTATGAACAAATCGTAAAGATTGAGCCCGATAATGTGGACGACCACCTTCTGCTCGGGCGGCTCTATCGCCTGAACAACGATTTGCAGAAGGCCGAAGCGGAACTCAAGACCGCGGTAAAACTCGATCCCGATTCGGAAGAAGCAATCACCACCCTCTCTCTGCTGTACACCGACGAAGGGGACACTGCAAAAGCATTGAAAGTGTTGAGCGCCGTTCCCGACACCGGGCGTTCGGCCAAGCTCTACGCCGCTCTGGGCGCCACCTACGAACAGCGCAAGGAATATAAGAGCGCCATCGATGCCTATAAGCACGCCATTCAACTGGACCGCGATAATCTCGACGCGATCCGCGGCCTGGCGGAAAATCTTTTAAACGATGGCCAGATCGACGCCGCCCTCGATCAGTACAAAGTCATCGCGGATGCGAATCCTGAAGATGCGCAGACCTACCTGCGCATTTCGGAAATCTATCGGCGTCAAGGCAAATACGATGAGGCCCTCGACAGCTTGAAAAAAGCCGAGGCCATGGTTCCGGATGCGCTGGAAGTCCCCTACAACATTGCAGTTGTCTACCAGGCGCAGGCGCGTTATGACGACGCCGAAAAAGTGTTGAACGATCTGCTCAAGAAAACCGAGAAAGCCGATAGCAGCTACTCGCAGGCCGACCGCAGCAATCGCGCAATCTTCATTGAACGCCTCGGTATGGTCTACCGCGATCAGGAAAACTATCAGGCGGCGGTCGACACTTTCCGCAAGATGATTCCTCTGGGCGACGAGAACGCCCGCACCGGTTATCAGGATGTAATCGATACCTACCGCGAGGCCAAGCAGTGGCCGCAGGCTACCGCAGCCGCCAGAGAGGCGGTGCAGAAGGTGCCCAATGACCGCGACCTGCGCATGGTTCTTGACGCCCAGCTGGCAGATGTGGGCGATCCCGAAAAGCCGCTGGCCGACGTTCATTCCATGCTGAAGGGCACTCCGGAAGACCGCGAAGTTTATCTGCGGCTGGCCATTATGTACACGCGCCTCAAGCGCTGGAGTGACGCCGAAGAGGCTCTAAACAAAACTGAACAGCTTTCTACGAAATCCGAGGACAAAGAAAACGTTTACTTTCTGCGCGGCTCAACCTACGAGCGCGAGAAGAAATACGATGCGGCCGAAGCCGAGTTCCGAAAAATTTTAGCCGTTAATCCGCAAAATGCCCCCACTCTCAATTATCTGGGATACATGAATGCCGATCGCGACGTTCGCTTGGAAGAATCGCTCAACTACATCAAACAGGCCGTGAGCCTGGAACCGACCAATGGCGCTTACCTTGACTCCCTCGGCTGGGCGTATTTCAAAGTAGGCAAGTTCGATCTGGCCGAAGAAAATCTGACTAAGGCCTCGCTGCGCATGGAATCCGATCCCACCGTGCAGGACCACTTGGGCGATCTTTATCAGAAGACCGGCCGCCTCAAACTCGCCGCCGCACACTGGGAACGCGCCATGGAAGAGTGGAACAAGACCGTGCCGGCGGAAGTGGACACCGATCTGGAAGCATCCACGCAGAAAAAGCTGAGTGCTGCGAAAGTGCAACTAGCGAAAGAAGGGTCGGGGCAGCAGTAGCTGGTGCCTAGTACCCAGTATCCGGTATCCAGCACTTTTCCCTCCGCACTAAGCTCTGATTGCCGCCGTAGCTAGGTACTGAGTACTGCCTCTGCTAAACTTCTTGCATGCTGGCCGGCTACGCGGTTCAGGTAGAGCACTCCCGCGGGCGCCGTTTCCCGGAAGCGCCTCATCCCTATCGCAACGATTTTCAGCGCGACCGCGACCGCGTCATTCACGCGCGAGCCTTTCGCCGCCTCGAAGATAAGACTCAGGTTTTCACCCGCCGCTATTCCGATCACTTTCGCAATCGTCTGACTCACACCATTGAGGTCGCTCAAATTACTCGCACGGTTGCCGGTGCGCTGTCGTTGAATGTAGATCTCGCCGAAGCGCTTGCGCTGGTGCATGATCTCGGACACCCTCCGTTCGGTCATGCCGGCGAGAAAGCGCTGAACGCAGCCATGTTCGAGCATGGACTTTCTTTCGATCATAATTTACACGCCCTGCGCATTGTCGAAGACTTCGAACAGCGCTACGCAGCCTTTCGCGGATTGAACCTGACCTTCGAAGTGCGAGAAGGGATTATCAAACACTCCCGCGATTACGAGGCCGCGAAACATCCCGAGCTTGCCGAATATTTGCTCGATCAAAAGCCTCCACTGGAAGCTCAGTTGATTGATTTGACGGATGAGATTGGATACGACACTGCCGATCTCGACGACGGATATGAAGCGCACCTGCTGACGCTCGAACAAATTCGAACCGGACTGCCGGTCTTCGAACGTTTCTTTCGCGAGGTCGAGGCGGCTTATCCGCAAGCCCCCGAAAAACTAAAATTCAACGAGACGCTTAAACGCGTCTTCAATCGTCTGGCGGGCGACTTGATTACGAACACTCAGGCGCGAATCGAGCAGGCCGGAATCGAAAATCTTTCTGACATTCGTCTGCACAGAGAGCGAATCGCCGCATTGAGCCCGGCGGTGGAGACGGAACGCAAACAGATCAAGAACTTTCTATACGAAAATCTTTACTACAGCGCCTCTCTCGCGTCAGAAAAAGAAGACGCGGAGCGCATCGTTTCGGAACTCTTTTGCTTCTGGATGCAAAATCCAACCGAACTGCCGAGCTATTATCGCGATAAAGCCCAAGCCGAATCTCCGCCCCGCGTGGTCTGCGATTACATCGCCGGAATGACCGATCATTTCATCATCAAACAGTATGAAAAACATTGCGCAGCAACCCTGCCGAAAGGCTGATTTCTGTATGAAACAGCTCTTCCTCGGCGCCTCCATCGTCCTAAAAAGCCACGCAGATTTTATATCGGAGCTGCCAAAATTACCGTGCGACCCCCATTATTGCTGTCCTTACCTGGACAGCGCGGGTTACAATGTCTTGGATATCAAGGCTTTAGCGCCTCAACCTTGGAGTGATGTTTGGCATCCAACCTGTATAAGAAGTGGCAGGTTCCAATCTGTTTGGGATCTACAGTTTCGAAGTTTAGGCAGGCGTTGCGTCAGCGTTTGCCGGCAAAGCGGCCGCCGCTTGCTGATTCGTCGGTAGGTTTTAGGGGACGCATTTAGAAATCACGCAACACGCCCGTATTGGCGTGCTGGAGTGGAGCCCCGAACGCTCCCCCAAATATTGGAGGAAGTCTCACTATGAAAAGTCGCATTCTCGTTGCTTTGCCCTTGGCTGCAGTCCTCGCGATTCCAGCCCTGGCGCAGACTACATCCACGTCAACTCAGAATCAGTCCAACATGTCCGCCTCGCAGACGACTACGCAATCGACCGACAACGCGAGCGGCAAACAGCCTTTACAGGCTCCGGCCCGCGAAGGTTTCTGGGGACGTGTGAATCCGTTCGCTCGCAAAAATTATGTCAAGCGGCAGACCGATCCTATCCGTGACCGCGTGAATGAGCTCGATGATCTGACAGCCAGCAACAGCAAGGCAATCAAGGATACCGACGCGCGCGCCCAGGCTGGCATCAAGATGGCCTCCGATAAAGCGGACATGGCGGACCAGCACGCCGCCGATGCCGCCAACAAAGCCACCATGGCGCAACAGAGCGCCCAACAGGCGACCACGCGCATTCAGACTGTCGAGACCGTCGTTGGAAACATCGACCAGTACAAGGCCTCGAACCAGACTGAGATCCGCTTCAAGCCCGGCCAGACCGTGTTGAGTAAGAATGCGAAAGACGCTCTCGACGAAATGGCGAACACCGTGAAGGGGCAGCGCGGTTACATCATCGAAGTGCAGGGTTTCTCTTCCGGCAAGGGTCAGGTTGCAATTTCCAACTCGCAGAAGATGGCGGAGTCGGTGGTGCGCTACATGGTTCTCAACCACGAAATTCCCGTCTACCGCATTTATCTCGTGGGCATGGGGAACGCTCCGGTCGCCGGTAGCGATGCTGACGCGAAAACCAAACACATCAGTGGCGGTCGCGTCGAAATCAGCCTGCTGAAGAACGATCTGGAGCAGCTTTCCAGCAATTCTTCCGCGCCGGCCACCACCATGGATCAGTCGCAGCAGCCGAAGTAGTTCGTTTGTATTTCATTCGCGAAAAAAGCCTCTCGCGTGAGCGAGAGGCTTTTTGTTTCTGGTCGCGAGGAGCACAGAACCAAAACCCCTCTAAGGATGATGGTGAAAATGTAACAGCAGCATGTGCGCGACGAAGCCCGCAACGAACCAGCCGGCCGCTACTAAGACTTGTTTGAACCGGGGAGTCATAAGGGAAGAATACCTTATCCAGCACTTGGCTAGCAGTTTGGAAAGAAATTTCTAAGCTTGCTGGCGATAAGCGCTGGGCTTGATGCCCATTTGATCGAGCTTGGACTGAAGCGTAGTACGTTTCAATCCCAGGCGCGCGGCTGCGCCATCGGGGCCGCCCAGCTTGCCCTTGCATTCGCGGAGCACTTGAAGGATGCGTTCGCGGTTTTTGTCGCGAAGTTTCATCGGCTGATTGCCGGCATCAATGGATGGATCTTTTTCCAATTCGGAGAGCGGCGATTGCAAAACCGATCCGGAAGAAAGAATGACGGAACGCTCCACAAAATTTTCCAACTCGCGGATGTTTCCGGGCCACTCCCAGCGCACCAGCAGCTCCATGGCCCGCGAGGGAATGCTGGTAATGCTCTTCTTCATCTGCAGCGAGAATTTACGCACGAAGTGTTCGACCAGAGGCCGAATATCTTCCCGCCGCTCCCGCAGCGGCGGAATCAGGATGGGGAAGACGTTCAGTCGGTAATATAAGTCACTGCGAAACTCGCGCTTCTGCATACTGTGAAATAAGTCCCGGTTCGTCGCCGCCAGCAGGCGGAAATTCACTTTCAAAGTTTGTATTCCGCCCAGTCGTTCGAACTCCAGGTCTTGCAGCACGCGCAGCAATTTTGGCTGCAGGCTCAAAGGTATTTCTCCGATTTCGTCGAGAAAAAGCGTTCCCTTGTCGGCCAATTCCAAACGTCCCAGCTTGCGGGCGATGGCCCCGGTGAACGCTCCTTTTTCATGGCCGAACAATTCGCTTTCGAGTAGGCCGGAAGGAATGGCGGCGCAGTTCATCTTGATGAAGCTCTTGCCCTCGCGCTTGCTTTGGCGATGGATGGCTCGCGCTACCAGCTCTTTGCCAGTGCCAGTTTCTCCGAGCAGGAGAACGGTGGCGTCGCTGGGGGCGACCCGGGCGACTTTTTGCATCACTTCCTTCAAGGCGCTGCTGTGGCCGATAATCTCTCCGAAGCCCAGTTCGGTGTCGATCGACTCTTCCAGATAAAGTTTTTCTTCCGCCAGCTTTTCCTTGGCTAATTCAAGTTCTGCCGTCACTTGGGAGAGTGCGCACACCGTGTGGCGCAATTCCTCCTCAGATTCAAGGCGCGCCTTTTCCATTTTCACTTTCTCTGTAATGTCGCGCTGGATACCCCATGTGTGCACCAGCATCCCGTTCTCCACGGTTCCAATCATGCTGTTGAGAAATACCTTGGGATTGCCGTGAATATCGAACGCATGCGATTCCCGGTCAATGAGCCGAAAGCCGGATCGAATAAACTCCCGGGTCAGCTCCAAGTTGCGCGGATCGTCTGGCACCACCATTTCCGTCAAACGCCCGCCCAGGAGCTCGCTCCCTGATACAAAACCGTACATCGCGGCCATGGCGTCATTGCATTCCGCCATGGAGTGATCGTAGAGGATGCGATGAACCAATTCGTCCTCCGAAAGATTGATCGGAATGGGAGCATCCGGATCCTCGCGAAATATGCCTTCCGAGCTCTCCGAAACAAACATCCGGTAACTCTCTTCGCGCTGGCGAAGCGCTTGCTCCGCCCTTGTGCGCTCCGTCACATCCCGCATGACCGAGGTAATCCGGTCAATCCCTTCGGGCCCTTCCATGGGGATGTAGGTCATGCATAAATCCCTCTCGCCCAGATGCGAGTATTCGAACTTCATTTCGTACTGAACGACCCTTCCTGTGAAGCACTCATCCAGCTTCTGCTTGATCAATGCCATTACAGCTTCGCTGGTACCTTCCGTTCGAAGCTGATCGAAAAGCACAT
>Ga0302320_10023491_pt1 | contig 12101 bp, 12 predicted proteins | sample Bog_T0_3_FD_202130 | JGI IMG/M metagenome (GOLD analysis project Ga0302320, IMG submission 202130) | Peat permafrost microbial communities from Stordalen Mire near Abisko, Sweden - Bog_T0_3 | ecosystem: Environmental > Terrestrial > Soil > Wetlands > Peat | place: Sweden: Abisko, Stordalen Mire...
GCCCAGTCGGGCCATTGCGCTGCCAAGCGTATGATTATTGGCAAGCGCCTGTCTGATCACCCGGTCGAGCATCGGCACCTCGAAAAGCTGCCACCAGTCGTGCGGCAGATTGGCGCCGGGTACCACCTGCTGCGCGCCTGCCAACGGCCGGTCGTCGGCACTGCCATAGGCGGTGACGCTCGGCCGATCGGGCGGAATGAAATCGGTACCCTGCATACAGCCTGTCAGCAGCAGAAGGACCACAAGCAAGGCGCGCGCGGGCATCGCTTGCGACCTCAATCCGCCAGCGTGACATGCGTGCCGGCGCCCGCTTCATTCTTCGGACTGCGGAACACCAGCATCAGCGGAACGGCGCCGATCGACAGAATCAGCATCAGCCAGAAATCGTCGACATAGGCGACCATGGCGGCTTGCCGGCTGATCTCATGGTTCAGGGCGACCAAGGCGGCAGGACTCGCGCCGGCGAAATGCAAGGCGGTGACATGCGCGCTCAGATCGGTATGCACCGTCTGCAAATTGCGGGTGAACATGATCTGCACGACCGAAATGCCGATCGAACTGCCGACATTACGCAGCAGGCTGAAAAAAGCGGTACCTTCCGAGCGCATATCAGCGGCGAGCGACATGAAGGTCACGGTACTGAGCGGGACATAGATCAGCCCCATGCCAAATCCTTGCAGCAGCCCCGACACCACCACGGCCTGCTCGCCCATCAGCAGGGAAAAATGCGACATCTGCCAAAGCGACACCAGCGTGAGGATCAAGCCGGTGCCCATGATCAGCCGGGCGTCAACGCGCCCCAAAATCCGGCCCGACAAAAACATGCCGACCATGGTGCCAACACCCCGCGGCGAGGTAACCAGACCGGTGGTCAGCACCGGATAGCCCATCAGGTTCTGCAGCATCGGCGGGATCAGCGCCAAGGTCGCAAACATGAAAAGACCGAACAGAAACATCAGCACCGATCCGGTCAGAAAATTGCGATCCTTGAACATTCCGGGCATCAGGAAAGGGTGTTCGACACTCAGCATCTGAATCACCAGACCATAGAAGCCAAGACCGGCCAGCACCGCCTCGGTGATGATCTCGCGCGAAGAGAACCAATTCTGCAGTTCGCCGCGATCCAGCATCATCTGCAGCGAGCCGATACCCAAACTGAGCATGGCGAAGCCGAAAAAGTCGAACCGCGCGAAGATTCGGCGCGGCGATTCGGGCAGGAACAGGAACAGGCCGGCAAACGCCAGAATCCCGATCGGCACATTGATATAGAATACCCAGCGCCAATTATAGTCTTCGGTCAGCCAACCGCCCAAGGTCGGTCCAAGAATCGGTCCCAGCATGACACCGACCCCCCAGAACGACATGGCCTTGCCGTAATTGGCCGGCGCGTTGATATCGAACAGCACCGCCTGGGACAAGGGGACCAGAGCGGCACCGCTGATTCCTTGCAACAGCCTGAAAATTACCATCTGCGGCAGGCTTGCCGCCATGCCGCACAGCACTGACGCCACTGTAAATCCGGCGATCGAGATGAGGAACACCCGTTTGCGTTCATAGCGCCCCGACAGCCAGCCGGTCAGCGGGATCATGATCGCCGAGGCGACGATATAGGATGTCAGCACCCAGACCATCTGATCCTGGGTTGCCGACAGGGTACCCTGCATGCGTGGCAAGGCCACATTGGCGATGGTGGTGTCGAGCGCCTGCATGATGGTCGCCAGCATCACCGACCCGGTAATCATGGCGGGATGGCGGACAATGACAGCAGGGCCGGTCACGGTGACGGTGCCTTGCCGCCAAACAGGGTGCGGTGATGCTGGGTGTCGACATGGACGGTGACCGAAAGTCCGGCCCGCAGCGGGACATCGGCCGGCAGCGGATCGAAGGCGATGCGCACCGCCAGTCGCTGTACCACCTTGACCCAGTTGCCGGTGGCGTTTTCCGGCGGCAGCAGCGAGAACGAGGATCCGGTGCCGGGGCTTAGACTGATGAGCTGGCCGTCGAATACGCGGTCGGGGTAACTGTCGATGGTAATTTCCGCTCTCTGTCCGATCCGCATGTGGGTGAGGTCGGTTTCCTTGAAATTGGCCTCCACCCAGATGTCGCTGTTCGACATCAGCGCAAAGACCGGTGTCGACGCCGTGATATAGTCGCCCGCCTGAATCTGTTCGACCTTGGTGGCGATGCCGTCGGTCGGCGCCTTGATGGTGGTGTAGGACAGATTGAGCAGCGCCCGATCGAGCTGCGCCTGTGCCTGGCGCAGGCTTGGGTGCTGTTCGATTGGAACGTCTGCGGTTCCACCCAAATCGGCCATGATATTGGCGATGCTTTCCCGGCTTGCCGCCAGTTGCTGGCGGGCGGCATCGGCTTCGTGCAGCGCCTGATCGAGTTGCGCCCGCGAGGATATGCCGGCTGCCGCCAGTCTTTGCTGGCGCTGCAATTCAGTCTGGCGATAGGCCAGCAGGTCCTGAGCCGCCTGGCGGTCGGCGAGCCGCTGCTGATAGGTTGCCTTCATCGCCTCGATCCTGAGGCGGGCGCCGGCGAGTTGCGCTTGCGCTTCGGCGACGGCAATGCGAAACGGCCGTTCATCCAAGGTGAACAGCACCTCTCCCTTTTTGACGGGCTGGTTATCCTTGACCAGCACCATGGCGATCGGGCCCGAGACGTTGCTGCTGATATCGGTGCGCGCGGACTGGATGAAGGCGTCATCGGTCGATACGATTCTGCCGCCGGTCAAATAGAAATAGAGGGCGACGGCGATGACGATGACCGGTCCGGCGATCAGCATCAGGTGCCGACGGCGCACCAGCCAGGGACGCACATCCGGACTATCTGTCAACTCACCCATGCGGCTCCAAAAGGGGATGATGGTTGGCCAAAGCGAGCGGGCGCGCCGCCAAGCCAAAAAGCGTCATCCTATTGACAATGGATTAAAATGAAAATTCACTATTTATTTTATAGGGTAGTGAGGATTATTCAGCAATGCGCCGCAATAATCTTGGTGATCTGGCCGCTTTCGTGGTGATCGCCGACCATCTCAGTTTCCGCATCGCGGCATCCCGCCTCGGGGTTACCGCGTCGGCGCTGTCCCACACCATGCGCCAGCTGGAGGAGCGCATCGGCGCCCGCCTGCTATACCGCACCACCCGCAGCGTGTCGCCGACCGATGCCGGCCTGCGTCTGTTGGAGCGGCTGCGCCCGGCGATCGCGCAAATCACCAGCGCGATGGAGGATCTCGGCGAGGAACAGCAGCGCCCGTTCGGCCATCTGCGCGTCTGTGCCAGCCCGGTGGCGGCGGCGGTCGCGATTGCGCCGATCTGGGGCCGCTATCTCGCCACCTATCCCGACGTGCGTCTGGAGATCAGAGTCGACGATGCGCCGATCGACATCGTTTCGAAAGGCTTCGACGCCGGCATCGGACCGCGCAATTGGCCGGCGGCCGACATGACCTTGGTGCGCGTCATCGAGCCGATGAATGTCGCCGTGGTCGGTGCGCCCTCCTATTTTGCGCGACGTCCGCCGCCCCGCAGTCCGGACGAACTGGTCCGCCACCACTGCGTTCAGCTGAGGCGCGGTACCGACGGCAATCTGTTCGAATGGCCATTCGAACGGGGCGGCAAAACGCAACAAAAAGAAGTCGACGGCCGCTTGATCGTCAACAGCGCCGACCTCGCGCTGCGCGCCGCGGTCGACGGGTTGGGGATCGCCTACACCCTGGAGTCCTTGGCGGAACTGTTTTTGCGCTCGGGTCAGCTGGTCCGCGTGCTCGAAGAGTGGTCGCCCACCTTCGAAGGCGTGTTTCTCTATTATCCTGGCCGTCGCCAAGTGCCGGCGGCGCTGCGCGCCCTGATCGACATGATCAGTGCCAGCCGCAAATCGAACAGCGGGGAAACTTTGCTGCTCAATCCGTTTGTCGAGGCATAGCCTTTGCCAAATGCTCTTGCATTGGCGGCATGCCGGCCCTGCTAGGCATGTGATTTGCCGGTGAGGCGGTCGGTCAAGGCCAGAAACAGGGCGGAGAACACGAACGACATGTGAATTCCTACGCTCCAGGCCAATTCACGGTCCGCGAGGTGCTCCACATTCATAAAACTTTCAAGGACATGGATGGCCGAGATGGCGACGATCGAAGCCATCAATTTGAGCTTCAGATCGCCAAAATCGACATGCCCCATCCAACTCGGTTTGTCCAAATGCTCACCGATATCCAGTTTCGAGACGAAGTTCTCGTACCCTGCAAACATTACCATCACGATCAAGCTTCCCACCAAGGATAGGTCGATCAGCCCCAGTACGCCGACAATTGTTTCATCTCCAGAGGCCGTGAGTGTATTGATAACCAAGTCACTTGCACGCTGGACAAATTTTACCAGTAGCAGGAGAAGTCCTATCGCTAAACCAGCATAGATAGGCGCAAGTATCCACCGGCTGGAAAAAATCAGCTGCTCAATCGTATGCTCCACTATGTTGGATAAGGAGCGTGGTTCCGGTACCGTCATTGTTGCCTTCCGACGGAAGAGCCGTCAAAAATGTCGGCAGGTTTCACTTGCACTCGTTTGTTCCCACGTCAACGCGAAACCAAAAGGGTCAGGCTGCTAGACCGCCACCGAAAAACCCAGGGCGCCGAACCTAAAGCCGCACTTCATAGGATAGCCGAAACCTTCGGCGACCACTACCCTGCCGATGGGCAGCAGGAACGAAAACGCCATCATGTCCGGGGGCTCGCATGCGATCCGGTTGACACCCCCCGCCCGGCGAGGGAGTCTGAGCCCTTTGAACAGGAGCGCGCGTGAGCGACGGTCTGGTTATCATCGGTGGTTCTTACGCCGGCCTGCAAATCGCGACCTCGGCGCGCGATTTCGGCTATCAGGAAAGCATCCGCATCGTCTCGGACGAGGCTTTCCTGCCTTATCACCGGCCGCCATTGTCGAAGGGCTGGTTGACCGGCAAGGTGTCGATCGACAATCTGCCGATTCGCGGCGAGAGCTTTTACCGGACTCACGCCATCGACGTGATCCTGTCCAGCCGGGTCGAGAGCATCGACCGCGCGACGCGCACAATCCTGCTCGCGAGCGGCGACAGGCTTGGTTATGACCGGCTGGCCTTCGCCACCGGCGCCCGGCCGCGTCCGCTGCGGCTGCCCGGCGGCGAACTCGACGGCGTGGTGGTGCTGCGGTCTCTGGCCGACGCCCAGGCGCTCGCGGAAGGGGCCCAGGGCGCCCAGCAGGTGGTGGTGATCGGCGCCGGGTTCATCGGCCTCGAAGTGGCGGCGTCGCTGGTCAGCCTCGGCAAACAGGTCACCGTGATCGAAGCGCAGGATCGGGTGCTGGCCCGCGCGGTGTCGCCCACCCTATCGACGCTGCTCGGCGATCTGCATGTTGGCTACGGCGTGCGACTGATCACCCATGGTCAGGTCAGCGCCATCGAAGGCGACGGAAAACGCGTGCGCAGCGTGCTGTGCGGAGACGGCGAACGGCTGCCCGCCGATCTGGTGCTGGTCGGCATCGGCGCGCTGCCCAACAGCGAATTGGCCGAGGCTAGCGGTCTCGCTTGTGGCAACGGCATCGTCGTCGATGCTCTGGCGGCGACGCAGGATCCGCTGATCGTCGCCGCCGGCGATTGCGCCCTGCACCCCAATCCGCATGCCAAGGATATGATCCGCCTGGAATCGGTGCAAAATGCCACCGATCAGGCCAAGACCGCCGCGGCGACGCTGGTCGGCCGGGTCCAGCCATACGAGGCGGTTCCCTGGTTCTGGTCGGACCAATATGACGTCAAGTTGCAGATGGTCGGGCTCAGCCAGGGCGCCGACCGGGTGGTGCTGCGCGGCATTCCGGAAAACCGCAAATTCTCGCTATATCATTTCCGCAACGGCGCGATCATTGCCGTCGATTCGATCAATGCGCCGGCCGATCACATGGTCGGTCGCAAACTGATCGCCGCCAAGGCAGGCCTCAGTCCGGAACAAGCCGCCGATCTCGGCTTCGATCTGAAGTCGCTGCTGGCAATCTAATCAGTCTTCCGGCGCAACGGTAACGCGTAACCCGTCAAGCTCTGCGCCAAGCGTCAATTGACAGGACAGACGTGAATTGCCGTGACGATGGTCGGACCCGTCCAGCAGCTCATTTTCGCTGTCGCTGATCGGCGGCAGCAAATCTTGCCAGGCCGCATCGACATAGACATGGCAGGTGGCGCAGGAACAGCAGCCGCCGCACAGTGCCAAAACCTCGTCGATGCCGCCGTCCCGGAGCGCCTCCATCACCGATTTTCCGATCGGTGCTTGGATGGTGGTCTCGGCTCCGGCGCGGTCAACGACGATGACTGTTGGCATTATTCGGTGTCCTGCAATTTTGCGGCTGCAGCGGAAATAGCCGAATTCGATGCCCGGCACAAGGCGCCAGCGTGATGTTGCACTGTCGACCGAGGAAAGCCGGCGATGCGCTTGCAATGGCCTGCCTGTCAAGGTAACCTTGACGCCCTAGGCAAAGGAGGAGATCGTGCAGCTGTTGGCCAAGCGGCAGCTCAGTTGCTCATTCTGTGGCAAGTCGGACAAGCAGGTCGGCAAGTTGCTGGCGGGCCCAAAAGTGACCATCTGCGACGCCTGCGTCGGCGTTTGCAATGGCATTCTCGACGCCGTACCACAAAGTTTTGCCGGGTGGGAGCAGATGACCGACCAGCAGTTGCTGGCTGCCCTCAAACCGACTGCCGCCATCGTCGAGGGCGCGCGCGCCGTGTTGCAGACACAGGTGGAGATGCTGCGGCAGCGCAGCGTCAGCTGGGAGTCGATCGGCGCATCGCTTGGCGTTTCCCGTCAGGCAGCCTGGGAGCGGTTTTCCTGACGCGGCGTCTGCCGGTCAAAGGCGTTATATAATTTTTGGCATGTGCCGTATAATGCGACACACTAAAAAATCGCCTTGGGGAGAACCACATGACCGAGAAGCCGCCCGGAATTGCACAGCCGCTTTATGCCGACTTTCGTTTTGAGGATCCGCTTCTCAGCGAACAATTCGAAAGTACGCTCGACGATCTGTTGGCGTCCTGTCCGGTGGCGCATGGGAGAGCGGGGCAGGGCTTTCACGTCATCAACCGCTATGCCGATGTGCGCCGCTGTGCGGTAGATTGGCAAACCTTCAGCAGCGCCGATGGTTGGCAGCTTAATCCGCCCGAGGGCAATATCCCGATCCTGCCGGAGGATTCCGATCCGCCCTATCACAATAACTGGCGCGCCGTCCTCAACCCCTTCTTTACCCCCAACAATGTCGCCAAGCTCGAGGCCTTTGCCAGACTGCGCGCCGGCGAACTGATCGACGGCTTGGTCGGCAAGGGTCACTGCGATTTCATCGCCGACTATGCCGCGATTTTGCCAGGTCTCATCCTGTTCGAGAAGATCCTGCCGATCCCCGTTGCAGAAGTCCCGACGCTGTTCACCGAACTCGATCTTTTCACCTATGGTCCGCTTGATGAACGCGGTCCAGCATTCCAGCGGGTGCATGAATATCTGGAATCATTTCTTCTGAGTCGCAGCCAGCAGCCGCCCAAGGGCGACATCGTCGATTTCATTCTCGCCGGCGTGGAAAAAGACGGTCGCACCTGCTGCTGGGAAGACAAGGTCTACACGCTGCTTGATGTGGTGTTCGGCGGTTTGGCGACCACCACTCATGTCATTTCCGGCGCCTTGCATCAATTGGCGATCAATCCGGAATTGCGCCACCAGTTGCATGCCGATCCCAGCCTGATCGGCCAGGTGGTCGAGGAATCCGTGCGTCTTTATCCACCGGTGGTGGGTGTCGCCCGCAGCGTCCGCAAAGACGCCGTGGTCTCCGGCATCGTGCTCAAGGCCGGTGACCGCGTCGCCCTCAACTTCGCGGCGGCCGGACGCGACCCGGCGGCCTGCGCCAATCCGGCCAAATTTGACCCGAAGCGCGACGAGATCGTCCATTCCACCTTTGGCTTGGGTCCGCATCGCTGTCTGGGCGAGCATTTGGCGCGGTTGGAAATCAGGGTGTCGATCGAGGAGTTTCTGCGGCGCATTCCCGACTTCCGCCTGACTCCCGGCACGGCGCCCAGTTACGAAAGCGGCCAGATGCGCACCATGCGCAACCTGATGCTGAGCTGGACGGTGGCGCCAGGCGACAGTCACGCGCCAGTCGCGTAGAGACGGCGCAATTCGCTCTTGAGCAATTTTCCGGTGGCGCCATGCGGCAGACTGTCGGCAAAAATCACCCGGTCGGGGATCGACCAGTCCGGCAGCTTGCCCTTGTAAAAGCTGCGTACAGACTCGGGCGTCGGGCAGCAGCCGGGACGCGCCACCGCGATCAGCAGCGGCCTTTCGCCCCATTTGGCGTCGGGGACTGCAATAGCCGCCGCTTCGAGCAGCTCGGGATGGCCGATGGCGATATTCTCAAGAGCGATCGAGCTGATCCATTCGCCGCCCGACTTGATCAGGTCCTTGGTGCGGTCGGTCAGCTGGACGAAGCCGTCCGCATCGACCACGCCTACGTCACCTGTGGCGAACCAGCCCTCGCTGCCGACAGTGCTTTCCGGCATCCGGTAATAGGCGCTGGCGACCCAATTTCCGCGAAACAGCAGATTGCCTTGGCTGACGCCGTCCCAAGGCACGGGCTGGCGATCCTCGCCCTCGCTGCGCAATTCGACACCGAACAGAACCCGGCCTTGGCTGGCCCTTTTGTCGAGCTGTGTCTCGGCATCGAGCCGGTCAAATCCCGGTTTGGGTGAGTTCCAGGTGGTGATCGGACTGGTCTCGGTCATGCCGCAGGCCTGCGTCACCCGGATGCCGAGCGCCTGATAATCGGCGATCATGGCGCGCGGCACCGCGGCGCCGCCGGAAATGATGTGTTTCAGTGTGTCAAGCCGGTTCCCCTGCTCGCGCATAAGGTTGAGCAGCCCGAACCAGACGGTCGGCACGGCGGCCGCAATGTTGACGCGCTCGTGATTGGCCAGCGCGAGCAGGGTGGCGGGGTCGAGGTGGCGGCCCGGCAGAATCAGCGCGGCGCCGGCCATCGGCGCCGCGAACGGAAATCCCCAAGCATTGACATGAAACATCGGGACGACCGGCATCATGCGATCGGTGGCGCGCAGCCCGGCGACATCGGCGCCGTTCATCGACAGCGCCAGCAGCACCGTGGACCGGTGTGAATAGAGCACACCCTTCGGTTTTCCGGTGGTGCCCGAGGTATAGCATAGACCGGCGGCGCTGTTTTCGTCGAAGCTCGGCCAGGCGTCGAGTGGCGTCGCCGCCTGCATCAAGGTTTCGAAACACAAGAGCGGGATGGCATCAGGCAGGACGGCGGTCGGCATCGTGGCCTGGTCGGTCAACACGATCACCGCCCGCACTTGGCCGACCATACTGGGCGCGATCTGTTCGACGATCGGCAGGAAGCAGGGATCGACGAAGATCAGTCCATCCCCGGCATGAAGCGCGATGTAGGCGATATCGGCCGGTGCCAGGCGTGGGTTGATCGTGTTGCACACCGCGCCGATTCCAGCGATGGCGTAATAGAGTTGCAGATGACGGTCGCTGTTCATCGCCAAGGTGGCGACGCGGTCGCCGGTACCCACATCCAGCGCCTTGAGCAGACCGGCCAGCCGCAACGATCGGTCCGCCAGATCGGCATAGCTGCTGCGCAGGATGGTGCCGTCATCGCGGCGCGAGACGATTTCGCCCTTGGCGTGATGACGGGCGGCATGCTCCAAGATCGACGAGATCAGCAATTCTCGCCGCTGCATCAATCCCAGCATGCTCAGTTCCCCCCGGATCGTTTCGTCTTGGCCGGCAATTGTCGATGCGGCGCAATCGTTTTGGCTTTAGAATGGCGCCATGACAACGCCGATCATCGCCCACCGTAAAGGCTATTACCAGGATCTTAAAGCCGGAAGCCGCCTGCTGTGGTGCAGTTGCGGTCGCTCGGCGACGCAGCCCTTCTGCGATGGCGCGCATCAGGGCACCGGTTTCAAGCCCGTGAAGCTGCGCCCCGAGCGCGACCAGGAGGTCATCCTGTGCGGCTGCAAACACACCAAGACTCCGCCATTTTGCGATGGCACGCACAGCAATCTGCCGGGCGGCTATCACCAGGACGATCCGCTCAGCGCCGAGAATCGTGCCGTGGTCGCGGTGGCCCCGACAGTCTCACCGGAAGTGCAGCTGGACGACCGCTGCTATGTTTTTTCAACGGCGCGCGCCAAACGGGTGCTCCACGGCAATATCGCTTATTGTCCGGTCATCAGTCCCGCCAAGGGCGCTTTGTTCCAATCGCAATTCTACGCCGAAATCTCTCCGGGCTTGTCGCCGGTGATCGCTGCCGACGGGCGCGAGACGGTGCTGTTCACCCTTTCGGGGGTTGGAACTCTGGACATATCCGGACAAAAATTCGAACTGGCGGCGCGCAACGGTTTCTATGTGCGCCCGGATGAGGCCTACCGCATCGATGCCGCGGGACCGGAGCCGGTCAAACTCTATATTTCGCAGGGACCCGGCGCCCTGGATCTGCGCTGGCTGGACCATATGCCCGACAATTTCGATCAGGGTCAGCCGGAACGTCGCGCTGAAATCGATCCGTCGCAACGCCACGCCATGGCCGAACGTTTTTTCCAGATGCTGGTACATCGTCCGCAAGGGTCGAAAGTCGTGACCCAATTCATCGGCAATATTCCGCTGTCAAAGGCGGAGCCGCATCGCCATCTCTATGAGGAAGCGCTGATTTTCCTGAACGGCGCCGGCGTCGTCTGGACCGAGACCCGCAAGACCGGGGTGGTGGCCGGCGACGTGCTGTTTTTGCCCGCCAAGCAGCTGCATTCGGTGGAATGCACGGTGCCGGGTGGACTGGATGTGGTCGGCGTAATCTATCCCGGCGACAATCCCGCGGTCAATTACTAGCCGTCCACCATCGTTCTTAGCCGCGCCAGATCGTCATGCCGGGTGGCAATGTCGCTGCGCCGGGCGGCGGTGCGGAAATCGCGCAGATTGGCGAGCGCGCGCAGCAGCGAGTCGAGTGGCGGACCGCTGGCGGTAATTCCCTCGAGATGTTTTTCATCGATGGCGGCGGCAGGCTTTTCGATGAAGCGCGCCACCAGCTGATTGTGATGCTGCGCCGCGGTCTGACCGAACAGGTCGCACACCGTCATAAAAGCGCCGGCATTGGCGCGAAACCAGGGTTTGTCGGCGTAGTCAGGGGCCAGCAGCAGAAATTCGTCGAGCAGGCTGCGATGGCGCATGCAATCGCGCAGGCGCGCCTGTTCGGTCGGCAGCATGAACAGCATCTTGTCGACCAGCAACTCGGCGTAAGAGGGATCGCTGGCACGGCATAGTCCGAGCAGCAGATCGATCTCGTTGATCCCGGCAAAATCCCCGGCATTGGCGCCGCGATATTCCTGCCGGCCGACCCGGTATGGCTTGTAATAGGGACGGACGCAGTAGAAGAAGCGGTCGACGTCGAGGTTTTCGAACAGCCGCCGATTATAACCGATCGTCTCGCTGATGGCGTCGGCGGCGGCGGCGAACTGTACGTCGGCGACCGGGTTGGAGACGCCGAGGGCGACAATGCGCTGCAAGGCGTCGGCGGCGCGCTGCAGGCACAAGATGCCGCGGGTGTTTTCATCGATGAAAAGAAACTCGTCGGCCAGATGGGTGAAGCTTTTGCGAACGCCGGCGACGGCAAAATTATGGGTGGCCAGATGGGCGGTGGCGAAACGTGGCGCCATGCCGATCGAGGCGCCGACATTGAGTGCCAGCGAGGTGGCTTCGACAAAGGGTGAACGCTGCTCGCGCTGCGGATTGGTCAATTCGTGGCGGCGCAATGAAGCCAGATACAAGCCGACATTGCCGAGCACGCCAAAGGCGCTTTCGAAGCCGTCGCCGGTATTGCCTTCTCGCCACAGCGCCACCACATGGGCGTGACCCTGATCCCTGAGCCGGGCCTTCAGTGGATCGCCGACGCCGTCGACATTGGCCCGATCAGCTTGCGCGAAATAAAGGTCTTCCAGCGCACTGTTGAGGTCGACGAAGTCGGAGCGGATCCAGTGGTCGAAGGCTTGCGCGTTGCTCATGTCTTGGCCCCCTGTGCAACCCTGCGCAAATGCGGCGC
>Ga0302320_10023492_pt1 | contig 12101 bp, 13 predicted proteins | sample Bog_T0_3_FD_202130 | JGI IMG/M metagenome (GOLD analysis project Ga0302320, IMG submission 202130) | Peat permafrost microbial communities from Stordalen Mire near Abisko, Sweden - Bog_T0_3 | ecosystem: Environmental > Terrestrial > Soil > Wetlands > Peat | place: Sweden: Abisko, Stordalen Mire...
ATACCAGAAACCGGCCGCTGATGGGTCGCGGCCGTTGAAAAATCACCCAAAACTCCAATAATCCCCGACGCTCTCGCAGTTTTGCAAGTGGCTCCTCGGTCGTCTGTTTGCGGAATTGAGTGCGCGCGCGACGACGATCTACTTGCGGCCGTTCCAGGACCCCGAGAAAGCGTGGCAATCGATCTTGTCGATGACGGCGCAAGAGCTGACCCGACAGGCGGACGGGATGTTGAGCCCGCTCGAAATGCTCGCGGTTGCGATCTTGAGCCATCTCGGCGCAGATTCGCTGGCCGAACCGGCAGAGCACAATGGCCGTGAAGCGGCGGAGGCCGCGGCGTTCTTGCGGCAGGTCGGCTCCAATCCGGCGCAGGCGGGCGGGCTCGACCGCGCCTGGATCGACTACCTGACCCATCCCACCGTTCGTTCGGACTGCGTTCGCAGTTTGCGAAAGCGCCTGCGCCTCTCCGGCGCAAATCTTGGCGGGCGGGAACGCGCCTGGGTTTCCGTTCTGGCCGCGCTGATCCGCGACGATCGCGACGGCGAAAATTGGAGCGCAGCCTTGCGGTGGCTTCGCGGCGAACCTCTCGAGCCCGAAGAAGCGCGGCGCCTCGACATCGACCACGCGGACAACGACGGCAGGGCCGAAGCCACAGGGCAGCAGATCGACACGATTTGCTTTCAACGGCTGAAGGGCCTTTGTGTTCTAGCCTCCTTCCATCACCCGTTTGTCTTCTGCTTCGATCAAACCGAGTTCTTCGTCGGCGACGCCGCGCTCATCAAGACTCTCGGCAAGTGCATCGAGCAACTCGTAGACGCCGTCCAACATCACTTGACGGTCGTCACCGCCAATCAGAGAAACTGGTTGGATCATATCCTGCCGGAGATTGAGCCGCCGCACAGAGAGCGTCTCCATCCAGAGTTGATTGAATTGGAGGGCATTAGCAAGGACGGGTCCCGCGAGCTTATCCTGGAGCGGCTGAGCCGCGGCGGTTTCGACGAGGTGGCGATCACCGCGTTCTTTTCCGACGACTGGCTCGAGGGTGTTTTTGCAACCTTCCCGGAACTCAGCGTGCGCGAGGTCCTCATGCGCGCAGCCGAGCGGTTCCGCACGTTGGCGAAGCTGCCGTCGCCGCCGCCGATTACGCTCGACGCGCTGTTCGCCGCAGAGGTGGCTGCAATCAAGCGCCGAAAGCCGCCGTTCGTCTACGACCAGGACGCCTTGCTTTGGTTCGTCAAAGACGTCGGGCAGGGGCTCGAAGGCGTCAAGGTCGAACGCACCGCGGCGCGTCGATATTTCTCGACGCAATGGGCTTGGCCCGACCGGCGCGTCGTTTTCGCCTTCGAGGGCGGTGACCATTGGAATCGTTGGAAGTCGATCGCGGAAGAGGCCAAGACGCTGGCCGACCAGAACGGGCTAGCTTCGTTCGCCTCCCGCGTCCTGAGAACGCCGGATCTTGCGAAGGTCCCACGCGCGTCCTGGACTTCGACGAAGCCCGCTCTCTTGGCGGCGCAAGCGCGCGGATTCCGTATAGTCGAATTGCCTGCCGAACTCGTGTGCGAGCTTTACGCGGCGCGCGAATTTTACTCGAACGCGCTGCAAGGCAACATCGCCTATGACGGGCCGGAGACGCTCGCTTGGTTGCAGGCCAGGTTTGCTGCGTTCTTACTGGAGCTTTCCAGCCCAGCGGCGGTGGCGCCGGCCCCGAGGGCGCGTCCTGAGGCCAAGCGTACGGAGCCCAAACGGCCCGAGCCCATACGTTCTGAACCCAAGCGCCCGGAGGCTGTGCCTGCGGCCGGCGGGGGAGCGCTCGCCCCCGACGAACAACGCCTCGTCGTCGAACTCGTGCGCGCGCAAAAAATCGTCGACATGGCCTTCGTACTTGAAATGCTCGGCGGCGAGCGGCGGCGCGCCGATCTGCTACGCTGCGTTGACCTCCACCCCAATCTCAGAGCCCACCCCGGCCCAGCCAAGACGCTCTTGCAATGGCGAATCTGACGCTGACCGCCACCGAACTCCAGTTCGCGGTCCTCGACCTCGACTGGCGCGCGAAATGGCTCGCCGGAGAGCGGCCGTCGACGCGCAGCTTCGCGCCGCCGGGGACGCCGCGCGCGCTGGGCGTGCGCTTTCACAAGGAAGCGGAAGATTTGGTCGGCTGGTTGACGGCGCCGGCGAATTTGAAGCGGGCGGCGCGCGCCGAGAGCGCGGCCGATCTGCTCGACCGTCTCTGGGCGTCGTCGTTGCAGACCCTGACGGATAAGCTGTTCGCCGCCGGGCGCGGCGAGGAGGCGGACGCGTTCGTCGCGCGCCTGCGCGCCTTCTGCGAGCATTTGGCCGACTTGCGCCGGCGCGCCAAGCGGTTCGAGAACTGGCAGGACCTGTTCGTCGGCGCCGAATTCGAACTCGCGGGCGTCGCCGTTCCCGTCGGCGGCGCCCTGGTGGAAGTGCGCGCGCGGGTCGACGCGATCCGCATCCACCCCGAGCGCGGACTGGAAGTCGTCGACTACAAGCTGAGCCAGGGGGTGCGGCAGAAGGCCGATCTCGTGCAACTGGCGATCTACGCCCGCCTGCTCGAAATTTCCCGGCCCGGCTGCGAATTCGCCGGCGCGCTCGAATATTTCCTGCCCGCGTTCAGCGAGGTCGCGGTCGCGCGCGCCGACCTCGCCGACATCTTCGAGGGACTGGTGGCGCCCGTGCTCGCCGAAATGTTCGCGCCAGGCTCGTCCGCCGCGCCGCGCCGCGATGGCGAGACCCTCGCGCAGCGCACCGTGGACGCCTTCCGGGGTTTCAATCTCGCCGTGGAGGCGGCCGGAATCGTCGAGGGGCCGCAACTGCTGCGTCTGCGGCTGACGCCGGGGCCGGGAGTCAAAGTGGCGTCTCTCGCCAACCGCGCCGAGGATTTGCAGGTCGCGCTGGCGCTCGAAGCGCCGCCGCTGGTCAAGGCGGGCAAGGGGTTCGTCACCATCGACCTGCCGCGCCCGCAACCGACGACCTGTTGGTTGAGGGACGCGCGCCTCGGCGCGCTCACGAGCCCGGTGGCGTTTCCCGTCGGCGTCGGCGTCGACGGCGAGGTCGTCGTCGCCGACTTCGCCGACCCCAACGCGTGCCACGCGCTGGTGGCGGGCGGCACGGGCAGCGGCAAGAGCGAATGGCTGAAGGCGCTGGTCGCCGGTCTGGCCCTGCGAGCCCGCCCCGACAGCCTGCGCCTCGCGCTGGTCGACCCGAAAATCCTCACCTTCGCCGGCGTCGACGGCAGCCCCTATCTGTGGCGGCCGCTGGCGACGACGCTGTCCGCGGCGAGGGTCGTGCTGCGCGACGCGGTGGAGGAGATGGAGGCGCGCTACCAGAGGTTTGCGCGCGAAGGATTCGCCCACCTCGCCGATCGCCGCGCGGCCGGCAAATTCGATCTGCCATATCTGCTGCTGGTGTTCGACGAATTCGCCGACCTGATCCTCGCCGGACGCGAGGAGCGCAAGGAATTCGAGACGCTGGTCGCGCGCATCGCCGGCAAGGGCCGCGCCGCCGGCGTGCATCTGGCGCTGGCGACGCAACGGCCGGATCGCACCGTCGTCAACGGGCTCATCAAGGCAAACCTGCCGTTGAAAGTCTGCCTCAAGGTCGCCAACGCCGTGAACGCCCAGATCGTGCTCGACGAACCCGGCGCGGAAAGCCTGTTCGGCCGCGGCGACCTGCTGTGCGACTTCGGCAAAGGGGTTTTACGCGCCCAAGGGCTCTACGTCCCGCAGGCTGAGTTTCTGGCGGCGCTGCTGCCGGGCTGAACGCGTTGCGCTTCGGGGCCGGCTCGCGCTACACGCGCCCCGGTGACGAACCTCGACAGACTCCCCGGCTGGCGCTTCTCCGTGGCGCCGATGATGGATTGGACGGACCGGCATTGCCGGGCCTTCCATCGCGGGCTCACGCGCCGCGCGCGTTTGTATACGGAGATGGTGACGGCCGACGCCGTGGTCTTTGGGCCGCGGGAACGCCTGATCGGCTTCGACGCCGCCGAACGTCCGCTCGCCCTGCAACTCGGCGGCGCCGATCCGGCGCGGCTGGGGCACGCCGCGAAGATCGGCGAGGAATTCGGCTACGACGAGATCAACCTCAATTGCGGCTGCCCTTCGGACCGGGTGCAGAGCGGGCGCTTCGGCGCCTGTCTGATGCGCGAGCCGGCGCTGGTGGCCGATTGCGTCGCCGAAATGCGGGCGCGGGTGAAAATTCCGGTCACCGTCAAATGCCGCATCGGCGTCGACGAGCAGGAGCCGCGCGAGGCGCTGTTCGCATTCATGGCGGCGATCGTCGGGGCGAGCGTCGACGGGGTGATCGTACATGCGCGCAAGGCGTGGCTGGAAGGCCTGAGCCCGAAGGACAACCGCTCCATTCCGCCGCTCGATTATCCGCTGGTTTACGAGGTGAAGCGCACTTGGCCCGAGCTGCCGCTGGCGATCAACGGCGGCATCGCCGACGTGGCGGCGTCGCTCGAACATCTGCGCCATGTCGACGGCGTGATGCTCGGCCGCGCCGCCTATCAGGACCCGGAAATTCTGCTCGGGGTCGATTCCGCGATGTTTGCTGAGCCCGATCCGTTTGCCGACGCGTTCGCGGCGGTGGAAGCCTATTTCCCCTATGTCGAACGCCAGCTCACGGCCGGCGTCCGCCTGCACGACGTCACCCGCCACCTGCTCGGGCTGTTCGCCGGACGCCCCGGCGCGCGGCTGTATCGGCAGAAATTGGCGACCCTGGCCGTCCGTCCCGGCGCCGGCCTCGACGTGCTCAAGGAGGCGATCGGCGCCGTGCGGCGCGAACCGGCATAGGTGCGGCGGCGTCCACGCCGCCGACCCCACGCGCGCTTATCGGCGGCGTCGACGTTGCCGCTCCTCGGGTCCTAGCTTCCCTTCTTCGCCCGCAGCGTCAGCTTGCCGCGCTCGACGGTGAAACTGTCGAGCCGGTCGAGGAAGGTCATACCGAGCAGGCTCTCGCGCATCGCGCCGGGGCGCGTGACCAGCGCGCGCACATTGGCGATGACGATCGGGCCGACCGCAATCCGGGCGAGCCTCACTGGCGCCGCCATCGCCGAGCCGTTGGCGGTGGCGACGGGCGCGCTGAAATCGAGCTGCCGGAAGTCGAGGCCGATCCGTTGGGCGTCTTCGGCGGTCAGCACGACGCTGCTCGCTCCGGTGTCGAGCACGAAGCGCACGGGACGGTCGTCGACCCTCGCCGCGACGAAGAACTCGCTCCCCGAACGCCCTTTGATGACGACTTCGCCGCCTTGACCGACGACCGGCTCGGGCGTGTTCAACCCGTCGAGCCAGCTCGCCGCGACGTCGCCGAAATCGGCGCGGTAGGTGTAGAGCCCCACCAGCGCGACTATGATCAGCGTCCAGGCGGCGGCCGAGGCGAGGATGCGCAGCAAGCCGCCGAAGCGGACGCGAAAGCCGCCGTTGGCGAGGCCGAAGCAGAGCAGAGCGAGGCCCATCGCGAGGCCGGCGAAGGCGGAATGGCTCAAGCCCAGAATCGGCGTCGCCGCGGGCGTGGTCAGCAGCGCCGCCAGCGCGCCGACGAAGATGAGGATGGGCGCGATCAGCGCCATTTGCCCTCGGTGCGCAGTTGCGCCTCGCGCGCGGTCCGGGCCAGCCGTTGCGAACCCGCGCGCGCGGTGGCGAGTCGGTCTGGCAGTTTCTTCATCACCGCGCGCCGGTCATCGTCATCGAGGTCGCGCCACAGCGCGATCTCCTCGACGCTGCGCCCGCAGCCGATGCACAGGCCGCTCTCTTCGTCGATGACGCAGATTTTCACGCAGGGCGTCAAGGGCCGACTCGCGTCCGGGTTCATGACGACCTCACGGGGCTCTGAGCCATATCAGCAGCGCCACCAGCGCCGCCGCTTCCGCCGCCTGCGCCGCCGCGCCGGCGACGTCGCCGGTCTGGCCGCCAATCTGCCGTTCCGCCAGCGTCACGACGCCTTGCGCCGCGCCCGCCGCGATCAGAACCGCGAACAGCGCGCGCAGCACGCCGAGCCCGGCCAACCCCAGGGCGACGGCGAGGACGAGGGCGACAGCCAGCGCCTGGAAGAATTGCGAGGGCGTGATTCCGCGCGCCGCGCTCGCTCCCGCGCCGTCGCTGCGCGCGGGGGCGGCGAAGGCGAGCGGCGCCAGCGCTCCGGCGCGCGCGACCGCGCCCGTCAGCAGCATCGCCGCCACCGCGAAGCCGACGCCTTGCGACATCGCCGCCGAGAGCGCGCCGATGCGCAGAATGAGCGACAGACCGACGGCGATCGCCCCATAGGCGCCGAGCCGGCTGTCGCGCATGATCGCCAGCTTGGCCTCGCGGGTCGCGCCGCCGCCGAACCCGTCGGCGACATCGGCGAGCCCGTCTTCATGCAGCGCGCCGGCGGCGGCGATCGAGGCGCTCAGACCCAGCGTCGCATCGACGATGTCGGGCAAGCCGAGCTCGGCGCCGATGAACAGCGCCGCCGCGCCGATCGCGCCCACGATCGCGCCGGCCAGCGGCGCCGCCCAGGCGATTTGCCTGAAGTTCGGCGCCGCGCCGGCGTCGGCGATCGGCAGACGGGTGAAAAAGGCGAGATTCGCGGCGACATCGCCTCTGAGGCGAGTCGCGGCTTCTAGAGCGCCCACAGGTAGAGTCCCGTGGAAATCAGGCCGACGCCGGTCTGTCCCCATTCCAGCAGGCCCCACTGGCGCACCAGCGCGCGCGCCGCGCCGACGTCGCGCGGCTGCAGGGACAGGATCTGATTGTTGAGCGGGGCCATCACGAAGAACGCATAGGGCCAGGTGAGAATTACGAACACCGCGCCGATCGCCCAGCGCACGTCGCCCGAGCCGAAATAGGCGGAGAGACCGAGCAGCGCCGACACCAGGGCGAGAGCCGCGCTCAGCGCGACGCCGCGCTGGTCGCTTGGCCCCCATTCGCTGAGCAGCGCCTTGTCGTCGAGGGCGAGGCGCGCCGGCTGCTCCACCCAGTTTACGTAGAGCCCCGCGCCGGTGAGCGCGGCGGCGAAGACGAGGGCGAAGGGTCCGGCGGTCATGAAATCCTCGTTTGACGAAAGTACGGCGCGCATTCGCCCCAGCCGGGGTCCGGAAGTCAAGGCCGCTTTCGCGGCTCAACAACCGTCGAGCGCCTTGACGTTGGCGATATAGGCGCGCCCGCCGCGCTGCGTGGTGGTCACCTGCGCCCGTCCGTCGCAGCGACCGGCGCTGCTGCGGAACGCATAGCGCGCGAGATAGACGTTCGCGCCCTGCGGGTCCAGCGAGACGAGTTGCAGCGGCTCGGGCAGCGCGCCGTAATAGGCGGTCATCGCCGCGGGGGCGAAGGGGCCCTTGCGCAATTCGGGCAGAATGAACTGCGCCGCCTGATCGCCGGAACCGACTCCCAGCGCGAGATAGAAGCCGCGCACCGTGGTGGCCGCCGTTCCATATTCGGCGGTCGGGTCGCCCGCTTTCTCGATGCTGTCGACCCAGGCGACGAGCGGTTCATGGTGGTGTCCGGTATTGGCCGGCATCGGCTTGGAAAGCGACACATAGACCTGGGCGCCGACGAGCGCGCGCAACGAGGCCGCCGTCGATTCCTCCGGCACGACCTGCACGGCGCGGAAATTGAGCTTGGGATCGGTGTAGTCGGGATCGCCGGTGAGGCAGATCGGATCGCGCAGGGTGAGCACGTACGTCGGCTCCGGCTCGTCACCCTTGTTCACGTCGGTGAAATTGGGCGAGCCGGGGAAGATAACAATCGATAGCACGCCCGAAAAATCGAGATGCGTCGTCTGCTGCACGTCGATACATTCGGCCGCTCGCGCCGAAGGCGCCGCCCACATCGCGGCGCCCGCCAGAGCCAGAGCCGCATATCTCATCGCCGCCTCCGCGTTGTCGAACTGTAGGTCCGTTCGTGCGACGAAGGCAAGGATCCGTCAGGCGGCAAAACTCCGGGCGCTTCTGCAGGCGAGGCCAGCGGACCTCGCGGCCTGCGCTTGAAAGAGGCCGACGGTGGGAGGCGCTGACGCGCCGACCGGGGTCTGATTCGACAAGTTCGCCATGCGGGGACCCCGGCTACATCCGCCGCTAGATCCCTGGCGCGGCCGACGACACGTATGCGAGCCCCACCTCGGCGAAGCCGCCGCCGCGCCAACGTCGGCGCGTCTCGACCAGCCAGACCAGCGCGCCCTCGGCGGGGCGACGGCCGGCGTGGGCGGGCTCGAAGGTCCGGGCGGGCGCCATGGGACGCGCCCGCGCGGCTTCGGCGGCGGTCAGCGTCTGTTCGATGGCGGCTTCGCAATCGGCGAAGCCCTTGAGGGCGCCGGCCTCGAACATGCGCACGATCGGCTGGGCGATGCAGGCGGCGGCGGCGAGATCCTGGCGCGACCAACCCAGACGCGCGCGCGCTTCGAGGCATTGTTGCGGGGTCATTCCAAACTCCCTCTGGCAGAACCGAGCGTGGCGGCGCCGGCGACCGGCGGCCGTTTCATCACCACGAAGCCCGAACGGGCCAGATGTTCCACGAGCCGTTTGGCGACGATCGCGGCCATCATTTCCGACGCGTCGTTGACGCGTTTGCGACCGCTGTAGCGCAGCGCGAAAGCGATCGTTTCCGCGATTTCCTGCGGGGCGGCGGGGGTGAGGATGTCCGTCGGCGCGTTCATGTCTTGTTCTAACGTGAGTCATGGAACGGAGCAAGAACAAAAATCGAGCGCCGGTTAACGCGCGGTTTCGCTCGGGCTCGTGTCGTCGCGCGCGTGACCAAATGGCGCGCCGTACTTCCGACGCCGGCGTTGCGTTCGAATCAGGGGCGCCGGCCCTCCCGGAGACCGAACCGGGCGCCTCCGCGCCCAAGGAATTGCTGCGATGCGGCGAAATGCATTGCTGTTTCGCGCGCCCTGTGGCATGAGCGCGGCCGTTCCGCAAACCCGAGACTCCCCAAAACAATGTCGTTTCTGAATACCAACAGTTTCCGGGACCGTCAGACCGCGGCCGCTCAAGCGCGCAAGGCCATGGCGGAAAAGTTCCTGGCCAAACCCAAATACGATCCCAGCGATCCTGCCGTGCTCGAGCGTGAAGCTAAGCGCAAGGAGATTCTCGAGGCCCGCGTCCAACGCGAGGCCGAGAGGACTCAACGCAAGGCCGAAAAGGAGGCCGAAGAGGCCCGTCTGCGCGCCGAAAAGGAGGCGCGCAGCCAGGAAGAGACGCGTCTCGAAGCGCTGCGTCTGGCCGAGGAAGAGGCCGTCCGGCGCGCCGAATCGGAGCGTCTCGAGTTCGAGAAGAAGCTCGAACGCGATGCGCGTTACGCCGCGCGCAAGGCTCGCAAGCAAAAGAAGAAGACGGTGGCCGAGCGCTGGGGCGGCTGAGCCCAGGCTCGCGCCCTCATCGCCGCTTAGCAGAGACGAGGGCGTAAGACCATGGCCAAACCTCTACGTGTCGGCCTCGCCGGACTGGGCGTCGTGGGCGTCTCGCTCGCGCGGCTGCTGCATCGCATCCACAACGATCTGGCGATTCGCACCGGCCGGAGCGTCACCGTCGCGGCCGTGAGCGCGCGCTCCGAGCGCGACCGCGGCGTCGATCTGAGCGGCGCGCGTTTCTTCGCCGATCCCTGCGAACTCGCGTCGAAAGGCGAGATCGACCTGTTCGTCGAACTGATCGGCGGCGCCGACGGGGCGGCCTATGAGGCGGTCAAGATCGCGCTGCAGCGCGGGATTCCGGTGGTCACCGCCAACAAGGCGATGCTCGCCGCGCATGGCGTCGAACTGGCGGACCTCGCCGAGAGCCGCAACGTCGCTCTGGCTTTCGAGGCGGCGGTCGGCGGCGGCGTGCCTGTCATCAAGACGCTGCGCGAGGGCCTCGCCGGCAATTCCGTGCATCGCATCTGCGGCATACTCAACGGCACCTGCAATTACATCCTGTCGCGCATGGAGACTGAGGGGCTGCCGTTCTCGGTCTGCCTCGCGGAGGCGCAAAAACTCGGCTACGCCGAGGCCGATCCGACCTTCGACATCGGCGGTTTCGACACCGCGCACAAGCTCTCCATTCTCGCCTCGCTCGCCTTCGGTTCGCGCATCGACCCCGACGCGGTGTTCGTGGAAGGCATCGAGCATATCACGCTGGCCGATCTCGCCGCGGCCGACGAACTCGGCTTCCGCATCAAATTGCTCGGCGTCGCCGAACGCACCGCCTACGGCGTCGAGCAGCGCGTGCATCCGACGATGGTGGCGAAATCCCACCCGATCGCGCAGACCATGGGCGTGCTCAACGCGGTCACCATCGAGGGCGACGCCGTGGGATCGCTGACGCTGGTCGGGGCGGGGGCGGGCGGCGACGCGACGGCGTCCGCGGTCGCAGCCGACATCGCCGACATCGCCCGCGGCATCGTCGATCCCGTGTTCGGCCGTCCGGCCTCGACGCTGGTCGAACTGGAGCGCGCGTCGTTACAACGCCACGAGGGCGGCTATTACGTGCGGTTGTCGGTGTTCGACCGCCCCGGCGCGATGGCGACCATCGCCACGCGCATGGGCGAGCGGCAGATTTCGCTGGAAGCGATCATGCAGAAGCGCCCGGCCAAGGATGCGCCCAAGGGCGTGGTCCCGGTGGTGCTCATCACCCATGCGACGACCGAATCGTTCATCCGCGAAGCGCTGGCGGTGACGGTCGCCGACGGCGTGGTGAGCGGCGAGCCGCAGGTGATCCGCATCGAAAGATCGTGAGGCCTCGCGTCATCCCGTGATAGACTCTTCGCCGGCGCGGGCCGCAAGGGAAGATATGGCGATGACGGCGTTCTGGATTGTCCCCGCTCTGACTTTCGCGCTGTTCGCGACCTCGGCGCGAGCGGTGGAAGCCGCTTGGGACGCGCCGCCATGCCCGGCGATGCTGGCGCCGGTCTGCGCCGCAACGCCCTGCGACAAAGACGACAAGGACTGCTCGCTGGTCTATGCGACCTCAGGCCAACGCACCTTCGCCAACGCCCAGTGTGCCGCGGCCGAGCGCGCCAAGGTGATCTCGCAGGGCGAATGCGCCGACGATCCCATTCATTCGACGCCGCCCGGCGGCTGGCGATGCCCTGGCCTGTTCATGCCCGTCTGGGGCAGCAAGGCCGGCAAGGCGACCAACTATTCCAACGTCTGCGAAATGGCGAAAGACGGCGCCGCGCTGATGGGGATTGCCGGCATGCACGCGGTGAAGCCCTAGCCTCAGCCGGGATCCAACAAACCGAAACAGCTGACGAGCGCGACCACGGCCACGGCGAGGGCGAGTTCGGCGAGCGCGAACAAACCCAGCGCAGTTCTCGCCGCGCGACTCCGCCCGGCGCGCGGCGCCAGGACGGCGCGATTGAATGACGCCATCGCGATCATCGACGCGACGAGGGCGAGCTTGGTTGTGAGCAGCGCGTCATAGACGCCCGTCGACGGCCAGGGGGGACGGCCCGACGTTAGCGCGATATTGGCGGCGCCGGTGAGAATCAGCAGCGCAACCGAGAGCATTCCGACGGCGGAGAACCGCGCCATCGCCGTTATCGCATGCGGACGCAGGACCTCCTCGCGGGCCGCCGCCAAACTCATCGCGAATGGCGTCAGTCCACCCAGCCAGCCGCCCGCCATGAGCAAGTGCACGGCGTCGTTGGCGCGGTGAACCCCTCCGATCGTTCCCGATTGCATCGCGCCGTGATCGACGAGCGCCAGCGCGGCGAGGGCGAAGCCTGAAGCGAGCGTCGCGAGGCGCCAGTTTTGCGCGCGGGTCAGCCAAAGCAAGGCGACCAGCGCGACCAGCAGCGGGACCCGCGCGATCCAGACGAGGCCGAACGCCGTTGACGTGAGCACGTCGGACAACACGCTCGGATCGTATGCCCCCGACCATTCGTCGGTCATCGAAGCGCCTTCGAGCGCAAACCACAGCAGCGCGCTGGCGAGCGCGACGAGGCTGGCTGCGATCGCGGCGCGACGCAACGGCGGCGACAGGGCTTGGCGAAGCGCTGCGGGCGCGAAGGCGCCGAGAAACACCCCCGCGCCAAACACGAACATCAGGGCGAGGAAATGCGCGAAGCGGGCGAGGGCGAGACAGGGTTCCATGGGGCGCCGGAGCGGCGGCGTCCACGCCGCCGTAGCGATT
>Ga0302320_10023494_pt1 | contig 12101 bp, 13 predicted proteins | sample Bog_T0_3_FD_202130 | JGI IMG/M metagenome (GOLD analysis project Ga0302320, IMG submission 202130) | Peat permafrost microbial communities from Stordalen Mire near Abisko, Sweden - Bog_T0_3 | ecosystem: Environmental > Terrestrial > Soil > Wetlands > Peat | place: Sweden: Abisko, Stordalen Mire...
CGATGCAAGAGGGTCGACGACGGGGAACCTCTCGCATCGCCTCCCTTGTCACGCGTAGAGCGTCCCTCGGCGCTCGCAGAGACGCTCTCGGCCTTCGTGGAGCAGCGATGCAAGAGGTTCGACGACGGGGAACCTCTCGCATCGCCTCCCTTGTCACGCGTAGAGCGTCCCTCGGCGTTCGCAGAGAGGCTCATGTCTCTCGTGGAGCGCCGATGCAAGAGGTTCGACGACGGAGAACCTCTCGCATCGCCTCCCCTGTCACGCCGAGAGCGGCTCCACGCATTCGAAGAGACGCTCACGTCTTTCGCGGAGCACCGATGCGAGGGGCTCGGCGACGGCAGACCTCTCGCACAGAGGCCACAACGGGCCAAACCGCGAGCTCGGCCGTGCGAACAGGCGCGATCTGCGCACATCCCTTGCCGCTCGAATCCTTGCTAGAGGTGGCGCGCCGTGATGCGCCGAACCTTGCCCGATCTCGCGAACGCGGAGTCGCTCATCGCCGAGCGGGGGAGCGCGCTCGGGCGGCCTCTGCATCTCCTGCAGGAGACGACGTCGACGAACGACGAGGCGAAGCACGCGGCGAAGAGCGGCGCTCCGCACGGGAGCACGTGGGTCGCGGAGTCGCAGACCGCGGGTCGAGGACGCCAGGGGCGGACGTGGCTGTCGCCGCGCGGCGAGAACCTGCTCTTCTCCGTGCTCTGGCGGCAACCGTGCCCTGTGTCGCGGCTCCCGCTGCTCTCGATCGCGGCGGGCATCGCGGTGTGCGACGTGGCGCGGCGGGTCGCGGCCGGCGCGGACGTGCGGCTCAAGTGGCCGAACGACGTCGTGCTGGTGGGGACGGACGGGTCGGGGCGGCGGACGCTCCGCAAGCTCGCCGGGATCCTGGTCGAGACGTCGATGGCGGGCGGCAAGGTCGAGGCGGTCATCCTCGGCATCGGCCTCAACGTTCACACCCGCGAGTTCCCGCCGGAGCTCGCCGACATCGCGACCTCCCTGGCGCTCCTCTCGAAGCAGCCGGTCGAGCGTGCCGCCGTGCTCGCGGAGCTGCTCGTCGCGCTCGATCGCGAGACCACGCTCGTCGCGGGTCGCGGGCTCGGGCTGCTTCGTGCGCGCCTCACCGACTGGGACGCGCTGCGCGGAGAGCACGTGCGGAGCGAGCTGGGCCGCGGGGTCGCGAGCGGCATCGACGACGACGGACGGCTCGTGGTCGTCGGCGACGACGGCGCGCGCATGGCCTGGGGAGCTGGAGAGGTTCACCTCGAGCGCGAGGCCAGGTTCGAGCCTGGCGGAACGTCACGTTGAGAGATCGGCGAGACCGACGATGACCAAGCTCAAGGAGGTCGAGCGCCTTCGCGCCGTCGCCATCCTGATGGTGTTCGTCGTTCACTCGGCGCCCATCCAGAAGATCATGCCGGCCGTCACCGGGTCGGCGTGGGGGGGCGTCGATCTCTTCTTCGTCATCTCGGGGTACGTCGTCACGTTCTCGCTCGTGCGGCTGCTCCCGCCGCTCTCTCCCGAGATGAGCTTCCTCGATGCGTTCGAGAGCTCCAAGGAGGCGCTCCGGGTGTTCTACGCCCGCAGGTTCTTCCGCATCCTCCCGGCCGCGCTCGTCGTCATCCTGCTCAATCGTGTGCTCATCACGATCTACCCGCCGGTCTACGGCACGCCCGACGCGCTCTTCGCGGAGGCGCTCGCCTTCTTCGGCGGCGTCTACAACTACGTCGTCGCGTACCACCCCAACGACTATCACCTCGGCCTCTACTGGAGCCTCTCGGTCGAGGAGCACTTCTACCTGCTCCTCCCGCTCATCTTCGTCACCTTCCGGACGTCCTCCTCACGCATCGGCGCGGCCGTCGGCGTCGCGGTGTTCTCGATCGTGGCGCGCCATCCCGCACCCCGACGGCGTCCCGAGCGTGACCTACTACGAGAAGTTCGCGTCGCATCTCCGCTTCGATTCGCTGATGGCGGGGGTCGGGCTCGCGCTCATCTCGACCCGGGCCGCGGCGACGCCGGTGATGCCGAAGTGGCTGATGCGGTTCGTCGTCTTGCCAGCGTGCGTCGTGCTCATCGCGTGCTTGCCCACCGCCGTCCCCGAGTACGTCATGCTCCGCGAAGGGCTGATCGCGCTGTGGGTGATCGGCGCGCTGCTCGTGGGGTTCGCCGGGCTCGACCGCGGCTATGTCCTCTCGCTCCCGGTGCTCGCGCCCGTGCTCGAGTACATCGGGTCGCGGTCGTACGGCCTCTACCTCATTCACACGACGATGTTCCGGCTCGACGAAGCCATCGCCGCGCTCTATCCGCCATACCGCAAGCTCGCTCCGGCCGACGTCGAGCACCCCTGGGTGCAGGTCGGCATGATCTTGACCGCCACGTTCATCGCGGCCGAGATCCTTCACCAGGCCGTCGAGAAGCCGTTCATGCGGCTCGGGCGCATCGTCACCGACCGCGAGCGACGCGCGGCGTTCGTCTTCCCGCGCTACGCGAGGTGGTCGCTCGGCTTCGGTGCCGCAGTGGTCGCGATCATCCTCTTCCGCCATCCGATCCTCGGCGTCCTCGGCCCGAGGGACCTCGCGCTCCACAAGACCGTCACGATGAGCTCGCACCTCGCGGCGAGGCCCGACGGCGACGCGCTCGTGAACGGGAAGCTCGAGTCGGACTACGGCGCGCACACGATGCTGGAGGAGTCGCCGTGGATGACGATCGACCTCGGCGAGCCGACGCAGATCGGAGCGATCCGCGTGTACAACCGCGCCGACGGGTTTCAGGAGGAGCAGAAGCCTCTCGAGCTGAGCGTGTCGGACGACAACGTGAACTTCATCCCGCTCGCGAAGATCGAGACGGTGTTCACGCAGTCGTTCCCGTGGCGCATTCGCCTCAAGATGGCGCCGACCCGCTACGTGAAGTTCCAGGTGCCGCGCCGCACGTCGATGTGCCTGTCGGAGGTGGAGATCTTCGACGGCCAGGGGATGGCGCATCTGCCCTGACTCGCCTCTGATTCGCTCGTTCCCGCCCCTCGATCGGCTTCCAGTATTCTCGAAGAAGCCCTTGCCAACCATCTTCGAGAACATTAGAAGTAGTGTGTGACCGCGAAGCTCGAACGACACGCCGAACAGCTGAGCGCGCTCGGTCACCCCGTCCGGCTGAAGATTCTCCGGTTCGTCGTGCAGGCCGGCCCCGAGGGGGCCGCCGCGGGCGACATCCAGGCGCACGTCGACCTCCCCGCCTCGACCCTCAGCCACCACCTGAAGCGCCTCGTCGACGCCGGCGTCGCGACGAGTCGCGCGGAGGGGACGTTCCACTTCTACGCGGCGGACTACGCCTCGCTACGAGGCCTGACGGACTACCTCTGGGAGGACTGCTGCAAGAAGGGCGGGAAGGCCGGTTGCTGCTGAGTGGTCCGCATTTTTTTGCCTCGAATGTTCGAGAGTTTTGGAAATAACGGCACGAACGGAGACACCCCATGACGAGCCCCGCGATCGAGACGACCGAGAAGAGCTGCTGCGGCCCGAGCTGCTGCGACGGCGCGAACCCTGCAGCGAAGGCGCGCGAGGAGAAGGCTGCGAACGCGCTGCGAGAGTCCGTGAAGGAGCGCTACGGAAACGCGGTGAAGGCGGTGATGCAGGGCTCGAAGCCCTCCTGCTGCGGCTCGTCGACGGCGACCGGCATCGGCGCGACCGACCCGATCACTCGCAAGCTCTACGACGAGACGCAGTCGGGGGAGGTCCCCACCGACGCGCTGCGTGCATCGTTCGGCTGCGGGAACCCGACCGCGCTGGCCGAGCTCGCGGCAGGCGAGACCGTCCTCGACCTCGGCTCCGGCGGCGGCATCGACGTCCTCCTGTCCGCCAGGCGGGTCGGCGCCACCGGCAAGGCCTACGGGCTCGACATGACCGACGAGATGCTCGAGGTCGCGATGAAGAACAAGGCGGCCGCGGGCGCGACGAACGTGGAGTTCCTGAAGGGGAACATCGAGGCGATCCCCCTCCCCGCCTCGTCGGTCGACGTCATCATCTCCAACTGCGTGATCAACCTGTCGACCGACAAGGACCAGGTCCTCCGCGAGGCGTTCCGCGTCCTCCGCGCGGGGGGCAGGTTCGCGGTGTCGGACATCGTGCTGCGGCGCGAGCTCCCGCCCGACGTCAAGCGGTCGATGGAGCTCTGGAGCGGCTGCATCGCCGGCGCCCTCCTCGCGTCCGAGTATGTCGAGAAGCTCCAGGCGGCAGGCTTTACGGACGTCCAGATCGAGCCGACCCGCATCTACACGAAGGACGACGCCGCGGAGATGTCGTCCTGTTGCGAGGCGGACGCGGAGAGCACGGTCGAGGCGCTCGACGGCGCGATGATGAGCGCCTTCATCCGCGCGAACAAGCCGAAGCGCTCGTGATCAAGCCGTCGCTCGCTCACCGCGCCGTCGCCGAGGCGCTCGGCACCGCGTTCCTCCTCGCGACCGTCGTGGGCTCCGGAATCATGGGAGAGAAGCTCGCGGGCGGGAACGTCGCCATCGCGCTGCTCGCGAACACGTTCGCGACCGGGGCGGGCCTCGTCGCTCTCATCTTCACGTTCAGCTCCATCTCCGGCGCGCACATGAACCCCGCCGTGACCCTCGCCGACGCGAGCCAGGGCGGGCTCCCGTGGCGCGACGTCCCGGCCTATCTGGTCGCGCAGGTCGCCGGGGCATTCGGCGGCGTCGCGGTCGCCCACACGATGTTCGAGAAGCCCACGTTCTTCCTGTCCACCCATGTTCGCGAGGGGAGGTCGCAGCTCGTGAGCGAGTTCGTCGCGACCTACGGGCTGCTCGCCGTGATCTGGGGCTGCGGTCGACGACGGGCCGAGGCCACGCCGTTCGCCGTCGGCGCCTACATCACGGCCGCCTACTGGTTCACCTCCTCGACGTCCTTCGCCAACCCCGCCGTCACGCTCGCTCGAGCGGCGAGCGACACCTTCGCGGGAATCCGCCCGACGGACGTGCCCGGCTTTATCTTCGCTCAGCTCCTCGGGGCGGCCGCGGCGACGCTGACGTTTCGCTGGCTCTCACCCGCGGTCACGCCCGAAGCGGAGACGGCGCTCGAGTGAAGACGGTGCTCTTCGCATGCGTCCACAACGCGGGCCGCTCGCAGATGGCCGCGGCGCTGTTCGACTTGCTCGCCGACCCCTCGCGGGCACGAGCGATCTCCGCAGGGACGCAGCCCGGCGCGAAGGTCCACCCCGAGGTCGTCGAGGCGATGCGCGAGCTCGGCGTGGATCTCGCGAACGTCACGCCGGCGAAGCTCACCCTCGAGCTGGCGACCTCCGCCGACATGCTCGTGACGATGGGATGCAGCGAAGCCTGCCCCGTCGTACCGGGCGTCGCCCGCGACGACTGGCCGCTCGAGGATCCGAAGGGTCTCCCGATCGAGCGAGTGCGACAGATCCGCAGCGAGATCCTCCGCCGCGTGCAGCTGCTCGTCACGAACCAGGGCTGGCTTCGCGAGTAACGAGCACATACCGCGCGAGTCACAGTCCGCGCGCGTAGCGCGCAACCGCCCCGCGCACTCAACTCGCGTCCTTGCAGCACCGCACGCCGACCTGCGGCCCCTCGTAGACCTCGCCGTGCCCGCGCGTCGCGGCGCGACAGTTGTTCTTCCCCGGGAGCCACCACGCCCCCTTCATCACCGACCGGTCGGGCGCGCGGCCGTAATCGAGCGTCGCCCACTCCTCGACGTTGCCGCTCATGTCGTGCACGCCGAACGGGCTCATGCAGCGCGGGTATTCGGTCACCGGGGCGCGGAGATCGTTGAGGCCGGACTGCGGCTTGCCGAGCTTCATCTGGTCGATGTTGCATGCGGTGCTGTCGCGCACGAGGCCGTACGGATAGGGGAGCATCTCCTCCCCCTCGCACGCGAACTGCCACTCGCTCTCCTTGCAGAGCCGCGCACCTCGGCTCTCGCAGATGGCGCCGGCAGACGTCCACGACTGGTGCGCGAGCGGGAGCGCGTCGCCTGGCTTCACGTACTCCTCGCGATCGATGCACACCCTCTCGTGCACGCGCGGCCCGAGGCAGACGCTCGGAAGGTACTCGGCGCATCGATAGCCCTGGTACGGCCCGGGAGGGTCCATCCAGCGCTTGCAGGTCTGCCGCACGCTCGGACAGTAGTCGCCCGCCGCGAGGACCATCTCGGGTGGGCACGGAGACGGAGGCGCGGCATCGGCATGCGCGGCCACCGGCGCAGGCGGCGACACGTCGACACCCCCGCTCGACAGCTGCGTCGCACCTCCGTCCGCGGCCGAAGGCGTCGCTTCGACGACGTCAGCGACGACGACCGGCGGGCCCTTGGCCACCTCCTTCGCGCCGCAACCGGCGACGAGAAGGAGCCCGCAAACGACGCGAGCGACACGAGCAACCACGACGGACACCACACTTCCGAACACCCACGCGCCCGCGATGATTCCGCTTCGCGATGCATCGTGGACGTCTCCGTAAGTGTGCGTCGCCGGCCTCGCCTGCGCCAGGTCGGGTTGAGTTTGTTGCGCGCCGTCGCCTGCACCAAGTGCGGGCCCTGTGCTCGGACGACGCTTCGCGCGGTACCCGATTACGAATTCCCTGTGCGCCGCATGGCAATCGCGGTAGCCGGGCCGCCGCTTGAAGAGGGATGGTCCGATGTCAGTCGTTCGCTTCGCCGTCACGACGGTGGTGTTCTCGTGCCTCGCGATCCTCGCCTGCAGTCGGCCCCCCTTGCAGCTCGAGCGCGCTGCAGCCCCGGCGGAGGTGCCAGCACCGGCGCTGGCGGCCGTCACGCAGCTGACGAGCGCGGCGCCGACCGTCGCGACCGTCGACGAGCCTCTGGCCGAGCCGTCGTGCCCGTCGGGGATGATCCTGGTCGAGGGGGAGTACTGCCCCAACGTCGAGCAGAAGTGTCTCCGCTGGCTCGAGCCGCCGGGCGACCCCTACGAGCACTTCCGGTGCGCCGAGTACGCGAAGCCCGCGACCTGCAAGGGGAAGAGGGTCCACGAGCGCTTCTGCATCGACGAGACGGAGCGCGTCGAGGCGGGGTCGGATCTCCCGATGAACAGGAAGTCGTGGACGGACGCGACGCACGTCTGCGAGGCCGCGGGGGCGCGTCTGTGCATGACGAGCGAGTGGCAGTTCGCGTGCGAAGGCGAGGAGATGCGGCCGTATCCGTACGGGTGGGAGCGCGACAGCCAGGCGTGCAACGTCGACGTGATGACGGGGCTCGGGCGCGTCGGGAGGCTGGTCGACCACCGCACTCCCGCGAGCGCCCACCCGCGCTGCGTGAGCCCGTTCGGCGTGCACGACATGAGCGGGAACGTGGATGAGTGGGCGACCGTCGACGGCGCGCCTCGCGGCAAGCGTGAGGTCATGAAGGGCTCGTGGTGGCTCCCGGGCCGGCATGCGTGCCGCTCGTTCCAGGGGGGGCACGGCGCGTCGTACGGCGGCACCGAGAGCGGAGTGCGCTGCTGCGCGAGCGCCTCGGCGCCTCTCAACGTCGCGTCACGCTCCGAGTAACGTCTCCGGGCGCCCTTGCGCGCGATCCGCGAAGGCGGTCTACTCGCGAGATCGTGCACAGAGGAGCTTCGCCCCGACGGATGCGCGCCCTGATGATGGCCTGTCTCGGCCTCCTGTCGGCGTGCCAGGCGCTCGTCGGCGTCGAGGACTTCACCACCGGCGACGGCGGGAGCACGACCTGCAGCGGTTCCGGCAAGTGTGAGCCCGGGAGCGGCTCGGGATCCGGCAGCCACAGCTCGGGAGCGAGCTCCGCCAGCGCGTCCACGAGCTCGTCAACGAACGGCAGCAGCAGCACATCGGCCTCGACCACGACGGAGGACGCGACCGTTCCCCGTGACGCGACGCTCGACCACGAGACGAAGGACGGAGCTCAGGACACCACCGAGGAGACCCTGCACGACGGCGGGCACGACGGTGGGCCGATGCACGACGATTCCGGACATGACTCCGGACACGACGCGGGGACCGGCTGCATCGCGACGGGCCAGAACGACAAGGGGAATGCGGCGAGCTGCTGCACGGGCGCCGCCAACGCCCTCGGCCAGATGTGCGAATGCGCTCCGATCGGCGCGAGCGACCACGGGTCGGCCGCCAACTGCTGCACCGGCGCGGCCGGCAACGGGACCTGCCAGTGCATCCAGACGGGCGGCGCCGACAATGGCAGCGCATCGAACTGCTGCACGGACACAGCGAGCGGCGGTCTCTGCATTGCGGCCGCGTGCACGTCGAGCTGCGCCGACGGCGTCGCCTGCATGTCGGCGAGCAGCTGTGCCTCCAATATGTGCACCGCCGGGCTATGCAGTCCCCCCGCGTGTGCGCCGACCTGCGCGGACGGAAACCTCTGCGGCGCGGTCACCGACTGCGGCTCCGGTGTGTGCACGAACGGCAAGTGCGCCGCCCCCGCGTGCTCACCGGAATGCGCGGCGGGAGCTGCTTGCGGTGCGAGCGGCGACTGTGGCTCAGGTGTTTGCACCTCGGGAAAGTGCGCCGCCCCGGCTTGCTCCCTCGCGGTCGTCCGGTGCGCCGACGGCGTCGGGTGCGGCGCTGCGTCCGACTGTGCATCCAACGTCTGCACGAACGGCAAGTGCGCCCCTCCGGCGTGCGCGCCGGGGTGCGTCTACCAGACCGCGTGCGGCGCGAGCAGCGACTGCGGGTCGGACGTCTGCAGCGCGGGAAAGTGCGCCGCGCCCGCGTGCGCGCCGACCTGCGTCGACGGCCTCGGCTGCGGGGCAGCGTCGGACTGCGCCTCGGGCGTCTGCACGTCAGGGAGGTGCACCGCGCCCATGTGCGCCAAGAACGCCGGCGCGTGCCCCGACGGCAACGTGTGCGGGGCAAACGCCGACTGCGGGTCGAAGGTTTGCGCTGGCGGGAAGTGCAGCGCGCCGGCGTGCGCACCCGGGTGCTTGTTCGGTGTCGCCTGCGGCGCGAACAGCGACTGCAACAGCAACGCTTGCCAGAACGGCGAGTGCGCGCTCTAGCGCGCTAGAGAGCTTTCAACCCGAGCAGCTCCCTGGCCCGCGCCGGGTCCGCGAGGATGCGCCCGATCGAGCGAGCGTAGGTCGCGGCGCGCATGACGAGCGGCGCGCTCCCCTCGGCGAGCACCCCCTTCGACATGTAGATGTTGTCCTCGAGACCGACCCGCGCGTGCCCGCCGCTCCGCATCGCGAGCTCGGTCATCGGCTGCTGGTGGCGCCCGACCGCTGCGACCGCCCACGTCGCCGCAGCGGGGATCAGCGAGCGCAGGTACTTGACGTTCCCCTCGGTCGCGCCGATGCCGCCGGGAATACCGAGCACGAACTGGAAATGAAGCGGCGCACCGATGACCCCGTCGCGCGCGAGAGCGAGCGCCTCCTCGACGTGACCGACGTCGTAGCACTCGAGCTCCGCCACGCTCCCGGCGTCACGCAGCCGGCGCGCGAGGTCCCTGATCTGCGGGCGTGTGTTGACGAAGACGTCCTCGCCGAAGTTCACGGAGCCGCAGTTGAGCGTGGCCATCTCCGGACGGCACGCGAGGGGCTGCGCGCGCTCGTCGATGCTCATGCCCACCGCCCCGCCCGTCGACGTCTGGACGACGCAGTCGGTCCTCGCGCGAATGGCTTCGATCGCCTCGGCGAAGCGCTCCCGCGACTGGGTCGGCGTGCCGTCGTCGTTGCGGACGTGGAGATGAATGACGGAGGCGCCGGCCTCGCGGCATCGCACGGCCTCTTCGGCGATCTCGCGCGCCGTGATCGGGAGGTGCGGGGTCTGGGCGCGCGTGATCTCGGCGCCGACGATGGCGGCGGTGAGGATCAGCTCCGGCGCAGCCTCGGGAGGGGTGATGGCGTCGACGATCGGAGCGGGACCCGGCGGCAATCCCGGAAGATAGAGCTCCTTCGGCCGCCGCTGGAGGGCCTTGGGCGTGACGCAGGTGCCGGTCGCGCGGCAGACCACGACCGGCTCGGCGAGGATGTCTGCGGCGCTCGCAGGGAGGCCGCCTTCGCGGCAGTTGCCGATGACCTTCCGGGCCTCGAAGCGCATCGCTCGGCTGCTCGCGCCGATCCCGGTGAGCTCGGCGCTCGCCTCGATGTAATCCCCCGCGAACACGGGCGCGAGAAACTCGACCGAGTCGTACGCGCGGAAGAGCCCTTCATCGCCGTCGAGGCGGATCAGGAGCTCGGTGGCGAGATCACCGAAGAGCGCGAGCATGCGAGCACCGTCGACGAGCTCGCCCGCATAGTGGGCGTCGTGCGACGACATCCGGAGTCGAAGGGAGACTTTCGTGCCGAGCATGGCCGAAAGCTAGCCTGTCGAGCGGAGCGCAGCCACGCTGTTGAGTGGAGCCCGGCCAGCCGGTCCGATCAGGTGCAGGCATCCCGCTCGAACGCCTCGCGCGCCACGTGCGAACGCGCAGCTTTTGCGCCGGGCTCGCGCTACTCAAGAGCGACAGCTGTACTAAGCTGCGCGGCATGTCGCTTGCGCTTCGTGCCTGCTTGCCGTTGCCGCTCGTTCTGCTGGTGCCGATCGTATTCGGCGGCTGCAAGAGCTCGGTCCATGTTCCCGGCGTCGACGCCTCGTTCCCGGACAGCTCGACCTCGGGGAAGCACGACGCGACGACGCCTCCGTTCGACGTGGCGGTGGTGCACGACGCCAACATTCCCGACGTCAACCGCGGCGACGCTCCCCCGCCCATGGCGAACTTTTGCAACCTGCCCGGCTCGGTCGTGTGGTCGGGCGGCCTGCCGCACGCGGTCCCTGGCGGGCCGGCGAGCGCGCCCGATCTCACCTGGATGAAGGTCCCCGACGGCTTCTGCTCGCACTACTTCGGAACCGTCCCCGAGACGCGCCAGCTCCGCTTCTCGCCCTCCGGCGACCTCTTCGTCTCGTCACCGAGCATGGGGGCCTCGGGCGGCGCGAGCGGCGGGCTCGGCGCGATCATGGTTCTCCCCGACGACAACCACGACGGCGCGGCCGACTCGAACCTGACCTACCTGAGCGGCCTCAGCGTCACCCAGGGCCTCCTCTTCACGGGCGGCAACTTCTACTACCAGAGCGGTACGACCGTCCGCGCGACGCCGTACACGAACGGCGATCGCGTCGCGAGCGGAGCAGGGACGCAGGTCATCGACGTCAACGTCTACACCTCGAGCGTGCACTGGCCGAAGGTCCTCGACGTCGACGACAGCGGGAACATCTACGTCACCAACGGCGGCGACGAGGGGGAGGCCTGCGACCCGACGGTGGCGGGGCCGGACCGGCCGTTCCACGGCGGGATCCTGAGGATCGACGGGACACCGAACGGAGAGCTCATCGCGAAGGGGCTCCGCAACGCCTACGCGCTTCGCTGCGCGAAGGGGACGGGCACGTGCTTCGGCCTCGAGCTCGCGCGCGACTTCGCGGCGGAGCTCGGGTCGCGCGAGAAGCTGTTCCCGGTCCAGAAGGGGGACGACTGGGGCTTTCCCTGCTGCGCGACGGCCGACACGCCGTACTCCGACTACACGAGCCCGGCGCCCGACTGCTCGACCGTGTCCTCGGAGGAGGACTCGTTCATCATCGACCACACCCCGTTCGGCCTCGACTTCGAGGAAGGATTCTGGAGCGGCGCGTGGAAGTATCGCGCGTTCATCGGCCTCCACGGCTACTTCGGCAGCTGGATCGGCGCTCGAATCGTCGGCATCGCGACGGACCCTCGGACCGGCTGGCCTGTGAGCGCGGCCGAGTCCGACGCAGGGACGGCGATGGAAGACTTCGCGACGGGCTGGGACGACGGGAAGCAGGACCACGGTCGCCCCGCAGCAGTCACGTTCGCGCCCGACGGTCGGCTCTTCATCGGCAACGACATGAACGGCATGATCGTCTGGATCGCGCCGGTCATGCCGTGAGACGGAGCTCGCGCGGTCTCAGCTGAGCCCTGGCCGGAGCATCGTCCACATGCGGACTCCGAGGCCGGGGACCTGCTCGTCGGTGACCACGCGGTAGCCGACGCTCTCGTAGAGCCGCACGTTGATCGCCTTCTCGGTCTCGAGGTAGCAGGGCGCTCGCGCAGCGTCCGCGCGAGCGTGGAGCTCGGCGAGCAGCGCCTTCCCGACACCTTGCCCTTGCCGCGCCGGTTCGACACCGA
>Ga0302320_10023500_pt1 | contig 12100 bp, 10 predicted proteins | sample Bog_T0_3_FD_202130 | JGI IMG/M metagenome (GOLD analysis project Ga0302320, IMG submission 202130) | Peat permafrost microbial communities from Stordalen Mire near Abisko, Sweden - Bog_T0_3 | ecosystem: Environmental > Terrestrial > Soil > Wetlands > Peat | place: Sweden: Abisko, Stordalen Mire...
GCTGAGCTTTGAGAAGATTGAGCGTGGCTTCCTGTCGAGCGATGGGCAATTCGCGTCCACCCTCTACGCGGGCGCTTACCGACTGCGCGATCTTCTCCAGTCCCGCGACCTGTTTGGCGAGCGCGTCTTCGAGTCTGGCGGCGCGGTCGAGATCGATGAACATTATGGCTACGCGGTAAGCGATCTCATCGCGCTTCTCACCCGTGGCAAGTGCGGCGCCTTTGACGTTCTCTTTCGCCTGTGCGACCGCGAAGCTTTGCGGCTTATTGAAAATGTCCTGATTGGCTTTGGCCTGGAAGATGGCGGGCGCCGCGCCCTCGATGCTCAGCGGATAGCCATAACTATAAGCAAGGCCGCTGCCTCCGCCGATGTGCGGGCTGAAGGGATCTTTGGCGATGCGGATGGACTCGCCGGCCTTAAGCTCGTCGAGCCTTGCCATAATGACCTCGGAGTTCTGAGAGGAGGCCCGTTCGACGGTCTGTTTCAGGGTAAGGGTGTAGGTCTCGGCGTGAGCCGCGGCAGCCAGCGCGGCAGCCAACCAGAAAATGCGCATCTCTTATTCGTAGCGCAGCGCTTCGGTTGGATTCAACTTCGAGGCTCGGCTGGCAGGCAGCATGCCGAAGATCAGGCCTACCAGCGTGGATACGGTGAACGCGATTACGATCGACCAGATCGAGATGGGGATATGCAGATTGTCGACGAAAAACCCCACGCTGAGCGGCAACGCAATGCCCGCCGCGATGCCGACCATGCCGCCTCCAAGGCTGATGAGGACAGCTTCGGTGAGGAACTGCAGCAGGATCTCATGCCGCGACGCTCCTACCGCCATGCGGACGCCGATTTCGCGCGTGCGCTCGGTCACCGTGACAAGCATGATGTTCATGATGCCAATGCCGGAGATGATGAGCGCGATGGCCGAGACGAGCACCAGCACCAGACTCAGAATTCGCGAGATCGATTTGGCCGCCGCAAGGATGCCCGCGAGGTTTTCAACTCGATACTTACTGCCAGGCCGATGCCGGCTTTCCAGAATGTGCTGAACCATCAGCGTGGTCGACTCGACTTCATCCGGCGAGCGGACCTGGATATAAAGCGGGTCGATGCGCTCCACGCGGAGAAAGTACTGCTGGACCGTGATCGGAATCAGCACAGTTTCGGCGTTGAGTTCCGACTGGCCGAAACTGTCGCCTTTTTCCTTAAACGTACCGATGACGGTGAACTGCAGGCCGTGGATCTTGACGGTCTGCCCGATCGCCGACTGCTGGCCTCCGAACAGCCGAGTCGCAAGTTTGTTGGTGAGCAGGGCGACATGGGAACGCTGTGAAAGATCGCTCGCGTCGATAAAGCGGCCGGCCAGCACGAGCAGGTTGCGCACCTGCCGATAGAACTCATCCGAGCCGATGACGAGCAGGCGCTCTTCCTTACCATCGATGAACATCAGGTCGTAATTGGTTTCGATTCCGGTGGCGGCAACCACGCGGCTGGCGAGTTGATCTCGGATGGCCTGCACATCGGGAGTCTTGATGAAATCCGCCGTGATTTCCGCTGTCGACTGCTGGGTGCCGACCTCATACGATGCGAAGATCATGTTCGAGCCGACGCCTTCGATCTGTTCCAGGATGTAATTCTGGCTGGTGAGCGAGATGGTGACGACGAGAATTACGGAAGCCGTGCCAATCACCATGCCCAGACCGGTGAGCAGCGAGCGCACCGGGTTTTGCATCAGCGCCAGAACGCTGAAGGAGAATGCTTCAGATACTCGCATCAGTCATGCCGCCGCCCGCTGAACATCCGGAACACCTCGGCGACAGCGATCCAGACGTTGACCAGGCCCAGGCCGCTGACCGCGCCCCGGACGTAGGGATTGTTCCAGCCTTCGTGCCAGAAGGTGACGACATGGTCCGGGACGGCTGCCGAGAAGTAATTCTCGGACCACGATTCGGTCCACGGGTAGATCAGCAGGAACAGCCCCAGTTCAAAGCAGAAGATTACGAACAGCACCGATGACAGGCGCTGAAACCATTTGGGGCCGGCGGGGGACGGAAGCGGCGCTTCCTGTTCGTTCATACCGCGGAGAACATCTCCAGTTGTTCTTCCTTCGCCAGGGGAGAGTGAAAAGCGTTGCTGCGAACAGGCTCAAAGCTGAAGCGGTGCATGGGAGTGGGGCCAAGGCGGCGAATAGCTTCGATATGCTCCGGCGCGTGATAGCCCTTGTGGTGCGCGAGCCCGTATTCGGGATAAAACCGGTCCCATTCGCGCATCATGTGGTCGCGATAAACCTTGGCCAGAATGGAAGCGGCGGCGATGGCGTGACAGCGCTCATCGCCCTGAATGAGGGGTTGCTGGGGCAGGGAAAGGTCGAGCGCGACCGCGTCGACCAGCACGAAATCCGCGCCGGGGTTGAGCTGCTGCACGGCCATCTTCATGGCGAGCCGCGAGCCCTGGTAGATATTGATGCGGTCGATAGTGGCGGCGTCGACGGCCGCAACGGACCATGCGATGGCGCGTTCCCTGATGCGCTCGGCGAGAATCTCGCGGCGCTCCGGCTCGATCTGTTTACTGTCGTTGAGTCCGCGCACAGGGGAGTCCGGCGAAAGGATTACCGCACCGGCGACCACCGCGCCGAACAAAGAGCCGCGGCCCACTTCATCCGCGCCCGCAATAAATCGGTAACCTCGCGAACGCAGTTCCTCTTCGAGGGTCCCCTGGCATTTCCAGTTTTTCGGGATTCGTTTCGGGGCGGGGACTGCGGCGGCGGTTCGGGCCATTACCGGTCAGCCAAACCGAGGGTGCTTAAGTGCGTTCCTTGAGACGTGCGGCCTTGCCTTTGAGATCGCGAAGATAATAGAGCTTGGCGCGGCGGACCTTGCCGGTGCGAACGACGTCGATGTGGTCGATCAGCCTGCCGTTGAGGGGGAAAATTCGCTCCACGCCCTGGCCGAAGCTGATCTTGCGAACCGTGATGGATTCGCCCATCCCCGAGTTGTTGCGGGCAATCACTACGCCTTCATAAGCCTGCAGGCGCTCTTTGTCGCCTTCCTTGATCTTGACGTGGACGCGGATGGTATCGCCGTTGCGGAACTCTTTAAGATCCGAGCGGCGGTTCTTTTCGATGTACTTGTTTAACAACGCATTCTGCATGACAGGAGCCTTAAATAGATGTTGGGACCGATCTTTTATCTTACTACAGACACGTCCGCGCCTAATTGGCCGATTAAATCAAAGAAGTTGGGACATGTTTTCGAGACGCAGCCGGGGTCGGCGAGGGCCATGCCGTTGCCTGCTAAACCCAGTATAGCCAGGGACATAGCGATGCGGTGGTCGTCATACGTTTCGACGCGGCCGAAGCGGGGAACGGCGGGGAAAATCCGCAGCCCGTCGGTGCGTTCTTCGAGGGGGACTCCCAGAGTAGCCAGGGTTCGCGCCATCACTCCAATACGGTCGGATTCGTGATGGCGGATGTGTTCGACGCCCGTAATATCGATTTGCCCGTCGGCGAAGGGGGCGATGGCCGCGAGGGTGAGGAAGGAATCGGAGAACGCGCGCATGTCGATCTCGAAGCCGCCTTTGAGTTTCTCGGGACCCTTCACCGTTGCGCCATCGATCTGGCAGCCCATCCGTTCGAGGACCCCTGAGAAAGCGATATCGGGCTGAATGGTTTTGGGGTTGAGATTCGAGATCGTCACTTCGCCCATCAGCGCTCCCAGCGCGGCGAAATAGGTCGCGGTCGAGGCGTCGGCTTCGATTGCATAATCGGCGGGCCGATACGCCGAAGGTTTGACATAGAAGGTTTGCAGGTTCGGTGAAGTTTCAATGTTCACCCCGAAAGCTGCCAGCACTTCAAGGGTTATCCGCACGTAGTCGGCCTGGACGATGTGGTCGGGGATGCGGATTTCGAGCGGATGTCTCAGCAGCGGCGCGGCCATCAGCAGCCCGCTGATGAACTGGCTCGACTGGCTCCCGGAGATGCTGATGACCGACTCGCCCGCCGTGGCCGGGCTGAGACGGACGGGGAAGCAGCCGGGTTTACCCAGGTAATCGATCCTCGCGCCAAGCGTGGTCAGCGCGTCGAACAAAGTTCGCATGGGCCGGCCGCTCAGTTGTTCGCTTGCCGTTACCGTGATGGGCGACCGGGTGGTGAGCGCAAGCACGCTGGTGAGGAATCGGCCCGTGGTGCCTCCCGACCCGAGGTAGAGCGGCTTTTCCGGAGCGGCCCACTCGGCTGGCGCGTTCAGCTCAATCGCTTCGCCAAAGTCTTCAATCTCAACCCCGAGCTGTTTGAGCGACTCCATGCACCAGTACGAATCGTCGCTGCGGAGGATTCCCTTGAGCCGCGACAAGCCAGGCGCGCACGCCGCCGCGATGAGAGCCCGGTTAGTGAAGCTCTTGCTCCCGGGAAGCGTGACGGCGCCTTTCACCGGGCGCGCCATGGGTTTGAGAATGGCCTCTTTCGCTCCAGCGAGCGAAGCCCATTCCGATCTTGCGTTCGTCAAGGATGCTTCGCGTCTTCCGAATACTGGCTCTGCGGACGATTCAGTTTGATCGTTATCGTCTGCGTTTCCTGATCGAGCTGGTACACATCGCCGAACGTCTGGTAATCCTTCGCGATGATCTGGACGGTGATTTCTCCATGCGGGATCGAAGGGATGGAGACGCTGCCCTGCTGGTTCGTCTTGGTCTCCCAACTGGTGTTGATCTTCTTCAGATTCACGCCAACGCCGTGCCGGAAGCGAACGACAACCGTGGCGCGATCGACCCCCTTGCCCGTATCGGCGGAATTGACCTGTACGGTCAGCCTGGTCATCTCGACCGAGAAGGCCTGAACGGCGATCAGCAGAGAAAACAGTATCACCCGGAAACTGCGCATGGCTCCATTATGCGACATCGGGTAGAACGAATTTCGCCGGGATTCCGGCCGCGGCCGCCACCGCCTCGGCGGCCAGATATCCGCTGCGCACCGCGCCTTCCATCGTGGCCGGCCAGCCCGAGCGCGTCCAGTCTCCGGCAAGGAAAAAGTTCTTGAGCGGAGTGACGCTAACAGGGCGAAGAGCTTCGAGGCCGGGCGCCGCAGAGAAGGTGGCGCGGACCTCCTTAATCACCTGGGCTTTTTCAAGATTTGCCTCGGCGACTATGGGAAAGAATTCCTTCAGCTCTTTGACCGCCAGCGCAATGATGTCCGCGCGAGGCATATCGATCAGGCTGCGCGAGGCACTGACGACAAGCTGCACATGCTTGCCCTCGCTCTTATTGAAGAACCACTGAATCGTGCGATCGAGAAGCGTGGCATGCGGCAGGTCGGTGATCGGGCGGTCGAACCAGAGATGGATGCCCGTGATGGGCGAGTGCGAGAACTTGTCCCAATCCACCGGCAGTTCCGGGATCAGCGGCTTCAGCCGTTCGAACGGCAGGCAGGAAACGTAGTAATCCGCGGCTTCGCGGCCTGCGGCGGTCTGAAAGGAGGTCACCACGCGCGAGTCGTATTCCACTCCCGTGATCGCGGCGCGCGGGTGGAGCTTTGCGAAACGGCCCAGAGCCTGTTCATCATAGAGTTCCCGCAGCGGCACGTCCGGGATACCCATTTCATAAGAATCGGCGCGCGCGATCATACCCAGCCAGAACACCTGAAACCCATGCGACGCGGCCATTCGATCCAGCTCTTCGTTGATGGCGCTGACCAGCACCTGACGCCAGTAGCGCTCGATCGCCCGCGGGGTTTGATGTTTTTCACGCAGCCATTCGAGCATGGAGATGCGGTCGAGATCCTTGCGTGAAGTGCGCTCCTTCGGGATTGCATTCATGGCGCGCGCAATCGCGATTTTATCCGCGAGACCCAGGTACTTAAGCACGAGGAATGACCCCGCGAAATGGGCCGGGGCCGGCAGAATGCCCCGCTTCATTGTCGAAGTGCGCCCACCCGGTTCGATGAAATGGAATTCGCGATAGAAGCGGATTTTATCGCCGACGCCGAGCCGTTCGTAAAGGTTAAGCAGGTTGACGCAGCATCGCAGCAGCACATGCTGGCAGTTATCGACCACTTCGGTATCCTCTCCGCCTACCGGCCACGACGTGGCGCGGCCACCCAGAAACGCGCGGGTTTCGTAGAGATCGACCTCAAAACCGACGCTGCCGAGCGCGGTCGCGGCCGCGAGACCTGCCAGTCCTCCGCCTAAAACTGCCACCCTTGCCATTAGTCCGTTTATCTCACAGGGTCCGATGAATACCTCATCAGACCTGATGAACCGCTATTGCTAATGTGGGGCGCGCTCTCAGCGCCGCTCTCAGCGTGCCGCATCGAGTCTGACTCGACGCCTCCCTCAGTCCGAAGCCGCACCATTTGAAAGTGTCGCAAATCCTATTGAAGCCTTAGAGGTTACGAGTTGAGGCTTTGGGCTATGAGGCAGGTCAGGAAAATTGCCCTCAGGCTCGATCCTGCCTATGAACCCATTCCAGACGTGATCGCCGGAAACAGCATCGGCTGGTCTGTCGAAAAGGGATCCCTTGAGCCGACCGAAACCATAGGCAGCCCCGGCGATCGAAAGCTTTCCGCGCAGGATCTCTGGGCCGAAGTCGACGCGCAATTACGGCAGCGCTAAAGCCACCAGCTCCGCCGGAACCCCCGCCGCCCCCACCGCCACCACAATGTACTGCTGCCCGTTCACCATATAAGTCATCGGAATCCCGGTCGCCATAGATGGCAGCTGAATCTCCGAAATCACCGCGCCGGTCTTCTTATCCAAAGCCCTGAACGCATTGCCGCCGCCGCCCGCCACGCCATTAAACAGGTTCCCGCCGTCGGCCGTAAACAGCAGCGTCTTCGTCACCATCAAAGGCGCGCGCGAAGGCTTGCCCGTGTTGCCGATGTTGACACCCTTCAGCAGCGGATGGTTCTTAATGTATTCCGGCGTATCGCCATTCGGAACAGTCCAGGCAAGATCGCCCTTATTCAGATCGATCGCAACCACAGTCCCATAAGGTGGCTTCACCAGAGGCAAACCCTCGGGTCCGATATTGACCCTGGGAGCCGGACGGCCTTCCGGATCTAACGCGCCGCCGCGCCCCCCGCCGCCCGCGGGCGGACCACCGGGACCGCCCGGCCCTCCACGCCCCGCACCCCCGCGCCCGCCGCCCATGGAACCGATATAACCCATATCCGAACGCGTCGGCTCAACCTTCAAAATCGCCAGCGCATCGGGATTATTTACCGACGACACATACAGCATCCCGGTCTCTGGATCGAACGCGCCGCCTTCCCAATTCGAACCGCCCACATGCGACGGCGAAAGCAGCGTGCCTTTCTTTCCCTCAGCGTCAGACATAATCGGCGGAGTAAACAACGGACCCAGCTTGTAGGTCCCCATAATCTTCTGCGCCGCTTCCTTAATCGCCGGCGTGAAATCGATCGCATCGTCGAGCGAAGTGCCCTGGCGCTCGAAGGCCGGCGGCTTCGTCGGGAAAGGCTGGGTCGCCGCCGTCTTTTCGCCCGGCACATCCGACTGCGGCACAGGCTTCTCGACAATCGGCCACACCGGCTCGCCCGTCACGCGATCGAACACATACGTAAAGCCCTGCTTCGAGACCGACGCCACCGCCTTGATCTTCTTCCCGTTCACCGTGATATCGGTCACGATCGGCGGCGCCGCGATGTCCATGTCCCAGATATCGTGGTGGACCACCTGGTAATACCAGATGCGCTTGCCCGTCTTTGCATCCAGGCACACCAGGCTGTCGGAAAACAGGTTGTTGCCCGGACGCAGTCCGCCATAGAAATCGCCCGTCGGCATCTCAACGGGAACGTAAACGTAACCAAGCTCTTCGTCCGCGGCCAGCGGCGCCCATGCGCCCGTGTTGCCCGAATACTTCCACGAGTCGTTCTCCCACGTGTCCGTTCCAAACTCGCCCTCCTGCGGCACCGTATGGAAAGTCCAGCTCAGCTTGCCGGTTCGTACATCGAATCCGCGAATATAACCAGGCACGTTGTTCTTCGAAGGGGGTGCCGAACCCGACGTCAGCGCCGCGCCCACCACCACCGTGTCCCGAACCACAATCGCCGGCGAACTCGATCCAATCTGGCCCGGCTTCACGACATCGCGGTTCAGCCCTTTGGTCAGATCGATAATGCCGTTGTTTCCGAAGCCCGAAACCGCCCGGCCGTTTTTCGCATTAATCGCAACCAGCTGATAGCCCGGGGTGATCAGCAGGATCCGGTCGTCGCCCTTGCCATCGCTCCAGTAAGCGAGGCCGCGATTCTGCGATCGCGCTACCAGAGCACCACGCGCACCTTCGTCGATGCGATACATCCAGAGCGTCTCGCCCGTCGCTGCATCGATTGCCACCACATCGCGCCGTGTGCCCGCGGTCGCATAGAGCACGCCGCCCACTTCAAGCGGGGTGAGTTCCCAGTTGAAATCCGGGCGCTTGCCGAAGTTCTGCGCCTTCCATTCCCAGACAATCTTCAGGTCCTTAACATTGCTCGCATTGATCTGATCGAGAGGCGAGTACTTCGTCATCCCCACGTCTCCGCCGTAGGAACGCCAGTCGCCATTCGTCGTGCCATGCTGTGCGCTCGCCGTCAGGGCAATCAGGGCCACTGCTGCCGCGGGGATAAATCGGAGTTTCGTCATCGGGGGTCTCTGTCGCAGTACTAAACTGCACACAGTCTATATCAAACCTATTCGATACAAACAATGCCCCGCTGAAACGCCACCGCCACTGCCTGAGCCCGGTCGCTGCAGCCCAGCTTCGCGAACAAATTGCTCGCATGAACCCGCACCGTGCCTTCGCTGATTTCCAGCCTGCCAGCGATCTGCTTATTCGTCTGCCCGTTCGCAATCAAACGCAAAATCTCCATCTCCCGCGCGCTCAGCTCCGGCCCCGGCAGCCGCTCCGCCAGACAAGCGGCAATCTCCGGCGGTAGCGGCCTTTGCCCCGCATGCACTGCCCGAATCGCATCCACCAGATCGCGTCCCTTCACATCCTTAAGAAAATAAGCCCGAGCCCCCGCCTGGAAAGCGCGGAAAACATTCTCCGGTCCTCCGAACGACGAAAGCATGATGATGCGCGCCCGGGGGAATTTCGCCAGAATTGCCGTAATCGCTTCGATCCCGCTCAACCCCGGCAGCCGAAGGTCCATGATCGTCACATCGGGCTGATGCTTCTCATACATCTCGACCGCCTGCTTGCCGTTGCCGGCCTCGGCGACGTTCACCATATCCGGCTGGCTGTTGATGATCGAACTGAGTCCGACGCGGACTACGAAATGATCTTCCGCCACCATGGTGCGAATGCGTGTTGCTGTCGTCATAAATTTAAAACCTTCCCCGCTTTGGCCGCAATGTGCCTCAGGCGCTTTCGCCAGCGCTGACTCGCTTCATGCAGATCCCGTCCGTCCGGTTCCCCTTCACGGCAAACATTAAAGAGGAACCTCCACTCGTAACTCCGTGCCCGCACCCGGTTTGCTGTCCAGTGTCAAATGGCCCCCAATCCGCTCGGCGCGTTCTCTCATCCCGACCAGGCCGAAGTGGCCCGATTCGGTCCCGCCGGTCTTAGCCGGCTCAAATCCGTTTCCATCGTCGCGCACCCGCAGCGCCAGCAGATCGGGCGCGTAGCGCAGCTCCACTTCCACGTTGCATACGCCCGCGTGGCGCGCCGAATTGGTCAGCGCTTCCTGAATAATCCGCAGCAGATTTCGCTCGGCCACCGGATTGATCCGCCGAGGCGTGCCGATCACTTCCACACGCGTCTTCAGCGCGGGCGCCACACGTCCGGCCAACTCCGGCAGCGCTTCTTCCAGATGGCACGTTTCCAGATCGTCCGAGCGAAGATCCACAATCGCGCGCCGCGCTTCCGCGAGGCTGTAGCGCGTCAGACTGCACGCTTCCTCAATGCTTTGCCGCAGCCCCGGACTCACATCCGGCAACTGCATGTGGACCGAGTCGAGCTGCAGCGCGATCCCCGCCAAATTCTGCGAAAGCGTGTCGTGAATGTCTCGCGAAATGCGATTGCGCTCAGCCAGCACGGCCGCATAGCGCTCTCTCACTTCGTGCATATGCAGCCAGTACATAAAGGCCGCGAACAAAAACACGCAGGCCGCCGCGACAACTACGAACAACGGCGTCCGATAAAAAGGCGGCGTGAAATCGATGGCGAAAACGTTGCGCGCCTCCGTCCAGTTGCCGCCCGCGCGCGACGCCGCCACCCGAAACCGGTACTTGCCGGGCGGCAGATTGGCATAGTAAGTAAAGCGGCGATTCCCCGCGTCGATCCAGTCCTTATCGAAATTCTCCAGCATGTATCGGAAGCGCAGTTTGCCGGGCGCCGAATAGCTGAGCGCGGTGTAGTGAATTTCCAGATTGCCCTGTCCCAGTGGCACACGCGCATGGTCGCCCAGCAGCTCTTCATGCCCGTTCACGATCGCTCTCTCGATGGAGACCGGAGGCACAAAATCATCCGAAGCCAGCCGCGCCGGATCCACCACCACCACGCCCCGCATCGTGCTGAACAGCATCTGGCCTCCGGTCGTCCGCCATGCCGCCGGCTGGTTGCCCAGATTGCCCGCGCGCGTTTTCATGCCGTCGCGTTCGTCGTAGGCAACCGAATTCACCCGCGCCAGTTCGCCGCGCGCAAACGCCCGCAGCTCTTTCTTCGAGACCCGGAAAATCCCCTCCGCGGAACTGAACCAGAAGTTCCCCGCGCCATCGTCCACGATCGAATAAACGAAAGCGCTCGCCAGCCCCGAAGACGATTTCCAGGTGAAGAACGACCCGTGGTCCAGGCGCGTCAGCCCTTGCCGCGTTGCAAACCAAAGTGCGCCTTCTTCGTCTTCGTGCATCGCCACCACACGGTCTCCCGCCAGGCCGCTTCGGCTGTTGATCGTGGTAAAGCGGCCATCCGAAAACCGGCTCACTCCGTTGCCGAAAGTACTGATCCAGAGCGCCCCAGCGCGGTCCGCGATAATGCCACGCACGTGATTGCTTCCCAGACCCTCATTCGTCGTGTAGTTCGTGAAGCGGCCTCCCGAATATCGAAAGAGCCCGGCGCCGTCGGTGCCGATCCACATGTTGCCCGCCGCGTCCTTATACACCACTTCAATCTCGTACTTCCCGTTCCATCCCGCCACCCGCTCGAAGCCGCCGCCCTTCATCTCCAGCAGATCCTTTCCCGCCGAAATCCAGAGGTTCCCCGCCGCGTCTTCGGCAATCGAGCGCACGTCCCACAAGGTGGCAGCGCCGCGATCCCTCGCTTTCCGAACCACCCCGTCGGAGTATTGCGCCAGCCCGTCCGCCGTTCCCATCCAGACCCTTCCGCGGCTGTCCTGATATACGGAGCGCGCCCGGTCGTCGGGCAATCCGTCTTCTTCCGCCACCGCGGTCAACTGACTGACGCGCAGCCGCGCCACCCCATTCGACTGCAGCCCCAGCCACACGCCGCCTTCCCGATCCATCAGCACGCTGTAAACGCTACCCATCGCCGGAGCGCCGCTCTCCACCCGTACTGGCTGAAACGTTCCCGCCTCCAGTTTGTTGAGTCCCTTCCCGACCGCTGCCCAGATGCCTCCGTTCGGGTCCTCATAAATGCGGTGAATCTGGCCGCGCGCGCTCTCCCGGAGAGGCATAACCACAGAGCGGTCCTCGACACGCCGCACAATCACACCGCTGCTGAATCCGATCCAAAGCGCCCCGTCACGAGAACTGATCAGCTGTTCGGCAAATCCATACTGCGCCGCCGGAGTAAACGCCAGTTCGAAACGCTCGCTCCGGAAACGGTAGATGCCGCTCCGCGTTGCGAAGAGCGGCCCGCCCGGGGCGTTCGCGGCGATCGCCGTCGCGTGTACATCGCTCAACCCGTCCTCCGTCTGTACCCGGCTCAGCCTTCCGTCCCGCCACCGTGCGAGTCCCTGCGGAGTCCGCAGCCAGATATTGCCCTCCGGATCCTGTTCGATCGCCATCACCACGTCGTCGGGCAGACCGTCAGCCGTGGTGAACGTTCGGAAATGGCCGTCCTGCAGACGCGTCAGCCCGCCCCCGTATGTCCCGATCCACAGGACTCCGTCGCGATCCTCCTCGAGCGACCACACCTCGTTGTCCCGCAGATCCCCCGACTG
>Ga0302320_10023506_pt1:0-7500 | contig 12099 bp, 9 predicted proteins | sample Bog_T0_3_FD_202130 | JGI IMG/M metagenome (GOLD analysis project Ga0302320, IMG submission 202130) | Peat permafrost microbial communities from Stordalen Mire near Abisko, Sweden - Bog_T0_3 | ecosystem: Environmental > Terrestrial > Soil > Wetlands > Peat | place: Sweden: Abisko...
CGAAACTGAAAAAGCAGAACTCAGTACTTTTGTACATACCTATGGCCATGAGCGGGAGAAGCAGAGGCGGGGGCACCAGTAGATCGGAGCCATAGTCTACAGTAGCAAAACCATACCCAGGGTAGGTGATGCATCACAAGTAAGAGCAGATAGAGATCAATGCCTAGCAGCACACCTTCTAGTTCATTCCGTTGATTCAGTGGATTATGCTGTTGGTTCAGCAGTGGGTTCTCAAGTTAGTGAGGCCAGAATAGAGGTTCTTTCTTCTTATCCGATTTTAGCATCCGGGAAAGAATCTCGGCAAACAAACCACTTCATCTCATCGAAAGTAGCCTTCCTTGTTGGCTAAGAAATAGGCTGAATTCCCTCTTAGCTCTCCTACCTCATCTTTTGACGGTTTTGCTTTGTGCCAGAATCTGCTTGGATGGATCTAGCAATCTATTCCTTTCACAGGGCGGGCGTCGCCTTTCTTTTGAATGTGGCACGGGACTCTCGTTTGTAAGCTCATTAATCGCAAGAAGTCAAAGTCAAGGGACTCGCAAAGGCTTTCCTCACTTATGCCTTTAGCCAGGATCTTTCAGAAAGGAGCTTGTTCAAAGCCAGCTGGTAAGGTACGCTGATCACAAAAAGAATCTCTTTTTTCTTTGTAAACACACACTTTTCTCGAACTCTAGCTTTTGACTTTCTCGAAAGAGAGAGAATTGCGTAGATTAAGTAAGATAGGCGGGCAGCACAGAGAGCTAGTAGGAAGCCTATAACCAAAAGCAGTCTGTTGCTAAGGGAAAGCAAGTCCGATACTAAGTAAGGACTGGATGAGTAGTCCCATTAATTAAAGGAAGCATGCCGGGAGCAAGACAGGTTTTCATTCTAACAAGGGTATTTGAAAGAACAGTATGGATTAGTTGAACAAGTGTCGTTTTACAGCCTTGGCTTTGGCCGTATTCGGAAGTGTCGTCTTCCCAGGGGAGGCTGGTTTCATGGATTGCCGCATCGGTCCCATGCTAGATCAGATTGACGACCCTCACACAAGAGTACCAATGATTTTTGGAAAGTGACTTCGCTCTCTTTCCTATTATTCCTCGCATCGTCGCCGAGTGCATTACCGAGAGAAAGACCCGCGTCCTATTCAGCGACATAAAAAGAGTGTCGCATAATATGCCGGTATTTCTCTATCCTATCTAATGGAGTAAGTCAGTCGTGAATCTCGGTCTTATGACTGGGCATTCCCTTCCTTCCTGTATTGGGAGTTCTCTAAGGCAGGATGCTTCCCCTCCCTCACTTCGTACTTCGTGGGCAGGGAAAGAAACCTTGATTGAAATAACTAAGAGCAAAGTAAGGAAGTTCAAGGTCAGTACTAAAAGCAAGAGAGACTCTATATACTATATATATGGGGAGAGTGGCCAACATCTATATTGGTACTACCACCTACTTCCATCCCTTATTCACAGCACGGTCCTTTATTGCTTGCTTTCTTTGCCTGGCTTGCTTGTTTGTGTTTCATAGTGACTAATCTAATCTACCTATTCCTATGCTGGCTGGGGACTAAAGGTTGGCAGGGTTGTCTCTAGGGTTGGGAATGAGACTCTGAAACTCTGTCCTTTCCCGCCGGTAAGCAAGCAAGTAAAAACGCTAACACTGATGAGCTTGCTCTAATGAAACTACTAACACTCAGACTAGGGACAGGGACTCAGACCCAGTTGCCTAGAAGAAGAAGATTCTATTCTATTTAGTTAGTCGGGTCTTAACAAGGAGCTAATGGATGCACTAACATATCACCCCGTGTCCTAATAGTTATCTTACAAGTGGAGACAGTCCGTCCAGCGCTCAATGGCTTGGGCACAAAGGGAAGGATTAGTTCATATCCTAAAGACCTATCGATTGTGTTAGTGAGTGATTAATCACCCCCCTTGTATCCTTAATAGAGTGAAGTTTAGTGCTTATTACTGGTTGGGGTGGAACCTTTCTTAATAAGATCAGACTTTGCCTCTATGCTTTTATACGACTAAGACTAAGAGAATGATTCTCAAAGCAAGGGTAATAAGGCCAGCCAGGGGGAGGGGGATCCGGGGACCGATACAATATGAATCCAGCAGTCGAACAAAAAAAAGTACTTTTGTATCAGTCGTCTCTTCTTTTCAAATGTCTATTCTTATAGGTGGTATATTAGGAATGGGTTTATTTAAGAGTAGTACGGCTTAGGTATGGAAAACAGGTCAGAGTCGGGAAGTAGTTAAGATATGACTAGGTAGGGCTAAACGAAACAGTTAATTCCTTTCTTACTACGCAGGCAGGGTTCACGGAATCTAGCTACCTGGGATAGGGATTTGCATTTCTTAGTAGCATCCGAGGTAACTATCTTTGCTTTTTAGTTGTCTTGTATAGAATCTCACCAAAGTAGTCAAGATAATATGTCATTGCTTTTATTGGGTATAAAGTATGGCTAGGGATCACTAGGTCAAGTAGATCTGGGTAGGTAAGATAGGCAGTAGGAGTTGTTTATGGGTAAGCTCCTCTCAGATGAGTTGTTGATAGAAAATAGGCCGGTATTTCATGTGTCTCAGTTAAAAAAGAGGGCTAGTCAGGGAGTTATTTGCTCACTTGAGCTTCCGGGACCAGAAGGAGTGTCGAAGATAGAGCCAAAGGCGATTCTGGATCGACGCTTGGTGAAAAAGAACAATGCCGGTCAAGCTCAAATTCTGGTAGAGTGGTCCAATTTGTCCGAATCCGAGGTAGAACTAGCAATGGCAGTCGAGCCCGTGATTTTGGAACCTCCCAAAAAGTACAGCGTGCCAACTCTTCTCGCCTTCATCAATGTGAGAGCCCCTTTAGAACCTTAAGGACTCCACCTTCACTTTGGAACTTGCAACCGACATCTTCAAGAGCGCCTAAAGAGATAAGATTCTTCGTGAGATCCGGGATGTGCTTCACGCCCGTCAAGGTACGGATCACCCCGTCATGCATCTTTATCCTCACTGTGCCAACACCGGCAACCTTGCAAACATGATCTTTTCCCAAGAGACCTCCTCCACAAGTCGGCTCATACGTGACAAACCACTCTCGAATCGGGTGTGTTGAGAAGCCCCCGTATCCAGAACCCAATTCTTCTCAAATTTATCCTTCCCGTCCGTCACATAAAGCACGTCACCCGTGTAAGATTCGGCTATGTTGACCTCTCCCGAGGAAGCACCTTTCGGCTGTGCCTTCTTTTTGTTTTTTAGCTTGTAACAGTCGGCCTTAATGTGCCCCTTCTTCTTGCAATAGTTACAGGTCAGGTTCTTGTGCTTGGATTTCGAACGGGTCCTTCCTGAACTCGGATTTCTCTCCTTGTGTCTCCCCCTCTCCACGAACAACCCAACATCTTGATGGCTGCTCTCGGCTGTGGTCAAGTCATTGTCGATGTCGGACTTGACTAGCAAATTGCTCCTCACATCCTCAAGGGTAAGTGACTCCCTACTATGGAGCATGGTCTCCTTTTTTTCTTTATACGACTTGGGCAGCGAACACCACAACACCATGGCTTTATCCTCATCGTCCACCTTAATACCAATCTTTTCTATATCATATAGAAGTGCGGTATAATCAGAAATGTGGGCCTTAACGGATGTACCTTCTGCCATGGCGCATGGAATGAAAGCGCTGCTTCCAACGCAATCGGTTTTTGAAGGATTTCTGCATATAGATCTCCTCTAGCCTTTTCCACTGAAGGCAATGGCCTTGGAACCATCGTGCGTGATACGACATAAGCCCTTCTCCGTGCTAGTACTAACACTCTTTGACTGTATAAGTCTCAAGCCTGGAATGTCAAGTAGGCAAGATGAGTGGGTATGGATAAAGAGACCTGCTTTGTAAGTTCCCGTTCGGAGGTTTCAAAGAGGCGCAAGACGTGAATATCGAAGCCAAAAAATCTCCATAAAAATACCAGGCAAAGAAGAACAAAGACCCTTAGAAGTACCGACAGGTGGCGCCGGGGATTGGGAGAGATGTGAATTCAGAGCCTAAGGGCCTTCGGCCTAGAAAAGCCTAAAGCGCCAGCTTGGAGACTGCTTTCACTCTTCCAATTAGAAAATGTAGGCTGAGCAAGCCAAGGACGGATTTATTTTTCACTTGTGACTCGCCTACTAATTAATAGCCTGACCAGCCTTTTCTCGGAAAGCCCTTCCGAAGGCTTCTCTTGACACTACCTCAACGGTCCTTGCGGAATTTCACTTAGAAGATGGGTATTTGGAAAAAAGCGGTGGTACTCAATCCCTTCCTTCTAGCCTTCCCCGCTCTTCGGGATAGCAGGAATACTCAAGATCGTGGCATGGCATCTCTCAGTTCTTTTAGCACGAGCCTTTACTTAGAAATGAAATCCCTTCTCTTACGTGGCATGGCACCAAGCTTCTTTCCCGCCTAGCAGGCATCAGTTCCGTACTGGCGTAGGCCTAGGGTGAGTTAATAAGTTATTCAAGATTTAACTTCTTAAAAAGTAATTCATTGTGGAAATAAAGACTTTGCTATTCTGGCCATCCATGCTTTAAGTATTGACATGCTGTTCTGTTCGTGATTAAGTAGTTCACTCAGAAAGCAAGAAAGAGTACGTACCTTTCCGTTCAAGTTCCCTACCTTGCTTCAGTCGAAGTCTTAATGCTCTCATTTGCTTTCGGATTAATTCAAAGCCTTCCAATCGGCGCTCATATCTTCTTCACTGAGGCTGGCTGCTAGGTATAAGCTTCTCTCATATGTGGGAAGAAGTGCCACAGGCAGAATAGAATATTTATAACCATCACTCCTACTCCAATATATAATACATATATATCTATATAAGAAAGAAAACATCTCGGTCACTATACTAGTAAGTAGTTTGAAAAAACATATATTCAATGAACTCAGGTGAGTCAGGTAAAAGGAGTTTTTCAGTAGCTTTCAGTCTGCATTCAAGATTCTATACCAACGAATCGATAAAAGCTCTTCCTTTGTGAGGGCTTCCTTCCTATTCAATAAAAATCCTAGCTGGGATAGAATAAATTGAGGCAAAGAAAGGTTTCAACTTCAATCATAGTGGGAACTGAATCCCTTACTATGCATGCCCATTCCACTTAGAAAAGTATAGCCACATGGCAATACCTATTGTATGTAGATTCTTTTATTGTTGAAGTGAAGAACGAGGAAAAGAGCTCTCCTTAAAATAAAAGAAGGTAAGCTTTTCTTGTTTCTTGCTTTCATTCTATCGTATTGTTTGTTTGATTTCTTCCTGCCGGAGTGAGAGGTGCCATTTCTTTCTTTCAAAAAGTGGGTGCGGAGTTTCCATCATTTATGAATTATCTACTAAGGAATAAAGAGGCTCTCTAGAGTAAAGTCAGTCAACTTATGCATAGGCGCACTCCCCTACCAGTGCATTCAACCATAATGAAAAGTGGTAATCTTGTCTACTACCCTACCACTGTTACAAAGAAGGATAGAAACACTACTCCTGGTGCTTATCTAGGCTACCTATCCAAACTACCAAAGCAGGGATTCCATGAGTGAGTCTCTTCTCTTGTATAAGGAGAAAAAAATGAAATAGTCTTTTCTACTCTATTCAAAGAGCCTAGAAAGGCCTACCTATTGAAGGAAAGAAAAGAAGGGATCACCAATGGTCAGTTGATGATAAGGTATATTCTCAACGTTTCTTTTCTAGATCTTGTTGTTTAGCATCCAACCTATATAAAAAAGAAAGATTTGAGTAAGGCGGTAAATAGCTTGTATTAAGAATTTGCTTTCTCCCGCTTCGATTCAGATTTTGGAAATTCTATCAAAATTTATTCAATTTTTTTGATCTACAATACCGGGATTGACTCATCAAAATAGAGGATATGAAACTCTCAATGCCAATGAGCGCTTTGCTATGATTTTGGAAAGAAGGCAAGCAGGGCAGATCAGACCATATCTCTACTAACTAAATTAGGCAACGATTTTGAGAAACCTTATTGGAAGAGCTACATTGCTCATACAAATCCAAATGGGTCTCTTAGCAAATAAACCTTTTCAAGTATTCTTGCTCAAGCTTGCATAAAAACCACATGCATTTGCAGATCAGATCATCCGCATTTTGAAAGTAGCGATACGAAGAGATCCGCCGTAGTGTGTGTGATTGAGATCTAATTAGATTTGACCTCTTTCTCACTAATGTCACGATTAATTTGTTTCAACATCAAAGTCATTTTTTTTTTGAGAAAACAAGGACCAAGTCAAAACTTCCCAATCACATCACATGTATATTTTTTTTAGTAGATTAAGCCTAACTTAAGTATATGAAGACAGAGTCAAAGTCCATGGTGGGTGAGTAGTCTTTCTTCGAAGTAGTAGTAAAGCTTTCGATCGAGTCACAGTGTTGGTTTCAGTTTCGTATTCTTATTTCAGAGTTTCATAAATAGTATAGTGGAATTCTTATTTTCTAGTAGATCATTATCGTCAAGAGTTTCGTTTGTTTGTGTAGTGGTCTCTCACTAGTCAATGGTTCGGTGTTTTCACATTATTGTTTTTTTGGGGGAGTCAGTAGTCTGGTTGCCCTTTTCTTCTTCTTTTTTTACTGCTTCTTCCCCATCCGACCTTACAGACAGTAGTAAAGGTCAAATCACTTGAGCTTTTTCGCCTTTGCTCCTTCTTTACCGGAGCGCACTAATGGAAAACCTGAGATAACGACGTCTACTTCTTAGCTGCTGTAAAAGAACGAACGCGTCAACAAGAAAGTAAGTGCTTGTTGCTCCTGCTCTTATAGTTATAGAACGCACTAAATACCTTATCTCAGGGGCATGAGTACACTGACTGCTTTCACACTCGAACTCTTAACCCATTCTATATTAAATAAAAGGAAGGTGCGTGATTGTAGCAGTGTGATGCGGAACCAACATAAGAAGAGGTAATTTGGTCTCCGCCGGCACTGCCGGGACCATATAAGTATTGGTTGTTTTGGTACAGTGGGATTAGGACTTGACTTTGGTCAGATAAAAGATAAAAGTATGAGTGTCAAAAAGAAATTATGAAGAAAATTTTGATTTGGTAATTCAGAGAAAAGAAAGGGTTTGTTGTTTCTTATCATTCGTTTGTGAAAGTTGATCTTCCCAGCTCAAAGGTGTGTAGACAAGGTATAGTTGTTGCAAGTGATTCTTGTTCTGTCAATTTGCACTTTTTGCTATGTTCACATCATAAACTTTCTCGTGGCTCTCTAGTTGAAGAATAACGAGTTTTGATAGAGGTTGTAACCCATCTGGGCTACTGAATCCCTCCAAACTGTTTTTGTCTGGCTTGAACGCACGAAGTTCAATGAGCTTTTATAGATTTTCCAAATCCGTCCTCAACCTCTGTTTCATGAAAACTAAGACACCTCAGTTCTCGTAGATTAATGATGCTATGAGGGGCATTTGAAAACTCTTTGCAGCCTTTCCGGGGCATTTCAAGTCACATTGGTGCCAATTTGTATTGGTTTTGGACTAGACCCTCCAGTCGCTCCTTTCCCATTAGAGTAAGTAATTTTTCTTA
>Ga0302320_10023507_pt1 | contig 12098 bp, 4 predicted proteins | sample Bog_T0_3_FD_202130 | JGI IMG/M metagenome (GOLD analysis project Ga0302320, IMG submission 202130) | Peat permafrost microbial communities from Stordalen Mire near Abisko, Sweden - Bog_T0_3 | ecosystem: Environmental > Terrestrial > Soil > Wetlands > Peat | place: Sweden: Abisko, Stordalen Mire...
ATTCCGAATGAATACGGCGGCGTCCCGTCCAAGGTCTGCGTCGGCGATACCAAATCGGACGTGTTTCCGGTCGACAGGCGTAAGCCCGCCACGATGGAATCGCTCAAGGTCGATTCGACGCCGAGGCGCGCGGCACCGCGAAATCTCCAGCGGTTTTCATTGACGTCGAGGAACGCGCTATCGCCCGCCTGCGCAATGCCGCCGGCGCCGTTGACGGCGTTATAATTGAGGTAATAGTTTTGCTGGTTGGCCCCGGAGTACAGGATGCCTTCCTCACGAAAGAGAAGGGACCCGGATACCCGAATTTGGCTGAGCCAGTCCGGAAGCGCGCCCGGAACACCCCACTTCTCGTCCTTGGCTTCCTTGACGACGTCGGCCACGATAGCGGGTTTCACCGCTTCGGCGACTTGTTTGCTGATTTCGTCCTTGACGATCTGCGGCACGTAGGGAACCCTTACTGCGCCCTCGTCGGCTTTTGCGAGGGCCGCCGCATCCGCAGCCGCCTTGTCCTGAGCCTGTTTGACGAGCAGCGACGCCTTCTCCTGCGAGATCACACCCTGGTCGACGAGCGCCTGCAATAGATTGATGACCGTATTGCGCAACTCCTCGAGCGACTGGCGCTCGTCGGCAAGGGCCGAACCGCTCCAGGTAATTCCGATGACAAGCGACGCAATGGCCGCCCGCAACTCTCTACCGCTCAGCATGTGCATCGATCTCCCTGGCTAGAATTCTGAGGTTTCACGAGTGTTGAACGATCTTCAACGTGACCGGCTGAGGCATTTCCAGGGGCGGTGCGTCGCTCATGGCCGGCATCGCCGCTAAATCGCTCTGAATGCGTTGATCCAGATCGCGATTCCCGGTCGTGGTTGCCATTTGGACCTTGACCCGACCTTCCCGATCGACCCAGATGCGAACGGATGTCGAGAAAGGCTTGGACGCGAGTTTGCCGTCAGCGGCGAGTATGTCTTTGATGGCTTCGTTGATCTTGCGCGTATACCAGGCGAACACGTTGCTCCCTGTGCCTCCGATCAGATCGCCACCGCCGGTTCGCGCCGCCAAGCCGAAAGCGTCGCTGCCGGCAGATCCTTCGGCATCGATACCAAGCGGCGCGGCCGGCGGCGGGGCGTCATCGGGAGGGTGTTCTTCCGGTTGATCCTTCGGCAGCGCTTGTTCCGTTTTTTCCGGTGGCGGAGGCGGGGGCTGATCGGGTGGCGGCGGCGGCGGCGGCGGGCGGATGATTTGCACAACCTGCACCTGACGCTCAGGCTTCGAGGTCTTGCTCGCCATCATGGTCCGCACGAACCATACGAAACCCGCTACCAACAGAACCGCAATGATGGCGCCGAGGATGATCGTCTTGCGCGGGCTTCGGTCGGTACTCGAGCCGGCCATAGCGGAACCCTATTTGACGATGCGTTGGGTGACGAGCCCAAGTTGGGTGATTTCCAGCCTCCCGATTACGTCGAGCACATCGACGACCCGCTGATACGGAATGGACGAATCGGCCTTGACGACGACCGGCAATTGGGGATTTGCCGCCTTGCACTGGCGCAGGAGATTCTCGAGTTCCGGAAGACTTACCGGATAAGTATCCAGATACATTGTCCCGTCCGCGGTGATCGTGATCGCCTTGGTCTGCGGTTGTGCGAGGGACGGCGTATCACTGGCTTTGGGAAGGTTGACTTTGATGCCTTGAACCGAGGCCGTGGTCATGATGATAAAGATCACCATTAACACGTACGCCAGATCGAGCATCGGCGTGATGTTGATGTCGTCATAGACGTCCTTGTCGCCGCTTTCGATTGACCCCGACATGCTTGTTTTGCCTTTAGCTGTATTGTTCGGCCACGCGTGTCACGAATTCGTCGACGAAAACGCGATTGTCGGCGACGATGTTCTTGATGCGCGAGTTGAGCCAGTTGTAACCGAACAGTGAGGGAATCGCGACGGACAATCCTGCGACGGTCGCCGCCAACGCCGCAGCAGTCCCGGGGGCGATTGCATTGACGTTTACGTCGCCGGACAAGGCAATGGCGGCAAAAGTAATCATGACGCCGATTACCGTCCCGAGAAGGCCCAAGAACGGGCCGCCGGATATCGCAATCGTCAAGAGCACCATTTTGCTCGAGAGATCCTGTTGTAGGCGGGTCATGGACGCATCCATGGTCGCGCGTATGGCATCGATCGTTTGCGCGGACAGAACGGTCGTTGCCCGCGCACTGACCGTCTTGCCTTGAATGCGCTTGTTGAGTTCCAAGATTCCGCTGTAATAGAGCCGATAGAGGGTGGACGCCCCGAACTTGTTCTTGTCCCCGCCGAGCGCGGCCATCGACATGGTATCCGGCGCGATCTCGCCGGCTTCGCCGGGATGCGCAAGTGCGGTCGCATCGTCGCTGAGTTTGCGAAATTCGGCGAGGAAGCGGGCGTTAGCGCGTTCGACGCGGCCCAGGAAAAACGCCTTGAAGATCATGATTGCAATTGCGATGACGAGCATCGCCATGCAGATCCCAATCACCACCCAACCATCGACTGTCAGGTTCTTCGCGATCGTGACGAAATAGGAAGTCTGGCCGCCACCCTCTCGTTGGCCGTCGGCGCCGTAAATAACGAGATTCGCGTCCACTCCTTCTTCGCGCGCCGCCAATTTGATCCAGTCGGCGGATCGGGCGACTTTGGATGCTTCCACCTCGTCGATATCGCCCGTGAAGAATTGCGACCCCGACGCGGACCCGATGGTGAACTCCCCTCCGATCTCCTCGAGGTTGACCGGGGAACTACCCACGGCCAAACCGTCGACATACAGCGTCAGTTTGCCGGCGCCCACGGAAAAGGCCACGTGATGCCATTGTGCGAGCGAGAAATCGGCGCTTTGCGCGACGGTAACGGGCGCTCCCGAGAACGCGGCACGCGCCGCGAAATGCGTCCCAGTGACCGTAAGCGCGACCTGTTTCGCCTGATCGGTGAGCGCGAACACGACCGACTGTTGACTTTGCTCGATCCGCACCCACGCGGAGGCCGAAAACCCTTGTGTCGGCAGCAAACGGAGCGATGGAGAACTCGGTACCGAGACAGTCGCCGCGCCCGCGAACTTGGTGCCGCCACCGATTAGCGATGCCGGAGTCGGCGCCGCGGTCGACGTCGTCGGATTGTTCTTGTACGCGGTCAAGTCAACTGGCGAACCCGTTCCGTCGCCGAAACTCAGAACGAGAACTTGCGCCGTGTCGTAGATACCCGCGGCATCCGATGCCGCGGGGGCGTCGGAATTGCCATAGTACAGGAAAATCTTCTCATTCTTCGAACCGCCGGTGATTTGCGGAACGCGCACCCATATCAGCGCCATTTGGTTCTGGGGGTCATACTTGTCGATGTAGAACTTGAGCGGCGTCTTGTCGTCGCCGGCGATGGCACGAAAGTCCGAGCCGTCGGCCTTGGTATCGTTGAAATAGCTGAAGTTCGCGAGCGACAGACGGATCAAGACCGGGACGTCCTGCACGCTCGACGCGATGTCGGCGCCGGCGGGCGACATGTCGAATGTGATTTCCTTGCGGTATTTCCAATCGTTGTTCCACCACGAACCGGCGAACGAACACCCCGGCATGATGGCGCATAACAGCACAAAGCGTGTGAGCCAAGAATTCATACTAAGATGCCCTGAACAATCGAACACATGTGGATGGCGAACCGCCGCCGTATTGTCTTTGCATTGCGTGATGAATTTGTGACATCCAAATTCAGGGCTTATCGCCCGACTCCGAGGCGGGCGCTTTTTTTGGCGGTGGGACAGCGCTGGGCAAATCCGTCGCATCCTTGCCTCCTGCCGGCGAACCTACGGGAGTGCCCGCCATCGGCACATTCGCCGCCTTGCTTGAACTCGCATCGCAGCGGTCCAGGGTCTTGCGCCACACGCCATTTGGTCCGCACACGAAAATGAACGTGCTCTGGCAGGTTTTGGCACCCTCCGCATAAGAGACATGCAGGCGGCCGCAGTTGGCGCCCGCAGTGCCCGAGCCCAGCCAAAGGGCAGCGAGTGTCGCCGCCTGCGTCAAATTCGATACTTTCACGTCGATCTCCCTCACAATTTTCCGGACACGGAGTCTGGTTCTTCGATCATTTCATCCCGGTGACGAGCGCTCGCTTCCCCGGCTACGCGTCCCCCCGGCGCCGAGCTTGCCTCACCGGCCCGTGGGCTGACGTTTGATACATTCCAGATCTTGCGGCTTGCATACATCGGGTCCAAAGCCTTCGAGAAATACGTCGAGCCAACCAATCGCCGCCTCGGCAATTGGCGCGGCGGTGGCGCGGTTCGCGTTTTCGACGACGCTGGCGGTTGCCGCTTCGCTCGCGCTGCTGCCGACCGCGCTCACGGCCGCGAGGCTCGCACCCAAGCCGGTAGCCTCGACCGGGACGCCGATCGATACGCCGCTGACCTTGATGTTGCCGGCACCGAGCACGGCGGTCGCCGCAATAGTCAGATTGCCGGCGACAATGCCGGCGTCATTGGCATTCACGACACCGTTCGGCGCAAAGAGCCCGACATTTCCAGGCGATACTCCGGGCGTTGTCGCCAGCGTCTGAATTCCCGAGCCATCCAGAGCGCCGGCGAACGTGACAGTGGGCACCCCGTCGAGGTAAGTGATCGTCGGTGGCGGCGCGGAAATCGCAGTTTTCGCGCCTCGCCCCGCATCGATATTTCCTTGAGTCGACCAGATTAGTATGTTGCCGCCATCCGCAGCGAAGACGCGCGACTCGTTCACTTCGAAATTCCCATAGCTGTACGCATTCACGCTCCCGGTGGATTGCGCGACGATGCCAAGATCGGAGGGTTGCTTGGTAATCCCAAAAGACGCCGGCGGTGAGGCGAGGCCGACGTCGATGTTCCCTCCCGGCGCCGACAGGTTGATATCACCGCCATCGAGAGTGTAGATACGGCTGAAGTAGAGCGTCAGATCACCAACATATGGATTTGGACCGGTTTTCGTCAGTGTCGGCACGCCGCCCGGAAAAAGCGCCTGTATGGCCTCGTAGCCGCGCGTAAAATTATCATGCAGCGGGCCATTGGCCGCCGCTGCGCTGCCGGAGGCGAGGAGCTCGTCGAAGAACACCGTCTGGATGAGCGGAGCTTGCTCTCTTGTCGGCAGGAGTTTGAAGGCGTCGAGGGCTTGGGCCTCCGTCGGCGACCCGCCAATGAACGATTGCATGTAATCGATCAGCGCCTGTGCGTAAAGACCCGTCGGCGTCAGATAATCGCCGATGAATGTCGAATAACTCGTCGTGTTGGGATTCCCGACACCCGCTTCGACGCTGACGTTCGCGCCTTGACTCGCGAGTCCTGGATCGCTCAAATTGCCGCGCGATGTGATCCCGTTCGATGTCCCGAGGTTCAAGTCTCTGCCCGCAACGATGGCGAGCGTCCCGGGGCCATCGATGTCGATGTAACTGCTCACGAGCGTGAACTGCCCCTGAGCATCGCGCGAAAACGGATACGTGATGTCCCGGCCTGCGACGACCGCGGATACATCGGTGGGCAGTACATTCGTGAAGTCAACGGTCAAATCCGACACGTCCTGACCTGCGACGACGCGCGCAGGTGCAGCAAAGAACAACTGGGACTCGCTCGAGCCGTTGAGCATGGATACGTCGCCTGTCAGGGCAATGATTCGCGAGATGGGGGACTCACCGGCCGGAGCCCCAAGATGCACGGGGACTGCGGCGTTTTGCACGATCTGTGAACTCGAGGAGATTGCCGTTGCAAGCTGCTCGGCGAGCGTTTGATAATTGCCTTGCGGATTGGTCGGTGTCGGCAGCAACGTGAGGTCCGAGTTCGACTCGATGATTTCAAAACTGCTGGCTGCATTTGCGCGCAAGGCGCCGAGTTGCACCGAATCGTGGGCGAGCAGTTCTAGACTACCGGTCGCATTCGGATAGAGCGTCATCGTGTTGTCGACGGTCAAGCCGCCGCGCAAGGCCGCCAAGTCGACCGTGCCGGGATAAATGCGCTCGGAGGAAACGCCGGTCGTGTCCGGATCGATCGAACTGATGACACGCGTGTCGTAAGCGAGCGTGGTGTAATTGTTTACGACCGCGCTGGTACTCGAGGTGTCGTTGAGCAGTTCAGCCGCACCGGACACGGTTTGCAGGTTGACGGCTGAATTCTCCCCGTAGGTCGAGAAGTACGAGTAGTTGTTGCCGCTGAAAGCAGCTTGCGCGATGCCCTGCGGCAAGATCGTGGGATTCGCGACACCCGCAAGCGTCGCCCCGTGCCCAGCTGACAAATCCACGCTGCCGTTCCCGAGGAGGATCATCGGATAGAGACCGGCGACCGTGGGGCTCACCGTGATCTGATTGCCCGCAACGACGGTCGCAACGCCGGAACCCTCGTAGACCGTTCCGCCCGCGACGTCGTTGCCGGCGCGGATCGTAATGTCACCCTGATTCAAAACTTGTACTTGGTTTTGCGCCAGCGTGAGCCCGCCCACCTGTCGGCCCACGGTCGGCACACTGACCGAAAGGTCGTCGATGTCGCGGGCGGCCGAGACTGTGACGTTGCCGCCGCCGAGCGCGCCGATGCCAGCCTCGAAGTCTGCAAAGTTGACGGTCCACGCGGTAGCCGGCGCTAGCCGTGCGTCCGGACTACCGACACGCCAGAGCCAATTGGTAACCAGATCGGTAGGCGCGACCGCCGCAATAACGTCCTGACCGGCGCTGATTGAAATGTCGCCGCCGGACGTGGGGTAGAGCAGTCCCGCCAACTGTCCGCGCCCAGAAAATGTCACGCCAGTTTCCGCGATGCCTGCCGTGTAAATGACCGAATCCGCGTTCGTCAGGGTCACGTCGCCGGCTGCCGCGATCGATATGCTGCCCGTGCCTGTGCGGATCATCGTCATGTCGGGCCGTACACCGCCTCGAACACCGCCGGCAAGCGTTAGGGAGCCGGTTCCATTCGTGTCGGCAGCGACCGCGTATTGCGGCAGCACGCCGAGCGGGCTGCTGGAATTCAAATCCGCCCCCGCGGCGAGCCGATACGACCAGGATCGGCCTGTGGCGGTCAATATATAGGCGTCCGCACCCGACACGCCGTTGAAGCCGTCGCTGATCGAGGCATTGATATCGAGATCCCCCGCAGCCCGCAATGTGAGCACACCCGCGACGCCATTGAAGCGCCATGCGCTGAGATCCCAGGCCGAGTTCAAGGCGAGCGTCTGGGTCGAATCGATCTCTACGCCCGGCACGATTTGCGGTGTCGGCCCTTTGATCGTACCCAAGGCCTGGAGCAGCGCCGGGGCCGTCGCCATGAAATTCGCGGCTCCTTGCCATAAGGGATTCGAGGGTTCCGCGGCGACGTCGGCCGCGCCAAGGCTTCCCGTCGTGTTCGCGTAGGCTTGAAATCCCTCGATGGTCACGGAGTTGAGTCCCTTGAGATTGCCGGCCAGCACGAGTCCTGCGGTCGACGCCGGACCCGACAGGAGTGTCGCGAGACTCGCCTGAGACTCGCGAATCCATAGCCCGCCATCGGCCGCCGACTGCACGGGTGTGGCAGGATCGAAGGCTTCGATGGTTGCAGCAGCACTCACGACGACACGACCCTGGGTGGATTCGAGCAAAATTTGACCGTTGTTCTCACCACCCGTCTGCGGGCGTGCGTCGAGCAGGCCGTCGACGATGATGTTGTTACTCGCGGACAAGGTAATCGTCCCACCAGCGAGGCTCGCGGTCGTGATGCGCCCGTCCACATCGATATTGCCTTGATCCGCGGTCAGCGAGACGGAGCGTGCCGTAATCGCCCTTTCTGCACCCGCGGGCACGTCGATGTCCCCCGCTCCACGCAGGCGCAAGGTCCAGTCACCCGTGAATCCCCCGGTTACGAGCGCGCTCTCCAAGGCGGGAACATTGCCGAGAGATTGCGCATCGAGGTTCACGCTCGCATCACGGCCCAGCAATTGGCCGATTAGGCCGAGGTTGCCATTCGCGGCCTGGGCTTGCAGTGATCCGGAATTGACGGCCGCACCATCCTCGGACGACGTGGATACGTCGATTACCGAACTCGCCGCGGCCGTTACCGAGCCTTGTTGACTCTGCAACGTCAGCGATCCCGCGCGCGAATCCACGGCGACGGAGTCGAATGCCGTGACGACGCTGCTGAGATCGATGTCAGCGGACTGCCCGAGCGCGACATTGCCCTTAGTTCCCGTTGCGACGAGGGTGAGGCTCCCGGAATGCAATGTCGCCGCACCATCGAAGTCTATCGATTGAGCCGTAATCGCGAAGCTTGCTCCCAGCGGAGCTTCGGTCGGCGCAGCGTATTTTGACGCTGGCGTCGACTGTTCATAGTTGAACGACCCACTTACATTGACGTTATTCGACGCACCTGATTCCGCCGTAATAATCTCGGCCTGAATACCGAGATTGCCTTCGACCGAAAGGCTGCCGGCGCCCGTGAGGGTGAGCGGTCCTTGACTCGTGAGCGATGCCTTCGAAAATCCGGAAATGTCGATCGTCCCTGCCTGCAGGACGACCCCTTGGCCTCCGACGAGCGTGAGCGTTCCCGTTCCGGTTCCGCTACCGGCGAGCGAGGAGGCTCTGGGGGCACCGGTCAAAGTTAGCGTATCGCCCGCGGCAAGCTGTACGCTCCCCTGCTCGAAACCGCGCAAGGCGCCCAAATTCAGCGTCAGGTTCGTCGCGGTGACGCTCGCGCCGTCGTAGATGTCGATGGAAGTCGCGCTCGCGAGGGACAAGTCGGCGAGCGATAGCCCCTCCAGAACCGCCGACGGTAGAACGATGCCCGTAGTTCCTGCCGGCGCATTCCCAACACTGACTTGGTTGCCGGAGATTGCAAGCGTGCCATCGCTCAACTCCAATTGACCGCCGAAGGCCGCACTCGCGGCAGCATCGACCGCGACAGAGCCTTTCGGTGCGGAAATGATTGAACCCGGCGCGAACACGACCTCACCCTGCAATCCGTCGCTGCCGCTTCGCGTGATCGTGGGATTGCCGCCGGCAGCCACTCGGAGGAGCGCGCCGTCACCGGAGACGAGGATCGCCGTGTCGGGACTCGGCAATGTTCCGGTTGCGCTGACCGTGGCGCCCGGGTCGATCGTCACCGTATTGGTGGCCGCGAGGAGGAATTCCGGTCCCGTCAATACGACGCCGCTCGCCACCTCGACGGTCGCGGCGTCGGCATTGATGGCAAGGCCCTCGAGCGTCTCGGTCCGCGTGCCGCCGATGAGGATCGACTCAGCGCCGAGAGCGTTCAGCGAGTTCGCGCTAAGATTGAGAATGCCGTTGTTCGTGGCGGGCGCATTGCCATTCACGACGAGAATCGCAGCGCTCGAGATGTCGACGTCTGCGCCGCGTCCGCCGCTCGCCGCCGCCGCTTCCAAGGTTCCGTCCAACGTCAATTGGTTGCTGGCGCTGAGGTCGATGTACCCCGCGTCCTCTGGCAGGCGTTGCGGCACGACGCCGGCCGACTTGGCCTGTTGGGTAAAAAAGGAATTGGCAGTCGAGAGCGTGTACTGCGCGAGGTTCTGCACGGCGGTTCCCGCGACGACGTCAAATCCCGAAGTCCGGGAGCTGCCGAGCCCCGTTGTCGCAAATACATCGTAGCCTGCAACGATCGTCGAGCCGTCGGGCTGCGCGATCGCTTGCCCCGGCGTGAGATCCTGGTAGCCGGAAACCGGCGTCACGTAATACGCTCCCGGCAGCAGCGCGTAATGCGCCGGCAAGATGGCATAGACGCCCGCCGGAACGCCGCCGCCACCCGAAAGATACACGCTTTGTCCGGCGAGTACGCTCGGGGGCGCCTCGACACCATCGGCATTCGTATAGTTGTAAGGGTCGTAAGGTGCAAAGCGCAAATTCGCGGCGGGCAGGATCGCGAATGAACCCGACTCGGACAAGACATCAATCGTGCCGGTTGGCCCCGGAACGAATTCGGTGGCGAGGAGGTCTCCGCCCCCTTTGACGTCGATCGTTGCATTCTTGGCAACGATGATGGAAGCGGCGGAGAGTTGAATCGTCTGCGAGGGAAGCGGGATGCCGTCGGTTCCGTAGACCAGGGCCTGATTTGGCCCGAACGGGTAGATCCAGTCGAAGCCGCCTTCGGTCACGCCGAACGGGATCGTCTGCCCGTCGGCGCTCGTCGACGTGACGCTGCCGGGCGAGAGCGTGATGCTGCTTGCGTTCATCGTGATGTTGCCGATCGGAGCGCGAACGGTACCGGCTTGAACGATGTGCGGCGCATTGAATATCAGAGCTCCGCCCGCTGACAGCAGCGGACTGGGTGCCGTGCCGGGCGCCGCCTCGATCGTTAGGTCGCCGCTGCCGCCCGCGCCTGAAGTGATGGTGAATGCGGTCAGGGTGGAGGGATAAATTTGCTGGGCGATCAAGTTCAAGGAACCTGACACAGACAAGGAGCCCGGCAATTGCGGATCGAGCGCGGCGCCGGGTGCGCCGATCGCCTCGATGCCGTCGGCGCGGATATCGCCGCTGGAATTCAGCGTGAGATTGGCGAGATTGCCGAAGGCGGTGTTGCCGTTCAAATCGATGAATTGCGCGTTGACCTGGACCATCCCGGGACCCGCGGTCGCTGCCCCGACCGTCGTCTGGTTGACGGCAGGGGATTGGCCCAGCGACACATAGGGTGCCGACAGCACGGCGTTTCCGCCCCCCGAAAGGAATCCCGCTGAGTCGAGGATCAACGATCGCCCCAACCGGAGCGCAAGGTTGCCGTCGAACTCAATGACTCCGGGTACTGTGGGTCCCAAGAATCCGTTGAGAGTCACAGCCTGCAGGCTCACCGAATCGAAACCCGCGGCCATCAACGCGTTTCCCGACACCCTCGCCGTACCCTCCAGCGATTCGGGCAGATCGATGCCGACGCCGACGATGACCGGCGATTGCGATGCGGCGACATCGATCGTACGCGGAGTGAAGGAATACGGTGGCGCGGAGTTCGGAAATAGGTTGCCGCTGTAACGTGTGTTGCCGTCGAGAACGAGGGAAAAACTGCCGCTCGGCACCGTCGACGGATCGCCGGAGGCGGCGCTGAGGGCGCCATTCAAGATAACCGCGTCGGCGGCGACGAGATCGAGAGTTCCTCCCGCGGACGCAATCGTCGCGAGCTGATAAGTCGTCTTGCCGTTGGCTGACGTGCGGGCAACATCGAGGCTCGCCGCGATGCCGGCCAAGTCGATCTGCGATCCCGGCAGCGTTTCCACGAGCCCGCGATCGGCCGTCAGGCTTACGGTGCCTCCAGGCAGCACGTTGCCGATCGCGGCCCCGATGTCGTTCTGCACGGATTGTACGGCCCCAGCGACATTAACGATAGAGTCGGGACCCAGCCAAATTTCGTGCGCCGTGATGTCGACCGGTTCTGCGAGCGCCGCCGTGACGGTCATCGAAACCGACCCGGCAGGCGCCACAACCACGGCATCGTCGACGATCGAGGTGTTGCTACTGAGCGACAGATTCGCAGTCGGATCGAGTTCGATTCTGGCCCCGCGATCGAGCGTAATGTTCGACGCGCTTGCGAAGGTTTGAGGTGAGACGTCGGTGCCAAGCGGCGCCGTGTATTCCGAGGACAGAGTCAAGCTGCTTGGCTGCCGCTCGAAGTTCGGCAAGACACCCGTCGCTACGCTGTGCAGCGCGGCGATCGTCGGAGCGGACGCAGTGAACGGTAACTCGACGTTGGCGAGGAAGTTCGACTGCTGCGGGTAAATCTCTGTCTGTGTAGCGAGTTCGATGCCGCCGAAGTTCGCATTCAGCCAGAAGTTCGAGAAACCACCCGTCGTGAAAAAGCTCGGCTGCAGCGCCAGCGTTCCGGGCGCCGTCACAGCGCCGCAAGGCGCGCCGCTCGTGAGGCAGAATCCGCTTGCGGAAAGCGACAAGGTTCCGCCTTCGGCGAACGCATAGGCTTGCAGGGCCGCGCCCAGGGTGAGCAGAGTCGCCGTCACCGTATCGGGGGCACTCGTGCTGATCGAGATGGCGCCAGCCGAGCCCGGATTGAAGGTGCCGTTTGCTTCGAGTTGTGCACCCCCCGACACGTCGATGATGGATCCGGGAGCGAGCGTCACGTTGCCGTCGCGCGCCGCGAGCTTGACCGT
>Ga0302320_10023509_pt1 | contig 12098 bp, 20 predicted proteins | sample Bog_T0_3_FD_202130 | JGI IMG/M metagenome (GOLD analysis project Ga0302320, IMG submission 202130) | Peat permafrost microbial communities from Stordalen Mire near Abisko, Sweden - Bog_T0_3 | ecosystem: Environmental > Terrestrial > Soil > Wetlands > Peat | place: Sweden: Abisko, Stordalen Mire...
CGAATTTGGGCAAGTCTTGCTGGGCTGCCTTTCAGCTTGTTGTATGTGTCAGTAACCACATGAGTCCGTAGGGTAGTGAATTCGTCAAACCCCTCCGTCTTCCACTGATAAGTGGTGGACTTGGTGCCCATAACCAGGATTTTACACCCATGCTTCTCATGCAGATAAGCCGATGCAGCAATTGCGGATATCGACTTACCCAGACCCACCCCATCGCCATTGATGAATCGGTGCATCTTTATCAAATGAGCAACCATCTGGGTCTGGAAGTTCTTCAGTTTAACTGGCTTATGCTGAGTCAGTGAGACTTCACGAAAACAAGCCGGAATGGGGACTGGTATCGGCCCCTCTTCCGGATCATGCTTTCGAATACGGTAGAGCAACTCCAGCATCTTCTGAGGGATGCCTTCATTCTCGGTATACGGTGTAACTAGGGGACACTGTTCGTCCACGCCGACCCTCACCTTACTTATTACTCGTATTTCCAGGTTGGGGGTTCCTCCACTTCATCCGAGAGGCGCAGTTTGACGCTGGACTCTGCATGTTTGCTGATTCCATGGCGATGCTTCTTAACCTCTTTGTGGTCTTTCTGGCCAATCGCCGTGTCCATCTGATCTTCGATATCTTCAACCTTCTTGGGCTTTACGGTCATCGTATGCTCCTCCATTAAGCAGGCTATCTATCACAAGCTGTGGCTTAGTCTGGTACCATCGTCCTTCAGTCTTCCACTCTACTACCATATTACTGGGTAATTCAAATCTGCCAAACGTGGGATCTTCCACCATCAGCGTATATTCCAAGTATATGTTGTCTAGACCCGGTGCTCGCTCCAAAACATTCTCGAATGAGTAGGTGGCGAGCCATACCTGTGGGAACAACCAACCATTGACCCGCAACGCCAACTGATAAGTGCGGATGCGGTAATCAACGGGAGTGAACATGTCAGTTCCCAGTGCGGGTATTATGCCGCTTAAGTTCTGCCATACCCTGATCGGTTATGGCAAAAATGCGCTCACCGCTATCATACGTGGCGGTAGGCTGGATGAACTTCCGTTGGGTCAGCCTATACATAAGCAAATCATCCTCATAGGGCAGGGCTGACTCGTCTATCATTCCGCCTTGGCGTAGAATACGATCCAGCACCTGACAGGATTGCTTCACGGTGTCCATTCTTTCCCCTTTCTAGAGAAGACGGTAGTGTTAAACCAGTCTACTTTAGTCCTTGAAAGCGATATGCTTTTTCCGACTTTTACGCTGACTCCTCCACCATGTTGAATATGCCAACGCTGTGATTAGAGCGGCCACAACTCCTAATACTGCTCCCCATCCTGGGCCAGTGGTGATAGTGCGGTTTAGACTGAAGAAAAATGAGGAGGGGAACTTCGAGGAGGCATCAAGATGGAGAGGTCGGGTTGCGATATCAGTGCCAGCCGTGGCATTTTCATCAAAAACCTTCAGGGTGAAAAGGAGGTCTACCTTACCCTTTCGAAGGGGAGTTACCTCATACCGCCAAGTGGCTGGATAGCCCTTGGGAGCCCTGTGTTGTTTTTCCTGCTGTCCTGGTGCGGGAGCAATGTCAAACTGCCCTGGAAGGGCTCCTTCGAGGGCTACGAGGTAGTATGCGGAGACGGGGACGAGAGTTGCCCCAATACCGATTTCTCCGGACTATAGGGCGGATGAGATGATATCAGGCTCGGCAATCACCACGGTTATGATTCCAGTCCGACCGACAATCCAAGCGGATGTATCCGTTTCCACCTCCAATGTGTCCATGGCCTCTTTTGGAGATGGGAGGGGAAGGGGTTTAGGAGTAGCAGCTACTTTCAAATGGCGAGACTTCTTGACCGCCTGAGTAACCATCTGTGAGGTGGTTTCTGTTTGACCCGCATATGCCCCTACCGCTTCGGGGGAACGGGATTGGGCATCTGCGGCGGAGGTTGTCTTGAGGGTATCTGAGGCGGCAGTAGGGGGGCTGCTGAGAGGCGGGAGTGGGAGTTTGCTGGTCCCACAAGAAAAAAGCACACATAACAGAATGACAGCCAGGATAAAATAGATAATTCGCATAAAGTCCCCTCTACAGGAGGGAGAAAAAGTCGCACAACAAAAACCAGGGCTCGTTTCCAAGCCCTGGTCTATTCACCAACTATTGCTTCGCCTTTGGATATCCGGTTAGGACTGCTTACGGACGTACTTGGATCCGCGCTTGCTGCCCTCCAGGGTGCAGAGGTTCTCGGCAATCAGGGTCTTGAACCCCTTGCGAACGAGATTGGCGTTGTCGAGTTCGGGACTGATCGCTCTGATCTGCTTGACAGTGAGCGTATCGGTCTTGGCGAACTCTCCTTTGATGATTGTGGTTACATCGGGCTTGGTGGTCATAAGACTCTCCTTTGAGTGAATGGGTGCGGAGGATTCCGCTGGTATGTTATGTATTACTCGGTTATGTGTGATTTTCTTTAAGAAAATTTGCCTCCAGGCAATCCGCACAAAGTCCAACTCCGTCCAGCGCATCCATCTGGTCTACCATGGACAGCTCGGCCAAATCAAATGGAGCCTTGCATTGGAGGCAGCAGGGGGCTGCTTTGGACCCCGCTGGTGCCCTCTTCTCATATGTTGAGCGTGTCCCGCCCTTTGGTTCAATACGGTCTAACTTACTAAGGCTCAAGACACCCACCCAAACTCCTTCTACCTGATCTACTAATACTGTGTTTTGTCATGACTGCTGCGAAAGAGTTTGGAGACCGACGAGGGATTGGGTCATTGCATCCTTGGTCAATCGTTTTAACTCCTCTATGGGCATTTCATGCCAATTGGCTTCAGTCGGATCCTTTACAAGGATATTCCCGATGGGACCAAGTATAGAGTCAAGCGGAACAATTTGGAAAGTGGAATCTCTGAGTTCCACCTTCCCACTGTGCTCGGTGCCACCCTGCGACACGGGCTTAAAAAAGGCCATGTACTCATGATCACCGATTTTAGCGAGAAGGCACACATGAACCCCGATTAAAGACTTAGACCGAGAATTTTTTCTGCCAAAGCCAGCCAGTTGGAAGGCTGCTGGTCTACCCAAATACTGACCAGCATAGAGAGTAGGCCATTTTTCAGATGCTCAGCTAGGACGCCGAAGAGACCGCCGAAAGTGATGGACTGGCCAACAATATTAATGGCTACAGCCAAGACAATCTCGTTGTCAATCTTGTTTCCCAGTGTTCCCGCAGGGTCATACTGCTTGACGATGGCATCCTTAGCTAATTCGCAGGCTGAGGCTACCAAGGCGATTAGGGTCTCCACATCTGCCATGGTGGTCCAAAGGGCTGGGGGAACACAGCAGGAAGGCCAGTTAAGGGATTTGATGATGGTTAATTCGGCCTTTGCAGGAGAGAGATTCAGATACTGCTGAACCGCTGCTTCAAACTGCTCTTTGTTGATTGAGATAGTGATAGGTGGAACGGAGGGGGTGGTTCCAGTTGAGCCTGTGGCTCCGGTTAGATTGATGGGTGATGCCATGCTATCTCCTATGATGTCAAAAGTGGGGTTCCTCACCTATTCAAGGTATTGAATATTCGGTTTATTCAGATGCGGGTTTACTTTTATGCTATTGGCAAATTTGCACAAAAATGTGAGTAACATCTGCTATTAAAAACGCATTATTTTGCTCCGAACCTATATGTGTAAAGGATGGTCCAGGAGTTATTAACAAAACCAGTTGCTACACCAGATGCATCTGTGATTTGCCGTCCCAGCAGCCCACTCACCCTGGGTTTCCCAGTACTGAGGTCATAACTAGACCCAATCATAAACGTATATTTTGGTAATGGGACAGTTCTAGCAATATCAGATTGGCTAAAATAAGCGTCCCCGTTCACCAATGGAATTTGTTCAGTTCCAATTTTTGTGGAGCCGTCATAAACGTCTCTGGACAAGGAAATAGCCGATCTGGCCCCGTCCGCACTGGTTCTCCATTCCCCATAATTTGCTGTAAATTTTTCGGTGTGGTTGTTCCACTGACTAGATAAACCTGAAGAGGCGGGATCATAACTAAGTGAGAGACTAGTCAACGCTGGGGCCTTGCCCCTATCCTGACTTAGAACTGTGCTAAATCCTCCAATTGGAGTTTTTTGAACAGTGGTGTGGTCCATGGCGGATAGTTGCCCCTGAATCAGCCCTACCGCTGTGGCAAGATTTGTAAGTGTTCCATCTTGTTTTTTTACCGCAGCAACGAAAGCTGGCCCCATTTGAGCCTTGACCTTACTTTCTAAATCAGACTGGGTAACCACATGCCCCGCAAGCTGGTCCACCTTATCTGAAAGAGCCTTGAACTCTGCCATCTGAGTCTGTGCGATTGCCTGAGTGGGCAGATTACGTTTAGTCAACCACCATGTAAGCCCAACGGCTAGAATAAGCATAAGAATATGCCCACCACTCAGATTGATGGTAGGCATTTGAAATCGTGGTTGAGCCACTGGAACATAGGCAGGGGCTGCAATGGGAGTCAATGGGGGGGTTGGTTTGTTATCTGACATAGGGTTTCCTTTGAGCCTCAACTAAGAAACCCCTATTCCAACTATTGCTTTTTGGAATTCAAAATCCTCACGTAATTCAAGCAACCCGAAGCGGTCGCATCCAGAGGGGTAGCAGATAGCCGTGCCTCAGAAACCTTGAACCGCACATCCAAGTTCTCCATGAAGATTTTGTTAAAGAGCTTCATGAATTCCGGAGACTTCGTGGTTCCACCCGCCAAAACAACTGGAATCATGCCTGGAATTTCCACCCTGTTCTCATTAAAGGAGAAGTATTTATTGGTTGCGTTGACCAACTTGGTGATGAGGTCCGCATAGGCTACCGAAATAGCCTCTGCTTGACGTTCAGTCTGAGTGTCGTCAAACTCACCCTTGGCCACAACCGCTCCTGTCATCAAATTCACACCACGCTCCTTCAACAGAGTGATATGAGAGAGGGTAGAGTCCGTGGCCTTTGCTGCCATTTGATCAATGTAGTCTCCGCCAAACGGCAGGGCGAAGGTTTTGACTGGAATTGACTTGAAAATTAATGCCAGATTTGTGGTTCCGGCTCCAAAACTGATGGCCAGTCCGGTGAGGGGTACCTCATCCTTGTTCTTTGGGGAAATGGTTTCGTTGAAACACACCGACACCGCTTCGTTAACCGGACGGGCCGTGTAGCCCAGGTCAGTGATGAGATTCTTGAAGAAGCTGGTATGGAAGGCCAGGGAGGTATCCCCACTGGTTTTAGGTGCAACCGCACTCTCCACATCAAAGATTGGACCGGGGACAGAGAAGGCCACCAATTCTCCTGAAACCTGGGGTTTACCCAGAATCTGCTGGAGAATGAGTTGGAGAATCTCCTTTCCATCTTCCTCCTTGGGGCTGATGAAGCCCTTGCTGAGGGGTCGGCGCAATTCTCCACCCAGCACACCAATCAGGTTGATCGCATCGTTACCGACCACGTAGACCTCTTCTGCACCTTCGATGAACTCCACGCCTGCAATCTCCAATGCGGGAGACTGATCGAGAGGAAGAGCAAGAAAGCAATCTCGCACGGAGCTAATTTTGACTTTATTGTCAGTGTCAGACTTGGCGGAGACGATGTAAGCGGTACCGATGTCTAATCCTACTCCGGTGGTGTTGGGCATTTTGACTCCTTGGTCAGTCTAATTTTTATTACTGTGGAATGTTGATTCGATTTATCTGAAGTTTCACTTTTCGGAGGGAGAACAGAATGCTCATCCAATTCAGCGATCATTTTTGGGGAAAAGCGGTAGGAGTCCCCGTAATACTTGACCACATCTTTGTATGTTTTGATTCTCGTATCATCCTTGAACAGGGTCTCCATGATGGCCTGCTTAAGGATTGAGTAAAAGATAAACGCACTCTTTGGTTTTTTGATATCACTGGACTCAATGGCTGCCAATGCCTCTTTAATAATGATTTTTGGGTCCTTTACTCCACTGAATATCAGTTTCTTTGTCATAGCGGTTACAGTCTTCTGCCTACCGTACTTGACCTTCTTTTCATCCGGTTCATCCGTTGGGGCAGGTTCAACCGTTTCCATAACGAACTTCAAATCCTTGGTTAGAGTCATGATGGCTTCGTCACTATACTCCTTCACATACTCATCCACTAGGTCAGAGTAATAGAACACTCTGGAGTGAGAGGGAACAAAGCTCAGATCCTTGAGATTATGAAGGGGGGTATCAATGAACATCTGTCTCGTTTTAAGCTCTACCCTAATCAGGGCATAACCCCGATCTATGTGAGATACGTGTCCGCAGAACCCCTTATCCAGACCATCAAGAATACGAACGAAAGAGCCTACCTGAATGGATTCTGGGCTCTTCATGAATTTCTCTTCTGTCGTTTTGATTAGCTCCTGAACGTAGTCATCCTCTACCATCAAAGCCTTGTCGATGCGTTGCTGCTCTCCTTCACAAAGGATCCCCACCACACCCGTGACCCCTTTAAACTTTTGCAACTCTTTCTTTCGATCAGAGCGCAAGAATACGTAGGAAGAGGTTGACAGGCTGAACAAGTTGAGATCTCGGTCCTCAATAGGGACGAACACCTCGCAGGATCCACCATCTTTGAAAATTGTGGGCATGGTCTTACCAACCCGGCGAATCACATTTTCCACTGTTCGCTCTGATCTGACCTCAAGGATATACCACTTGAGACCTTTGAGCTTTTTTATATCACCGTATTGTAATATCACTTATTTTTCTCGATTTCAGAAACTATCTTTTTCCAGGTATCCGTTGGCTGAATAGGGGGGGTTCGTGTGATTTCCTTCTTGATGGAAGAAATAATGATAGGGGTTTCCACCATTTTTCTTGAGTCCACGAGTTCTTTTATGAGAATAAAAAGAGCAGACGGGGGGAGGGAGGTGGCAGCTTTCCACTTGATGAAGATGTCTCCCACTCTTTTATAATTACTCAGTTTCTCAGCAATAATCCCAAAAGATTTCGTATTATCATAAAAAGCGGTAGAGTACACTTCGAACAAAGTGTCAATAAACTCCTCTATGGGGTGTGCATCCTTAATCGAATCAGCTAGTTTCATGATGTCAGGGTCATCGATATGAGTTAAAATCTGGATGGCCTGTTCTTCAATATTGGTTTGAAGTTTAAGCACCGTTTCAACCGCTATATTTCCCAACACAGAAATGGCCTGAAGATCGAGAATAGCCCGTGAGGGGATATCAGCAGTCCGAGAAGCAATCATATCTAGAGCTTCAAGTTCAAAGTTCAAATGATGACTAGCACAAATGGAGCCCAGCAGACCTGTCAGATCCGCCCGACTTGGCTTTAAACAGGGAATCCGCAGGGCTCGGGCTCGTAAACCCTTATGCACCTTGTTGTAGTTGACGCACAGAAAGATGAACACCGACTTCACATCAGACCTGTCCAGATAAGCACAGAGCTGATCCGCTTGCTCAACGGTGAGGCGTTCTGCGTGGTCCCAAACGATGCAGGGACACTCCTGTAGATCGTCTTGCTGCAATGTTTGTGAGAAGAACTCAGGCTGAACTACCCTCGGCTTCTCACCAGGGAACATGCCCTGGAAAAACAACCTAGCGATGGTGTTCTTTCCAACTCCATTCGCTCCATCGAATACAAAGGAAGAGGGAGCACGGTCTCGGTTCTCCAGGATTGCCCTGAGCAACTCCAATGATCTAGCGTTGCCCACGATTTGGTTCAACGATACCGGGGTCCAGAAACTCAACAGTGCTCCCTCTTTCTACCTATTACTTGGATTCTTTGATGTCCTTGAGGACCGAATAATAAGTGAAAATGGCTTCTTTCATCGAATCGTAGCTCATCTTCCAATACTCTGCAATCGTCGGAGCATTTCCTGTTGCCTTAATGTGCGTCTTAATCGAACGCCTGTAGTTATCAATGTTCAGACCACGCACAATGAGACCTGGAAGGTCTTTATGGAACATGCCTGGAGATGCCTGGATGCTAAACAACTTCTCCAGGAACTTCCTGGTCTCCCCACTCTTGGTGGTGCGGTCATTGTAATGGCAGAACGTGATATCTGCCACCGCAACCCGAGCCGACTCATGGGTGTTGAGGAGTTCAGTAACCTCGTACGTGCTCCTCGCTGAGGTAGGGGAGAGGAAGCAAGGCTCCAGGAAAAGTGCCAGGGGTGCGGACATACCGACATGGAATCCTTGAGTCTCGCTGAACGCACAATACGCCTTCAGGATCTTCTCCATCACCGCATTAGAGTCCGGTTCCACCCCATCGGCCCCGTGGAGCTTGAACTCCTCCAACCGACGTACCACATCATCCTTGATCACGGAAGTGTTGTAGAGGGCTTCCAGCGCATCAGTGATGTCATCCTGGCCGATGTCTCCCACCAGATCGGTGGGGGTTTCGAAAATCAACCCCATCTCATCCAGCAGGGTCATGATGGGTTCGAGGATTGCCTTCGCACCGCTACTGATCCAGATGTAACCCATATTGAAGTCAATTATCACCTGATGGTGCTTACGGACGAAAGTGTTGATGTCCTCTACCTGTTCGGTGATCTGCTTCTTGATATCCGCAGACTGGAACTTGAAGGGGGCTCCATAGTTGTAGGCCAGATGCTCCTTCTTGCTGTTTACATCCATCGCATCGATGTACTCGAACATCATCACCCACATGCCATACACACCAGGGGTGAAGGCCCACTGATTAATATCCGGCTCCCAGAAGGGCTCCAAGGGAATGTGAATATACCCCGATGACAGTTTATTATCGGCCATTTCCCATTCACGGAGGTTGGACTGGTTGTTGATGAAACACCCCAAATCCTCAGATTTAAAGTCCTTGCCAGTTTTATCCACGTAGAACTCGATATCTTCCAGATCCCCCATGCGGGGCCGTTGGAAGGGAGCGAGACCAATCGTAGAAGACTTCTCGTGAATAGCCTCGCTAATGGCCACAAGAGGAATGTAGCGAGATCCAGCGGCTTCAAACGCTGTCTTGAAGGCTTCCAATGGGGTCACACCCCCATCACCCTGCACTAATTTCAGCAGGGTCCAGGTTCCTTTACAAAAAATCATTTTATTTTACCCCTTCGCCATAACTTTGATATAAATGTGGGCTGCGATGCAGAGGACCACACCCGCAATCAAACCGTGGACTAGGCCGGTGCCGATCAGCCAAGAACCGAGAGTGACGACCGCCACTCCGCCGACTGAATAGAAAAACTTTGCTACGTTACTCATTTTGCCTCCTTGGGCAGTGAATTAGGCTTGCTATTACTGATACTCTCTTGCATCAATTTCGCAAGCCTGGATTTTTCATTTTCAAGAATTGTTTTGATATCTTCAGAGAGGGGCCATGTAGAAATTATAACGTCTACAGCAGCTACGAAATCGGCGTAGGAGCAACCTGTGTTTAACCACCCGCCGCCATCTTGAAGGGAGTAGTCAATAAATGGAGTGATGGTTCCATCCTCCAAAGTGAGGTTGTAAATCCAGTAACGACTGCACTCTCCAGAGATGAATACATCCATCATCTCCGCTGTGTCACGGTGTTTGAAGACCTTATAAAGGGCTCCTCTGAGTAGGGGGATAGAATCAATCATCATGTTCCTCTTCTATGGTCTTTAATACTCGACGGAGAGCCAGTTTTGTACCCACCGTTTTCAACGCACCAGATGGGTCATCTCCTGGGCATTCCCCAATCGCCTCTACCTTAATGTCAAGGACTTTCTGAAGAATTATTTTGGATTTCTCTCCCGCCTCATCATGATCAAACAGCAGGTAGAGGCGTTTCACTCCCAGTATTTTAAGATAAGCCATGTGCTTATCGCCAACAGATTTTGTAAGCGAAGACATGATAGGCAAATTGGGTGCGAGTATCTTTGCGGCTACTAAATCAAACGGACCCTCTACCAGGGTGACAGAGTGCAGTCTAAGAATCTTCTCCAGGGTTGCATCTGAGTTACCTATCCAGGTAGGTCCCAGGAAGACTTTCTGACTCACCCCCAGCGTGTGGTACTTGCCGGGGCCAAACAGTTCATGGAGGGGTTTAGTCTGAGCGGAGGTCACGTGTCCTGCGGCGTCTACCTTGGGGAACACATACAGGGGGCCGGGTACCATTTTCTTGGGGACGTAATACACCCCCAATTCCTGAAGGACTGGAATAACCTCAGACTCCTTAACTTTCCAGCCTCGAAGTGCAATCATTTTTTCAGCCGTGACTTGCCACATGTCCCGACCTATTTTCTCATATAGCTTCTCTGTTCTGGACCTCAACTCATTCAGGTCTTTGTTCCACCACTCGTCTCGCCAATAGAAGGTCATAAGCTACTCGTTAACCCCCGCGCACTCCATGCAAACGCATGGGCCATCCCCCAGAGGAGACATGCAATACAACTCATAGTCTACGTGCTTGCCACATGCCATGCAAGTGTGCTCGTCAACAAACAGAGCCATCAGCCGGTCTATTCGTGCCTCTGAGAGTTCGATTGGGTCAGGAACGCGCATTGGGTGTCACCATGGAGTTACGGTCAGCCCAAGCCCAGAAAGCCGCATCCCCTTGAGTGCGAAGCTGCCAGTCATCCAACCATTCGTCATCAGGTCTGTCCCGAAGAGTGGAGGTTTCAAACAACTCATCACCAGTGCAAATGAGACGGTCGATAATATCACCAACCTCACGATTCGTCAGCTTGCCATTGCGAATATCTAGGAGAAGTGCAGCCTCCGGCCTGGGGTAAGTCAGATTGCCGGTGGTGAGGATTTCATTCATCTCACTAGCAATACGAACGCTGTGGTACATTGCCTTTAAATCTGTTCCGTTGTCCTCTTTGGCCTGTTGAGAGCGACCCCCATAACGATTACGAAGGTCTAGAAGGGGCTTCAGCCACAGCTTCAACGGAGTGGTCTCACCAAAGGATTTACCACAGATCTCGATGTGCCGAACATCCATGTTGACCGTGTGCTCAGTCCAGAGACGAGCCCCCTCAGAATCCTTATAGTGCTCCTGGAGGCCACAGAAAGCGGATTCGTGGAGCCGCCCCTCTCGTGTGACTTCTTTTTCGTCCAGGGACATTTTGATGTCTTCAATAAAGTGATCAAGGGTTCGGAGCCGTTCGCCCTTCAGGCTGTACTTCTGGGCCTGACTCCGAGCGTAGCCAACGAAGGGCCGGAGATTCTTGCTCACCAACCGACTCTTATTCTCCACCAGTTCTTTCCACGCATCAGAGGTCTCCACCACCGCATGATCGGGAGTGAAAAGCATACTGTAGGCCAGGGTTTGACCCTGCTTAAGCATTCGGCAGAAGTGAGAGATGTGGTGAGCCTCCGACTCCACTTTCTGACTGCCCACCCCTTCGACGGTGTTCTGGGTAGCGGTCTTCCCGAAGACCAGTTCCTCCATGTCACAGACAAACACAGACTTGAAGTCCGTATCTGAAGCGGGGAGGGCGGTGCCGAACAGCTTGGAGCCGTAGATTGTTTTGACCAGTGTTTTCATGTCAGATCCAATGCAGGAGGAAGTGAGCGGCCAGCAAAACTGCCACTACAGCTATTATACCCGCCGCATCGGCAATTCGTATAGGCTCATTTTTCATTTTTGCTCCATACCAAGCAAAGACTCCTTGGTCTGCTCATAGTCGGAAGTGGGGGAAAATTGTGAAAGCACCCACAAAAGTGTGGCCACATCACGATAATCACGAAGCATCCGCTGGGTGTTACAAATATCATTTCGAAACGCTTCAGCAAGCTCTTCTTTGGTGAACTCAGCCTCAAAGCACATGGGATTCAAACAAACCTCAGGGTCTCTACTCCCACACCCTTCGCAAAACCATTCCTTCGCAGCATCGTCCCACACTTTATGAGCACAGTTGGATCCGTTAGGTTTCAATCTGGTCTTGACAAAGCGTTTACGATGTCGTTGCAACAGTTCCTGCAACCTTGCTAGAATCTCTGGTTCGGACTTTACTTTGATTTGAGCCATTTGCCCTCAATTCATCCAGTTCATCGGAGGTAAGCTCTCTGAGGAGCGGCCCCGTCTCTACACTCAATACTCGGTCTGCCGCACATGCCAGCAAAGGCTGCTGAGTAATTGACAGAATAGTGTAATCGTGATC
>Ga0302320_10023512_pt1 | contig 12097 bp, 10 predicted proteins | sample Bog_T0_3_FD_202130 | JGI IMG/M metagenome (GOLD analysis project Ga0302320, IMG submission 202130) | Peat permafrost microbial communities from Stordalen Mire near Abisko, Sweden - Bog_T0_3 | ecosystem: Environmental > Terrestrial > Soil > Wetlands > Peat | place: Sweden: Abisko, Stordalen Mire...
TGACGTGTGTTGCATTTGTATCAAGTGAGAGCTTGGGGCACACGTTCCGGAAAAGCAGCTCCTTCGACTCCGCTGAAGTACGCTTCGCTCAGGATGACAGGTCTGTTGTCAACATGAGCATTCGACTCACGGTGCCACGGTTGGCCCATGCGGTAAAGTGGAGCTATGTTCGAGCGCAGCATCTCCATTCAGCGAATCGACGCCTCGGGTGCGGCCTACCCATGTCCTATTCGCCAGATTGACAACTTCGCCATGCGCAACTTCACCAACGATTCGGTCTTCGACGACACGCTCCCCGCCGCGGACGGCCTGCTCGAAGCTGGACACCGCGTCCCGCTCGATCGCTTGCAGGCTGCCATGGAAGACTGGTTTCGCCGCAAAGGCTATCTCAAACCCGAGGAGAGGCTCGAAGTGCGCGAATTGGGCGGGCGTGAGTTGACTCCGCGCGAAGTTGAACCGTGAACCATCCGAGGCACCGAAATTTAAAGTTTTCTGTGCTACCATTCCTTCGATCCACTCCATCTTCAATGCTTTGTTGGGCCGGGGTGACTCCTGTTCTAATCGAAGCAAAGGCCAAAGTTATTCATGCTGTTTCCCACGGTTGAATACGCGCTGTTCTTTCTCGCAGTGCTGGCCATTGCCTGGAGCCTCTATCGCTTCCCTCAAATCCACAAAGATTTCCTGCTTCTCGCCAGCTATGTCTTTTACGGCTTCTGGAACTGGACCTATCTCCCCCTGCTAATCGGTATCTCGATCTTTGCCGGGCTAGTTGCCCAGCGCATCCAACGCAGCCAGACCCCAACCGCCAAAAAGCGCTGGCTCATCGCCGGTGTCGTCGTATGCCTGTCCGCGCTCGGTTATTACAAATACACCAGCTTCCTGATGACGACGATGCTCCAGGTGTGGGGGCGTATCGCGCACCCGCCGCACATTCAGGTCTATTCGCCGTTGTTGCCGCTGGGCATCTCGTTCTTTGTCTTTCATGCCATCTCGCTGCTGGGCGATTGCTATCGCGGCAAGGTGAAAGAGCCTGTGCAACTGCGCGATGCACTGCTCTACGTAGCATTCTTCCCGCAACTCATCGCCGGCCCCATCCTGCGCGCTTCGCGGTTCCTGCCGCAGCTCGCAGTGCGCAGAAATCCCAATCACATCCGCATCAACCGCGCATTTCTTCTGATCATCGGCGGCCTGTTCAAGAAGGTCATCATCTCCAACATGCTCGCTACGCGGCTGGTTGAGCCGGTATTCGCCGTTCCCCAGTCGTATGGCGCATGGGACACGCTGCTCGCCGTCTACGGATACGCCGCGCAAATCTATTGCGATTTCTCCGGCTACACCGATATCGCCATCGGTTGCGCACTGCTGCTCGGTTATCGTTTTCCACGCAACTTCAACGCGCCCTATACAGCCACCGATCCGCAGGATTTCTGGCGTCGCTGGCATATCTCCCTCTCCACCTGGCTGCGCGACTATCTCTACTTCCCACTGGGAGGGTCGCGCAACGGAAGAATGCGGACGTATCTGAATTTGATGATCACCATGCTGCTCGGCGGCCTGTGGCATGGCGCGGCGTGGACGTTTGTCGTCTGGGGCGGTTTGCACGGAAGCTATCTGGTTGTCCATCGCCTCTGGTCGCGCATTGGCTGGGCTCCGCTGGTCCGCTGGCGCGCGACTGCAGCTTGGAATTGGATCGCGCGGATTCTGCTCTTCCATGCCGTTTGCCTGGGATGGGTTTTCTTCCGGTCGTCAACGTTTGCCATCGCATTCGACGTCTTCAGCCGGCTGCGTGTGCCCGGTCCCGCCACGTTGGCCACTGGGCCAGTCCTGCTGGTGTTGTTCCTTGGGCTTGCCGGCCAATTCATGCCGCCGCGCTGGCGAAATGGGTTCGAGGTGGAAATGGGCCGCTGGCCTGCCGTTGCGCGCGGAGCGGCCGTAGCCGTGGCGATTGCAGCGATTGAAATCCTTGGGCCCACCGGAGTGGCGCCCTTCATTTATTTCCAGTTTTAAGGGATTATGCAGACGATTACTCATCCAATCCGGCAACTTGCCCTTGTAGTCGCGGGGTTCGTCGTGGCTGTTGTGCTGCTGGAATCTCAAGGATTGGCAAGCTGGGCGGATCATCTGGATATCGGCCCTCTGCGCACGGTCGCAGTTCCGGTGACGGGAGCAATCAAGAAGGCGCTCGACCCGATTGGCATTGGCGCGGTCCGGGAGCACGCCCTACAAGCGTTGGCGAGGGTTGGCTGGAGCGACGATGCCGCCCTATTAGCTGACGCCTCAGGAAACGCCCGCAGCTCCAGCCCCAAGCCGGCCGAATGCGTCCTGCCTGCATTGTCCAATGCGCCCAATGCAGCGTCGATTCCAGGATCCAAGCCGGGCACGGCAACTTCAGCCGTACATCCATCCATTCCGGGAACAACAGGCACGTTCTCGAATGCCGTCGGCTCCCAGACGCCTCTCCTTGCCAGCCTCCCGCGAACAACCACGCTTGCCCCGCTGCCTCCGATAGCTCCTGGCAAGCCCCGCGTGGTGGCCCTGGCGGGCGACTCCATGATGGCGGTTGGTCTCAGCGCCACCCTTCTGCGCCAGGCTGCCGGCAACAAGGACCTGCGTGTTATCAGGGCCTTCCGCTCCGGAACCGGCCTCGCTCGTCCTGAAGTTTTCAACTGGATGGACGAATACCCCGCGATGATTGGCGCCGAGAAGCCCGATGTGGTCATCGTCGCCATTGGCGCTAATGACGGCCAGGGCTTCGTTGTCGATGGCAAAGTGTTGCCCTACGGCAGCGAAGGCTGGCAGAAAGTCTACCAGGACCGACTGGCCAGCTACCTGGCCATGGTCAGCTCCAGCGGTGCGCGAGTTGTCTGGGTCGGCCTGCCGCCCATGCGCATTCCTGTATACAACCAGAAAATCGCCGCCATCAACCGTATCGCCTACACGGTCGTAAGCCAGTCGCCCCAGGCCACCTGGTGGAACCCGGATTCCTATGTAGGCGACGATTCGGGCGGGTTTCGCGAGTTTGAGACCCTGCCCAACGGACAGTCGATGCGGCTGCGCGCGACCGACGGAATCCACCTCTCCGACGAAGGCGCGGGCCTCCTCACGAATGTGTTGATGAAGTGGCTTGATCCGCCTCCGCCGCCTTCCGTAGCCAGCGTCGGCGCTCCAGCACCCGCAGTGGGAGTGGCAGAGCGGCCCGCGAAGCCCAAGCGTCGCGTCCGCCACCCATCCAAAGGGTGATTCACGCTGCCTGCTCCGCGCTTGTGCTTTGCCAGAGTTCAAGCTCGGCCTCGCGGCGTCCCTTCAGGCCCGTGTTTACTTGTCCGGCAGCAAGATCCCAGCGCAGCAACTGCTCTCCAGCCGCCTCGTACCTGGCTCCGTTCAGAACCTTGAGCAAAGTCGAGGATGCCAGCCTGCCCTCGCCCAGATTGAAGCAGAAATCGACCAGCGCGTCGAACTGCCCCTGCGTCAGCGGAACTTTCACCAGCCGTCCCACGGCCTGTTCAGCCTGTTGTACATCCAGTGCAAGCATTTCGGCCGCCCGCGCCTCCGTTACTCCTTCCGGAAACACCTCTTTCGGCAGCAGCCTGTGGCCATAGCCGATGGTGGGAATCCCCGCCACATCCAGATAAGTCCTGTCGCGAAACCCTTCCGATCTCTTGATCAACTCCAACCCCGCGCCACTCAATTTCATACTTCCTCCAAGGCCACGGACTCGTTTTTCCGCTACCTGAGGATCACGCTAGCAGGATGTTCGAATTAATCTGCAAAACGCTGGAAGAATTCCAAACTCAGTGCGTCACGGCCTGCGCCTTCCCGGTAAGCGACTCAAACTCCAGCAGAATCGCCGTCAGTTGTCGAGCCCTGGGACGCTGGGGCGCCAAACCCTCGAAATAGGTCTGTTTTGCACCCTTAAAAGGCATTCTGCACCGCTATTGGTGCAAACTGTAAGTGACACAATATCAATAGCTTATCGGATGCATCCAGAAAAAGATGAGCAGTTTCAGCCTAATTGCATTCTTTTCTTGTCAATAGAAGGCCAACAGGAGTATCCATTTAGTAAAATGGGGGGATGGTGATTAACACAAAAACTCGCAACACGAGCATCAAAGCTCCTTTGGGGCTTGCTATTCTTGCCGGTGCTGTCACAGGTACGCTGGTCGCCATGATCACGGCGGTTAACACTCCCGCCGTGCATGCGGATGCGGACATTTCCAGGGCCCCCGCAATTGTGGCTCCCGCGCGGACAACGACCCCGGCTCTCGCGGTGGCGAATCCAACCCCGGTTTTCGCAGCGTCTCCCAAGGATGCTCCGGAAGCCGTCGCTAAGAAGCACTTCCAGATACTCCATGGGCTTGCGTCCTGGTATGGTGGCGTTTTCAACGGGCGCAAGACAGCGAGCGGCGAGAAGTTCAACATGCATGAACTCACTGCCTGCCATCCAACCCTTCCCTTCGGTTCGCTAGTGCGGGTTATCAACCGCTCCAATAAGCGCTCGGTGGTGGTACGCATCAACGATCGTGGCGACTTGGGCGCGGAAGGCCGTGTACGTGTAATCGACCTGTCCTGGGCCGCGGCGGAGAAACTGGCTATGACCCAACTCGGCGTAGCCAAGGTGGACGTGGAAGTGCTCAAACTGGGAACTGGTCACGCAAATTAATAGCCTGAACTAAGTGCAGCAAACAGAATGGCCAGCCCGAGGGCTGGCCATTCTGTTCAGGTCTCTATCCGCCGTTATGTCTGGGTGCCCCATCCTTGAAGCAGTTTTATCGCTTCAAGGGTGGGCGGCCACGAACCTCGACCGCTTGAGAAAACCCCCTACTGGTCCGTATCCGGCAGCTTATAGGGTTTCTGCAGCCATTGGCGGCCTTCATTCACGCAACCCTGGGTATTGTCGTTGGTCTGCACCGCGAGCCGGTATTCATTCACGCCCCGGTCCCGTTGCCCGGTAATGTCGAAAATCTTGCCCAGGGCGATGTGGCTCCAGCACTCGGTCCAGCGCGGCTCGCCGTCTCCGCGCAGCGCGTCCCGGTAGGAATTCACGCTGGCCTGGTAGTTGCGCTGGGTAAAGAGCAGTTCGCCGACGCGGTAGCTGGCCAGCGAACTCTGCGGGTTTGCTTCCAGAGCCTTCTGGTATTCAGCCAGCGCGCCGGTAAGATCGCCCTGCGCTACCAGTTGCTGTCCCTTGAGAATGGCGATTCGTACTTGCAGGTCCGGAGTGGACTTAAGCAGCCAGTTCTGAGGATCAATGGCGATCCGGCGCGGCCGTCCGAAGGTGGTCACGGCGTATTGGGTATCTGTGCCCACCACGTCAACCTTTTCGATTTCTGTCTTGCCGTCGGTCTCGATGCGCAACTCGACCGGCATCCGGAACAGGTCGAGGTCCTGCTGAATTTCGCCGATGGTGCGGAATCCCTTGTTGTTGCCTAACCTGTAAACCGCATATTTGTCGGTAAATACCGGTGCTCCGGTACCGTCGATCCACTGGGCAAAAAACGGCGTCAGTTGCTGCTGGCTCTGGGCCTCGGACACCTTGATAAAGTCCGAGGTGCGCATGCTGCCGTCCGTATACTGGCTCAACGCGCCTTTCATGGTGGCCAGAAACGCCTTGTCGCCAATCTCCCAGCGGAGCATGTGAAAGACCATGGCGCCTTTTTCCAGCGTCATCGATTGAAACTCCGGCGAAAACGGGCTCAGGCGCGACACGCTCGACAACGGAATCGTGTCATACGCCAGCGCCCCGGCAGCCACATCCTGAAGCGCGGTATGCATGGCGCTCTTGCCGTTTTCTTCTTCGACATACATCAGTTCGCCATAGCGGGCCATGCCGTTGGTAATCCAGGCATCGTTGAGCGTACGCGGGCTAACCTCTGAGCCAAACCACTGGTGCACAATGGTGTTGGCCAGCAGCCGGATCCCGCTCTTGTCGCCCACGCGCGAACCGAGAATCGCCGCCATCTCCGGAGCCCAGACAGCGGGAAGCGTGTCGTCCGGCAGCTCGACCACGTTCAGGTGGCTTGATTCGGGCGAGCCAAAGCTGTCGGTAAAGAAGTCGTACTCCTTGGCCGCTGTTTGCGCCAGTTGGTTGCTGCTTGCCTGGTGGGCCACGGTCAGGTAGACCTTCACGTTTCCAGGCCCAGCCGACACCGGAGCCACATATCGTCCGGCGATAACGGTGCCTGGGAATCCCGGCTTATCCCACTTGAAGTCGAACTGGTCGCCCTCTTTTCCGTTGGAAAGCTTGACCGGCTTGGCCCCGCCCACGGCTCCGCTCGCGAAAACCTTCATGCCCTGCGGTACGCGGAAGTGGATGTCCGCGATGAAGCGGTCTGTAAGGTAGCCAGTCATGGGGAACCAGCGCGCCGGGTACAGCAGATAGGTGATCGGCTCCTGGATCGCGGCCAGTTTCAACCCCTCCACCGGGCCGTCTTCATTGCCGGTAATGGTGCCGTCGTATTCAAATGTCCAATGGTTCGCCTGGCCCTTGATGAACGGCGCACCGGGAGCAACGCGAATAGTGCCATCGGCCGATCGTTCGCCGGTAAGCAGCTTGCCCTTGTCGTCGGTGATCTTGGTGACCTTGAGCGCCGGGTGAAAGCCGAACGCCACCAGTTCCATGGTCTCCGGCGCGGTAAAGGTGACCACCGTCTTGGCCGCCAGATGGTGCGTGGTGGTATCGATCTCGGCATCGATCACGTAGGCCACGATATCCAGCGCAGGCCGTTCCGCCCGTTGTGCCCGGAGCGGAGCCGACACCAAAAGGCACCAGGACACCAAAGAGCTCAGGGTCAAAAGCCCCGCAAGGGCAAGCCGCCGTCCCAATTCAATCCGCAAACTCCGCTGTTTTCTACGCATCGCAGTCATTATCGCAGTCACCGGTCGTCTTTCGTCTCTATCAACTCTGAGTGCTGGGAACCAAAGTCTCTCTCCGCCGATTACGCCGGGTGTTTTCCCGGCCAACTTTCTTGGGTGCCCCAGATCTCGATTCTGAGATCTGGGAAGCTCAAATCTCCATCCGGCCGATTCAGGATTGCACAACAGACGGGTCCAGCGCCGGGGAACCGACTCCAAGCATTTCCAAAGTAACCGCCGCCACCCGCTCAATGGCGCCCGCACTTTCATTCACTCTGTCTGTCTGCCCCGATCCAACCAGTCCAGACCGCAGCGACGCCCCAACGGCCTTGAGCTCCTTCATCATGGACTCGCGAGCCGCACCGTCCGGTAGCAGCCGCTCAACCTGTTGGACGATTTTTGCCGCGGTGAAGTCATTTTGAATCAACTCCGGTACGACGCGTTTACCGGCAATGAGGTTGGCCATCGCCACATGCGGAACCGTCACCACTCGTTTCGCAATCGCGTAGGTGAGCCAGGAGACTCTGTACACCACCACGAACGGGTTCCCAATCAGCGCCGCTTCCACCGTAGCCGTACCGCTGGCCACAACCGAAGCGCGCGCATGAAAAAGCGCCGCACGTGCATCCTCGACCAGGCGGACTGGCAGGCCGTCCGCCAGGTCCTCAACCATGTGGCGCACCTGCGCGCGCTGAACCTTATTCAGGGTGGGAGCGAGCGGGATTAGAAACCGGTACTCGCGCTTTTGCGGTCGGGATCGCTCCATCAAACTCCAGGCGGCTTCCAGCATCTCCGGCAGGTTGTCGCGGATCTCCTTGGGACGGCTGCCGGGAAGCAGCGCTATCCAGGTTTGGTCCGCATCGAGCCTGTTCTCGTCGCCGAACTGCTCGCGGCTAATGGTCGGCAGTGGCAACTCCGCCAGCGGATGCCCCACAAACTCCGCCTCCACGCCTCGCTCCCGATAAAAAGGCTCCTCGAAAGGGAAGATCACCAACATCTTGTTCACATACTTTTGCACCAGCTTGATGCGGTGCTTCTTCCAGGCCCATAACTGCGGGCTCACGAAGAAGATCACCGGCACGCCCAGCCGATGAAACTCCTCGGCCAGCTTGAAATGGATGTCGGGAAAATCGATGAGAATCGCCACGTCGGGCCGGCGGTCGCGTACAGCTTGTTTCAGCTTGCGGAACTCGCCATAAATGCGCGGCAGGTGCCGAATCACTTCGGTAATCCCCATGACCGCCATATCTTCCGAGCGCACCACGCGGTCGAGACCCGCCGTTACCATCCGCTCCCCGCCCATGCCGAAAAAACTTGGAGACCGCCCGCTCGCAGCCAACTGGCGCTTGAGCGCATCAATCAGAAGGGAGCCATAATGCTCGCCACTGGCCTCGCCTGCGGAGATGAAGATCGTGGGAGCCATCAGGGGCGCGCCGCCTTTCCGCGCTCAAGTCCAATCATAGCGGTTGAGGGAAAGAAGCCCCGCATCGAAGCCGCTCGGTCAGTCTCACAGCCCTCAACTTCCGAGAAAAACTGCCGAATATAGAGATAACAGGAGGAGTGAAATCGCCATCCTATCCAATATCGTGTCGTTCTGGAATCACATCGCCTTTTCATCTCTTCCGCCGATTCTTGCCCTGGTCATTGGCTCCATCGCAATCATCTCTTTCTCTGACTGGTACACCAGGGAGCGAGCGGCCCGGATCGAATCGAGCGTTCAGGCGTTGGAAGCCCTTTTCGCACTTCCCGACAGTCGCGCAGCCCGGCCCCATCGCGCACAGCGATAAGCCGGCAAAATCTGCGGTCTGCTTCACAGCCCTATATGCAGTGCCGCGTGGGTTGTTTATATTGAGTCGATGCGACCAAGTCGGCTTCTACCTCCAGGCTTCATCCTGCTGATCACGGCGGCGGTGTTTGCCGTTTCTGTGAACGCCTCTCCGCTGACTCTGGAGCAGGCGGTGCCTGCATGGTGAACACCCTCGCGCTGATGGTGGACGCTCCCTCTCTGCGGGATCGGCTCTTCGATCCGGTGCCGCTTGCCGTCCAGGTAATGAGCACGTCATTCATCGTTTATGCCGTTCTGCTCTTCTCCCTCGCCATCGCGTACCTGGCCCTGTGGTGGACGGCGCGCGACTATCGAGTGTTTCGTACCATGAGCATCTACCTCGGCCTGTGCGGAGTGCAGATGATCTGGCTCTACGAGGGCGGGTTCAAATCAAACTGGGCCCTGATCGCTGCAACCGGACCGGTGTTTGTGATGATTGCCGGCGAGGCCCTGCGCATACCAAATCGGCGCTGGACGCTGATCATCTGGCCGTTCAGCTACTTTGTCGTTGTCGCCGGATGGTTCCAAGGGCTCCATTTCCTGCAGCCGCTGCCGGTCGACGTGAGCGACCTGATTGTTCTCATACTCATTGTGCAGTGGTTCCGCGTGGGCCAACGGCGCGACCGGAATATCGCCGCTGCCTTTGCATTTTTCCTGTTCATACGGGCCACGCTCTCTTCCAACTTCAGAGCCTTGACGCATGGCCCAGTATTCTTCGAGATCGGCGGCTGGCTCTGGGCTCTCGCCCCCGCTGCCATCATTTTGCTCGGCGTGGCCACACTCGTCATCTACGTGCACGATCTGATCGAGGATCGCCGCGAGAAGCTCCGCATGTCGGCGGAGTTTGAAGCCGCGCGCAGCGTGCAGCAGGTGCTTATCCCGGAGGAAATTCCCGCTGTTCCGGGCTTCAGGATTCAAAGCGTCTACAAGCCGGCGGGCGAAGTGGGCGGCGATTTTTTCCAGATACTTCCCCTCAGCGGTGGGCCGGGGAACGGCGGTGTGCTGATGATCATCGGAGACGTGAGCGGCAAGGGAATGCCCGCGGCCATGACGGTCTCGCTTCTTGTGGGGACGGTGCGCACTCTGGTGCATTACACCCAAAGCCCCGGCGAGATTCTCGGGGCCATGAATCAGCGCATGATGTCTCGCAGCCACGGCGGCTTTACGACATGCCTGGTGTTGCGCGCCGCTGCGGATGGCAAGCTCACCATAGCCAATGCCGGTCACATCGCGCCGTACCTCTCAGGCAAAGAACTCACCCTCGAGAACGGCTTGCCGCTTGGCCTCTCAGCGGACACAACCTACTCTGAATCCACATTTCAATTGGCGCCGGAAGATCAACTTACATTGGTCACCGACGGCATTGTCGAAGCTCGCGACAAAACCGGCGCTTTGTTTGGTTTTGAACGCACAGCGGCTCTCAGCGTTCGGCCCGCCGAAGCCATCGCCCAGGCCGCGCAGTCCTTTGGCCAGGACGACGATATTACCGCGCTCACCCTCGCTCTGGTAAGCTGATAACGCTTTTCGGTAGAAACTTTCAGGAGGTTTCACGATGCAAATTTGGAAAATGGCAGCTTGTTGTCTGTTGGGCGTAGGGTCGCTGGTTGCAGCGGCACAGATGAAAAACCCCTTGCCGGAGGGTCCCCCGGCTGGAACCGCCGCCACACCGGCGGCCGCTTTGGATTCACAGTTGAGCCTGATTGAGTTGGAGATGATGGGCGCAGTGAAGGCCATGCCCGCCGACAAGTTTGGATTCGCGCCCAGCGCCGCGATATTTGTGCCGGGGCAGAAGACCGAGTTCCCATCGGTGCGCACCTTTGCGCAACAGGCGACGCACGTTGCCGAGGCCAACTACTACTTCGCCAGCCTGATCAGCGGCGCAAAGCCCGACGTAGATACAAAGGCAGTGGAGAAGCTGACCAGCAAGGACGATGTTGTAGCGGCGCTGGCTGCTTCGTTCGTGTTTGCCCACAAGGCGGTTGCCACGCTGACTCCGGAAAATGCATGGGTCGTGATCAAGGCGCCGGAGCCGGGTTTCGCCACGCACGCCACCATGGCTGCGTTCCTGGTGGCCCATGCCAACGACCACTACGGCCAGATGGTCGAGTATCTGCGCATGAACGCGGTCGTACCGCCGGCCAGCAGGTAGTTCAAATCCGGATGAAGATCTTCTTCCGATACATCCAGAACAGCATCAGCCAATAGGCTCCCAGCGTCAGCGTGCCCAGAACCAGTGGCTCCAGCCCGGCCCCGAAGACATTCAGGGCACGCATTCCCAGGTTGATGCGGAAACTACTCTCGACAAAGTCTTCGCACAGGTGCGCAATCATGTATGCCGCAATCGAATTCGCGCCCACCACGACCAGCGGAAACGCAATGCCAAGATGCCTCCTGATATCGACGACCCAGGAAAACACAGCCAGGAAAAGAAAGCACACTCCGCCGCTGAACAAGGTCCATGAGGGCGTCCAGATTCTCTTCACGATGGGGCAGATACCCGTGAAGTGAAACAGCAGTCCGGCCGCCATCAACACCACCGCGGCCAACAGAAATTTGCGCACCGGAATCTTCGGCGCGGCCTCAAGAAACCAGCGCCCCGCTGTTACTCCCAGCAGCATGGTGCCCAGGGTTGGGATAAAGCTCAGCGTCAGATATCCTCCGTCGTTGAAAAGGAACCGGCTCGGCCGCGGAAACAGATTCAGGAACCAGACGTCGAACGCCTGGCCCAGATTGCTGTTCTTGTTCCAGTGCGATGCGAACCCGGTATAAAGATGATGCCAATCTGAAGGCACGCCCACTGCAGCGTTAGGGAAGCCCGCACCGGGCGCCGGATAAAGCGCCCACGCCAGCCAATAAGCGAACAGAATGGCCGCCAGCGCGCTCCATTGCCATCGCGGCAGAACGTAAGTAAGTAGAAATGCAAATGTGTAGCCGAGACCAATCTGCGTCAGGGTGTCTTCAAAGGTGAAGTTGGTCATGGGGCTTTCCATCGAGCGGAGAAAAATTCCCAGCGCAACCAGAATAAAACTCCGCCAGATGGTATGGCCCAGCATGCCACTAAAGCTGTCGCCCTTGCGCTGCCGGCTGCGGATGGAATAAGGCAGCGCCACGCCAACCAGGAACGTGAACGACGGCTGGATAGTGTCGTGCAGGCTCATGCCCGACCACTCCACATGGGTCTGGTTATAGGCAAGAAACCGCCAAAATCCACTGTCAGGGAAAGCCTGCGCAATCGCCGAGAACCGCAGCACCTCGCCCATCATCAGCAGCATCACCAGGCCGCGGTACGCATCCACGGCAACGTTGCGCTGCTGGTTCACACTTGCGACGGTCTTGTTCACGGAAAAACCTCCCGGCGATTCTAATGTGTCAAGGCGGATCGTTGGATGAGCTAGCCGTTTCTCCGCGCGCGCACCGCCC
>Ga0302320_10023513_pt1 | contig 12097 bp, 10 predicted proteins | sample Bog_T0_3_FD_202130 | JGI IMG/M metagenome (GOLD analysis project Ga0302320, IMG submission 202130) | Peat permafrost microbial communities from Stordalen Mire near Abisko, Sweden - Bog_T0_3 | ecosystem: Environmental > Terrestrial > Soil > Wetlands > Peat | place: Sweden: Abisko, Stordalen Mire...
AGAAGCGTGTCGCCCAATTTGCCGGCGAAATCGCCATTGGCGATGAGGCGGCCGATGATTCCGCCGATTTGCGCATCGATCAGGCGAGCGGCCGCGCCGAGATCGCCGTTCTCGTGGACGCCGACCACCGCGCAGCCGCATGCGAGCCGCGCTTTGGCATCGACGATTGCCTTAAATTCCATATCCCCACTCCGTTGTTGGATAAATGTCTCATGTCCTCGAAATCGGCAATTAGTTTACTAGATTCACGTGAAGGCTCTAAGCTGAATGCCTTGACTTCCTCCTCACCCTCAAAGGATGAGGATTCCTTCTGCAAGACGGCGATGTCCCGCCGCAAGGATATTGTGAGCTGCATTGACGTCACGATCGTGGATTGCTCCGCACACAGGGCACTGCCATCCTCTTATTCCAAGACCCTGCCGGCCCTTCGGGCCGGCGCGGCTTTCACACACGCTGCAGGTCTGGGTGGAAAACGCTTCATCGACTTGCGCGAACCACACGCTTGCGTCAGCGCACTTGTACAGCAGCATGGTTCGGAAGGCGCTCCATCCGGCATCGAGCACCGACTTAGCCTGTCGGGTCTTGGCGAGAGCGGAGGCATTCACGTTGCCGATGAAGATAGCACCGTGGGCCTTGACCAGGTCGGTGCTCAATTTGTGAAGGAAATCTTTTCGCCGATTGGTGATTTTGGCCTGAATTGCTCGGAACCGCTTCGGTTTCCTGGCGCGCTGCGCGCGCGCCAGGGCGGGCTCGAAGTGGCGGTAACAACGTCGGGCATCGATCGGCGGCCGACCATCACTGAACGCCGCAAAGCTCTTCAACCCCAGATCTATCCCGACGCTCGGGACCGACCGATCGAGGATCGATCCGATCGACGGTTTATGTCTCCCGTGCGCCACCCGCTGCGCGCGAGGGACGCAGACATTCAGATACCATCGTCCGCGGCTGTCCTCACTGAAATTACCCGCGCGCAGTTCGAAGTTGCCCAGGCAATAGCTGTCCCAGAGCGACAGCCACCGGCCGGCGAAGTAGACCTGGCCCCCTCGATAGCGAATCGTTCTGACTTTGAAGGGAATCCAGCCCCGAGAGCGGCGCGCACCGCCGCTCTTGCGCCAGGCCAATCTTATCTTTCCGTGCTGTCGGCGCCGCCGCGCGTATTCTTCGGCGATCTCCTGCACCGCTTGAACCGGCAGATGCAAGGCGCACTCTCCGCGCGTGACTCCTTTGAGAAACGGCCAGAAATCGAATCCCGACAAAAACCGCCGTTCCCGCTCGAACACTTTCACCGACAGTTCGTTGCAGTAATTGAAGACCGTGTTGACCTCGCGCGCCAGGGTGCACAGCCACGGGGCGTGCCTGTCCTTCACCCGCAGGCGCAGGACCCGGACGGCGGTAGGTCGAGAGCTGGACATCCATACAGTATATCGAAATGCCGCTCTCAAAACACTTGTGCAAACAGCGAGAAGTGCGGACCGTGGGATGCTGATGATACGCCACGCAGGTCACTATCCCTCGCCGGCCTAAAAGCCGGCGTTTCTCGCGGGGAAGTGGGATGAAGTGGACCGTCCAACGCTATGTCCTACGCGAGGTGATGCAGACCTGGCTCGCCGTGACCGGCATTCTGATGGCGATTCTGGTCTCCAATCAGCTCTCGCGGGTGCTCGGCCGGGCGGCGACCGACAACTACGGCCGCCACGTGGTGTTCGATCTGATCGCGCTGGGGGCGATCATGTATCTCCCGGTCATCGTACCGGCCGGTCTGTTGCTCGCGATCGTGCTGGCGTTGGGCCGGCTTTACCACGACAGCGAGATGACGGCGCTGCAGGGCTGCGGGTTCGCGCCCATGCGCATGCTCCTGCCGCTGTCGTGTTTCGCGGTGGTGATCGCCGTGGGACTCGCCTGGCTGTCGTTCGTGCAGGTGCCGCGCGCCGATCAACAAGCTCAGCTGTTGCGGCAATCGGCGGTCAAGGAGGCGCAGTTCGGACAACTGGATGCCGGGCGCTTCCGCTCTTTCATGAGCGGCGGGGGCGATGCCGTTTTCTACGCCGAGCGGGTCGACGCGGAGGGTGTGCTGCACAACGTGTTCGTGCGCCGTGAGACGGCCGGCCGCGTCGAAGTGGCGCTCTCCGACACGGCGACCTATTCGAAGGCTGCGGCGAACGGCATGCATTTCGTGACCCTGTTCAACGGACGGCGCTACGAAGGCATCCCCGGCAAGAGCGATTTTCGCGTCATCGAATTTCGCGAGCACGGGATCCCCATCGCCACGCCGGAGGACAAGATGGGGACCGAGCAGGATCCCGACACGCGACCCACCCGGGAACTCCTGGGCTCGAGCGCGCCCGAGGACATCGCGCAGCTGCAATTTCGAGCTTCGACCCCCATCATGGCCTTGATCTTGACGCTGCTCGCGGTGCCGATGAGCCGCCTCAGGCCGCGTCAGGGCCGCTATGCCCGCGTCGGATTCGCCATCGTCGTGTACATAGTCTATGCGAACTTGCTGTCGGCCTCCAAAGTCTGGGTGGAGAAGGGTCAGCTGCCGTCGGCCATCGGGGTGTGGTGGGTGCACGTCCTGTTGTTGGGGTTCGGCCTGTACCTGATTTACCGCGAGGGGCGAGGCACGTGAATACGATCGATCGTTATCTGTACCGGACCGTGCTCGTCTACACCTTGATGGCGATGGGGGTGCTGCTGACCCTCGGGGCATTGTTGGTGTTCATCAGCCAGCAAGGCGACATCGGCACTGGCGAGTACACGACGGCGGATGCTTTTCTGTACACGTTCTTGAACCTACCCGAACAGATATTCGAGCTCTTGCCGATCGGTGCGATGATCGGCGCGTTGATGGGGCTCGGCAATCTCGCCGCGGGAAGCGAGCTCGTGGTGACGCGCGCGTCCGGCGTCTCGGTGTGGCGGATCGCCTGGCCGGTGGGGCTCGCAGGCCTCACGCTGTCGTTGACCATGTACGCGGTCGGCGAATACGTCGCGCCGCCGCTCGCGCAACTCGCCAAGCGCGAGAAGACCACGAGCAAGCTCGCCGATGTCAGCTTCGCCGGCTCGAGCAGCGCCTGGGTGAAAGACGGCAACCTCATCTTGCGGGTACAGACCGGCGAGGTCGATCAATCCTTCGGGGGCGTCTCGCTGTTCGAGCTGGATGGTTCGAACCGGTTGCGCTCGATCCAGCGCGCGGACCGCATTTCGGTGGCGGACCCTCAGCATTGGCGCATGCACAATGTGGCCACGACGCGCTTTGGCCAGGATCGCATCGACAGCACCATGGACAACGAGGTCACGATTCGATCGACGGTCAATCCCGATTTCCTGGGGCTCGCGGCGACCGATCCGGACCTCCTGACGCTGCGCGGCCTCGCCTCGTACATCGACCACCTGCGGCGCAACAGCTTGGATGCCTCGTTTTACGAGATCGGCTACTGGTCGCGCATCGCGCGCATATTCGCGGTCATCATCGTGACGCTGCTGGCGTTGCCGTTCGTGTTTGGACCGCTGCGCACGACCGGCGCCGGCACCCGAACCGTGATCGGCGTGATGCTGGGGGTGGTGTTCTTTCTCGTCAGCCGGACGATCGAGAACGGTGGACAGCTGTTCGGCCTGAACCCCGCGCTGGTGGCCTGGCTGCCGACCACGACCATCGGTGTGCTGACCCTCGTGGCGATCTCAAGAACCCGTTAGGGAATCCGTGAGATGAAGGACACGGGTCCCCGACAACCGGTCATGCAGCGCGAGGTGCTCGGGGTCCGCGTAGAGCCAGAGCACGCCGAGCGCGGCCGGCGACCACGCGAAAAAGCCGCACACGCATCGCCAGATCGCGGGTAGAGGCTTCAGGCGCTTGCCGGTATTGCTGACCACGCGCAGGTGCCAGGCGCGCATGCCCAGGGTCGCACCGCTCATCAGCCAGTTGATCACGTAGTAAGCGGCGACGATCGCAAGTTCGCCGCCCCGATAGAGAAACCACCAGGAACCGCTGCCGGCCGCAGTGATCGCGCTTCCGCGGATCGCCACCATGATGGCGGTGTAGGCGAGGAGGAGCGCCGCGAGCAGCAGCGAGTCGTAGATCAAGGCGGCGAAGCGCCGTCCGAAGCCGGCGCTCGTGCCTGAGATCACGGGGCCGTGGGCGGAGGGGCCGATTTGATCGGGGACGCCGCGCCGCTCTTGGATGCGCCGGCATCGGCGCGAGGCTTCGTCTCTTTTGGAACCAGCAGTTGATCCAGCGGGCGGAAAATGGCGTCGTACCGATAGCTCGCGATCTGAAAGGCGCGATCCTTGGCCTTTTGAGCGAGCGCCGCATCCTTGGAGGATTGCACCTCGACCCAACGCTTGTCGCCGGCCGCGACGCCGGCGATGGTAACGACGGCGCCGTCTTCCAGCGTGAAGATTGCCTGTGCGGGTTGGCTGAAATCGATGTCTTTGGCGGCGGCGACGTCCTCGACGTTGAGGCCGCTCAATGTGCTGACCGACGGTGCCAATGCCTTGGCATCCAGCGCCGTGCGCCCCGTGGGCGGCTTGTCCAGTGCGAAGCCGTCCTCTTTGGGCTTGATCCGGTGCAGCGTATACCCGGCACCGGTGGCCGGTTTGAACTCGACGCTCTGAATCGAGGACGATGGGATGTCGATGAGCTGCGTGTCGATCCACGAACGAGGTTCGGGCTCCACCGAGATCGCCGGCTCCACCGTATAGCTCTTGCTCTCTCCCACGCGGCGAGCGAACGTCCCTTCGCCGACCGGCTTGCCCACGATGACCGCATGTTTGCCATCCTGCGCGAGCACGCTGACTTGCGCACCGGTGGCGGCGGCTTGGGTCGGGTCTTCGACGCCGATGATCGGGTAGTTCGCCGGATCGGAGGTTTTTTCCTCGGCGAGCTTGGCGTCTCCGAGAGCTCGCAGGAGTCTGCGGAGTTTCGCCACATCGGCGGGATAGTCTGCACGCTCCGCGACCGACCAATGCTCGCCGTTCTTGTGCAGAGTGACCGCCGGCGTCGCGCTTCCCTTGAGGATGCTCACTTCGGTGACGGTATCGAGCTCGGGGGCGAGCGTCGGGAACAGCGAAGCGCCGCGGCTGTCCCTCTGCAGGTTGCGCTGCGAGCTCAGATAGAACGCGCCGCAGATGGCCGCGAGCGCGGCGACCAAGAGCAGCGTAAAGCGCGCTCGGCTCATGCGGAACTGCCTCCCCGGCTCTTGCGCTTGCGCCGTAACGACAAGATGAAAGCCCCTGCGATGGCGACCAACAGCGGCGCGACGGCGATGTTGATCACCTTCAACCAATCGTCCAGCCGATTGATGTCCACATCGAGTCCGCGCTGCGTCTCACGCAGCTCCTTGCGCACACGAGCCTTTTCCGCGGTGAAGCGCTTCAGCTCCTGGTCCTGCTCGGGCGTCATCATGAGCGAGGTCTGATCGTTTCGCTTGCTCTGCAGTTCCGTGAGCTTGGTCTCCGTTTGCTGCAGCTCCGATTGCAGCTCGAGCACCTTGGCTCGCAGCCTGTCGTCCGCCCGGCGCTTGAGCGCTTCCACGCGCTCGAAGGGGCGTGAGAATGTGGCGCGACCGCGGATGCTGATCAGGGCGCCGCTGCCGGTCAGGTTGTCGACGGCATTGGCCACCAGATCGCCGTTATTGGCGAAGGCTTGGGCGATGCGCTGGCCGAGGAGCTCGCGCGTCTGCACCCACATGTAGTCCATCAACAGATCGGTATCCGCGACGATGACGATGTTTGCCGGTACGGTCGATTTGGAGATGTGCGCGATGGGCGGCCCCGCAGCGGGCTTCGGGTCCGGCGGCGCGCCCTGCGGATAAGCCGAGGATACGTTGCCGGTGATGCGTGCCGCGAGCGCGTAGCGCGTGCCCGTGGGCTTGAACCCGTCGCGCAGAGTGGCCGGATCGGTCAGCGCATTGAAGCGCGATGCAGGAATAGGCGCGGCGTTCTTGGAGCTCATCAGCAAGGGCTCGAACTGGGTGGTCGCTCCGGGGCGAGGGGCCAGGAAGCCTGCGGTGGCGACGTTGATCGATTCAAGCGCGGCCGTGTCGACGTCTTTCCTGTCCATGTCGGCGCGCCGCAATCCGAGAATCGCGATGTGCCGGGTCGGCGGTCCCTGCATGGTCGCCCGCACCTCGAGGCCCAGATCGAGATCGCCGATCACCTGGGTCGGATCGTAGGCGACGCCCCACGCCGTGAGCAGCGGCTCCAGATCGGAGGAGTGGCTCGCCGTCGCGCCTGCGAAAGGATTTTGCGGATCCTGGCCGCTCGAGTCGGCCCCGCTGTTCGGATCGACGAACAGCAGCACCCTGCCGCCGCGCATCACGAATTGGTCGATGGCATACAGCGTCTTCGGCGCGAGGTTCTTTGGATGCACGATCATCAGAACGTCCACATCCTTGTCGATGTGGTCCACGTCCGAGGTGAGCGAGCGCACCGTGAACAGCTGTTCGATCTGGGACAGCACGGGCCAGGTGTCGCCCATCTGTCCGGTCATGGGATTGAACTGACCTTGCAGGGGAAGCGAGCTCAACAGGCCCACGACGGGCTTTTTCGGGTTGGCCAGCTCCTGCACGAGCTTGGCCACGTCATATTCCAGAAACTCCTCGCGGTCCGGCTGGAAGTTCGGGATCACGGAGCGGCCGTCGGTCGAATTGGTGCCGGCCAGGCCGAAGTACAGCGAGTCGCCGCCTGCGTCGTTGGTGGGAAGCGACTGCAACCCCGCTTCGGCAGCGTGGTCCTCGTCGTCGGAGAAGGGTTGCGGGTCGATCACATGAAGCCGGATCTTGCCGGCGGAACGCGCCGTGATTTCCTCGAGAAACTCGCGGACCCGGTTCGCGTAGGGCATGAGCAGGGGCGATTGCTTCTCGGCGGCATCGCGCGAGAAATAGAAATACAAGTCGACCGGCTCCTTCAGCTCGCCAAGCACCTGCCGGGTGCCGGCGCTCAACGTGTACAAGTGATTCTGGGTGAGATCCAGACGCAGGCCCCTGAGGCCCAGGTTCGACAGCATCACCACGCCCAGGAACAGCGCCGCGAGGGCCACGAGTCCACCCACGCCGTAGCCCGTTCTCCTCCAGCCCATTCTTCGTTGATTCGGCGTGTCCACTTATTCCGCCTTCTTCATGTCGAGCACCAGAGCGGTCGCCGTCAGCCAAAAGGCGATCAGCGCCGCGAAATACGTGAGATCGCGCAGGTCGATCACGCCCTTGGAGATCGCCTCGAAATGCGTGAAGAAGCTCAAGGAGGCGATTGCATCGACGATGACCTGCGGGAAGACGCCGCGGACGAAATCGAGCACCAGGGGGAAACCCGCGAGCAGGAACACGAAACCGACCAGGGCCGCCGTGATGAACGCGATCACCTGGTTGCGCGTGGCCGCCGACAGGCACATGCCGATCGCGAGAAATCCGCCGGCCATCAGAAAACTTCCGATGTAGGCGGCGACGATGGCGCCATTGTCGGGGCTTCCCAGATAGTTCACCGTGATCCAGACCGGAAAAGTGAGCGCGAGAGCGACGCCCGCGAAGCACCACGCGGCGAGGAACTTACCGACGACAGCCTGCGCCAAAGTGATCGGCAGGGTCATCAACAGCTCGATGCTGCCGCTGTTGCGCTCCTCCGCCCACAAGCGCATGGAGATCGCGGGGATGAGCACGAGGTAGAGCCAGGGATGCCAGCGGAAAAACGGCTGCAGGTCGGCCTGTCCGCGCTCGAACAATCCGCCCACTTGAAACGTGAACACGGCCGCGAGCACGAGGAAAATCACGATGAACACATAGGCGAGCGGAGTCGCGAAATAGCTCCTGAGCTCGCGCCGAAAAATCACCAGGGTCTTGTTCAAGGCCGCGCTCCCCCTTCACCCAGTGGACTGTCCGGCGCGGGCGTCATCGTCCCGTGCGGGGTGGCCCCGGTCAACGTTCGGAATACCTCGTCCAGGCGTCCCGACTCGAGGTGCAGTTCGGGCACGTCCCACTCGTAGCGGGTGATCAGCGCGCTCACCGCCGGCAGCACGTTCTTGCCGGGGCGCGGGACCGCGGTGAGCTTGAGCTCGCGCTCCTCCGTCTCCACGTCGCTCACCTCGGCAAGGCCGGCGATCTCGCGCCGCGCGGCGGCGAGATCTTCCGGTTTGTCGAAGCGCAAGCTGACCGCATGGTGATAGCGCGACCGGGCCTCGAGCGCGCTCGGCGTCTCGTCCGCCACGATGCGTCCGGCGGCGATGATGATGGCCCGGGTGCAGACTTCGTGGACTTCCTCGAGGATGTGGGTCGAGACGACCACCAGCTTGTCCTTGCTGAGCTCGTTGATGAGCCGGCGCACCTCGTGCTTCTGGTTGGGGTCGAGGCCATCGGTCGGCTCGTCGAGGATCAGCACGCGGGGATCGTGAATCAGCGCCTGCGCCAGACCGACGCGCCTGCGAAATCCCTTGGAGAGCGTCTCGACCACCTGGTCGATGACCGGTGCGAGTGCGAGGCGCTCGACCACGATCCCGCGCCGTTCCCGGCGCCGGGCGCCGGTAAGGCCGCGGATGTCCGCCACGAAGTCGAGGAATTCTGCCACCGTCATCTCACCATAGCTGGGCGCGCCTTCGGGCAAATACCCCATGCACGTCTTGGCCTCGACGGGCGAGCGCTCGATATCGTGCCCGCAGACCGTGACAGACCCGGCGGACGGTGCAATGAAGCCCGCGATCATGCGCATCGTGGTGGATTTGCCGGCGCCATTGGCGCCCAAAAAACCAAGCACCTCTCCGGGGTTTACCGTGAATGAAACGTCGTCCACGGCGAGGATCTCGCCATAGCGCTTGGATAGGTTTTTCGTCGTGATCATGGCCGCCTTTGAGCGCGTGAACGAGGAGCAGGTTCCCTAAAAGTCTTTTGACTTGCGGGCGGGGCGCATACTACCGGCTGCCGGCCTTCTTTTCGATGGCCGTCTTGTTTTCCTTCAAAATCCGTCTGACCTCGGGAAGCGGCGGCCGATCGGCCATGCGTGCAATGAGCTCGGCGAGCTCGTACCACTTGCGGCCCCACTGCACCAGGCGGGCGGCATCGGCGATGACCTGCTCTCGCGCCGCGTCTTCCGATCCCTCAAGTTTACCAGGTTGCCTGGCTGAGGGACGAGGCGCGGGCTTCGCGTGCGCAGATCGGCGCTCGGTACGCGCAACCTGCTGCGTGCCGACCGGCGGCGCGCGCCGTTTGGGCGCCACGAACTCCGGCATTTCCCGCGTCCCCGTGACCTCGGATGCAGGTTTTTGCCGCGGCGGTGGGCGCGGCATCTCGCGCGTCGCGGTCGCTCCCGCATCCGATGGTGCGGAAGCGGCACGCGGTGGCTCGGCGGCACGCGGCGGCTCGGCGGCTCGCGGCGGTTCCGCGGCACGCACCCGCCGCTGGACAGAGGGCGGCGCGACGGGGGGCGGGACTGACGGCGCCGGCACCGCTGGTGCCTCGGGCGCCTTGAGGTCGACCTCGTTCTCGGGATCCGCCAACGGGATGAAGCGTTCGATGTGCTCCGAGCCGATCAGATTGGCGAGAAACGTCATGAGTTCGAGCGAGTCGGAAAACTTCGTATCACCCTGTTTTATCCGCTCCTGCACCTGGGCACGAAGCGCGACCGCCTTCTGAACCGCCAGATCGATGATCCAACGGCTCGGCCGCTGATGCTCCGGCCAGGGTTGAACCTTCCAGTAGCTGTCGGTATCGAGGCCCGAATACCGGATGTGCAATTCGAGGCTCTTGAGCCACTTGTCGCACAGTTCCAGCAGGCGTTGATCGGCGGGTGTAGCCATGGGTCCAAAGCTCCGCGTGTACCCTAAACGAACCGTCGGCCGATGGCTAGGATCTTAAGTCATGAATTCCGCGCTAGACTCCCCACATGTGTGGGATCGCAGGAATTATCGGCTCGAGCGCGAGCATCGACACGGTCACGGCCATGACCAACCGGCTGCGCCATCGCGGGCCGGACGGCGCGGGCATCTGGAGCGCGCCGGGCGTCGTGTTGGGCCATCGGCGACTGTCCATCCTCGACCTGTCGCATGCAGCCGACGAGCCGATGGTGTTCGGGGAGCACGTGCTCACCTATAACGGGGAAATCTACAACCACCAGGCGCTGCGCGCCGAGTTGCCGGGCCCTTGGCGCTCCACCGGCGACACCGAGGTACTGCTGCATCTTCTGGCGCGCCACGGCAAATCCTGCCTGCCCAAGACAGTGGGGATGTTCGCCTTCGCGAGCTGGAACGCCGGCGCTCGACGGCTGCTGCTGGCGCGCGACCGTCTCGGGATCAAGCCGTTGTATTACCAGATCTTGCCGGACGGCATAGCCTTCGCCTCGGAACTCAAGGCGCTGTTGGTGCTCGCCAGGCCGCAGATCGATGCGAGCGCCCTGCGCGATTTCTTGTTTCATGGCTACGTACCGGCGCCGAAGACGATATTTCGCGGGATCTCCAAGCTCCCGGCAGCCCATACGTTGACCTGGGAAAGCGGACGCGTCTCGATCGAACGATATTGGGAGCCGTCGGCCGAGGTGAGGGCGAGGACGGCGGATGACACTTTGAAAATGCTCGACGAGCTGCTGCACACGGTCGTGCCGGCGCACATGCTGTCGGACGTTCCCGTGGGCGTCTTCTTGAGCGGCGGCATCGACTCGGCGCTCACCACGTACTATCTCGATCATCCGCGTACCTTCAGTCTGGGTTTCGACGCGCGCGACCGATCGGAACTCGAGGCCGCCCGCAGCGCCGCCGCGCATTTCCACACCGTGCACACCGATATGACGGCGCAGGCGGCTGACTTCGAGCAGGCGCTCGAGACCATCCCGTCGATCTTCGACGAGCCGTTCGCGGACAGCGCCGCGTGGTCGAATTATCTGATCGCAGAGTTCGCCCGGCGCGAAGTGACGGTGGCCCTGAGCGGAGAAGGCGGGGACGAGGTATTTTGCGGCTATCCGCGCTACTGGTCGAGAGTCGGCGCCCGATCCAATCTACTCAATCGGGCGCTGGCGCGCCTCCTGCCCCCGCTCGGACGATTGGCCTCCTCGATGCAGCGCCAAGCGTACGTCGGCCTGCCGGCCTACGCCGCCGCCCTCGGCGGAATGACCGCTGCGCAGATCGACGATGTGCTCGACCGGTCCTGGCGCGAGAGCGATTACGACTATCTGTGGTTTTATCGTCAATTCTGGCGCGAGGAGCTTTCCCCGCTGGCCAAGTTGCGCTGGCTCGATCTGCACACGGACCTGGCCGAGGGACTGTTGACCAAAGTGGACCGGACCAGCATGGCGCACTCCTTGGAGGTACGACCCCCACTGCTCGACCATCGGCTGGTCGAATTCATGCTGAGCGTCGACCCTGCGTTACTGGTGGACGAGCGCGGCCGCCGCGGGAAGATTCTGGTACGCCGCTTGATGCAGCCGAGATTGCCGCCGGGTCACCTGGATCGGCCGAAATCCGGATTTGGCTTGCCGGTGCATCGTTGGCTCAAGCAGCATCCGCGCGTCTTGCACGAAGCGGTCGGGCGCTTGCGGGAGCGCGGCGTGTTGCGGCGCTCGGTGGGGCCGGAATTCCGCCGTGCCTGGTCGTTGCTGGTGCTCGACCGGTGGTTCAGCGCCGTTGCGTGACGCGGAGCCGCGCCTGTTGTTCGTGCCGGTGTCGGGCGCGTTCGGCATGGGGGAGTTCGCGCGTTCTTCCGCCATCGCGCGCGCCGTGCAGCAGCGCTGGCCCGCTGCGCGCATCCATTTCGTCTTGAGCCGCCAGGCGCCATACGCCGCGGGAGCACCGTTTCCAGTCACCTTGGTGCCCTCGTCGGCCACCTTTCATAGCGGGGTGGTGATCGATCTGATCCGCAGTTGGCGCCCGCACGTCGTGGTCTTCGACAATGCCGGGCGCACCGCCCAGCTTCGAGCGGCGCAGCGCTCCGGCGCGCGCGTCGTGTACATCAGCGCCCGTGCCCGACAGCGGCGCAAGGCGTTTCGCTTCCGATGGATGCGCCTGATCGACGAGCACTGGATCGCGTATCCGGAGTTCATCGCTGGAAGTCTCACACTGACCGAGCGGCTGAAGCGACGACTGCTGGGCCGCCCGACAGTGCGCTACCTCGATGTGATCTTCTCGCGCGGGCCG
>Ga0302320_10023516_pt1 | contig 12096 bp, 11 predicted proteins | sample Bog_T0_3_FD_202130 | JGI IMG/M metagenome (GOLD analysis project Ga0302320, IMG submission 202130) | Peat permafrost microbial communities from Stordalen Mire near Abisko, Sweden - Bog_T0_3 | ecosystem: Environmental > Terrestrial > Soil > Wetlands > Peat | place: Sweden: Abisko, Stordalen Mire...
TCGCCGCGGCGAGCCACTCGACAGTGACGGCTTCGGTTTACACCAATTCGGGAACCGCTGCTAGGCCGTCGCGGCGGCCTAAGCCGATGGATGACAATCTTCTTATTGAAGGAACATGCAGTCGCCGTAGCTGAAGAAGCGGTATCTCTGCCGGACGGCGTGGGCGTAGGAGGCGAGCACTTGTTCGCGGCCGGCGAAGGCGCTGACCAGCATGAGCAGGCTGGATTGGGGCAGATGGAAGTTGGTGAGCAGCGCGCCCACAAGCTGAAACTCGAATCCGGGAGAGATGAAGATCTCCGTTTCGCCGGAGTGGGGCTCAAGCGCCGTGCCCTGTGCCTGCAGCGCGTCCGCCGCGGCGGACTCCAGTGTTCTCACCACTGTGGTGCCTACCGCGACAATGCGCCGGCTCTCCGCAACTGCACGGTTAATGGCCTCTGCCGCGGCTGCCGGCAGCGTGTAGCGCTCGCGGTGAAGGCGGACATCTGCCAGGTTTTCAACACGCAGCGGCGCGAAGGTGCCGAGGCCGACGTGAAGCGTGATGCGCGCGATTTCAACCCCTCGCGCGGTGAGAGCATCCAGCATTTGCGGGGTGAAGTGGAGACCGGCGGTGGGCGCGGCGACGGAGCCGCGCTCGTGGGAGTAGACCGTCTGGTAGCGCTCGCGGTCGGTGGCGGCGTCATCGCGCCGGATGTAGGGCGGCAGGGGGATGTGGCCGATGCGCTCAAGAAGGTCGTAAAAATCGGCAACGGGCTCGAAACGGAGAAGCCGTTCGCCGAACTGGCCGCGCTCAAGGACCTCGGCTTCGAGCTCGATTGCCCCGGAGGCTGAAGGAAAGACAAGGCGCTCGCCGATCGCAACTTTTCTTCCCGGGCGCACGAGGGCGTGCCAGAGATTCTCGCCTTCCGGATTGGGGACCGCCTCGGTGAGCATCACTTCAATGCGGCCGGTTGGTTTTTCATGGTCGCGGAGCAGCGTGCGGCGAGCGTAGAGCCTTGCTGGAATCACGCGCGTGTCGTTGAGAACGAGAAGGTCGCCGGGGTTGAGCAGCGAAGGAAACTCAGCGAAGCTGGAGTCGCGCACGGCGCCGGTGGCGCGATCCATCACCAACATACGGCTCATGCCGCGCTGCGCTGGAGGCTCTTGCGCAATCAGCTCCGGAGGAAGATCGAAGTCGAAGTCGGAGACGCGGAGCGGGTTCATGCTCAGGCCTGCTTGAAGTGCGCCAGAGCGTTGAGGCGGGCGCGCTCGAGGGCCGCGTTCAGTTCCTGGCGTTTGGGCTCGAACTGATCGGGTGGGAGATCGGTGGGGACGTGGGTCCATTGCGCCCAGCTTACGCAGATACGAGTAAAGGGCTTGGGGACCAGGAAGCGGTCCCACGAGCGCATGGTCCAGGCGTGCTCGGGCAGCAGGTAGAACGAGCCAATGGGAGCGCCTGTCAACTGCGCCAGCTTGATGGGGCCCATCTTGGTTTGGTAGATGGGGCCGCGCGGGCCGTCGGCGGTGAAGATGGCGGTGCGGCCGGATTGGATAACCTCCACATGGCCGAGGAGCCCTTCGCGCGCGCTGCGGGAACTGGAGCCGCGCACGGCGTCAAAGCCCCACATGCGCAAGGTGCGGGTGATGAGCTCGCCGTCAAAGCTCTTGCTGATGAGGATGACGGCGTGGGAGTGGCGGAAGTAGACGGTACAGGGGAAGACGCACTGATGCCAGAAGCAATAGATTTCAGGGCCGGGCACCTGGCCGTAGAGGACGGGGATGACCCCTTCTTCGGCGATGACTTCAAAACGCCAGGTGCGGCTGACAACCCAGAGCATGGCCGTGACCAGGCGCGGAATGATGGCCAGGAGCAGGCGCTGGACGAGGGTGAACCTGGGGGTAGAATCGGCGGTCACTGGTTTGATTGTATCGCCACCTGCAGTGGGGCCAGCCACCTGCGGTGGGGCCAACCGCTCGCTCTTCGCTCGCACGGGCTTCTGTGGTATCCCACCCTGGCGACAAAGACGTCGCGAGGGTGGGGCAGCCGAAGGTGTTGGCCGGTCTACGTGCCCTCTAGCTATAGCGGAGCCAGCGGATGATTTCAGGCAGCGTGGCGCGTTTGCCATACATAAGAATGCCGACGCGGTAGAGGCGCGAGGAGAACCACAGCGTGGCCCAGATGGCGAGGACCATGAGGAGAATGGAAGCCACGAACTGCCAGGCAGGCGGCATCTGCGAGCCCATGCGCAACATCATGATGATGGGCGCGGTGAAGGGGAACAGCGATGCCGCGATGGAGAGCATGGAACTGGGGTTGTTGACCACCAGCACGATGAGGCCAAAGCTGAGCCAGACCGGGACGGCGGCGAGGGGGGTGTACATTTGCAGTTCCTGCTCGGTTTCGCAGGTGGCGGCCAGGCCGGCGAACATGGATGCGTTGAGCAGGTAGCCGAGCACGAAATAGATGGGGAAGACCACGCCCTCAACCCATGAGAAACGGATCGACAGTGTTCCGGCCAGGATGGGGCCAGCCAGGGCGGAGCCGGCCAGCACGCCGCCGGCGACGGCCCAGATCGCGATCTGGGTCAGGCCCACAGCGCCGGCGCCAATGAGCTTGCCGGCCAGCATGTCACCGGGCTTGGCGATGGCCAGCATCACCTCAAAGATGCGCGAGGTCTTCTCCTGGATGATGGAGCGAGCCACATTGAGGCCGTAGATCATGGTGGTCATGGTGAGCAGGATGGCCATCAGGTAGCCCTTGTAGAAGGAACCCATGGCATTGCTCTTCACTTCCTTTCCCTCCTTGTCCACCTGGCGGGTTTCAAGAGAGATGTCTTTGAGCAGAGTGTCAATGTCGCCGGCCTTGATGCCGGAGGCTGCCAGGCGCTCGCGAACCACGGCGTGATTGAGCGCTGACTCGAGGCGGGCGTCGGTGATGAAGTCGCCCGAGGACTGCGACTCGTAAAGCGCGGAAGGCTGCTGGCCGGCGGTGGTATCAACCCACAGGAAGCCGTCGATGGCCTTGCTGCTGACGCGCTGAACAAGCGCGGCGCGGTCCTCTGCTGTGGCGGGAGCAAGCACTTCAACGTTCGATTGAACCTGCTTGCCTTCAAGCAGGCGGGCGCGGACCGCATTGGCCAAGCGCGCATCAGAGGAAGCGATAACCAGGTGCTTGCTTCCGTCTGAACTGCGGTTGGCCAGGTACATGATGCCGATAATGACGGCGAAGAGCGCCGGAACAGCGATGGTGGAGAGGCGGAAGGAGCGCCCGCGAATCTGCTCGAGGTATTCGCGCCGGGCAATCAACAGGGTGTTATGCATCGGATTTGCCTCCCACGGTCTGGATGAAGATTTCTTCAAGCGATGGCTCTACGAGTTCAAAGCGGTAGATGGTGGCCATGGCGGCGGCTTGATGGAGAATCTTCTGGGCGTCGCCGTGAGGCTTGAGCTTGATTTCAGCGTGGCCGGAAAAGTTTTTCGCTTCGGCAATCTCGTCACTGTCCAGAAAAGCAGCGCTTCCTTCAAACTCGACAATGATGTGATTGCGCTCGTAGGTGGCTTTGATTTCGCGCAGATTGCCTGAGAGGACCGCGGCGCCGTTGTTGATGAGGCAGATGGAGTCGCAGAGCTTCTCAACCTGGTCCATCCGATGCGTGGAGAAGAGGATGGCCTTGCCCTGATCTTTCAATTCAAGGAGGGTCTTCTCCACCAGCACGGCGTTGACGGGGTCGAGGCCGCTGAAGGGCTCGTCCATGACAATGAGGCCAGGGTCGTGGAGCAGCGTGGCGATGAACTGAATCTTCTGCTGCATGCCCTTGGAGAGCTCCTCGGTTTTCTTCGGCAGCGAGTCGGCGATCTCCATGCGCTTGGCCCAGGCGATAGCGCGACTGCGAGCCTCTTCAGGGTTGATACCGTGCAGTTCGCCAAAAAAGACGAGCTGGTCGATGACCTTCATTTTCTTGTAGAGGCCGCGCTCCTCGGGCAGATAACCGACGCGCTCAAGACTTTTGCGGTCAAAGGCCTGACCGAAGAGGCTGATGCTGCCGGAGTCGGGCAGAGTAATGCCCATCATCATGCGGATGGAACTGGTTTTTCCGGCGCCGTTGGGGCCGAGCAGGCCGAACATCTGGCCGGCTTCAATGGAGAGACTGAGGTTGCTGACCGCAACCTTGTTCTCGTAGGCCTTGGTCACTCCCGCGAGTTCGACAACTGGCATGGATTCTCCGCCGCTCAAATGGGATTTTGCAAAGACGAAACCGAATAGGCGTTCTCAACGAGCAGTGTAGCAAAACCGCTTGAACACACTTCCGGTTGGCGGGATATACGCGGGGAGGCGGGGAGAAGTTCCCCGGGTCATGCACGGGCACTGTGGGAGGGTGAGATGCGCCGATCTGGAGTGGTGGTGAGGTGAGAGAGGGAGAGTTTGAGGGTCGAGGTATCCCATCCTTTCCGTCCGACGCGGCGAACGGAAAGGATGGGGCGCCTGTTTTTGTGGTAAGCAGCCTTCGACTAGACGACCTTCATGGCTTCGGGGTCCCAGTTGATGACGGCGCTCTTCTCGATGCTCATGTTGCTGAGCAAGGCTGCACCGGCGGCGCGGAAGCCGAAGACGGCATCCTCGACAACCGGCTTGCGGCTGCGCATGGCCTCAAAGAAGTGGGTGAAGTGGTCATAGACATCGCTGTAACCCTCAGGAGCCATGTACTTCTCAAACCCCACGGGCGGCGCTTCAAGCGGGTGCTTCGCGGGATACTTCTTCCGGTACTCGTCGGTGAGTTGCTTCTGCATGGCCCAGGTGTAGTTCCCGATGGCAAGGCCGGGTTCGGTCTCGCGCGGCACGCGGTTGACGCTGACAAAGTTGGGGCCGATCTCCATGGTGCCTTCCGCCCCGGTAAAGGTCAGCCCTTCGCTCTCTTCGCCGCCGTCAACAAAGTTTACGCGCAGGGCCAGGTTGAAGTCCTTGTAGTCGAACAGTCCCATCATCACGTCGGGAACGTCGCGGCCGTCTTTCCAGTAGCGCAGTCCGCCCGTGGCCATGCCGCGCGTGGGGCCGTGGGAGCCGGTGATGAAGTGGGTTCCGCTGAACAGATGCACAAACAGGTCGCCGGCCACGCCGCTGCCATAGGCCTTCCACTTGCGCCACTGGAAGAAGTGCTCCGGGTTCCAGGCGATCTTGGGAGCGGTGCCGAGGAAGCGTTCCCAGTCGCAGGTCTCGGTGGAGGCATCAAGCGGAATGGTGTAGCTCCACGCGCCCATGGTCGAGTTGCGGTCCCAATGGGCCTGCACCATGTTCAACTCGCCAATGGCGCCGGACGCGAGCACTTCCTTGGCTTTCTTGTAGAGCACCGAACTGACGCGCTGGCTGCCCACCTGCAAGATGCGGCCCGTCGACCTGGCCGTCTCAATCATCTCCGGGCCATCGGAGTATAGGTGGATCATCGGCTTCTCGCAATAAACGTCCTTGCCGGCCTTCATCGAGTCGCACGAAACCTTCATGTGCCAGTGGTCGGGCGTGCCGACGATGATGGCGTCAATATCCTTGCGCGCCAGGATTTCTCCGTAGTCGCGCGTTACAAACAAGTCATTGCCCCACAGTTCCTTGCTGTGCGCCAGCCGGCCGTCATAGCAGTCGGCCACGGCCACCAGCTTGACCCCGGGAACCTGGATGGCCTCGGATGTAATTCCCTGGCCGCGCCAGCCGGCTCCAACCAGGGCGACTTGAATGTGATCGTTGGCGGCAATCTTCTTTGCGGACTCGGTTTGTGCCCCGGCGAGCGCGTAGAGCCTGGGCCCCAACATGGTTGCGGCCGATGCGGCGCTTGCCGCCTTCATAAATCCTCTGCGATTCAATTGCTTCACTGTAGCCCCTCCGGCTTGGTGTTTTTCCGACGCATACAACGATACACGGGTGGGGTGGGGTTTGTCGGGCGAAGCCGGACGGGCCAACCACTTCCGGGCAGAGCGGCTCAGCAGCGTATCGTCTTTCGCTTCTGGCCGATCCGCCCGGCGGCCTCAATCTTCTCAATATAGGCAGTGGCCAGCGGCACTTTGCAGGCGGTTTCTCCCATGTCGACCGTGACCGCGCCGATTTGACGCGCGGCGGCTTTGGCCTGCTTGCCGAGGGGCTTGACGTAGCTGCCGACCGCGATGACAAAGCCGTTCATGGTGTGGCGGACGCGGTTGGGCGAGGTGTGGATTTGCTTGACGATGGTGTCGAGGAGGGTCTGGATCTCAGCCAGATCGAGCGACTGATCGGGCAGAAGTGCGACCAGGCCGGCATACGTGCACCAGCCGGCAGCGGCGATGTGCTCCTTTTTCGACTTCATCCATTTGAGCGCCAGTGCGCGGGCCTGGGGGTGGTCGACGGTAACCCAGGGGACGGTGTACTCGGAGATCATTTGCAGGCCTTCGGCGCCCTCCACCCATTGGTTCAGCTGGGCCGCGGTAAGTTGGGCGCCGTCGGCCACCATGCCCGCCAGGTACATGGCGTCCATGATGCCGGTTGCGTAAAGTTCGCAGGCCAGGGCCTGCTGACCCTTGATGGATTTGGCGATCGGCTTCAGGTCCGCGACGCTGACCCCATACACACGGCCGGGGTCCATTCCGTGGCGCGAGTAGATCTTGCGCGTCTGCTCCTTGCCCTTGCTCTTGAGAGTGGCGAGAACTGAGGCGGCTGTCTGCATGCGGTTCCTCCCTTGGGGATAGGTGGGGCCGGTGGAATCTGCTGGGGGCAGAATGCCAGAACTTTGGCGAAACGGCAAGCCCAAAAGCCATGCAGACATTTCACCAGAGCCGCAAAACCAGGAACGCGACGAAGGCGGGGCGCCGGAGTCAGGGAGAGAAATGCATTAGCATTCGAATGTGGCTGGCCTCGACACTCCGGTGATGTATGTGAAGGGCGTAGGCCCGCGGGTCTCGGAGATGCTCGCCTTTAAGGGCATCGAGACCGCTGAGGACCTGCTCTATCACCTCCCCTTTCGCTATGAGGACCGGCAGAACCCGCGCTCGCTCGACGAGCTCGTGCCGGGCGAGACAGCCAGTGTGATTGCCGAGGTGCGAGGCTCAGCCCTTTTGCGCACCCGGAAAGCCCCGATCTTCGAGCTGACCATTGGCCAGGGCCACAAGGCGCTGAAATGCATCTGGTTCAACGGAACCTACCTGGAGGGCAAGTTCCACGCCGGGCAAACGGTAGCCGTCTACGGCAAGGTAGAACCGTCGCGGACCACCAGCAATTTGAAGATGATTCAGCCGCAGTTTGAGCTGCTGCCCGATGCCTCGGACGACGCCGAAACGCGCCTGCTTGAAGTGGGCCGCATTACGCCTGTCTACGAATCGCTGGGCGGGGCGCGGCTGGCTTCGCGCTGGCAACGGAAAACCATTTTCAATCTGCTGGAGTCATTGCGCGGAGCGGTGCCGGAGTGCCTGCCGCGGGCGATGCTGGCGCGGCTTGGCCTGCCGGACCGGGAGACGGCGCTGCGTGAGGTGCATTTTCCGCCGGAAGGGACGGCGTTCCCGCAGTTGCAGAGCTGGTCTACGGCAAGCCATCGGCGGCTGATCTTTGAGGAGCTGTTTTTCCTGGAGCTGGGGCTGGAGTTGAAGCGGCGGCGGATGCGGGAGCGGCCAGGGATCGGGTTTTCACTGGGCGACCGCGAACGCGAGGCGATCCGCGAGGTGCTGCCTTTCCATCCGACCAAAGCGCAAAAACGGGCGCTGGGCGAGATTGTGGGCGACATGCGCAGCCCCAGCCCCATGCGGCGCCTGCTGCAAGGGGACGTGGGTTCTGGAAAAACCATCGTCGCGTTGCAGGCGATGCTGGTGGCCATGGAGAACGGCTACCAGGCGGCGCTGATGGCGCCAACTGAGATTCTGGCGACGCAGCATTTCCTGTCGGCGCGCAAGCTGCTTGAAAAGTCATCGCGCAAGCCGCGCATCGTACTGCTGACCGGCTCGCTCGATGAAGACCGCAAGCGCCGCACCCGGGCTGAGATCAACCGTGGCGAGGCGCAACTGGTGATCGGAACCCATGCGCTGATTGAAGAGAAGGTGGAATTCGACCGGCTGGGGCTGGTCGTGGTGGACGAGCAGCACCGCTTCGGCGTGATGCAGCGGTTCAAGCTGATGAAGAAGCCCAATCAGGCTGAGCCGGATGTGCTGGTGATGACGGCCACGCCGATTCCGCGAACGCTGGCGCTGACGCTCTATGGCGATCTTGACCTGAGCGTACTCGACGAGCTGCCGCCGGGACGTACGCCGATTGTGACCCGCCGCGTAGCCGGAGAGATGGCCCCGGACGTGTGGGATTTTGTGCGCAAGCAGGCGGCGCAGGGACGCCAGGCTTATATCGTTTACCCCGTGATTGAGGGGACAAAGGAAGACCAGCCGGAGCTGGACTTCAGCCACGACGACGCGGAGGCGGGGATTGAGCCTGCGCCCGTAGCCGCAAAAACAGGCCGCAAGGGCAAGACCGCGGAGCTGTTTGCGAAGCCGGCGGCGGAAGCAAACCCGGGAGCGAAGTCGGGGCTGAAATCGGCTGCCGATATGTACGAAAAGCTGCGTGTCGGGGCGCTGAGCGGTTTGCGGGTGGGGCTGCTCCACGGGCGTCTGGATGCGGATGAGAAAGAGATCATCATGCGCCGCTTCCAGCGCGGCGAGATTGACGTGCTGGTGGCCACCACGGTGATTGAGGTGGGCGTGGACGTGCCCAACGCAACGGTCATGGTTGTGGAACATGCCGAGCGGTTCGGTCTCGCCCAGTTGCACCAGTTGCGGGGCCGGGTGGGACGCGGGGCGGCCAAGAGCTACTGCATCCTGATCACCGGCGCGCGTGTTTCGCCGCAGGGCGAAGAACGGCTCAACGCAATGGTGCGCACGCAGGATGGATTTGAGCTGGCGGAGCTGGACCTGTCGCTGCGTGGGCCGGGCGAGTTCTTTGGAACGCGGCAAGCGGGCTTGCCGGATTTTCGCGTAGCCAACCTGCTGCGCGACCGGCAGTTGCTGGAGTTGGCCAAGCAGGAGGCGGCGCGGTTCGCCACGGTTCAGGACGCCGCGGTAACCGAGGCCGAGCGAACGCGGGTCTGGGCGCAACTCACTGGCAGTTGGCAGCGGCGCTATGGGCTGGTGGAGGCGGGCTGAGGCGAAGATTTGATAGCCTTTCTGCCATCAAAGGCTGGCGTGTTCCATGCTGCGAGTTGCAATTTTCTTTTTGGCGTCTGGCGCGATCCTCCCGCTGTCGTGGCGGGCGCTGAGGGATTTGCGCACGCACGGATTCTATCGATTTTTTTCGTTTGAGTCGCTGCTGGCCCTGGTTCTGCTGAACGCACCATTTTGGTTCAGCGACCCGTTTTGCGCGCGGCAGATGGCAGCCTGGCTGTTGGGCGCGGTTTCAATCGGATTGGCGATTGAAGGCTTCAGGCTCTTGCGAGTGATGGGCAGGCCGGCGCCAGCCGCTGTTCCCAGCGCGAACCTGGCCTTTGAGAATACAACCAAACTGGTGATGGTGGGTGCATACCGGTGGATTCGGCATCCGCTGTATGCTTCGCTGCTGGCCCTTGGCTGGTGCGCATACTTGAAGAATCCGCTGGGGCTCGGGTCAGTGGCGCTGGTACTGGTGGCGACCGGCTCTCTTGTGGCTACCGCACTTGTGGAGGAACGCGAGAACGTCGCCCGTTTTGGGGCCGCCTACAACGATTACATGAATCGGACCCGGCGGTTCGTTCCATTCCTGTTTTGAAAGCGACGCTGCCCACGAGCCCGCGAGCGGTGCCTCAGGCTCTTTCGCAGGCCGGCGCGGGGTGCACCATCTCCTGCGGGAAGGTCTGGATCTCCAGGTCGATGCTGGCAATCTCGGCGCCGCACTCCTGCTGGTGGCTGCGCGTGCACTGGCAGAGCTCGGTAAAGCGGATGTGGCCGTTCTGGCTCAGTTCCAGGCCGGCGGCAATCAGAACGCTGTAGATATCCACGCAGGCCTGGCGCTCGAATTCAAACAGCATGTTGATGGTCCCGGTGTCGTTTGCTCCGCGGCTGAGCACCCATCCGCCGCAACCCAGGATTGCGCCCGTGAGGGTGTGAACCAGTCTTCCCGGTTCCTCGATGGAGACAGCCTTCATCTGCATCGCCCAGGGAATGGTCATGGCTTGTGCCGGTTCGAACTCGGGCATGGTCAGCCTCACAACGGTGTTATCGGAGGCTGGCGCTGGAGCTTAACGTATGTGCAGGAGTCGAACGGACTTGACCGGCTTTGGCACACACCAGGGTCGGGGGAGTCCGGCGGAGCCGTGCAGCGGTAATTGGATGGCAGCGAGGCGCGACGATGCTGGCATGGCAAACGGGCGCAAAGGCAAAAGAATGTTGTAGCTTCATAGACAGCATGATTGTTGGCTCAGGCATTGACATGGTCGAGATCGGGCGCATCGAGCGATCGGTGGAGCGCTACGGGCAGCGCTTTCTTGACCGCGTCTACACCCGGGCCGAGCAGGCCTATTGCCTGCGCAAGCGCAAGGCCGGCGAGAGCCTGGCGGCCCGCTTTGCGGCCAAGGAGGCCGGCGCCAAGGCCCTCGGAACCGGTATCAGCTACGGCGTGAACTGGCTGGAGATCGAGGTGGTTCGCGAACCCAGCGGCAGGCCCACGGTGCAGTTTCACGGGCGGGCTGCCCAGATCGCAAGCCGGCTGGGCGTAGCGCGGGCGGCGCTTTCCATTACCCACACGGCCGAACTGGCAGTGGCCAGCGTCGTGCTTGAAGACGAGCGATGAATTTTATGAAAAGCAGTTCCGAGGGCCAGAATGGGCGGGGCGAAACCGGTTTTCCTGAAGAGAATAAGCCATAAGGCGCCATGGATTTGCCTTAAATCGGTGGTGGTGCCCATTTAGCCGTGTCTGCTATCCTCAAACCGTTCATTCGGTCACTTTCGACAAGGGGATCATGTGCCAAGCCGCAAAGAGATTCAGTGGTCGCAATTGAGAGTGGGCGCACTGGTTATGGCCGCGCTGGCGGTCTTGATCGGGCTCATCTTTCTCATGTCCGGCTCCACCGGCGGACTGTTTTCCCGCAAGCTCCAACTGCGCTCGTATTTTGAGAATGCCGGCGGAGTCAAGGATGGCGCGCCCGTGACGCTGGAAGGCGTGACCATTGGCAACGTCGTACATGTGAAGGTGCTGCCGGCGCGAAACCCCACGCCGGTTGAAGTGACCATGCTGGTAGACGCAAAGTACGAGCGGGCGCTGCATGCCGACTCCACCGCGACCATTGCCCAGGCCGGCGTATTGGGCGACAGCTTTATCGATATCAGTTCAGCGCACGCCAGCGGCCCTCCGCCCGCCAACAATGCCGAGTTGAAGACCGGCGGGGCGCCCGGCATTCAGGACGTGATCCGCACCAGCAACACCTCGATCGTGATCTTGCAGGCCTTGCTGAAGAAAGTTGAAACCCTGGTTGACACGCTGAACTCAAGGCGCGGCACAGCAGGCGAGTTGATCAACGATCCCGCGCTCTACACCAAGATCGGGCGCATCGCCGACAACCTTGACAAGATCACCAGCAACATCTCCGACGGCAAAGGCTCGCTGGGCAAGATGATGACCGACGATACGCTGTATACGCGAGCCAACTCGGCCGTCGACCGGCTCGACAAGATTGTGACCGCCCTGGACCAGGGCAAGGGCAGCGCGGGCAAGCTGCTGCGCGACGACGCGCTCTATAACAACCTGAACGCCGCGGTGGCCAACACCAACCAGATGTTGAGCGAGATCAACGCCGGCAGGGGCGCGCTGGGCAAGCTGGCCAGGGATCCGGCGTTTGCCGCCAAGCTGGACGACACCGTGACCCGGCTCGACAGCATCTTGAAAGGTGTGGACGAGGGCAAGGGATCGCTGGGACAACTGGTGCAGAACCGCTCGCTCTACGATCATGCCGACCAGACCATGGACCAGGCGCAGGAACTGGTGAAGAGCATTCGTCAGGATCCGAAGAAGTATCTTGTCATTCGCATGAAGATCTTCTAGTGTCCTGTCTCTGAAATAAGTTGAAGAATATGCAAGGGTCGCTTCATCGGATAGAGTGGGAGGAACTCCGATGGGGCGACCGCTTCTTCCGCTATCGATCAACGCCGAAGATCAAGTGCAGT
>Ga0302320_10023518_pt1 | contig 12095 bp, 11 predicted proteins | sample Bog_T0_3_FD_202130 | JGI IMG/M metagenome (GOLD analysis project Ga0302320, IMG submission 202130) | Peat permafrost microbial communities from Stordalen Mire near Abisko, Sweden - Bog_T0_3 | ecosystem: Environmental > Terrestrial > Soil > Wetlands > Peat | place: Sweden: Abisko, Stordalen Mire...
AGCCGGGTGCCGCGCAGGTTGAGAAGCTTGGTGACCGCTCTGTTCACCGCGTCGCGCTCAAGGGGACCGAGCACGCCGGATTGGTCGGTGACCTGGCTGGACAGCGTGATCGCCGGCGGCGAGGCGGTGCCGCTGGTCGGGGCTGTCACCGACGCGGACGACGACTTGCTCGCAGGGTGCTTGGATTTGCCGCCGAAGATGTGGACGCCGACGAGTATCGCAACCCCGGCCAGGGCGACGGCGACGATCGCCGCGATAACCGTTCCCGTACGCCGCCGGCCGCTGGGGGCTTTCGACGGTGACGCAGCCAGCAATGTGGTTGGCGCGTCGATGACTTCGGTGCGACCCGCAACCTCGGCCGGCTCGGTGTTCAGCTGGCTACCCAACGCGGCCGCGAAATCCGCGCACGTCGCGTAACGGTCGGCCGGGTTTTTGGCGAGCGCTTTGGCGATGGCGCCGTCGAGGTCTGCCAATTCGGGTCGGCGCTCACTGATGTGCGGCGGTGGCGCGGACAGGTGCTGGGTGATGACCACCGCCGGGTTGGAATGCTGAAAGGGAGCGGAACCGGTCAGCAGGTTGAACGCCGTGCAGGCGAGCGCGTACTGGTCGGCCCGCCCGTCGAGATCGGCGCCCTGAAGTTGCTCCGGCGCGCAGTACGCGGTGGTGCCCACCAGCATGTTGGTCGCGGTCAGACCGCTGATATCGCCCAGCTCGCGGGCGATGCCGAAATCCGCGAGCAGGACCCGCCGCCGGGGGCTGGCATCTCCCAGCAGGATGTTGGCGGGTTTGACGTCGCGGTGCAGCAGTCCGCGCGAGTGGGCGTAGTCAAGCGCGTCGGCCACGGCCGAGACGATCGCGACGACGTCGGCTTTGGGCATACCGGACGGGTACTGATCGCGCAGCAGTCTCGCGGCGTCGGTTCCCTCGACGTAGTCCATCGAGATCCACAGCTGTCCTTCGTATTCGCCGCGGTCGTGGATGCCGACGGTGTGCTCGTTGTACAGGCTGGCCGCCAGGTCGGCCTCTCTGTTGAAGCGCTGGCGAAACTCGTCGTTCGCGGTCAGCTCGCCAGGCAAGATCTTGAGGGCATCGCGGCGCGGTAGCCGCGGATGCTGTGCCAGATACACCTGACCCATCCCGCCGGCCCCCAACCGCCTGACGATGGTGTATCCGGCAAACACCTGTCCTGCTTGCAGGCCATCGCTTTGCGGCATGTGAGCATGCTACTGAGCTGGCTGCGCCGCCACCGCGAGCAGACGCAGAATCGCCCGAAATCCGACGGTTTCGGGCGATTCTGCGTCTGCTCGCGCGAAGAGGCGGCGCTACGCCGAAGTGTGCGCCCGCAGTGTTTCCAGGGCTTTGTCGGCGTGAGAGTCCATGCTGATTTCGCTGGAGATCACGTCGAGCACCATGTGGTCGGTGTCGATGACAAAGGTCGTGCGTTTGACCGGCATGAACTTGCCGAGCAGACCGCGCTTTACGCCGAACTGGGTGGCGACGGTGCCCTCGGTGTCCGACAACAGCGGGTAGTCGAAGTTGCGCGTATCGGAGAACTTGGCCTGCTTGTCGACGGGGTCCGTGCTGATGCCGACCCGGTTGGCCCCGACCGCGGCGAACTCCGAAGCCAGGTCGCGGAAGTGGCAGGCCTCTTTGGTGCAGCCGGGCGTCATCGCGGCCGGATAGAAGAACAAGACGACTGGTCCACTCGCGAGCAAGGCGCTGAGCTTGCGTGGGGTTCCGGTCTGATCGGGCAGTTCGAAGTCGTCCACGACGTCACCAGGTTTCATGGCCGTCAGGCTACGCCGGTCCGGCCCGCGGGCCGCGCTGGTCGGGCTCGATCCGCCTATCTGCGAGGATGGTTCGGTGCAAGCCCACCTCGCCGCAACCACGTCACGGGCGGACTTCCGCGTGCTGGCGGCCGAGCACCGGGTGGTGCCGGTGACCCGGAAGGTCTTGGCCGACAGCGAGACGCCGCTGTCGGCCTACCGCAAACTGGCCGCGAATCGCCCGGGGACGTTCCTGCTCGAGTCCGCCGAGAACGGCCGCTCGTGGTCGCGGTGGTCGTTCATCGGTGCGGGTGCGCCGTCCGCACTGACCGTGCGTGACGGCCAGGCGGTGTGGCTGGGTGCGGTGCCCAAGGACGCGCCCACCGGAGGCGACCCGCTGGATGCGCTGCGGACCAGCCTCGAGCTGCTCGCCACCGCCGCCATGCCGGGTCTCCCGCCGCTGTCGGGCGGCATGGTCGGCTTTTTCGCCTATGACCTGGTGCGACGCCTGGAGCGGCTGCCCGAGTTGGTCGTCGACGATCTGCAATTGCCGGACATGCTGCTGCTATTGGCCACCGATGTGGCCGCGGTCGACCACCACGAGGGCACCATCACGCTGATCGCCAACGCGGTCAACTGGAACGGCACCGACGAACGCGTCGACGGCGCCTACGACGACGCGGTCGCGCGGCTGGACGTGATGACCGCGGCGCTGAGCCAGCCCCTGCCGTCGACGGTCGCCACGTTCAGCAGGCCCGAGCCTCGGCCCCGGGCGCAGCGCACCGTCGAGGAATACGGCGTGATCGTCGAGTACCTCGTCGAGCAGATAGTGGCCGGGGAAGCCTTCCAGGTGGTGCCGTCGCAGCGCTTCGAGATGGACACCAACGTCGATCCGTTCGACGTGTACCGGATCCTGCGGGTCACCAATCCAAGCCCGTACATGTATCTGATGCATGTGCCGAATGCTGATGGGGAAACCGACTTTTCGATCGTCGGATCCAGTCCGGAGGCGCTCGTCACCGTCAACGACGGCTGTGCGCGGACGCATCCGATCGCCGGCACCCGGTGGCGCGGGGAGAACGAGGAAGAGGATCAGCTGCTGGAAAAGGAGCTGCTGGCCGACGACAAAGAGCGAGCCGAGCACCTGATGCTGGTCGACCTGGGCCGCAACGACCTCGGCCGGGTCTGCACGCCGGGCACTGTTCGGGTCGAGGATTACAGCCACATCGAACGCTACAGCCACGTGATGCACCTGGTGTCCACGGTGACCGGGATGCTCGCCGAGGGGCGCACCGCCTTGGATGCGGTGACGGCCTGCTTCCCGGCCGGCACGTTGTCGGGCGCCCCGAAAGTGCGGGCCATGGAGCTGATCGAAGAGGTGGAGAAGACGCGCCGCGGCCTGTACGGCGGCGTGGTCGGTTACCTGGACTTCGCCGGCAACGCCGACTTCGCGATCGCCATCCGCACCGCACTGATGCGCGGCGGCACCGCGTATGTCCAAGCCGGCGGTGGGGTGGTGGCCGACTCGAACGGGCTTTACGAACACAACGAGGCCAGTAATAAGGCCCGGGCGGTGCTGAATGCGATCGCCGCGGCTGAGACGCTGGGCCCCCCGGACACGGCTGATTCCCGGTGACGACCCGGATAGCCCAGCTGCTGCTGGTGGTCGCAGCCGGGGCGCTGTGGGCGGCGTCGCGGATGCCCTGGGTGGTAATCCGGTCGTTCGACGGGCTGGGTCCGTCCACCGAGGTGACACTGTCCGGCGCGACGTGGTCGACGGCCCTGCTGCCGTTGGCGCTGCTGATGCTGGCAACGGCCGTCGCCGCGCTGGCGGTGCGCGGCTGGCCGCTGCGGGCGCTGGCGGGGCTGATGGCGCTGGCCAGCTTCGCGGTGGGCTATCTCGGTGTGAGCCTGTGGCTGCTGCCGGACGTGGCGGTACGCGGAGCCGATCTCGCGCATGTCTCGGTGGTGTCGCTGGTGGGAAGCGAGCGGCGCTATTGGGGAGCAGGGGTCGCGGTGGCCGCCGCGGTGTGCACTGTGGTCGCCGCCGTCCTGCTGATGCGGTCGGCTTCAACATCCGGAACATCCGGGTCAAACCGCCTGGCAGCGACGAAATACGTGGCACCTGCGGCCCGGCGTTCGATCGCCCGGGGCGATGACGCGCAGGAGGCGACGGCGGCGACGGCGGAGACGCCGCAGATGTCGGAGCGGATGATCTGGGATGCCCTTGACGAGGGCCGCGACCCGACCGATCGACCCCGCGAGTCTGACACCGAGGGTCGGTGAAGGACCGCGAGCGCACGGTCGCTACCCTTCATTGACGTCGGCGGAATCGGCCGGAAGCGGCAGGGTGACGATGGCGACGCAGAGTGAGAGTGTGAGAGGAACGACAGGCATGAGCCCGGCAAACGTGCTCGACTCCATCTTGGAGGGAGTCAGGGCCGACATTGCCGTGCGAGAAGCCCGCATCAGCCTGTCCGAGATCAAAGCGGCGGCCGCGGCGGCACCGCCACCACTGGACGTGATGGCCGCCCTGCGCGAGCCCGGTATCGGCGTCATCGCCGAGGTGAAGCGCGCGAGCCCGTCCGCGGGTTCGTTGGCGACCATTGCCGATCCGGCGAAGTTGGCCCGCGCTTACGAGGATGGCGGCGCCCGGATCATCAGCGTGCTGACCGAGGGGCGACGTTTTTGTGGCTCGCTCGACGACCTCGACGCGGTGCGTGCCGCTGTCTCGGTGCCGGTATTGCGCAAAGACTTTGTGGTGCAGCCATATCAGATTCACGAGGCGCGAGCGCACGGCGCCGACATGTTGTTGCTCATCGTTGCGGCCCTGGAGCAGTCGGCGTTGGCGTCGATGCTGGACCGCACCGAATCGCTCGGTATGACAGCTCTCGTCGAGGTACACACCGAACAGGAGGCCGACCGGGCATTGAAGGCCGGCGCCAATGTGATTGGTGTCAACGCCCGCGACCTGACGACGCTGGAGGTGGACCGGGATTGCTTCGCGCGAATCGCTCCGGGCCTGCCCAGCAACGTGATCCGGATCGCCGAATCCGGTGTGCGCGGCACCGCGGACCTGTTGGCGTACGCCGGTGCGGGTGCTGACGCCGTCTTAGTTGGTGAAGGCCTTGTCAAAAGCGGTGACCCGCGTTCGGCGGTTGCCGATCTGGTCACCGCGGGCACCCATCCGTCCTGTCCGAAACCGGCTCGCTAGTCGGTGAACGACCCCGACGCCGAAACGTTGAACCAGATGAGTCGTCCCCGCGTTGAGCATTGGTGATGACAGAAGCAACCCGTCCGCACTCCCGTCCGGATCTTCCGCTTTCCAGTGCGGCCATCGCCGAGCCCACCCGCCACGACCCCGACGCGGGCGGTCATTTCGGCGTGTACGGCGGGCGCTACGTCGCGGAGGCGCTGATGGCGGTGATCGAGGAGGTCACCGCCGCCTACGAGAAGGAACGGGTCAATCAGGATTTCCTGGACATCCTGGATGACTTGCAGGAGCATTATTCTGGCCGGCCGTCGCCGTTGTACGAGGCAGCCCGGCTCAGCGAGCATGCGGGGTCGGCGCGAATCTTCCTTAAGCGAGAAGACCTGAACCACACCGGTTCTCACAAGATCAACAATGTGCTCGGTCAGGCCTTGCTGGCCAAGCGAATGGGCAAAATGCGGGTGATCGCCGAGACGGGTGCCGGTCAGCACGGGGTGGCGACCGCGACCGCGTGCGCGTTGCTGGGCCTGGATTGTGTGATCTACATGGGCGCCGTCGACACCGCGCGCCAAGCGCTCAACGTCGCACGGATGCGACTGCTGGGTGCCGAGGTGGTCTCGGTGGAGAGTGGCTCGCAGACGCTCAAGGACGCCATCAACGAGGCGTTCCGGGATTGGGTTACCAACGCCGACAACACCTACTACTGCTTCGGCACCGCGGCCGGACCGCACCCCTTCCCGACCATGGTGCGTGACTTTCAACGAGTCATCGGCTTGGAGACCCGGGTGCAGATCCAGGCACAGGCGGGCCGGTTACCCGACGCGGTGGTGGCCTGCGTCGGCGGCGGATCCAACGCCATCGGGATCTTCCACGCGTTCCTCGATGACCCCGGTGTGCGACTGGTGGGGTACGAGGCGGCCGGCGATGGCGTCGAGACCGGCAGGCATGCAGCCACATTCGCCGGCGGTTCACCCGGCGCGTTCCAGGGATCGTTCTCCTACCTGCTGCAGGACGAGGACGGCCAGACCATCGAATCCCATTCCATCTCAGCGGGTCTGGACTATCCGGGTGTCGGACCCGAGCACGCGTGGCTGAAGGAAACCGGGCGGGCCCAATACCAGCCGATAACCGACTCCGAGGCGATGGAGGCGTTCGGTCTGTTGTGTCGCAGCGAAGGCATCATCCCGGCCATCGAGTCCGCGCATGCCGTCGCCGGCGCCCTCAAGCTGGGCAGCGAGTTGGGAAGGGGCGCAGTGATTGTGGTGAACCTGTCGGGTCGCGGCGACAAGGACGTCGAGACGGCCGCGAAGTGGTTCGGACTGATGCAGCCGGATCCGGGCAACCGATGAGCAGGCTCGGTCCGGTGTTTGAATCGTGCCGCAAGGACGATCGCGCCGCGCTGATCGGCTACCTGCCTACCGGTTATCCCGACGTGCCGACGTCGGTAGCGGGGATGGTTGCTCTCGTCGAATCCGGTTGCGATATAATCGAAGTCGGTGTCCCGTATTCGGATCCGGGGATGGACGGCCCAACGATAGCCAAGGCCACCGAGGTTGCGCTGCGCGGGGGAGTGCGAGTCCGGGACACGCTGGCCGCGGTCGAGGCGATCACCCTGGCCGGTGGCAGCGCCGTGGTGATGACGTACTGGAATCCGGTGTTGCGCTACGGGGTCGACGCGTTCGCGCGGGACCTGGCGGCGGCCGGCGGATACGGACTGATTACGCCCGACCTGATCCCGGACGAGGCACAGCAGTGGCTGGTGGCGTCCGAGGAGCACCGGTTGGACCGGATCTTTCTGGTGGCGCCATCGTCGACTCCGCAGCGATTGGTGACCACGGTCGAAGCATCGCGCGGGTTTGTCTACGCGGCATCGACGATGGGTGTCACCGGGGCGCGCGATGCGGTGTCGAATGCCGCCCCCGAGCTGGTGGCCAGGGTGAAGGCGGTGTCGGACATACCGGTTGGGGTTGGCCTCGGCGTGCGGTCGCGAGAGCAGGCCGCACAGATCGGCGGTTACGCCGACGGCGTCATCGTCGGTTCGGCGCTGGTGTCGGCGCTCAGTGACGGTTTGCCCGCTTTGCGTGCGCTGACGGAGGAACTCGCGACCGGTGTGCGCCAACGCGTGTCCGCCTCATGACCATGGCGCCGACCTATTTCCCCAGCCCGCCACAGGGCGTCTGGTACCTCGGGCCGGTGCCGATTCGCGCCTACGCGCTGTGCATCATCGTCGGCATCCTGGCCGCATTGTTGATCGGCGACCGGCGCTGGGCAGCCCGGGGCGGCGAGCGCGGCGTGATCTACGACATCGCGCTGTGGGCGGTGCCATTCGGATTGGTCGGCGGCAGGCTCTATCACCTGGCCACCGACTGGCGGACCTATTGGGGTCCGGGGGGCGCCGGCTTCGCCGGGGCGGTGCGAATCTGGGATGGCGGATTAGGCATCTGGGGCGCGGTAGCCCTCGGTGGCGTCGGGGCGTGGATCGCCTGCCGTCGGCACGGAATTCCGTTGCCGGCCTTCGGTGACGCGCTTGCTCCGGGGCTGGTCTTGGCGCAGGCCATCGGTCGGCTCGGGAACTACTTCAATCAAGAGCTTTACGGCCGGGAAACCACGCTGCCATTTGGTCTTGAGATCTTTTACCGCCGGGACCCCTCGGGATATGTCGACCCGCATTCGCTCGACGGTATCTCCACCGGGCAGGTCGCGGCGGTGGTGCAACCGACGTTTCTGTACGAATTGATTTGGAATGTTCTGGTATTCGTCGTACTGATCTACCTCGACCGACGGTTCAAGCTGGGCCACGGGCGAGTATTTGCGGCCTATGTCGCCTTGTACTGCATCGGGCGGTTCTGCGTCGAGTTGCTCCGCGACGACACCGCAACGCACATCGCCGGAATCCGGATCAATTCGTTCACGTCGACTTTCGTGTTCATCGGGGCCGTCGTCTACCTCATGGTGGCGCCCAAAGGCCGCGAGGATCCCGAGAGCCTGCGTGGCAACGATGACGTTGACGACGAAGAGCCGGAGCCAGAGGCAGAGCCGGAACCGGAACTGGAACCGGAGTCGGAAGCCGCGGAAGCTGAAGACGCCGCCGAACCGGAGGCCGACGAGGCGCCCGAAGTCGAGGACGCCGAAGAGCCGGAAGTCGAAGACGCCGACGAGCCCGAAGCCGACGAGCCGGAAGCCGAAGACGTCGAGGCGCCGGAAGCCGACGAGCCCGAAGCCGACGAGCCGGAAGCCGAAGACGTCGAGGCGCCGGAAGCCGACGAACCGGAAGAGCCTGACGCCGCTGAAGTGGAGACTGCGCCGGACGACGACAGTGGGGCAACGCGGCGACGTTGGGGTCGACGGCGCAGGAGCAGCAAGCCGTAGTAGGGCCGCCGGCACGCTGGATCTGGCATGCTGAAAATGTGACCGATCCGACAGCTCGGCACGGCCCCGATCGACGTCGCGCATACGCCGCCGCCGGTTCGGGCGTTTTGGTTGCCGGGGCGCTCGGCTACGTCGCGCTGGTGGATCCGCACAACACCAACTCGGCATATCCATTCTGTCCGTTCAAGTTGCTAACCGGCTGGAATTGCCCTTTCTGCGGTGGACTCCGAATGGCGCATGACCTGCTGCATGGCGACCTGGTGGCCAGCGTCGCCGACAACATCTTCCTGCTGGCCGGCATCCCGCTGCTGGCCGGATGGGTCTTGATTCGTCGTCGTTACGGCGAAACAGCGCTGCCGATACCGGCGTTGCTGACGATCATTGCAACGGCGGTCGCCTGGATGGTGTTACGCAATCTGCCCGGCTTTCCGTTGGTGCCCACTGTCCTGAGCGGGTAGTCGGGCGGCTTATCCGCGTTCCCGCAATCTTCGAGTCACCCCGATGGCCATCAGCACGACTATGCTGAGGCGTCGTGACGAGACGCGGGAAGATCGTCTGCACCCTTGGCCCTGCGACCCAGTCGGACGAGATGATTCTGGCACTGGTCGAGGCCGGCATGGACGTCGCCCGAATGAACTTCAGCCACGGCGACTACGCGGATCACAAAGCCTCCTACGAGTGGGTGCGTGCCGCCTCTGACGTCACCGGCCGCGCGGTCGGCGTGCTCGCCGATCTGCAGGGCCCGAAGATCAGGCTGGGCCGCTTCGCCACCGGGCCCACCTACTGGGCCGACGGCGAAACGGTACGGATCACCGTGGCGGACTGCGAAGGCAGCCACGACCGGGTGTCGACCACCTATAAGAGGTTGGTCCAGGATGCGACGATCGGCGACCGGGTTCTGGTCGACGACGGCAACGTGGGGTTGGTCGTCACGGGCATCGAGGGCGATGACGTCATCTGTACCGTCACCGAAGGCGGCCCGGTCAGCAACAACAAGGGCATGTCACTGCCCGGCATGAATGTGTCGGCTCCGCCCTTGTCGGAAAAGGACATCGAGGATCTCACGTTCGCGCTCAGCCTGGGCGTTGACCTGGTTGCGCTTTCGTTCGTGCGTTCGCCCGCGGATGTCGAGCTGGTACACGAAGTGATGGATCGGGTCGGCCGGCGGGTACCGGTGATCGCCAAGCTGGAGAAGCCGGAAGCCGTCGATAACCTCGAAGCCATCGTGCTGGCCTTTGACGCGATCATGGTGGCCCGCGGTGACCTGGGTGTTGAGCTGCCGCTTGAAGAAGTTCCGCTGGTGCAAAAGCGGGCCATCCAGATGGCCAGGGAGAACGCGAAACCCGTGATCGTGGCCACCCAGATGCTCGAGTCGATGATCGAAAGTTCCCGGCCGACCCGCGCCGAGGCCTCCGACGTCGCCAACGCCGTCCTCGACGGCGCCGACGCGCTGATGTTGTCCGGGGAAACCTCGGTGGGCAAGTATCCGCTGGCGGCCGTGCGGACGATGTCGCGAATCGTGTGCGCGGTCGAGGAGAATTCCACCGCCGCTCCGCCGTTGACGCACGTGCCCCGCACCAAGCGGGGCGTGATCTCCTACGCCGCCCGCGACATCGGCGAGCGGCTCGACGCCAAAGCTCTGGTCGCGTTCACCCAATCCGGCGACACCGTCAAGCGCCTGGCGCGCCTGCACACTCCGCTGCCGCTGCTGGCCTTCACGGCATGGCCCGAGGTGCGCAGCCAGCTCGCCCTGACCTGGGGCACCGAAACGTTCATCGTCCCGATGATGACATCCACCGACAACATGATCCGCCAGGTCGACAAGTCGCTGCTCAACCTCGGCCGCTACAAGCGCGGAGACCTGGTGGTCATCGTCGCCGGCGCACCGCCTGGCACAGTAGGTTCGACCAACCTGATCCATATCCACCGGATCGGGGAGGACGACGTCTAGCCGCGAAGCCGAATCCGAAGGAGAGCGAGCCCGTGCCAGCAGGCAGTGAGCCGAATGCGCAAGATTTTGACGAACTGCTGGCGGTACTGGAGCTCAATCGCATCACTGACGATCGGTTTGTCGGAACCCACCCCAGCAAGAACCCGATGCGAACATTCGGCGGGCAGCTGATGGCACAGTCCTTCGTCGCGAGCAGTCGCTCGCTCGACCGTGACGACCTGCCGCCCAGCGCGCTTTCGGTGCACTTCATCAACGGAGGTGATATCGCCAAAGACATCGAATTCCACGTGGTGCGCCTGCGTGACGAGCGGCGCTTCGCCAACCGGCGCGTCGACGCCGTCCAGGACGGGGTGTTGTTGTCCTCGGCGCTGATCTCCTACATGTCCGGCGGCGCCGGCCTCGAGCACGGCATCGAGCCGCCCGTGGTGGCCAAGCCAGACACCGTGCCGTCGATCCGCGAGTTATTGCGCGGCTACGAGGAGACCGTCCCGCACTTCGTCAACGCACTGCAACCGATCGAGTGGCGCTACACCAACGACCCGGCCTGGGTGATGCGAAACAAGGGTGAGCGACTCCCGCACAACCGCGTCTGGCTCAAGGCTCTGGGCGCGATTCCTGATGACCCGGTGCTGCACACCGCGATGATGGTGTATTCCTCGGACACCACCGTGCTGGATTCGATCATCACCACCCACGGCCTGTCCTGGGGTTTCGACCGCATCTTTGCCGCGTCTACCAACCATTCCGTGTGGTTTCACCGTCAGGTCAAATTCGACGACTGGGTGTTGTATTCGACATCGTCACCGGTGGCCGCGGCCTCGCGTGGGTTGGGCACCGGGCACTTCTTCGACCCCGCCGGGCAGATCATTGCGACGGTCGTCCAAGAGGGCGTGCTGATGTATTTCCCGAATAACTGACACGCCGAACGTCGACATTTCGGGGCCAGACTGGGCTTTTCGGCCCGTGAAGTCGACGTTCGGCCGTGAGAGACCTGCGTAACGATCGTGCAAACTTTGCGCGTACCAGCCCACGCAAAGCGGCACTGCAACTTTACTCGATACACCAAGCGACTCTGCGGTGGTTCGAGAAAAGGACACCCATGACCAGCACTTTGCGGGCCAAGCTCGGCGCGGCCAAGCGCGATGTCGGCCTTGTAACTCTGTTGGGCGCGGCCATCGCTGCGTCGGCGGTCCCATTGGCCGCCGCGTCCGACAACACGGACGCTTCCACCCCTACTGCCAATCACAGCGTCGGAATGTACGGCGATCCCGGCGCCGCCAGACCCTACTGGCGCCGGCAGCGCACTTCCGACTGTGGGGAACTGGCGGTGGCTGATGTTGTCGGTGAGATCACCGGCAATGAACCCACCGAGCTGGATGTCACCTTGTTGGCCGTAAGCACTCCCAGCGCAGCAGGTCCCGGAACGATCTGGGGCCACGACGGCAACACCAATATCAGGAACCTGCCGATCCTGCTCGCGCACTACGGCATCCACGCCGACAACGTCCACACCACGACCAGCGCGTTGGAGCAGGATCTGGCCGCTGGGCGGAAAGCGATCGTTTTGCTCAATGCCGAAACCATCTGGAACCGGCCGGGGCAGCGTAAGGCCGCGGACCACTTCGTGGTTGTCACCGGCATCGACGCCAAAGCCGGTGTAGTGCATCTCAACGACAGCGGCATCATGAGCGGCGGCGACGAGCAGATTCCCATGGCGGCTTTCGAACCGGCGTGGGCCACCTACCACAACTCGGCAGTGGTAACGGATTAACGCTCGCGCTATTCGATGCGCAGTTCG
>Ga0302320_10023519_pt1 | contig 12095 bp, 16 predicted proteins | sample Bog_T0_3_FD_202130 | JGI IMG/M metagenome (GOLD analysis project Ga0302320, IMG submission 202130) | Peat permafrost microbial communities from Stordalen Mire near Abisko, Sweden - Bog_T0_3 | ecosystem: Environmental > Terrestrial > Soil > Wetlands > Peat | place: Sweden: Abisko, Stordalen Mire...
AATTGGGGGTTTAGTAATTTTATAATAAAAAAACAATAAAATTAAAATGTTTAAAACATTTTTTAGAAAATAAAAATTTTTTAATATTTTTTTAGTTTATAAACAGAAGAAAAAAAAATTGCTATTTAAATTCAGTGAAGTGTTAATTCAGCTCTTCTGTAATAATAATTATAAAGTAAATCATCACGCTATCATGATGTTTTTTTTGATATTTTCTGCAATCCTAGCACTTTCTCGAACAGATTCTATCCAATTAAACTCTTCTTCTCAAATGACTCTATCATATTCTTTCCCTAAAAATGACACCATCAGATTTTCTTTGGAATCTTATACTCAAGGATATGTAGGCATGGGGTTCGGATATCAAATGGCTGGAACAAACATCATTCTTAGTTACCAAGAAAATGGTGTCTTTGTTGTGAAAGACACGACTGCTTTTGGTCATGAGGTGCCAATTGATAACGCGAACCAAAATGTTGTTTTGATCTCAGGATCAAGAGATTCCTTAAAAACAACATTTGTCTTTGAAAGACTCTTAAATACTGGAGATTCTAACGATTATACCATTGTCCCGTTTTCAAATACACCTCTAATCTGGTCCTCCGGAGCTTCTGACACCTTAGTTGTTCATACTAATTATGGTCTCACTAGTGTGGTTTTCCAGCAATGTGATAGTTCTTGTTTGACTTGCACTGGCGCTTCGGCCTCGAACTGTGCTTCCTGTGATTCAAACCATAATTTAGTAAATGGATACTGTGTTTCATCAACGATTCAATGTGATAGTTCCTGTTTAACTTGCACAGGTTCTTCTTCTTCTAGTTGTGCTTCTTGTGACTCAACTCATACTTTGGTGAATGGAAGCTGTATATTAAAGTGCGATAGTTCGTGCTTCACCTGTTCAGGAACAATAAGCTCTTGCACATCCTGCCCTTCTCATTTCTATCTCCAAAATGACCAATGCTTTGGATGTGATGCTTCCTGCCTCGAATGCCAAGGTAATGGTCCAAATCAATGCTTATCTTGCTCAAATACATCGATTTTATTACTCAACAATACTTGTCAGATCAATCTAATATGTGATAGTTCATGCTTAAGCTGTTCAGGATCCACAAGCTCTTGTACAGGATGCTCTTCTCAATTTTATCTCCAAAATAACCAATGCTTTGAGTGTGATGCTTCCTGCCTAGAATGCAACGGGTCTGGTCCTAATCAATGTTTATCGTGCTCTAATACATCCGCTATATTAATAAATAATACTTGTCAGAATAATCAATGTCCTTTGTCATGCAACACTTCAGTTTGCCTTTTATGCAATGGAAACTACTCTTTCCAAAATGGTCAGTGTGTTTTGGACTCAATAAATATATTAACGGATCTCACATCGGAAATCCAAGTGACAAATGATTTTTATCTCTATTGGCGATTCAATTCCAACGACACTATAACAATGGCCTTTCGTTGGAGAACCGGAGGATTTATAGGATTAGGATTCGGAACTGCAATGAATGGAATGGATGTGATATCCGCCGAATATGTAAATGGTCAGCTGATGGTATTTGATCGATGGGCCGATTCAACAAGTACTCCTAATTTAGATACAGATATTGGAGGAACTGATGATGTGAACTTAATAGCTTCATTGAATTCGGATTCTGAAGGTTTTGCCATTGTTAAATTCAATCGAGCTTTAAATACAGGAGATCGATTTGATTATGTAATCACACAAAAGAGTGTTGAATTTTGTTTTGCATACAGTGATCTTCAAGAAATAAGTTATCATGGAAATAATAAGTATCTGTTCAGTTTTCAGTTTTTTGAAGGATATAAAGGTCAAGCGGTGCTAGATGCCATAGGAAAATCAAATTTGATACAAGCTCATGGTATTGGGTTACTTATCGGGTGGAGTTTTTTGGTTGATATCAGTCTAATTATTGTGAGGTACTTCAAAAATATGAAGTATTATGTGGAAATTCATTCGACAATTTTTTTGGTGCTTGATGTTTTTACATTGGATATTGTATTCATGGTTATTGCAGAAAGTATTTAAAATGTTTTTAATTAATTTAATATTGTTTTTTATTATATAGACGGATCTAGCTTGGATATAAAGTTTCAAAGTGATAATGTCATCGCTGCTCATTTCGCTTTAGGAATAATTGTTTTGAATTTGATCGTCGCTCAAACTATCTTTGGATTCATAATGAAGAAGGCCATTGAATCCAAAGAAATCAACTTCTTGAGCTCGAAATTGCCAAAATTAAATATCTTCATCGATGTCTTGGTTACTTCATCTATTTCATTACAAAAGCTAGTGTTTTGACTGGAATATGGATTTATAATTACAGAGAGCTCTTGTATTATTTTTTTTTATTGTCGTCTTATTTTTTAATCTTTTGTAGCATTGGGTTTTGTGTTTATTTTGGTGTTTTGCTCTTAGTGAGATTTATCATAGAAGTCATTCATCAAAGATTCAATCAAACAATTTCTGACATATCAAGTCCTGTTCGTTTTAAAAATGGCTTTGCAGAAATTATTCAAGATCTGGAGAAGCATTCAGCTCCAATGTCAAAATTGGTGACAAAATATCCTAACCTCAAATGGTGCTTACTAAATAATTCAATTTATGATCTCAGCAAATTTGAACATCCAGGAGGACAATTTATCATCCAGCAAATTAATGGTATTCATCCTAAAATACTTTTTTTTTAAGTGGGGACAGCCCACAGGGGGGGGGGTATGTAATCACAGCACCCCACTGGAGGGATTTCATCAGAGCCTTGGTCTGTTCTAATCCCTTCGCAGTGTGGATGGATATAACTTTTTTGTTTTTATTTTAATTGTAATAATAAGGCCGAGAAATTGGAAGATTTTTCTTTGGTGCTTATGCACTGGAAAATACAAATTTAAATCCTTACAGCCATTCAATATATGCGAAACAAATTTTAGATAAAAGACATGTCGGAGAACTGAATATGGAATCTTTATCCGTTTTACAAATGATGTAATTGCAAATTTTAGTTTTATTATTTTATTATATCTTTTGAAGACCAACTCAAAAGATGAGCACTCTGTGGACATTGGTGGAAAAGAAAAAAATCACTAAAACCATAACTCAATTTGAGTTTAGTTCCTCTTCATATCTTGTGCGAAATTTTGTCAAAGGAGTTGAATGGTTTGGACGTCACTTTACTGTAATCATTAAAAAATTCACAAAACTTATTGACTTAAATAGATTCATGGGATTAACTCATCTAATAAAAAAGTCAGACTTTATACAACAGTCATCAGCTTTACAGATGCCAATATTTCATTACGCAAAGTGATATTATCGTTTTTTGAACAAAAAATGGGGAAATCTTTCACAAATGAAAGCGAAATTTCGGAAAAAACTGTCAAAATTTCGAATACCACATTGACTTCAGAATATCTTCCTTTGATAATAAAAAAATATGTTTTTCCAGATGCCTTTTCTGAATTCATTCATCATTCCCAGCATCAAAATTTTGAAATTCAAGGACCTCATGTACAAATAATAATGTAGATTAAGTTAACTTTTTAACTAAGGGTCCCGGATTAGAATTAACCAAGAATAGCAATGGTAATCATGTCATATTTTGTGGAGGAACTGGAATTCTTCCTTTTGTTGATTTATTGAATTATTTGCTTCATAAAAGCATTTATCATGTCCTTTTGATAATGTTAGGCAAAGATGTAGCTGAAGAAATTAATGTTTATAAGGAAGATTATGAAGAAACATTAGGATCAAAATTCAAAGTTACATTGTACGCTGCTTTTCAATCGATAGAAGAAATTGAATACCTTGATTTCATCTTTGCCCTTTATAAGATCAATAAAAATTATAATTTGAATTATTTTGATATGATTCTTAGGATCAGTGATGGCTCGAAGATTCCCGAAATTCCTGTCGTTGACTCATATTTTGATGATAAATTCTTCAATCAAAATGTGGTTCCGGATCAATGCAGCAAAATCTTCATTTGCGGAAGTCCTAAAATGAATAAACTCATTCCTGAAATTTGCCAAATGAATCTAATCGAAAAGGAAAAAATTTATTTAGTTTAACATAAAACAGAATTAAAATTTGGAAATATTTGAAAATTAAGTTTTAGTCAATTAAAAAAAAACAATTTTTAAGTAAATTTCAAATAATTAATATTAATATTCATTTTATTAGTTAATAAATGAATTAAAAAAAATTATTTCCTTTATTATGCAAATTGGATAATATGCAAAAACATAACAAAACAACAAAATACGAAAAAAACAATAAATTCCAAGAAAAAAAAAAGCTCTTTAATTATTATCATCTTTTAATTATTATCCTCCAAACTCAGAATGTACTTCAGAGAAGACCTCAACGTTTCATATAAGCACCCCCATTGTGTTTCTTCCATTATTTTATCCTCAATGAATTTCTCAATAAATTTAATTTCCCTGCAAATTTCAAAATGTTTACTTTTCACCAGAACATAACAATAAAGACTGAGCATCTGATCAGCATCGAGACAACCTTTCATTTTGTTGCTATCAAAGTCTAAATTAAAAATTTCACTAATTTGAGCCAGCGCGTTGAAAATTTCATTTTGGATTTGTGAGATGATTTCTAATTTCATTAAAGGCGTCCTGGCATCAGAAATTGACCGTACTTTGGAACAGGCATTTTCAAATATATTCATATCTTCAACTTTCATGAGGATTTCATTTGAAATAAAGCATTCCTGACCTTCCAACAAGGAAACCAAGCTGAAATCTGTTTTCTTGATGTTTTCTTGGAAAAGCAAAGCATCTTTTTTAGCTGCTAAATTCAAAAGATTAGAAAAAACGTTGTAGATTCTATTTTGAGATTTGAAAGTCAAATGATGAATGATATCCAAAATGAACAGGTTCAGATATTGGAAATCTTGGCCTAGAAGCGAGAAAACGATTTTTTCTAAGGCAGAGCTATAGAAAAAAACAATCAAATCCTTCAACGGATCAATTAAGAAATGTTCCAATTCATAGATAAGCTTCTTGTTCAAGAGGTCTAAGCTTTTCTCATCAATACTTTCAAGGATATTTGGGTCAAGTTGGAGATATTTTTGGTTTATCTTGAAGAAAGTGGTTCTGAATTTCTCCAGGATTTGAGTTATTTTATAATTGTTGCTGAGGATTTCATCAACAAAAAACCGCATGAACGAGTTTGAGCTCATTTTTCCTCCATCTCTCTCGAAATTCTGAAGGGATGCCATAGAAACCGCTGTTTCATTCATTCTTCCCCCTAGATATTTTTAAAATTATGAACCAAAACTTGTTTTTACTTGAAGCATTGTTATTAGCCTGAATAAATTCGATCCATCTTATCGAAAATAACCAATATATACTTTCAAAAGCCACACGATCCTTGGTCACAATTTTATAAAACTCGTAATATTCGAGAAATTCTTCGTTTTCCACGCATTTTTTCTTGAGTTTGGAAAGCAAAAAGCGCCTGAAGTCCTGAAGAAAATTTACATTTGCGGTTTATCGTAAAAATTTACTTGATGACTTAACTTCAAATCTTCGGAACTCATCTTAAAAGACTCGGAGGAAAGACGATTTGTTTCGTCTATCAGGGAGGCGGATATGAATTTGGCAGGGGTTTTTGAAGAAGGTTGCTTTTCGTAATCTTTAATTGATAAACATAAGGAATTGGCATTTCCCATTCAAAAACCAGAAGGTTTTATGAAAAAAAAAAGTATTTAAAGTATTTTTATAAATTTCAGCCCAACCCAAAATAAAATAATCTTAGCAGAAAGTTATATTAGCTTTATATAAGAAAATTTATTGCTTTTGAGTAAGTTTTTTCATTTTCTGTTAGGAATTTTTTTTTCTTAAGCGGATATGAATGATATTGGTTGAATAAAAAATCAAGTTTTTTTTTTTTTTTATGTTTTCGCATAAAAAAAGACGCATTATTTTTTGCGATGAAAACTTTCCGTTTCTTAAAATTCAAGAAAAAATTAATTTTGTTTTTCTTTAAAATATTTTTCTTGGGTTTATTCACTTTTTTGAATTCAACCCGATAGTTATAATAATAAAAAATCGAAATCTCTTCTTCCTTCGATTTATGATTCCTCTTCCCGACATTGAAACTGATTATTTGCGGATTCCAAAACAACTTGTAGACAAAATACATCATGAACGTTGAAAAGCTTTATATTTATTTCTCTCGAAAAATTTAAAATTTAAAATCATAGCCACCTACATAAAGAGTGGATCTGGGAAAAAAGCCACTCGAAAGATTTTTGCAAATGTGAATTACGATTCTTTTGAAAAAGAACACATCATTCAACTGCAAACTAAAATTAAGCAAACCAAAATTATCTTTCCTCAGAGGTAATAACAAAAAAAGAATGAACAATTTTGTAATAGATGTATACTTATAGAATAATAGAAGAGGATCGGCTTTTAAGATATCTATATTCAGGTGGATTTGATATCGAAAAAGCTTACCAAGTAAGAGAGATAAATTTTATTTTTTTACAATTATTACCAGATTTTAACTTCACATTATGAATGGATATCCAACGCAGAAAATTTCAAAATATTACCTAAAACAAAAGAATACTTGGTAATTTTTTTCATAATTATAAAATGTTAGATGATGATCTTATAGGAAAAAGGAGCTGTTTATTTAGCGGGCAGAGACAAAAAATTCAGACCGATCATTATAATAAATGTGGAAATGCTTTATGGGAAGAATGTAACTGTTTAATTGGATTAACTATTCATATTTTAAAATTAGTTCCATCTGGATTCCTTTATGAATTCTTTATATGCAGTGTTTAATTTATGCAGGGAAGTAATTTTTGTGCCTGGAAAAATTGAAAACTGGGTTTTGTTGATTGAAACGAATGAATTGTCAATGTTTTCTTTTCCATTTAATGTTAACAACTTCCAAATTTTAAATTAATTATTGAGAAACAATTTTAGGTTCTGGAAAAAATAATTTCAAATGCTTCTTTGCAATATTCCGGCACCATGGAAAAAATTTATATCACCAATCCATCAACTTCTTTAAATATGACTTGGGCAATAATAGAAAGTAAGAAATTTTTCAAGATAATGAGAAATATACTCTTTCTCAGAATTCTTGGATGATAAAACAAAACAGAAAATAAACAAGCTGAAAAAAACAGAATATTCTAAAATGCTTGAGTATTTTACGGGAGACCAAATAGAAATGAAATATGGAGGCACGATGGAAAATATCAAAGTCTTTTGGCCACCCATCGACCCCCTACAGAGCATAAAAACGCAACTCTTTCATGAAAAAGAAGTGGGTTAATTTTTTATTGAATCCATAATTAGTATTTTAATTAGAATGATTTTATCTCAAGGTCAAATAATGAAATAAGACTAAATGGCAGTAGATCACCCCTCCGAGAAACAAAAAGGAAAATATTTGATGATTCGAATTTAAATAATGATTCTCCTATTTTACAAGAGGAAATTGAGGAAATTACGAGCTTCAGAAAAACAAAAAAGGAAGCCTTCACGCGAGATTTATACGAACGTTTCTCGAAAAAACCACCTAATCGGAAATACATTGGGGAAAACACCATTACTGAAAATTCCAACGGAGGAAATATGAAAAAAGAAGAATTCCAATCAATGTATAAATACCTCGAAAGGAAATCTACAGGTAACACAGAAATTAAAATTAAAAAAAAAATTAATTTAAAGGAACAAATAAAAGGGATTCTGCATTTTGTGGGCTTTGCTTCTCAACAAGAAAAAACAACGAGGAAAATGAAGAAAAAGCTAAAGAGGCGAATGTTTCCGTCTGTGTGATATTTTAAAAAATTTCTTCTATAAGTTTTTCGTAAAATCATGGCTTTTCATGTTTTTTTTTAATAAAATTGAATTATTTTTAGGAAATTTTATTTTTAGCTGGGTTTATGAAAATTTTTTCATTCCTTTCGATTAAACAATTATTTAAAAGTCCTAAACAAAGTCCTATGACTTATTTCGGATTCTTCATCACCACTATCACGGAGTCCCCTCTTAAAAACATTTTGCTAATGAATCTTTCTCGGTTTACTGCATGTGCTTTTTTTCCTTTATTACCTCGAGGAACTTCAGTCCAATATTCCGTGACATTTTCTAAAACCATGTTCATATGACGATCAAACGCCTTGATTCTCGCGAAAATCTTGCGGTTATTGCGACAACTGATCATGACTTGGTTGTTGGATGTGACAATTTTGCTTAAGAAAGCCATCGGGCCTGCTTGAAAAGTCTCCTCTTGTTCGACGAATTCTTTTTTATCCTCCATGATTGAATTAAAATCTATTATTAAAAATGAACAAATCCCTTCTTGGTTTCGCTTTTAAATTTTTTCGAAATTAAAATGGATTATAAATCAAATTCATAAATAACATAAAAACTTTGATGGAATTTTGTTTTTTTTAATAAGAAAATAATATCTAAATTTTTTTTTGTTCTTTGATTATGGATCGAAAAGAGAAAAAAGGAAACGATCGAAAAAAACAAGAAGAAGATGAAAATGCCATGATGCTTAGACTGGAAAAGGAAATCAAAAGCAAATTGAAATATTCCTATAAAAACGAAAATGAAGAGGATGATAAGGAAGAAGATAATGATGAAAATGATGAAGAAAATGAGGAAAGCGAAAAAAAACAGAAGTTGACTCCCATTAAATTATTTATGATAGTTCTGAAAATCAAACTTTCTTAGTTATAAGATTTAATTTTTTTAGGACTTCAAACAATGTGATTCCAAGAAATGCACAGGGAGGAAGTTGGAAAGATTGAGAAAACTCAAATCAATAAGTCATAAATGCAAATTCAAAGGAATTGTTTTGACGTAGAAATTTTTTTTTGAAAATTTCTAAAATTACAAACAAAAGAGCGACTGCCCATAAGCTTGTTTCACCCGAAGATCAACCGATCATCATGAAAAATGGAATTTGCGTGATTGATTGTTCTTGGGCTAAAATAGATGAAATAAATTTTAAATCCCCATTCGAGCATGAGAGAAAACGTTTAATCTTCTTAATTTTATATTGAAAATGAAAACATATATAAATCCTAGTGCCTTTTGTTGTGGCGTCGAATCCTGTCAATTATGGAATTCCATATAAATTGACTTGCGCTGAAGCAATTGGAGCGGCGCTGTTTATTGCGGGTTTCACTGCAGAGGCAGAGGATGTCATGTCAGTTTTTAAATGGGGATCAAATTTCTTTGTCTTGAATGAGTATTTTGGGAAAAAAATCTTAATTGTTTATTAAATTCAGAGAAGCCTTTTCTATGTACTCTAATTGCAAGACTTCAAAAGAATTGGAAAAAACAGCAGAGGAGTATTTAAACTTGGAACATGAAAGGAATGAACAAAAGCAAAAGAACAAAAAAAATTTAGGATTACCTCCAAATTCCTCAGATGAAGAAAAAAATAATGATTCAGAGGAAGGAAAATAAAATAAATTTATATTTTTTCATTTTATTGTTGTATTTATTCGAAAAAATTATTAGGTAAATCAAATAAAACTATTTTTTTTTTATTTTTACAAAATAAAAAATTAATTTATTTTATAAATTTTCTTTAGAAGTTTAAGCAATTGAATTTTATGTATTTAAGTTCATGAATAAAAAATCAGTTTTATCAACTTTATAAATATCTCAATTTAAAAGCATTCACTAAGTTAATATGATATTAAACTTCCGACCTTGATAAATTCACTCTACAAACAGGGCACGAGCCTTTGATTACCAACCAATGTTCAATGCAAGTTTTATGAAATTTATGTTGGCAAACCAAGGTTCTATTTAAACATAATCATTTTTATCAAATATTAAAAATTAATCAACTTCAATTGATCTCCCATTTTGAAATCTTCCAGACAAACAACACAAGATTTTCTAAAAAAAAAATGATAAAATCTCATATTTTTTTTTACGCTGTCGTATTTTGATCTTTTTTTTCTTGAGCAGGTGGTTTAGGGTTAAAGGTGGAAGTTGGAATGTTGTTGATTTCATCAGGATTCAGTCCTCTTGCCCTATTTTCCCTGGAATTTCTAAAACTGCTTTGAAACTTTAACAAAAAATAAAAACTAATTTGCCATACGTCACAAAAATTGGATTATCAATGAAGAAGGAAAAGTCGACAAATCTGTTGTTAGTGTCATTCTGAAAAATATAAATTTAAATTTAAATTTTTTATTTGTTCAACTTCATCTCTTTCAACTAAAAAATCAATTGGTTTTAAATATAAAAATATATTATAAATACATGGCATTGTTCGAAAAGAATAGCTCTGTTGTAAGTTTGCAACACTAAATGTTATAATTTAAGAGAGAGAAAAAAATTATCAAAGGAAATTTGAACCCTGGATTCATCATGTTTCTCATCTCTTCTCGAATTCGGGTGAAAACTCCAGAAGATCCGAAAATTCCTATGAATTATTTAAAAAAAATCTTTAAAGAGTGACTCATAAAACACCATTACTATCGAATTCTGAAAATGGATTTGAGTTCAAGTTTCCAAAGCCATTTTGATTTTGGTTGCTATTATTATAGCGTCTATTATCGGTGTATAATAGGTGGCGTCCTTCAGCTATGGGGTCGTTATTGGCTCTCTTTTATAAAAGTATAATTATTGTTAAGAAATTTTATTCACTTGGAAAAAAACGTGAGTGAAGGGGTTTCTATCTCTCTCCTGCTGTTGGTTGTTTGGAAAATTGTTCGATGGCCTGTTGTTGTTTTCAGAATTAGAAAACTCATTCGAGAAAAAGAATTGATTTCCATTGCTATCTTGACTGAACCGGTTGAATAAATGAGGTGGTGAGTTGGACGAGTTGAAGCCAGAAAAATCTTCGAATATTGAAGAAAATGGACTATTTTTACAATAACTATTGTTAGAAATATATTCAAATATTACTCTCTAGTAGGGATGTTATTTGAATTCGAAGTGTTATTAGCGGTGTTGGCATTGTTATTGTTTCTCCTAGCGTTTGAGTTGGAGGTGTTGTTGTTGGAATTGATATTTGGAAAGTTGTAATTGCCTGGATGAATTCTATTTGCGCCATGCATCGTGGCATTTGGCTGGTTGTGGCTTCCGAATCCATTTGGATTTTCATTTGAATGCGGCTCTGGATTGCCAAGATTAGAATTTTTCTTACGAATCAACGGCGTGGCTTGAGGTTCTAGATAAATTTTTCGATTTTTTTAAATTTGTTGAAAGAAAACTTGGATCATTGACCCTGGAATTTGTGTTTCTTCCAATGTAAGGCAGATTGTTTGATGACCCAGAGCTAGTATTGCAAACATTGATATGGGAGCTCTAAAAATATTTATTGCCTCTGCTGAAAAATTTTAGGAAATACGATCAGTCTGGATGGAAAGAACTCTGAACAATAAGGGCATTTTTTCTGATTTTTAACACAGTTTTCTCTATGCGATTGGATTTTTTCTTTATTGATTAGCTCTTTGCAGTCTGTACATTTGATTTGGGAGCATTTTCTCGAAAACCCATTCATTTTTCTAGAGATTTTATATCTTTTGCTTATCTATGAGAAGAAAATAAAAATTTGCCCAAGAAATTTTAAAGTTCTACATCAGATTTCGGAGAAAATAACTCACTTTTGCTTTCAGAAGAGCTCTTGTTTGAGCTTCTAAGCTTAGATTTGTAGGTGTTTTTATCATTCATTTTTTTCAAATTTTTGGAAGGAATAATAAATTTTTGCTAAAAAAAGCCTGATGAAACACTATAATTATTAATAATTCATTATTTTGAATCGATTTAAGATTTCTCATTTTGGAATTAATTAGCATTTGAATTTTGCTTCGAAATTTTGTCTTTGACAAAACAGTTTTGAATTTTATTAGGAAAAAAATTTTATATTTATTTTTTTTAGCGAATATGTTGGATTTTAGTATTTTTAATTTTAGATTGTATTTGGTTTTCTAAAACCAAATTCCGATTTCAAAAATCAGAATCACAATATATTTATTACAAATAGTCAATGAAATTAAAAATTTTTTTAAAGAAAAAAAATAGGATTATTTAAAAATAATAAGAATTTGAATATTTAATTT
>Ga0302320_10023520_pt1 | contig 12095 bp, 8 predicted proteins | sample Bog_T0_3_FD_202130 | JGI IMG/M metagenome (GOLD analysis project Ga0302320, IMG submission 202130) | Peat permafrost microbial communities from Stordalen Mire near Abisko, Sweden - Bog_T0_3 | ecosystem: Environmental > Terrestrial > Soil > Wetlands > Peat | place: Sweden: Abisko, Stordalen Mire...
GTCAAGGCCGGAATGGCAAAGCCGTATATGCCGGATGACCGGGCAGAGCTTGATGGCCTCGGGCCGGGTACCGAAGATGAAGAGCAGGCGTTTCACCGAATCTCCAGTTTAAACGGCTTAGTGCCCGGACTTGAACAGGATAGGCAAGATTTCATAAATTCCCACTTAATCTGTGTTACCTCGATGTGCAGATCTTTAGGCACGGTTAATTGATCAGTTTCACACTTTTATCTTGCAAGAGCCGCAATGCCACCCTACCATAGGGAGTGATGCGAAGCACTGGACGCGCTCAAGAATATTTGACGACTGCCAGGGTGGCCCGCATTTTGGGAATCTCTAAGCGGACCCTACACAACTGGATCAAATCGGGAAAAGTGACGGGGCCGGAGGTCAATCCGACGAACGGCTATCTGCAATGGACCATGTCGGATGTGGAGACCGTGCGGACGGTGCTGATGGAGGAATCGAGTGATTCGACTGGTAATCGCTAACCAGAAGGGCGGCGTGGCCAAGACCACGACCACCTTGAGCCTGGCCCGCGAGTTTGCGGATCGGGGCTTGAAGGTGCTGCTGATCGATATCGACCCGCAAGGATCGATCGGCGCCACCCTGGGGTTGAAGGCAGCCAACTATCTGTACAGTTTCGTGATCTCGAACTACCGGTTCAAGGATTGCCTGGTGGCCGCGCACCCAAACATCGACGTGCTGTGCAGCAACCGCGAGACCACGGATATCGAAGGCATTCTGACGCCGCGGACGGGGCGCGAGCTGATCTTTCAGGTGCTGCTGACGCCGGTGGAAAAGGAGTACGACGCGGTCATCATCGACTGCCCGCCGGCCATTTCCCTGCTCCAGAGCTGCGCCCTGATGTATGCGCAGCAGATTCTCATACCGCTGACCATGGACCCGCTCAGCCTGCAGGGGGCCTACGCGGCCATCCAGACCTCGGCCACCTTGAACCGACTGTTCAAGGCCGAGATACAGCCAGTGGCGGTGGTACCCGTACAGGTGGACCGGCGGCTGCAAATGACGGACGTGATCCTGGACAGCCTGCAATCGCTGTCTCGGGAGTACAACATTCCGCTGCTGCCGGCGGTGCGGACGGATTCGACGGTCCCCAAAGCTACGCGGGCGCGCAAGTTCCTGGTGGACTTCGACCCGAAGTGCAAGGCCGTGGAAGATTACCGCCTGGTGGCGGAGCAACTCTTGGAACATCTCAGGGGACAACTGAATGAGCGGCAGTACTCGCTCCCGACAGAAGCATAAGCTGGAGCCCATCAGCATCGAGGAGTTAGCCGGAACGACTGGGATGTCGGGCTTTTGCAGCTTTCTGACTCGGGACAGCTCAATTCCAGTGCCGGCGCTCGACACGGTGGGCAAAGAGGGCGCGGCGGCCACCGAAACGAGTGCGCCTGTTTCGAGCGCGCCTGACAGACCTGCACTTGAACTGCCTGCACCTGTAATCAGAGCACTCGAGATACGAGCACCTCAATCAGGCGCACTCGTTTCTGATGTGAGCGTTACGGAGTCAGCTGCTTCTCCTCATGTAGATGCACTTGAATCGCGTGCACCTGATTGGAGTGCGATTGAACCAGATGCAGCCGAATCAAGTGCACTCGATTTCATGACCCGGCGCAGAGTTCGCATCCGCGAAGCCGTCAACGTACAGGATGGCCACTCGCTGGCCGAACAGGCCGTCTATGACGCCATGTACCGGGCCGGGAAGCCTTACCAGGGAGATTCCCGGCTGCTGACCATCGGGCTGCGGACGCTGGCCGAGCTTTCCCGGATGGCCTACAGCAATTGCAAGGCTAACGTGCGATCGCTGGTCGCCAAGCTGGCCGTGGATGAGCGCCCCGGGTTCAGCTACACCGAGGGCCGGACCTACATCATCTACAGCTTTCGGGAGATCCTGCGGCGGCGCAAAGCGGTGGGCCTGACACACGTGATCCGCACGCGCGGGGTGGCCTTTGTGGAACCGCTGACCGGGCGCGAGATTTCGGGTGCCGCTTCAGGCACGAGTGCGACTCAATCAGGTGCACTCGAATCAGATGCGCGCGATTCGCAATCGAGTGCATCTGAACGGGATAGAACAGGTGCGCCTGCACGCGGCGAATCGAGTGCACTCCCAACGCCCGCATATATAAGGAATAGAAATTCTATCAGGAACACGGAAGAGGAATCGTCGTCCGGCCTGGCGGCTATCGTAGGAGCTCTGCGGCGTTACGTCCCGGATGTGGACGACGACATCGCCGCCGACCTCTGGCAGCGATGCCTGGAGAACGCGCCCGATGCGCGCATCGACGAAATCCTGCGCGTGATCCACCTCAAGGCCGGAAAGCCCGGCATTCGGGTGCCGTTGGGCTTTCTGCTCACAGCGGTGCCGAAGTGCTTCAAAGGCGATTCCTACCGGCAGTTTCGTGCAGACCGCGAGCGGAGCAGGGAAGCCAGCCTGGAACGCGATCGGCTCTTTGCCACCGAGATTCTGAAGAGTCCCGAAGCGGATGAGGAGCAAAAGCAGTGGGCCCGCGAGGTCCTAGCGGCCGGTTAAGCAGGGCGGTTCGTCGCGGCGATTGTGCGCATGTACGTAAAATGAGGCGCCTGGGAGCAACTAGGGGGGGCGGGTGTTAGTGAGGACTTGAGGCTTTAGGTCGGCGAATACACGATAAGGATACATACCGTGCTATCTTCGAACCCGATAAACGAGCTTGTTCCAGTCGCTACTGCCGACCTCGCGCTCGCCTATGACGGGGCTCAAGACGACCGCCTCGTCCAGCTTTGGCTCTCCCTGAAGTCCAGCCCTGCCACCCGCCGCGCTTATGCCGCCGAGATCGGCCGCTTTCGGACGTTCGTACGAAAGCCGATCGCCCAGATCACGCTGGCCGACTTTCAGGCGTACGCCGCACATCTGGGGCAGGGAAGTCTCAAGCCCGCCAGCCAGAACCGCGCCTTAACGGCCATCAAGTCGCTGTTCTCCTTCGGCCAGGAGACAGGCTACCTGCCCTACAACGTAGGAGCCGCGGTCAAGCTCAGGCCCAGCCGCGACGGCTTGGCGCAGCGCATCCTGGAGGAAAGCGAGGTCGCCAAGCTCATCGAGGCCGCCCCGGAGGGCCGGGACCGGGTTCTGCTCAAGCTGCTGTATGTTTCCGGCGCGCGCGTCAGCGAGCTGTGCGGACTGAAGTGGTGCGACGCCCTGGCGCGCCAGTACGGCGGCCAGATCACGGTCTTCGGCAAGGGCGGCAAGACCCGTACGATTCTGCTGAAAGCCAAGGTCTGGGAGCAGCTCATGGCCCTCAAGGGCGAGGCGCGCGCGACGGATGCCGTGTTTCCCAGCCGCAAGGGCGGGGGAGCACTGGATGTCTCGCAGGCCCGCCGCATCGTCTATGCTGCCGCCCGCAAGGCCGGCTTGGGCAAGAAGGTGTCGCCCCACTGGATGCGCCACGCCCATGCCAGCCACGCGCTCGACCGCAGCGCGCCCATCCATCTGGTCCAGGCCACCCTGGGCCACGCCTCGGTCTCCACTACCGGGCGCTACCTGCACGCGCGGCCCAACGAAAGCTCCAGTTTCTATCTGCCGGATTGAGGCACCGCCATGGATACCGCCAGCGTTCCGGCCTGGAGAATCGGCGCGGCGCTGACGTTGCTATCGGTCGCGGCCCCGTTATTTTGGCTACGCGCCTCGCGTCGATCGCGCTGTGCGTCAGTTTTGCTGCGGCACCACGAGGACACGCCGAACCGGCGGTCAATTCTGCAAGCTCAGGCCGGTAGACGTGCTGCCGCCGGCGTACGATGCGGCGATCACGGCGTTGGCGGACGCCTGAACCGTCCTGGCCGTCACCGCAAAAGCCGCGCTGGTAGAGCCGGCCGGCACGATAACCGTCTCCGGTACAGCCAACATGCCGGTATTCACAAACAGCATGACGGGGGCTCCCGCGGCCGGGGCCGCGCCGGTTAGCGTGACGGTACAACTCGTGGATTGACCGGACGTCAGTCCGCTGCCGCCACAGTTCAAGCCAGCCAGAGCGGCCGGGGCGGGGAAGGCAACCGGAGGGCCGGCGGCCGCCTGCAACAGAATACTGGCGGTCAGGGAGCTGGTTGCCAGGTTCGCCGCCAGAACCGCCGTGGCACTCGCGGATACGGTGCCGGCCGTAGCCGTGAAGCTGGCGGAGGCGCTCCCGGAAGGGATTGTCACGCTCGCCGGAACCGTCAGCAGCGGCGTGCTGCTTGAAAGCGCTACGGATGTGCCGCCGGCAGGAGCCGGAGCGCTCAGCGTCACGGTACAGGTGCCGGAGCCGCCCCAGGAGAGGCCCGCGGAAGCGCAGCCGAAGGAAGCCAGGCTCCCGGAAGCCGAGCCGCCGCCCGTGCCGCTGCTGGAGCTCTGCAAGTTGAGGGTCGCGCCCACGGAGATCGTTCCCAGAGTCGCGGACAGCACCGCCGTGCCGGGCAGCGAAAGCAGCCCGTTGGTCACCGTGTAACTGGCTTTGGAGGCACCCCCCGGCACGGTGACCGAGGCGGGAACCGAAACCCCGCCGTCGCTCGTCGATAATGCGATCATGACGCCGCTCGAGGGGGCCAATCCGCTCAGCGTCACGGTGCAGGTGCTGGAAGCTCCCGGCGGCAGGCTGCCCGGAGCGCACGCCAGGCCGGCGAGAGCTACGGCCGCGCCGGAACCGGACCCCGACGTCCCGCCCGATCCGGAGGGTGCACTTTCGAGGGCACCGGCATCGGGTGTCGAGCCGCGCGCAGCCCGCCGGATATCCAGCGCCGGCGCAGCCGAGGCGAGCGCCAGAGCCAGAGCCGGGCTGCCCATCTGTAGCGTGAAATCGTACTTGTCCGGCAGATCGTACCAGGCCGTCTGGGCGGCGTTGAATAAAGGGTTGGCCGACCGGTTGCCGCCCTTGAGCGAATCCCACGAGTTCAGCGCCGTGAAGCTGAAATCGGTCCCGTTGTAACTGAGATAGGAAGCGCCGCCGGAGCTCCACATGACATTGTTGCGGATGGTCGCGGTGTTCAGATAGAGATTCTGGGCGAACCAGAAGACGGGATAGTTCTGCGTGACGAAGATGTTGTTTTCGAAGCTATGATTGGCCATGCTGACAGGGAAGCCGCCGTTATCGATGTCGATGGCCGGCTCGGTGATGGCCGTGCCGGTGGGGTCGCTGGCACCTACCCAGCAGGTGTTATTGACAAACGTGTCGTTGGTCTGGGCGTACGGGTTGATGTTCTCGGTCGGGTCGCCGGCATAATCCCAGATGAGCATGCAGTTGCGGCCGTTACCGAACATGATGTTATTCGAAACCGTCGAGTAAGATACGCCTTCCAGAAACGACAGAGCGGAGAGCAGGTTGGTGTGGATGATATTCGAGTCTACAAGCAGGTTAGTAACTCGTCCATTGTGCTGCAGGCCGTTGTAATTCGACCGGTAAATCAGATTGTAGCGTACCGTGATATTCGTATTGGGGATGTCGCGCGAACCGAGATAAATGCCGTGCTCCAAACTGATGTCGTGGAACGTAGAGCGCTCGATCAGGACGTTCGACATATTATTCATGGCCAGCATACCGCGCCCGCGCTGGCGGACCTCGATTCCGCGGACGACCACGTTGTTGGACGGATCGCCAAAGAACAGGCCGTCGCCCAATCCGGTGGCGCTGTTCTCGAGGATCAGGCCGTCGATCACGATATTGCTTTGGCCGACGAACTGGATTCCCTCGCCGGGCTGATCGAGAATCGCCTGCTCTCCCGGATAGGCCATCAGGATGATCGGGTTCCCCGGCGTGCCCCCGATGGTCAGGTTCGGCGCATCGGAGTAGGTTCCGGCGCGCCAGATGACCGCGTCTCCGGGTTCGAGGACTTGCGCCACGCCGTTCCAGGAAGCATAGGGCTGGGCCTCGTTATTGGGCCGGCCGGTGGAGTCGTTGCCGGTTCCGGAAATGAACAGCATGCGGGAGGGTGTATAGCCGAGGTGCGCGAGCAGGGCCGCCGTGCTGCCGTACTTGGCCAGTGCGGTGGCCGAGGTGTTGACGGTGGCGTCGTTATCGTCGGCATCGGGCCCCAGGGGCGAGCCGGGGCCGTAGCCATCGCAATCCCAATCGATTACCGTAGGGGTGGTGCACCCGGGTCCCTGGGGCAACGGCTGGGTGCGGGCCGGACGGCTGGCGAGGCCGGCCAGGATAAGGATGCAGGCCAGCTTCGCGGCGCGCTTCGGGCAAGCTAAAGCATGCCCCACCTGAAAAGCGATCTCCGAGTGCTGGGGCTGACCGGTGGGCGCTTCCACTTTGCATTGAGTTATGGCAAAACGAGTACCATCCGCGCGCGGCTCCGTAACGCACCGGCGTGCGGGCAATTTCACGGGTGCACTTCGATGGCGCTTTGAATCTTCTCGACCGGAAGCACCAGGCCGGGCTCGGGACGCGCGGCCGCCGAGGTAAAGCGGTAGATGCGGAGGTGCCCTCTCCAGCGCGGGCGCGAGGAATTGAGCGCCAGGACCCGTTCGAGCCGCATCGAGGGCGCCGGGCCGGCCATAAGCTCCGACCATTTCTGGGGCTTCCCGGTATCCTCCAGCACCACCCAATTGATGGCGTAGCGCCGGCAGAAATTCTCGAACGCGGCCGCGGGAAATACTTCCGTGGCCAGTTTCTGAGCCGGGATCACGGTGGTCTGAAGCCGGGGATCGAGCGCGCGTACCGCGAAAATGAAATTGCCGTCGGCGTCTCCCCCGTAAAGCACGCGCTGGGAAGCCGGGCGCACCACTACGGACGCGGCTTCTGCGGGGCCGCGCAGAAACTCGGGGTGAAACCACCAGCCGGCGATGAACCAGGCCGCGGCCATGGCCACCGGTATCCGCCAGGCGCGCGCGGGCCCGGCGAGCAGTTCGCTGCCGCGCAGAACGACGGCATACGCGGCCACCACGGCCGGCGGGAAGATGAAGAACAGATAGCGCTCGGTGTGGGGACCCACGGCCATCAGCACGGCCCCGATGGCCACCATCCAGGCCAGATACAGCTCGATCTTCAGCCCCCTCCAGGCGCCGCTCCGGATCGACAATGCCAGCAAAGCCGCCGTGCCGAGGGCAAACAGGCCCGGCCATCCGAGGATCTCATGGGCGAGGGTCGGCCCGTAGTAGTTCAGGTTGCCTTGGAACGCCAGCCAGATGCTGGTGGGCGTCAGGGGAGCCTGGTCCACGCCGGTCCGGTTAAACGGCGCGGATAGCGACATCAGCGCTTTCACCGCCAGCGCGAACAGCACCGTGGAGATCCAGAAATTGCGGGAAAACAGCAGGCGCCAGCGGCCGGTGGCGAGGAAATAGAGCGGCGGGACGGCCAGCAGAAAGACGGCGAACTGCTTGGTCCACACCGCCGCGGCGCCCAGCGTGGCAAAAAGCAGGGCGCGGTCCAACGGATATTCGCGGCCGGCATCGCGCAGGCAATAGAGCGCCGCCAAGGCGAAAGCCATGGCCGGAAACTCCAGCATGACGTCGGTAGCCACCAACTGCGAGTTCCACAACGAAAGCACCGTGACGGTGGCGCACAGGGCCAGCACATCCGAATGGTGGGTGGCCGCGAACAGGCGATAGAGCAGCACGGTGCACACCGCCACGGCCAGCGCGACCGCCAGGCGGGCCGCCAGCAGGTTCACGCCAAAGACGAAGTAGAACAGCGCCTCGATGGCCGGGAACAGGGGCGGGTGGTAGGGCATCGAAAGGGCCGGCAGGCGCCCGTAATATTCCTTGCCGTAGGCGATCGGGTGGGCGATACGGCCGCTGAGCAACAAGTCGTGCACGAACGCCCCGTTCATGGCATGTCGGGCGGCGTCGGTATCCACGATGTTGCGGCTCTCCAAGCCGCGCAGCGAGAGCAGCGCGAACAGCACAGCCAGAAGGTAGGGCGTCCAGGCGGGCAGGCGCGGCGCACGAGTTCGGCGCGCGGATGGCGAACCCAGATCAAGGTCTGGCGCCGCGGTCCCGAAGGCCTCGCGGCCGCGACGCGCCGGCATGGCAGCGTCGGAGGCGGGACAAAGCGTGGGGCGTGGATCGGGCATGGCTGCCCGGAGTGCTGCAACCCATTCTCCACGCCGACGCGCCGCACCGGAACCTTGATGGCGGCGGGAGCGCCGGCATCGACGGCGTACCGAGTCGCGGGTATCCGTCCCAGTTTCTAGAAGTTCCGCCCGTTCTTTAGGAAGAGGGCAGCGTTTCAAATCTCGCCAGCGCCGTGGCCGTCAGCAGGAGATAGACCCCCAAGGCTATGGCCAGCGTCCGCCGCAGCGTGCGGCCCCGCGCGGTTCCCGCGAGTTGGGATTTGTAGGCGGATTTTGGCAAATCGCGCGTGTCGTACCGGCGAGGCACACGCCTCCCGGCAAGCGGTTCGACTGGCAGGGGAGTTGCCAAACGTTCTGCGTGTCCTCACGGAAAACCGCCGAGGCGGTTGAATCGTCTCCCTCCGCCGCTCTGCTGGTTCGCCCGCTGGAAGAGGCCGACCGGCCCCTCTGGGATCGCTTCGTATGGGCGCACCCGCATGGCAGTCCATTCCATCTCATCGCCTGGAAGAAGAGTGTCGAGCAGACGTTCGACTACCGCTCCAATTACCTGCTGGCCACCCGCGAGGGCCGCGTTTCCGGTGTGCTGCCGCTGTTCCTGATCCAAAACTGGCTGATGGGCAAAGTCCTGCTCTCCTCGCCGTTCGCGGTTTATGGCGGCATCCTGGCGGATTCGGCCGAATCGCGCGAAGCCCTGTGCCGCGCGGCCCGCACGCTGGGCGAGCGGCTGGGCGTGAAACACGTGGAGCTGCGCAACGGGTGGGAGGAGCAGACCAGCGGATTGCCGCGGCTGAATCGCTACGTCACCTTCACGCAATCGATCGGGCCGGACGAGGCCGCCATTCTCGAATCGATCCCCCGCAAGACCCGCGCGGCGGTCCGCAAATCGCTCAAGGCGGACCTCGATAGCCACCGCGAAATCTCCGATCCGCGAACGTTCGAAAAGCTCTATTCGAGCAGCCTGCGCAAGCTGGGCACGCCCAGTTTTCCGCCGTGCCACTTTCAGGCACTCCTGGACAATTTTCGGGGGATGGCGGACATCCGCGAAGTGCGCTCGAACGGCCAAACCGTAAGTGCCGTGCTGAGCTTCTACTTCCGCGACCAGGTGCTGCCTTACTACGGCGCCTCCGATCCCCGCGCCAACGCGCTCGCGCCCAATAACTTCATGTACTTCGACCTGATGCGCTGGGCCGGCCGGAACGGCTACGGCACCTTCGATTTCGGCCGCAGCAAGCGCGTCAAGGGATCCTACGATTTCAAATCGCACTGGGGCATGGTGGAACGCGAATTGCCCTATGAGGTGATGTTGATCCGGGGTAAGGAGCTGCCTAATGTCTCCCCGGCTAATCCGGTATTCCGGTTGCCGATTCTGTGCTGGCAGCACCTTCCGCTCGCGATTACGCGGGCTCTGGGGCCGTATCTGATCCGGTTCGTTCCTTGAAATGCGCGGGTGATGTTCGTGACATAGGCGGATAGCTCACTGGCAGAGCGCCTCTACAAAACACAGAGGAGGCAGCAGCGTTCGAATCCTGCTCCGCCTACCAACACTCCATGGATATTCTGTTCCTTTCGCACTGCGTTCCCCATCCGCCCGACAAGGGCGAACGAATTCGGGCATTTCACGAGATCCGTCATCTGGCGCGGGAGCATCGTGTACACCTGGCCTGCCTGGCGCGCAACGCGCGGGAAATGCGCCATGTCGAAGCGATGCGCGAGTGCTGCGCCTCGGTGGAAGCCGTGAGATTGCAGCCGGCCTGGGCGCTGGCGCGAGCCGCCGTACGCTTCGCGGCAGGGGCCTGCCTGACCACCGCTTACTATGGCAGCCGCGCGCTGACCCGGCGCGTCTCGGCCCTGGCGCGCAGGGTACCGCTCGATGCCGCGGTGATCTACTCGGCCGCCATGGCGCCTTATTGCCCGCCCGGCCTTCCGGCCATCCTGGACCTGGTGGACGTGGATTCGGAAAAGTATCTGGCCTACGCCAAAATGCGCCGCGCGGGCATGCTTTACGGCATCGAGGGCCACCGCTTGCGCGGCCTGGAGCGCCGGTTTGCCGAGCGCGCCGTATGCGCGTTGCTGGCCACGCCGCACGAGGTGCGGATCTTCGCGCAGTTCGCTCCCCGCGAGCGCGCGCTGCCCATGGAAAATGGCGTGGATTTTGCCTTCTTCGACCCCGCCGCCGCGCCCACGGACCGCAATCTTCAAGGCCGCCGCTATGCGGTGTTCGTGGGTGTCATGGATCATTTCCCAAACGCCGATGCGGTGGTTTGGTTCGCCGATCGGGTGCTGCCCGCGCTGCGCGAAAGCGATTCCGGACTGGAGTTTCTGGTGGTGGGACGCAACCCGGCGCCGGCGGTGCGCGCGCTGGCCGGGCGCCCGGGAATTCAGGTCATCGGCGCGGTGCCGGACGTGCGCCCCTATTTGCGCGGCGCCGTGGCCGCCGTGGCGCCGCTGCGCATCGCTCGCGGCATGCAGAACAAAGTCTTGGAAGCGCTGGCCATGGGCTTGCCCGTGCTGGCCTCGCGCGCGGTCTGCCAGACGCTGGACCCGCTGCCGGCCGGTGTGGTTCCGTGCGATTCCGAGCCGGATTACGTGCGCGCTTTCCGCGCCGGCGCCGGGGTCCCGCCGGCCGCCATTCGCGCCGCCGCCGAGCGGCGCTTCTCGTGGGACCGCAACATGCAAGTCCTCTCTAACGAACTATGCCGGGTGTACGAACAGAACCGATTCCAACCGACCCGGGAGTGCAGGTGGGCACCCACCGGCTCCTGATCCTCTCGTACTTGTTCCCGCCCGCTGGAGGGGTCGCCGTGCAGCGCGCTCTCAGCTTGGCCAAGTACATGCCCGGCTGCGGGTTCGATGTGCATGTGCTGCGCGCGCGCAACGCCGCCGCCCCGGTGCGCGATCCCGCGCTGCTGAAGCACGTGCCCGCCGGGGTGCGCATTCATTCGGCCTTTACGCCCGAGCTTCCCTTCGCCTTCCGGCAAGCCGTCTGGAACTGGCTCACGGGCCGCCAGCGGCGCAACCGGTTGCCCCAGGGCGCGGCCATCCCCGTGGGCAAGCCGGCCTGGTGGAAACGCCTGCCCGCCGAACTGGTACGGCGGATTCTCTGCCCCGAGCCGGAAATTCTGTGGGTGCCGTTTGCGCTGCGCGCGGCGCGCCGCATCGTCCGCGAGCACGCGATCGACACGCTGCTGGTCACCGTGCCGCCTTTCTCGGCCCTGGTGGCCGCGATAGCCCTGAAGCGCGAGTTTCCGCACTTGAAGCTGGTCTCCGATTTCCGCGACGACTGGCTGCGCTTCTACCTGAGCGAATTCGATTACCAGAAGAGCGCTTACACCGCCCGCCGCGCCACCCACATCGAGCGCCAGGCGGTGGAGCTTTCCGACCTAGTGGTGGTGGTCACGCGCGGTATGCTGCGTGATATCCGGGCGCGCTATCCGGACCAGGATTCCCGCAAATTCGTATTTATTCCAAACGGATACGATCCGGCCGGGATCCCCGCGCCCGCCCCGGCGGCGCATGTCCCGGGGCCGCGCATCGTCGTGAGTTTCATCGGCACGCTCTATTCGGCCAGTTCCGCGCGGTACTACCTGGATGCGCTCGATGGCCTGCCGGAGGAGCTGCGCGGCCAGGTGGAGACGCGTTTTGTGGGCCGCATCGCCGATAGCGAGCGCGGCTTCCTCGAAAACCGGGGTTCCCCGATACGAACTCTCGGCTTCCTGCCGCAATCGGAAGCGCTGGCGCACATGGCGGAAGCCGATTTTCTGCTGCTCACCATGACCGATTCCGCCAGCCTGACCGGCAAACTCTTCGAATACCTGGCCAGCGGCAAGCCCATCATCGCCGTAGCGCCCCCGGACGGCGAAGTGGCCCGCATTTTGCAGGAAACGGGTACGGGTTGGTGCGCCTCTCCGGATGATCGCCCCGGCCTGAAGCGGCTTTTGACCGAAGCATTCCACGGCCATCGCAACGGACGCAACGGCTTCCGTCCCAATTGGGAGGCGATCCGCCGCTATGAGCGGCCGCGCCTGGCGGCCGAGTTCGCAAAACGCATCCGGGAT
>Ga0302320_10023523_pt1 | contig 12092 bp, 8 predicted proteins | sample Bog_T0_3_FD_202130 | JGI IMG/M metagenome (GOLD analysis project Ga0302320, IMG submission 202130) | Peat permafrost microbial communities from Stordalen Mire near Abisko, Sweden - Bog_T0_3 | ecosystem: Environmental > Terrestrial > Soil > Wetlands > Peat | place: Sweden: Abisko, Stordalen Mire...
TGTTCCAGAGTTTCAACTTCCGCTCGACTCATGTTGATCCACTCCCCTGTGAATCAACTTCTCCTACTGGATCGCTTTGTGGAAGTTCCTATGCTGGTTCACGCTGGTTTCAAATGCGATTGCCCTGCCCTCTGTCGCTCGCCTCCCCCATCTCTTCCGCTTCTGGTCTATAATCGCCCTCAAATTCCAATCCCGGAAGCTGCGCGTTTCGCACGTCGATTTCCATGGATTCCGCTCAAGCCTCCTCAGAAGATCAACGAGAGGGGATACCGGAACCGATCACCGGAAGCGTGTGAACCTTTGGCCCTGAACCTTTGGCCCTTTGCCCGGATTGCTCGTGCAACTGCCCCCTTGGGCAGTCGAGGGAGTTTTACGCCCCAACTCCGCCTCACCCCCAAAGCCCTGAAAATCCTCGCTCTCGCGCTCCTCGCCGCTCTCAGCCCATTCCCCTCCGCCGCCCAACCAGCAAATCCGCAAGGCACGCCCCCCCAACTCGCCCAGGCCCGGCGCTTTCTCGCCCATCGCGGCTGGTCGGCCAACGGCCTCGCCCATCCCGGCTGGCGCGCCAACTCATCCCGCCCGCTAACTCAGTCTCCAGGCGCGGCCACCTGGCAGCCCTTCGGCCCCACCGCCGTCCTCACTCCCGGCTTTGGCCTGGTCACCGGCCGCGTCTCCGCCCTGGCCCTTGACCCCTCTGACCCCACCGGCAACCGCCTCTACGTCGGCGCCACCGGCGGCGGCGTCTGGCTGGCCTCCAATGCCGGGGCACAAAACACCGCCAACATCGCCTTCAATCCACTCACCGACGATCTGCCCGCCCTGGTCGATGAGGTCGACGCCTCCATCAGCATCGGCGCCCTCGCCGTGCAGCCCGGTGGCACGGGCGTCGTGCTCGCGGGCACCGGCGACCCCAACGACGCCCTCGACTCCTACTACGGCGCCGGCATCCTCCGCTCTGCCGACAACGGAACCACCTGGACCCTCATCCAGCTCACCGCCGACCAGCAGTTCTCCTTCATCGGCGAGGGCTTTGCCGGTTTTGCCTTCAGCACCGCCAATCCCCAACTCGTCGTTGCCGCCGTCTCCCAGGCCTGGGAGGGCACGCTGGTCAACGCCGACCGCAAAGATCTCAGTTACGAGGGCCTCTATTTCTCCACCGACGGCGGCGTCACCTGGAACCTGGCCCGCATCACCGACGGAGCGGCCGACGTGCAGGGCCCCAGCGACCCCCTCGCCCGCCCCGATGGCAACGCCGCCACCTCCGTCGTCTGGAACCCCGTCCGCCAGCTCTTCTTCGCCGCCGTCCGCTTCCACGGCTACTACCAATCCTCTGACGGCATTACCTTCACTCGTATTGCCAACCAACCCGGCGCAGCTCTCACCACTTCCCTCTGCCCCACCAACCCAGCCAGTATCGGTTCCACCGGCTGCCCCATCTTTCGCGGAACGCTAGCCATCAATCCACAAACCGGCGACACCTTCGCCTGGACGGTGGACCTCAACAATCAGGACCAGGGCCTCTGGCAGGACCAGTGCTCGGCCAGCGCCAACGCCTGCACCAACCCCGTCGCCTTCGCCCGCCAGTGGAGCACAACTCCGCTGCAATCGAACACTGCTGAGGGCGCTGCAACCATCGCCAACGGCGACTACAACCTCGCCCTCGCCGCCGTCCCCTCCCAGCCTGAAGCCGGCGCTGACACGCTGCTGTTTGCCGGCGGCAACGACCTCTTCCGCTGCAGCCTGGCCATGGGCTGCGTGTGGCGCAACACCACCAACGCCCAGACCTGCATGAGCGCCAAAGTCGCCTCTTACCAGCACGCCCTGGCCTGGAATCCCGCCAACCCCCTCGAAGTCTTCGTCGGCAACGACAGCGGCCTCTGGCGCTCCATGGACGCGATCGCAGAGTCCGGCGCGGTCTGCACATCCACTGACTCAGCCCACTTCCAGAACCTCAACGCCAGCCTCGGTTCTCTCGCTGAAGTCGAGAGCATCGCCCAGCCCTCCGCCACGCCTTTCACCGTGCTGGCCGGCCTGGGAGCCAACGGCGCCGCCGGCATCAAGGGCAGCTCCGCAACTCCCGCCGTCTGGCCGCAGATTCTCTCCGGCTTCGGCGGCCCGGTCGCCATCGACCCTGTCACCGCCAGCGACTGGTACGTCAACAACCAGGACGGCGTCGCCATCTACGCCTGCACCCAATCAGCGCCCTGCACACCGTCCGCCTTCGGCACAACGCCCGTGGTCACGGATGCCGACGTGGGCGGCGACGGCCTCACCATGCCCACCCCCGCGCCCTTTCTGGTCGACCCGCTCGACCCCACTCAGCTTCTCGTCGCCACCTGCCGCGTATGGCGCGGCCCGGCCAGCGGAGCAGGCTGGGCCGCCGCCAACGCCATCAGCCCCATCCTCGACGGATCCGCCAACACCGCCTGCGACGGAGATGCCCTCATCCGCTCCATCGCCGCCATGCCGGTGGCCGGCGGCAGCGAGGTCGTCTACGTGGGTATGTATGGCTCGGCCAACGGCGGCGCAACCCTCCCCGGCCACGTCCTCACCGCTACTTTCAACCCCTCCGGCGGCGCGCCCGCATGGCGCGACCTCACCCTGAACCCGGTCACCAACGACAGCCAGGCCTTGAACTACTACGGCCTCGACATCTCCAGCATTGTTATCGATACCCACGACGCCACCGGCAAAACCGTCTACGTCACCGTCGCCGGCTTCGCCAACTCCGCCCAGGAGGTCCAGGTTGTCTACCGCTCCACCGATGGCGGCGCGCACTGGGCCCACCTCACCGCCAATCTCCCTCCAGCCCCGGCCAACGCCCTCGCCGTCGACCCGCAAGACGTCAACACCGTTTACCTGGCCACCGACGCCGGCGTCTTCTCCACGCGTTCCGTCGCCGCCTGCGCAACAGCCGCCTCTCACTGCTGGTCGGCTTTTGCAACCGGGCTTCCCAATGCCCCCGTCGTTGCGTTGACGGCCGCCCCCGCCGCATCTTCTGTCCATCTGCTCACCGCCGCCACCTATGGCCGCGGGGTGTGGATGACTCCGCTGTGGACAGCCAGCCAGAACCTGACCACCGCCTCGGCAAGCCCTCCCTCCCTGACCTTTGCAACCCAGGCCGACGGGTCCACCAGCAGCGCCCAGCCCATCGTCATCACCAATACCGGCAGTTCCGCCCTGATGCCCACCCTGGTTGCCGCCACCGGCGACTTCAGCGAGACCGACAACTGCCTCAACGCTATCGTCAACGTCGGCGCCAGTTGCACTGTCCTGGTCACCTTCACCCCCGCCCAGACCGGAACCCGGACAGGCCAGTTGACCCTCGACGCCAACCTCTCCGGCGGCCAGCTCACAGTGTCCCTCAGCGGAACCGGCTCACCTTTCGGAGCCGTCACTCTTACGCCCCCGGCTCTCGGCTTCGGCCCGGTGGGCATCGGCTCCATCTCTGCCCCGCTCCAGGTCACTGCCACCAACTCCAACTCCACGCCAATCCTCGTCACCGGCTTCACCATCAGCGGGCCCTTCACGATCACCAGCAATGCCTGCGGAGCCTCGCTGGCGGCCGACGCAGCCTGCCAGTTGAAAGTTACCTTTGCCCCCACCCAGGCCGGCTCCGCCACCGGAACCCTCACCCTCACCGACGCCGACGGAATCCAATCCGTCACCCTGAGCGGAACCGGACTTGCTCCGCCCACTGATACGCTCTCCGCCACCACGCTTGCCTTTCCCTCCACCGTCACCGGCCAGCTCTCTGCTGCCCAAACCATCACCCTCACCAACAGCGGAGGCCAGGCCCTCACTTCCATCGCGGTGTCGGTCGCCGGTCCATTCCAAACCTGGAACAACTGCACCGCCAACCTTGCCGGCCAAACCAGTTGTGTGATCAGCGTGCTCTTTGCCCCCAGCCAGGCGGGCAGCCAGTCCGGCACGCTCTCGGTGGCCGACGCCCTCAAAACCCAAACCGTCTCTCTCACCGGAACCGGCCTCCTGCCCCCTCGATTCAGCGTCAACCCCACTGCCCTCACCTTTGCGTCCCAAAAAGTAGGCCAGCCCAGCCAGCCCTTCGTCGTCACTGTTTCCAACTCCGGCGGCGCGCCCATGGCCAACATCGGCTTCCAGATCACCGGCCAGTCCGCCTCCAGCTTCTCCATCGCCGCCACCAACTGCGGGGCGCTGCTCAACAACGGCAGCAGTTGCACGGTCTCGGTCGTCTTCACCCCTTCGGCCACCGGCGGCAGTGCGGCCACGCTGGCCATCTCTTCGTCCACCAGCGGCGTCGCGGCCATCTCCGTCCCCCTGAGCGGCACCGGCACAGCCCCCGGCGCAATCCAGGTCTCCCCGGCGCATCTGGCCTTCCCCATCGTCGCTCCCGGCCAAAGCAGCCCGCCCCAGGGAGTCTTCATCACCAACACCGGCGTCAACCCCCTCACCCAGCTCAATCTCGCCCTCAGCCCCCCGTTCTCGCTCTCCGGCAGCACCTGCGCCGCCACGCTGGCCGCCGGTTCCAGTTGCTCCGCAGGCGTCCTCTTCTCGCCCGCCGTCAACGGAACCTTCAGTAGTGCCCTCACCGTCAGCTCGCCGTCTCTTTCGACCACCGCAACTGTAACCCTCAGCGGCATCGGCGGCGTGCCCGGCTCGGTCCAGGCCCAGCCCGGCCTGCTCAGCTTCCCCCTCACCGGCGCCGGCACTTCCAGCAGCCCTGAAACGGTCATCCTCACCAATTCCAGCGCCGTCACCAGTCTCACCAACTTCGCCCTGGCCGCCACCGGGCCTTTCAAGGTCGCCTCCACCAACTGCCCCGCCACCCTGGCCGCGCTGGCCAGTTGCACCGCCCAGGTCGTCTTTGCCCCCTTGAGCGCCGGCCCCCTCGCCGGCAGCCTCACCGTCAGCAGCACCGCCCTGGCCTCCGGCGCTGCCGTCCAGCTGGTCGGCGACGGCTTTGACTTCACCGTCGCCGCCTCCGGTTCCATGAGCGCGACTGTCGCCAACGGCCAAACCGCCTACTATCCCCTCGCCATCTCCCTCATCAACCAGTCCCGCCCGGCCGTCCTCACCGTCGCCTGCAACACCGCTGCGCCCTTCCCGCCCTATACCGCCTGCTCCTTCAATCCCTCCGCCCATCCCAGCGCTCCGGCTCTGGCCTCGGGCTCTGTCACCGTCCAGGTCGCCACGGGCCAGAAGCAAACCACCGTCGCTGCTGCATCCGGCCCAGGAGTCGCCCCCTGGCGTCTGGCTCCGCTCGCCTGCGGTCTGCTCCTGCTGCCCCTCGCCCTCTTCCGGCGCCGCAACGCGCTCCTCCTCGCCGCCCTGCTTGCAATCCTCTCCGCCGGCGTCTCCAGTTGCACTACCTCCGGTGTCCTTACCGCCAGCGGAAATCCGGGAACCGGCGCCGGCATCACCCCCTCCGCCACCTACTCCATCCCCGTCAACCTCAGCGCCAACGGCGTCACCCACACCGTCACCCTCAAGCTCACCGTCGATTGACCCCGCGCGGCATCTCTACCCACGAGCCCGCCAACCTGCTAACTCGCGAATCGCGCACAGCGCGAGCCAACTTGCTGACCAGCAAAACACCCCCCCCGCGGCGTTCATCCGGGTTCCGCTCTATACTTGTCCTTCGGGCAACCCCCGCAATACTCCAGAACTCCAGCAGCAGGGAAGTGCAGCGCATGACCGCAAAAGTCACCGTCGAAGACGTCCAGCGCGTCGCCGAACTGGCCCACCTCGAGCTCAAGCCCGAGGAGACGCCCGCCATGCTTCGCGACCTCAACGCCATCCTCGATTACGTCGCCGAGCTCAACCAGCTCGACACCACCGGCGTCGTCCCCCTGGCCCAGGTCAGCGAATTAGTCGATGCCGCCGGCCGGGGCGTTCTCCGCGAAGACGTGCTTCAACCCTCCATCGACCGTGCCGCCGTCCTCTCCCAGGCCCCTGAAACCGACGGAGCCTTCTTCAAAGTCCCCAAGGTCATCGAGCGCTGAGCGCCCGTCCGCAGCCCGCGTAGCCGGTTCACCGCGGGCAAGACAAAAAACCGGCAAAAGAGGCCCGCCTCAAGGGGGGCGAAACGAGGAAAGCTCGAGTGCAAATCCCAGCCAAACCCGTTGAAAGTTTCGTACAAAAGCCCAGGACCCTTGCCGACCTCCGCGCCGAGGTCGCCTCCGGCCGCACCACCGCCGCAAGCCTCGCCGCCGCCTACTACGACCGCATCGCCCAGCTCAATCCGCGCCTCAACGTCTACTTGAGCCTTACCAAAGAGCGCGCCCTCGCCCAAGCCGCTCAAATCGACGCCGCCGCCGCCCAGGGCAATCCCCTCGGCCCCCTCGCCGGCATCCCCGTCGGCATCAAAGACGTCCTCGTCGTGCAAGGCGCGCCGGCCACCGCCGGCTCCAAAATCCTCGCAGGCTACCGCCCTCCCTACGACGCCACCGCCGTCCAAAAGCTCGAAGCCGCCGGAGCGGTCTTGCTCGGCAAAATCAACTGCGACGAGTTCGCCATGGGCTCCTCCAACGAGAACTCCGCCTACGGCCCCGTCCGCAACCCCGTTGACACCGACCGCGTTCCCGGCGGCTCCAGCGGCGGATCCGCGGCAGCCGTAGCCGCCAACCTCGCCGTCGCCACGCTCGGGTCTGACACCGGCGGCTCTATCCGCCAGCCCGCCAGCTTCTGCGGCGTCGTCGGCGTGCTGCCCACCTACGGCCGCGTCTCCCGCTACGGCCTCATTGCCTTTGCCTCGTCCCTCGACCGCGTCGGCCCCTTTGCCTCCAACGTCCGCGACGCCGCCACCCTCCTAAGCGTCATCGCCGGCCACGACCCCAAAGACGCCACCAGCTCCCCGGCTCCCGTCCCCGACTACGCCGCCGAAAGCGATAAGCCCGCAGCCGGCCTTCGTATAGGCGTCCCGGCAGAATATTTCGCCGAAGGTCTCGACCCCGATGTCCGCTCCGCCATTGAGCGCGGCATCGCCGCCCTCGAGAGTGCCGGCTGCTCGGTCCATCCCGTCTCCTTACCCCATACGAAATACGCCGTCCCCGTCTACTATCTCGTCGCCACCGCCGAGGCCAGCGCCAACCTCGCTCGCTTTGACGGCGTCCGCTACGGCTACCGCTCGCCTGACTCCGCCACGCTCTCCGACCTGTACTCGCACTCCCGCGACGAGGGCTTTGGCGCGGAGGTCAAGCGCCGCATCTTCCTCGGCACTTACGCCCTCTCTGCCGGCTACTACGATGCCTACTACCTCAAGGCCCAGCAGGTCCGCCGCATCCTCGCCGAGGAGTATCTCCGCGCCTTCGCCCAGGTCGATGCGATAGTAACGCCAACAGCGCCAACGGCGCCCTTCAAATTAGGCGAAAAAACCGGCGACCCCCTCGCCATGTACCTGGCCGACATCTACACCGTCACCGCCAGCCTCGCCGGCATCTGCGGCGTCACCGTCCCCTGCGGCACAACCCCCTCCGGCCTTCCCGTCGGCATGCAGGTCCTCGCCGCCCACTTAAACGAGTCCACCGCCTTCCGCGTAGCCCGCACCGTCGAAGCCGCCAACCTCTAACCCCGCGCTAGTTCCACCCAACGAGCCCACCTCGGACCAGCCACAAATGCTCCGTGCCCCATCCTTCCGCGTTTTGTGCGGAAGGGTGGGATACCACAACCGCAAGTTCTCCCCGCCGAAGGCAGTTGGCCCCACCGCAGGTGGCCCGCCACATTTCCCAACCCTCCCCGCCCTTTTCTGCGAGAATGGCTTGCAATCACGATCTCTTTCATCCGAGGACGCATGCGCAACACAATGACGATTACGGCGCTCCTTCTCGCCGCGCTCACCATCGCCCCCGCCGCCCCCCGCAAAGGCCATACCGTCGTCCTCGGCGCAGCCCGCCGCGTCCACTACTCCAAATCCGGCGACCCCGCCGGCGCAGCCCCCGCCGAGCAGGAACTCAGAATCCGCGCCCTCCTCGTCGATGGCGTCCTCAAAGAATGGACCACCGGCGACGCCCACGACATCACCGACCGCAGCTTCGTCGTCCGCCGCGTCCTCAAGCTCAACAACGCCCTGCCCGGCGAAAAACCCGCCGCCAGGCCAGACCCGTGGGTCTGGCAGCGCGGCCCCTGGCTTCTGGTTGATCGCGTCACCGGCCACGTGCTCGCTCTCAAGCTGCCCCACTACGACCCCGCCGTCAGCCAGGTCAGTTGGTTCCGCGACTACGCGGCCTACTGTGGCGTCACCGCCAGCGGCAAAAGCCTCTACGCCGTCGTGGCCCAGGTGGCCGCCCGCAAGCCCTTGCTGGCCAAAAAACTCTCAGCCCTCAATCCGGATTCTGCCCCCGAAAACCACCCCGACCCCGCCTGTGCCCCGCCCGACTGGCAGCGCGAGCCCCTCCGCGTCACCTTTCACCCCACCGGCAAAGACGCGGTCGGCTTTGACATCGTCCCCGGATCTGCTGTTCTGGTTGAAGACTCCGCCGACGAGCCCGAAACCCCCGCAGCCGACGAAAAATCCAAGTAGCCGGCCGAAAGCGAGCAGTCTCATGGAATCCTTTGACGAACTCTTGGTTCGAGCCGAAGCCGCCCACGGCCATCTCTGCGCCGGCCAAATCCTCGGCGTCCGCATGGCCCTGCTCGGCCTTGAGCGCCTGGCCGCCGAATGCGGCCTCCGCGACCCGCTGGGCGCAGACCGCAAGCGCCTCATCACCTTTGTCGAGATCGACCGCTGCGCCACCGACGCCATCGGCCTCGTCACCGGTTGCCGCCTTGGCAAGCGCTCCCTCAAATTTCATGACTGGGGCAAGATGGCCGCCACCTTCGCCGATCTCGCCTCCGGCCGCGCCCTCCGCATCGTCGCCCTTGAAACCTCCCGCGAGCTGGCCCGCCAGCTCTATCCCCACATCGAGCCCAAAGGCCGCCAGCAAATGCAGGCCTATCGCGAACTCACCGATGCCCAGCTCTTCGCCGAACAGTGGGTCCGCATCCATCTCGACCCCGCCGAACTTCCCGGCTACCGGGCCGAGCGCCTGCTCTGCCCCCGCTGCGGCGAGGGCGTCAACTTCGGTCGCTTCGCCGTGATCGATGGCGAGAAACTATGCCTCAGTTGCGCGCACCCTGACCTGCGCTACTGGGCGCCCGACACCCCGCGGCCCTGACTCCATCGTCCCATTTCGTCTTAAGGCCTCCCGGATGCCCGAAAGAATCCCCAAAGCGCGTAAACCATAAACGCCAAGCCCAGCGCCGCCAAAACCAACCACAAAACATTAAATAGAAGACTCTGCATGGTACCCGCTTTTCCGCCGGCCGCCTCTGCCTGCCTGCGTTTCAGGCACGGCGTCTGGCCGGTCAGCATTCCGTCACCATGGGAGATCCGAAACCGTAAAAAGAGGGTAGGCACTCTGTAAGAGCTTCATAAGGGCCGGGGAAACTGCCGGACAAAGACCCGCCAAACAGGCCAGGGAGCCGCCCTGGGAACCCCCTACCCAGCCCAGCCCGGCCGCTCGCCCCGGCCGTTCAATCGGCTTGCGCCTTGACACGCAACCGGCCACGCGTATCTTATCTTTCTAGGCATTCTTTTGGGATTCGCCCGGAGCCGGCGCCGGAAACGGTGCAGCAGCAGGTTTCAAACCTCCGGATTCGCGCCCCTGAAGGAAAGCTGTGTCGAACAGGAAGCAGACGGTAGCTGGGTCACAGGATTCGACGCGGTCGCGGGCAGGCTTCATTTCCCGGCAGCGCAACCCTCACCCCTCTTCCAGCGTCGGGGCCGGATCAGCTCAGCCCCATTCCCGGAGACAAATTTCTCTCTCTCAGGCATCCGCTGCGGCGGATTGGCCTCAGGCCCTGAGCGGTGGTTGAACCCTGCCGCGGGGCCGGATAAAGGATGATTGTGACCACGAGTTTTGCTTTCTGGGCGGCTGCGCCCACAGGTGGGGCTGGCAGCAGCCTTCCCATGCTCCTGCCCCTGCTCCTGATCCCCGTGCTCTACCTGGTGATGATTCGTCCCCAGCAGAAACGCCAAAAAGAGTGGCAGCTCATGCTCTCCAGCATCAAGGCAGGTGACCGCGTCACCACCGCCGGCGGCATTCGCGGCATCATCCTCTCCATCAAAGACGATGTCATCGTGATTCGCGTCGCGCCCGACAACATCAAGCTTGAAGTCGCCAAGAGCGCCATTGCCTCGGTGACCACCGACAATGCACAGTGAACAGTAGACAGTAGACTGTGAACAGAGAACAGCAGACAGAGAGAAGTAAACAGCGAGCAGTGAACGTTTGGTTTGAGCCAATGTGCCGACCCCGCAAAGAACCAACTGATCACTGATCACTCATAACTGATCACTGTATCGAGAAACGGAACAATGAAGAAGAATCTCAACAACAAGATTGCCCTCATTCTTGCCCTCCTCGTGGTTTGCATCCTGAGCATCTTCTGGGGCGCCACGGGTGTCACGCCCAAGGACCTCGGCGATGCCCTCACCAGGCGCATTCACCTCGGCCTCGATCTCAAGGGCGGCGCTCACCTCATCTTGCAGGTTGTCGTCGCTGAAGCCGTCAATGCTGAAACCGACAACACCGTCGGTCGCGTCCAGCAGGATCTCAAGGCTGCCAACCTGAGCTTTACCCAGGTCTACAAGCCCGATCCGGCCACCCCCCAGACCCTGCGCGTTGAAGGCACGGCTGCCGCAAAATCCAGCGCGGTTCGCTCCATCCTCGACGGCAAATACGCCAGCGAGTACGACCTCACCGGCGGCGGAGCTGACAACACCTGGACCCTCACCATGAAGCCCATCGTCGTCACGGCGCTTGAGGCCAAGACTGTCCAGCAGGCCATTGAGACCATCCGCGACCGCGTCGATACCCTCGGCGTCAGCGAGCCCGTCATCCAGGAGTACGGCCTGGGCAAAGACCAGATCCTGGTCGAGCTGCCCGGCATCGACGACCTTGACCGCGTCAAGAGCATCATCCAGTCCACCGCCCGGCTTGAGATTCACGCCGTCGTCGGCGGTCCTTACAAGGACGAGCAGTCCGCCCTCGCCAGCACCGGCGGCGCGCTTCCGCCTGACCAGGAACTGGTCCACGGCTCCGGCACCCTGGCCAACGGCTCTGACTCTGACAGCGTCTACGTCCTGCGCCGCGTCTCCGTCGTCGCCGGCAGCGACTTCCGCTCCGCCGACCCCGGCACTGACTCCAACACCGGCCAGCGCAACGTCCGCTTCACCCTCACCAACGAGGCCGGCGACCGCTTCTACGAGTACACCAGCAAGAACGTCAACACCTCCATGGCCGTCGTCATGGGCGGACGCGTCAAGGAAGTCGCCAACATCGAGAGCGCCATTCGCGACTCCGGCGAAATTCGCGGCAGCTTCTCGCCCGACGAAGTCACCATCCTCTCCAAAATGCTCAGGACCGGCGCCCTGCCCGCGTCTCTGAACTATCTTGAGGACCGCACCGTGGGCGCCTCCCTCGGCGCCGACTCCATCAAGCGCGGCGTCACCGCCGCCATCGTGGGCGTGCTGGTCGTCATGGCCTTCATGCTCATCTACTACCGCGGCTCCGGCATCAACGCCGACCTCGCCCTCTTCCTGAACCTGGTGATCCTGCTCGCCTTCATGGCCTTCACCGGTTCCACCCTCACCCTGCCCGGCATCGCCGGCGTCATCCTGACCATAGGCATGGGCGTTGACTCCAACGTCCTCATCTTTGAGCGAATCCGCGAAGAGGTCCGAGCCGGCAAGGCGCCCTCGGCCGCGGTCGATCAGGGCTTTGCCCACGCCTGGATCACCATCGTCGATACCCACGTCACCACCATCGTCTCGGCAGCCATCCTGTTCCTCTTTGGCTCCGGCCCCGTCAAGGGCTTTGCCGTCACCCTCACCTTCGGTCTGGCGGCCAACCTCTTCACCGCGGTCTATGTCTCGCGGGTCATCTTCGATGCCCATTTGAACAGGATGAAGCCAGGCGAACTGGTCTCCATCTAGAAAGCGCAGCAACTGAAGTTTTGAAAGGGCACGGCTTCTTAGCCCTGCCGCAAACAAGGAATCGAAGCACGAAGCAATGTGAAAGGGCACGGCTTTAGCCGTGCCGAAGAATCCCGCAAAAATCAGCCGGGCTTTA
>Ga0302320_10023524_pt1 | contig 12092 bp, 12 predicted proteins | sample Bog_T0_3_FD_202130 | JGI IMG/M metagenome (GOLD analysis project Ga0302320, IMG submission 202130) | Peat permafrost microbial communities from Stordalen Mire near Abisko, Sweden - Bog_T0_3 | ecosystem: Environmental > Terrestrial > Soil > Wetlands > Peat | place: Sweden: Abisko, Stordalen Mire...
CGCTCGGCGAATGTCCTCACCACTTGCCTCTCGCGTTCCGGGTCGGCGTTTGATTCGGAGAGAAAGACGCAGTAGCCGCGGTCGTGGGCCTCCTGCTCGATTCCGCTGAAGACCTCACTGGTAAACGGATCGGCGACAGTTGTAACCACCAATCCGATGGTCCGTGACCGCCGGGTCACGAGCCCTCGCGCCACGGCGCTGGCGTGATAACCCGCCTGGTCGGCAATCTTCCTTATATTTTCGGCGGTGCGGGGATTCACCAGCGGGCTATTCTGCAGGGCGCGGGAGACCGTGGGGTGCGATACGTGTGCAAGCCGCGCAATGTCCTTGATTGACGGTTGGCGAACGGCTCGTCTCGCGCCGTCAGGGCGAGCAGCTTCCGGCACTTTACCTGTATTTTCGTCAACCATATGCAGACATATTCTATATGACTGCCGGTTACGCCCTCTGCTTGGCAACGAGGCCACATTCCCAATTTGGAACTTGCCGGAAGAAGGTGGCCAGGAGTCAGGGCAAGGTTTGTCCACAGGGAAACCACGGCAATTTGCTAAAAATCTTAAATTGGAGGTGTAACTTTTCCCGTTTTCGTGCATCATATGGATAACAAGCAGAGGCTTCCCCGAATTACCGCCCGCCCAAGAAAGGTTTCCCTTCCTTGCGAAGGTCCTGTATGGACCTCTTCCCCAATATCCCTTCTGGATCCCCTCCTAAAATGCCTCTCTAGCGGGCCTGCCGGAAGGCAGGCCCATGCGCTCATCTGCCGCCGGATAGAATAAGCCAGATGCCTTCTTCGCCCACGCCGGAGCCTTACCCCGACTCGGAAATTCATGCCATCGACGCGCTTTTTCAGCGCGCGGGCCTCCAGCGCAATCTGCGCGGCAAGGCCGCCGGCGTAACAGGCCGGATGCGTTTTGAGCGCTTGTCGCGGGAGGAGCTGATGACGGCCGCGCCGGTTCCCCGCGTAGCAGCGAACGGCGTCCAATGGCTTTCAGTGCCGAGCTGGGAAAAGACTAGCTGGCTCTGGCACGGCTTCAGTACCCGCCGCGGCGGCCTTAGCCGGGTCTTTTGCGACGATGATGCCCAAGGCGAACTGAATCTTGGCTTTACTGCCCCTCATGGGCAGGCGATGGACGACCGGGAGACGGTGGCCCAGAATCGCCGCCTGCTGGCCGAAGCCATCACCGGAGACGCGGCCACGCCGCTGGTCGCCCTCCGCCAGATTCATTCCAACCTGGTGGTTCTTGCCGACGCCAGCCTTGAGCAGCCCAGGAAAGCCGACGGCCTAATGACCGATGAGCCCGGCCTGCTCATTGGCATACAGACGGCCGACTGCATCCCGATTCTGGTGGCCGACCGCAAACGGCGCGTGGTAGCCGCCTTCCACGCCGGCTGGCGCGGGACGGTCAAACGCATCGTCGAGAGCGGCATTGGCCGCATGAGGCTCGCCTTCAGTTCCCGGCCTGAAGATCTTACGGCCGCCATCGGCCCCGGCATCGGTCCCTGCTGCTACGCCGTGGGCGAGGAGGTGCTCTCCAGCTTCGAGTCGCAATTCGCTTACGCCCGCGAACTCTTCCGCGAGGTCTACGACTCCGACCCCATTCGCACGCGCTACCCGATGCTGTTTCTGACGCAGAGGGCGCCCGGCCACTCGGATATCGGCCCCAGCCTGCACCTCAATCTCGCCGAAGCCAACCGCCGCCAGTTGCTCGCTGCCGGCCTCAAGCCGCGGGCAATTCATTTAGTGGGCGGCTGCACAAGCTGCCGGCCTGAGCTGTTCTTCTCCCATCGCGCCTCCGAGGGCCGCACCGGGCGAATGATGAGCGTGATCGGCATCCGGCCCGATGCCTCCCGGCATTGAGGAATTCGAGCCTTGCGGGTGGTACCATGGGGCGTTCTCAATAAACAGCGGGAAGGGCGCCAAACCATGACAGTTGCCGGAACTGTGGGGCGAAAACTCGTGCAGCGCGGGAAAGGCCGGCTTGGCGTCTTGCGCGGGGCGGCTGTATTGCTCGGCGCGCTTTTCCTCGCCTGGCCGGCCTTCTATAACGGCTTTCCGCTGATTTATCCAGATTCGATGACCTATCTTTCCGACGGCCGCGTCGTGGCGAGGGCGTTGTTTCTGCATCAGCTTTCGGAATACTACGGCGTGCGCTCCTTCTTTTACAGCCTCGTCATCCTGCCCTTTCACTGGAACATCTCGCCCTGGCCCATCGTCGCCCTGCAATGCCTGCTGGTTGCCTTTGTCGTCTGGCTGGTGGTGCGCTCCGTTGCGCCGCGGCACACCGTTGCCCGCTACCTCATTCTGATTTTGGCGCTCAGTATTTTTACCAGCGCAAGCTGGTATGCGGCCTTTGTCATGCCCGACATTCTGGGTCCGCTGGCCTATCTCTCCATCTATCTGCTGACCTTCGCGCGGGAGACGCTATCGCGCGCCGAACGGCTGGCGCTCTGTCTCATCGCATGGTGGGGCATCACCGCCCATTCCTCGCACCTGTTGCTGGCTGCCGGACTATGGCTGCTGCTGGTTGTCTTTGTAGCCTTCAAGCGCAGGCCGTTCTGGCGCCGCCCGCGGAGCCTTCGTGTGGTGTTGGCTATCCTCGCCGTTGCTGCGGCATCTCAAATGGCGCTGCATGGCTATCTCTACGGCAAGCCCACGCTGAACGGCCAGCGGCCACCCTATCTGATGGCGCGCGTCATCGCCGACGGCCCCGGACGCTGGTATCTCGACAAGAACTGTCCCCAGTTGCATTGGGCCATCTGCAACCATCTGAGCCAGCTCTCTGACAATCCGGACACGCTTCTTTGGGATGCGGATGGAGCCTACCAGAGCGCAACCGACGATGAAAGAAACCAGATCGATCACGAGGAGATGCCTCTGGTTCTGGCCACGATTCGCGCCTATCCCCGCCAGCAGCTTTCACGTTCGGCCGCCAACTTCAGCCAGCAGTTGCTGAGCTTCGGCTTGTTTGGTTTCGATTCGAGCGCCTGGATGCTGGAGCAATTCGATGAAGTGATGCCCAAGGCGCGGTCGAGTTATCTCCAGAGCCGGCAGGCGCGCGACGCTCTTCCACTCGACCTGCTCACAGAGATTCAATGGTGGACCATCGTCGCCTCGCTGGCAGCCATTGCCGCTCTGATTCCCTTGCTCTGGCGACGCCACTCCCCGCGGCTCGCCGGGCTCAGCCTTGTCGTCGCCGCCACGGTCGTGGCCAACGCGCTGGTCACCGGAGTGATGTCGGTGGTGGATGATCGCTATGGGGGCCGCATCATCTGGCTGATCCCGCTGCTGGCTGGAATTTTCTTTCTGGATTGGCTCAATCAGCGGGAGACGGCCAGGGAGGAAACGGTTAGCGAGCAGGGATGAGGGAGTTGCTGAACTCTCTTGCGGCAGAGACGAGGCCCCAGCGACAGGTCCTCGCCGCTGGGGCGCAGAGAGGCGAAGCTCAGGCGACCTTGGCGGCTGCCTGTGGATTGACCAGGTCGCGCAGCTCCTTCGACGGCTTGAAGTAGGGCACCTTCTTGGCTGGAACCTCGACGCGCTCCCCGGTCTTGGGGTTGCGCCCGATGCGAGAATTGCGCTGGCGAATGCGGAAGGACCCGAAGCCGCGAATCTCAATCTTGTCCCCGCTCTTGAGAGCCCCGATCACCGCATCGAAGATAGTTTCGACGATGACCTCGCCGTCGCGGCGCGTCAGGTCACCCACTCCGGTCACCTTTTCCACCAGGTCTGCCTTTGTCATGTCCTCTAACCTCCGCTCACAGAATAACCGGATTCTACCCAATCTGGGACGAAAATCAAGACTCCTTTGCGAATTTGGACCTTTTCTCCTCAATAGCTTGGCGGAAAAAACCCTGTTGCAGATGGAGCAAGCCAACAACACCCTGCGCCATTTATGATGGCCAGAGCCGTTCCTTGAGATTGTTCCCCGGCGACAGGTCTTCGTCGCTGGGCTGAAAGTAAGGCAAGGCTTGAGGAAGGGAGGCGAGAACGTGGCTGTGGAATCCATAAGCAATTTTGGGCCGAAGTACAGTATCGTGATTCCGGCCTACAACGAGTACGTCCGCCTGCCGTTGACGCTCGCCTCGGTGGTGAGCTGCATTCACACGCGCGGCTGGGATGCCGAGATCATCGTGGTCAACGACGGCTCAACCGATGGAACCGCCGACGTGGTGCATAAGTTTGCCAACAACACGCCAGGGGTACGGTCGATTGAGGAGCGACTGATTATAGATCGGCCGATTCAGGCCGCGCCGGATGAACGCCGCCCGGTCGAACTGCGCCTGCTCGAGAACCCCGGCAATCGCGGCAAAGGCTACAGCGTGCGCGCCGGAATGCTAGCGGCGCGGGGCGAGGTGGTCCTCTTCACCGACGCCGACCTCTCGGCGCCCATCGAAGAGGCCGAACGCCTCTTTGACGCCATCCGCCAGGGCGCGGACATCGCCATTGGCTCTCGCTGGCTGCAGAGCGACCGCCAGACTCAGCGCCAGCCGCTCTATCGCCAGTTCTTCGGCCGCTGCTTCAACGCCGTTACCCGCGCCGTCATGAGCCTGCCCTTCGCCGATACCCAGTGCGGCCTCAAGGCATTCTCTCGCGGGGCCGCGCAGACCGTATTTCAACTCCAGACCATCAAGCACTGGGGCTTCGACCCGGAGATTCTGTTCATCGCAATCAAGCACGGCTACTGGGTCATCGAGGTTCCGGTCACGTGGGCTCACGACGAGCGCACCCGCATGAGCTACCTGAAAGACGGCTTCAGGATGCTCCAGGAGCTCGCCATCATCCGCTGGAACGCCTTCCGCGGACGCTACGACAGACCGGTGGAAACGGCAAAACGCTAAACTCGCCAACTCGCCAGGCGAAGCTAACCTGCCCCATTTGCAGGAAAATTCACCGCCGCGCCGGGCGTATCAGCAGGCAGTCGCGAGGATATGGCCCTGCACTGCGTAGGCCAGCAATTTACTGTCACGGGTGATGACGCGATAACCGTTGAGCCGAGCCGTGGCCGCTATGATCCGATCCGCGGGATCGCTGGGCGGCTTTCCGGGTAATGCCGTCGAGGCGATAAGAAGCCGCGGCGTAAGCTCCGCCAGCCGCACTCCCGGTAACGCCAACAAGCTCTCGAACCAGACCTCGGGCGAGAGCGTGAGGTGCAAGCGGCCTTTGGAAACCAGAGTCCCGATCTCCCAGGCTGTGAAAGGGGAAAGATAGACGCCGAGATTGGCAGTTTGGGCAGCGCGGATCGCTGCGCGGCTGGCTGACGAGAGAGGCGCCCGGCTCATCAACCAGATTGCGGCGCACGTATCGAGCAGAACGGGACCGGCCACGTCAGAGTTCCGCATCCCAGATTTCGCCCGTAGGCTCGGTGAGATCGACTCCCGGCGCGACTGTGACGGTGCCGCGCATGGCGCCCCAGAGATCTAAACACTCTTCGGCATTTTCCGGGAAGGGCACAATGGCGGCAATGGGGCGCTTGTGCTTGAGCAGCACGACGCGGTCAGTCTTGCCCTGAGCCACGTCGTCGATCAGGCCAAGGCATTGCGCTTTGAAGGCGGTAACGCCAATCGCGTTTTCGGTCTTTGCCAGTCTGGTCATGCTCGCTCCAACATGGACCATAATACATAGTCCATATTGAAATTGCAAAGGGACACATAACAGGCTCCTGAAATGTCTCCCTCTACGCCGTGGCCGCATTAGCTACTGACTGCAAACCACGCGCTTCGATTTCGAATTCGCGGATTTTGTATTTTTGGATTTTACCGCTGAGCGTGGCGGGAAACTCGGTGACGAAGCGGACGTGTTCGGGGATTTTGTAGTAGGCGATCTGGCCTTTGCAGAACTCTTTAATCTCTTCTTCAGTGGCCTCGACGCCCGGCGCCAGCCGCACCCAGGCGGCGACAATCTCGCCCAGCCGCGCATTGGGAATGCCGACGACCTGCGCCTCGTCCACCTTGGGGTGGGTGTAGAGAAACTCCTCGACCTCGCGGGGATAGATGTTTTCTCCGCCGCGGATAATCACATCGCGAGAACGGCCGGTGAGGTGGATGCAGCCGTCCTCGCGCATGATGCCCAGGTCGCCGGTATGCAGCCAGCCATCGGCGTGGATGACCTGCGCCGTGCCTTCCGCGTCGCCGTCATAGCCTTTCATCAGCGCATAGCCGCGCACACAAACCTCGCCCTGTTCGCCAATGGGCAATTGTTCGCCGGTTGTCGCCGATGCGATCTGAATCTCGGTCTGCGGCATGGCGCGGCCCACGGTGTTGACGCGAATTTCGATGCTGTCGTCGGCGTCGCTCATGGTGACCACGGGCGAGGTCTCGGTCTGGCCATAGGCAATCACCAGTTCGCGGCAGTGCATCTCGTTGAGCACGCGCTTCATCAGCTCCACCGGACAGGGCGCGCCGCTCATCATGCCGGTGCGCAGACTGGTCAGGTCGAAGCTGGCGAAATCGGGAAGCGCGAATTCCGCCACATACATGGCTGGAACTCCATAGACCGAAGTGGCGCGTTCATCATGGACGGCCTTGAGCGTGGCTCGCGGGTCGAAGGTCCAACTGGGCAGAATGATCGCCGCGCCGGTATTCAGCGCGGTCATGGTGCCGATGACGCACCCGTAGCAGTGGAACAAAGGCACCGGAACGACGATCTTATCCTGCTCGGTATAGTGGAAACCCTGCGCCAGAAATTGCCCGTTGTTCACGATGTTGTGATGGGTGAGCAGCACGCCCTTGGGTAATCCAGTAGTCCCGCTGGTGTACTGGATATTGGCCACGTCGTCCACGGCCACGTGATCTGGCAAACGGCCCTCGGCGTCGAGCAGCGCAGGCCACTCAGGCGAGTCAAAGTAGATGGTGTGCTCAAGCGCCAGGTTGAGCCCGTGGCGCGCGCGGCCCAGAATCTCCTCGTAATCGGCTCGTTTGTCCTTGTGCCACAGGAACAGGGCCTTCATGCGCGAGCGTAGCAGCGTGAATTGCAGCTCATGGGATCGGTAGGCGGGATTCACGTTGACCAGCGCCGCTCCAGCCCGCGCGCAGCCCATGTGCATCACAATCCACTCGATGCAGTTGGTGGACCAGAGTCCCACGCGGTCGCCCCGGCGGATGTCCAGCGACCAGAGCCCCCGCGCCACGCGGTCGGCCTCGAAGCTCAGTTCAGCCCAGGTGAGCCGCATTTGCTGGTGACACGAGGCCACGGCAAGGCGCTCAGGAAAGCGGCCAGCGGTGCGGTCGAGCAGGCCGCCAATGGTCAGATCGAGGAGAGCGCGGCTGGGTCCGCGCGCGTAGCTAAGGGTACAAAGGTCTTCTTCTACAGGCATGGCTCTTAATCTTGGAACGGAAAGAGAAGTGTACACCCCGAGCACCCTACCGGAAAGCGAGATCTGATACACAGCACCCTCACGCCGAGCGCTTCAGTTTACGAACGTCCTCTCAACTCGTATCGAACTATGGAAGTAGAGTATCCAGACGGCTGCCACGATGAATACCTCGATGACCCCAAATAACCCGCCGAACGGATGGGGAGGTGGGACGATTGCCGAAGTGGCCATGAGGTCCGTCAGCGCAAAGAAGCATTGGGCAGCATAGAAAGCGATCATGCAATTCGGAAGGAGCCTCTTTTTTTTGTAGAAGAGGATGTTGAGGAAAATCGCAGCGGCAATAAATGCTGCATCGATGACGACTTCGTAGATGAAGAGATCGTCAAGCGATGGGTGATTCTCGACGACGCCCAGGCGTTCTCTGGCGATCAGTGCCTGAATGTTAAAAGTGATTCGAAACAAGCGCTCAATGGGTGAAATCGCCAAGCCTACGGCTGGCAGCACCAGCCATCCTCCGATGGCCTTCAGGTCGTTGGCAGGCTTGTAGGCCGGCGTCTCTGTGGCGCCTGTTTCCACGACTCCGGGATGAGCCGCAACCGCGCTTCCGCAGCTTGGGCAAATCTGGACGCCTTCATCGAGCGCAGACAAACAAGCGGCGCAGGAGATGGTCATTGTGAGTCCTCAGGGCTTTGTCGGATGCTACATCTCGGTTCTGACGCTGTCAACGGAAGCGTAACAGACTCAAAATGAAGGCAAGCGGTCAGAATCTGCGTCTCATGTAAACCCGCAAGCCGGAATTGGCGTCCACCAGTCATGAGGATTTGCGTGGAGACCCGTTTTCGCTGCCCATGCTGCGGATATAAGACGCTGGAGGCGCCCGAGGCGCTGGCCTTGTGCCCGGTTTGCTGGTGGGAGGACGACGGGCAGGAGGACAAAGACGCCTCGGATGTCCGGCTCACGGTGAACGGCGCTCTCAGCCTGGACGAAGCCCGCGCGCATTTTGCCCAATGCGGCGCGGCACATCCTCGATTTCTTCCCTACGTTCGCAAGGCCCAACTCACTGAGCAATAGTACCTTTCCCGGTGCCCCCGCCGCCAAAACCGGCCGGCCGGTTTGACCCTGTCAGCAAACCCACTTACCATGAGGAGGGGTATCTCCCTGGCTGCGCGGGCTGGTTTTGCCCTCCAGCGGCAGCCCACGGCAAAAGTGCGCCGCAAGAGTGGGTAGTTTGACGGCTGAAATAGGCGGTTTTTCCCCAAATTCCGGTAATTTTTTTGGCGCTCGCAACGCATGGAAGGCAAAAATCTTGAGTCCTACCGACACCCTCGAAAACAACCCCCAACCCGAAGCGACCGAGACGCCGGTGGGCCACGATCACGAAGGTTATGATCACGAAGGTCACGACCACACTCACGAAGGCCCCGAGCACGGGCCAGTTCTGAACCCGGACTGCACCCGGGAAGTGGTGCTGGACATTCCCGCCGAAGAGGTCTCGAAAGCCTATCGGACCGTGACCGGCAATTATAGGAAGTACGCCAAGATCCCCGGCTTCCGCGCCGGCAAGGTGCCGGAGACGGTCATCAAGCGCCGCTTTGCCGACGGCATCCGCAAGGAAGTGGTCGACAGCCTGTTGCCTGAACGGTTCAACAAGGCGGTCCTCGAATTGGGCGTGAAGCCTGTCGGCGAGCCGCGAGTGACCGAACTGACCATTGATGATGGCCAGCCGCTGCATGTGAAGGCGGTCTTCGAGTTTATCCCCGAGTTTTCCATCGAGGGCTATATGACGGTCACGGTAGAAAAGACCCCGGTCGAGATCACCGAAGAGGAGTACCAGCACGAGCTGGAGCAACTGCGCGAATCGCGCGCCGTCATTGAGCCGGTGGAAGAAGACCGTGTGCTGAAGGCCGGCGACTGGGCGCAGATCACTTATAAAGGCCTGATTGATGGCGAGCCCGAGGCTGCCCCGGTGGCGGGTGAAGACACCCTGGTGGAAATTGGCGGCAAAGATACCGTGGCGGCTTTTACCGAAGCTTTGAGCGGCGCCAAACCCGGCCAGGAGTTGAAGGCCGAGGTCATTTATCCGGCCGATTATGCCGAGCCCAAGCTGGCCGGCAAGACCGTGAGCTACAACGTCGAAGTCAAGGCCATCAAGAAGCGGATTGTGCCTGAACTGACCGACGAATTTGCCAAGGAGCTGGGCCAATACGAGAGCCTGGCGGATTTGGAAAGCCGCATCCGCGAGCACATGGCCATCCGTAAGCGGCGCAGCGTGGAAGGCGAGACCAAGGACCGGCTCTTCGCCGCGCTCACCGAGCGCTACGCGTTTGCGGTACCCGAATCGCTGGTGCAGGCGCAGATTGACACGCGCCTCGAGCGCGGGTTGCGCGCCCTGGCGGCTCAGGGGATGCAAACCGAGCAGATGCGCAAGCTGGATTTTGCCCGCCTGCGCGCGGCCCAGCGGGACGGCGCCGTGGCCGAAGTGAAAACCAATATTCTGCTGGACCGCATCGCCGCCGAAGAAGAGATCAACGTCAGCGACGAAGAACTGGACAGCGAATTGCAACTGGCCGCCCTGCAGTCGCGCGAGCCGCTCGAGACTCTGCGGACGCGTTTGACGGCGGACGGCGAACTGACTAAAATCCGGGAACAAATGCGGCGCGAGAAAACCGCGAGCCTGCTGTATGAACGGCTGCCCGCGTAGGGCCGCAAACATGAATCGGGGAGTAAGCGTCCCCCAACAGAAGAGCGAGAAGAAGACTCTATGGCATTGGTTCCCATGGTGGTTGAGCAGACGAGCCGGGGCGAACGCGCCTACGACATCTACTCCCGTCTGCTGCGCGACAACATCATCTTTCTGGGCACGCCCATCGACGACCAGGTGGCGAACCTGATTGTGGCGCAGATGCTGTTTCTTTCCGGCGAAGATCCGGACAAGGACGTGCATCTGTACATCAACTCGCCCGGCGGCTCCATCACCGCGGGCCTGGCCATCTACGACACCATGCAGTTCATCAAGAACAAGGTGGAGACCATCTGCATTGGCCAGGCGGCCAGCATGGGCGCGTTTCTGCTGCTGGCCGGCACCAAGGGCAAGCGGTTTGCCCTGCCCAACTCGCGCATTCTCATCCATCAGCCGTCCATGGGCGGATTGAGCGGCCAGGCCACCGACATCGACATTCATGCGCGCGAGATTCTGCGCATCCGCGAGATTACCAACAACCTGATTGCCAGGCACACAGGCCAGCCCCTGGACCGCATCGAGCGCGACGTCGAGCGGGACTTCATCATGAACGCGGAGCAGGCCAAGGAATACGGCATCGTCGACGAAATCATCGACCGGCCGAGAACGTAAAAAGCAAGTCAGCAAGATCGTAACTCGAAAGTAGCTCGTCCAAAGGGAGCAGGAACATGAAAACGCGCACGGGACCCGAAGAAGCACTGCGCTGCTCGTTCTGTCACAAGTCACAGGACGCCGTGGCCAAGCTGATCTCGTCGCCCAGCGACTACCCTCGCGCTTATATCTGCGATGAGTGCGTGGCCGTTTGCAACTCGATCCTAGAGGACGACCGCGGTGCCGATGCCGCCCATCCGGCCAACGTCGCCGGCCATCTGCCCAAGCCGCAGGAGGTCAAGGACTTTCTGGACGACTTCGTTATCGGCCAGGACCAGACCAAGAAGAAGCTGGCCGTCGCGGTTTACAACCACTACAAGCGCATTCAGATGAACAAGGTGCGCAACAACGAAGTCGAGCTGACCAAGAGCAACATTCTGCTCATCGGCCCCACTGGATCGGGAAAGACGCTGCTGGCCCACACACTGGCCAAGATGCTCGACGTGCCCTTCGCAATCGTGGACGCGACGACGCTCACCGAAGCGGGCTATGTGGGCGAGGATGTGGAGAACATCATCCTCAAGCTGCTGCAGGCTGCCGACGGCGACGTGACCCGCGCCCAGCAAGGCATCATCTACATCGACGAGATCGACAAGATCGGCCGCAAGGACGAGAATCCTTCCATTACGCGCGATGTGAGCGGCGAGGGAGTGCAGCAGGCGCTGCTCAAGATTCTCGAAGGCACTGTGGCTAACGTGCCGCCGCAAGGCGGACGCAAGCACCCGCACCAGGAGTTCACCGCCGTCGATACCACCAACATCCTGTTCATCTGCGGCGGGGCCTTCGTGGGCCTGGAGCGCGTGGTGGGCCGGCGCGTGGGCAAGAAGGCGCTGGGCTTCAAGACCATCGACTCGGCCGAGGGCGATGCGGCAACCTCCCGCTCCCATCGCGACACCGAGCTGCTGCGCCGAACTGAGCCGCAGGATTTAATCAAGTACGGCCTGATCCCTGAGTTTGTCGGCCGCCTGCCGGTCATGGGCATTCTCGACGAACTGGATGAGGCGGCGCTGATGGAGATTCTAACCAAGCCCCGCAACGCAATCCTCAAGCAGTACCAGAGACTGTTTGAGTACGAGAACGTGCGCCTGCACTTCACGCAGGAAGCCGCCGCCGCCGTGGCCCGCGAGGCTTTGGCCCGCAAGGTGGGCGCGCGCGGATTGCGTATGATCCTGGAAGAGCTGATGCTCGACCTGATGTACCACTTGCCCAACAACAAGCGCGTCCGCGACCTGGAAATCACCAGCGACATGGTCGAGCGCCGCGATCTGTCGTTGTGCCTGCTGGAAAAAGCGGGCTGATTTTCCCGTTTTGCGCTGCCCAATTGATTACTTCTGGAGGTCAGTAAATGAGGACATTATTCACAGTTCACGCAGGAGAGTATCTTGTTG
>Ga0302320_10023528_pt1 | contig 12089 bp, 9 predicted proteins | sample Bog_T0_3_FD_202130 | JGI IMG/M metagenome (GOLD analysis project Ga0302320, IMG submission 202130) | Peat permafrost microbial communities from Stordalen Mire near Abisko, Sweden - Bog_T0_3 | ecosystem: Environmental > Terrestrial > Soil > Wetlands > Peat | place: Sweden: Abisko, Stordalen Mire...
GACGTCGGTCGTTCGAAGACGACCGAGGCTCGGGAGAACGCGGACGTCGCTCGATCGAAGACGACCGAGGCTCGGGAGAACGCGGACGTCGCTCGATCGAAAACGACCGAGACTCGTGAGAACCCGGACGTCGCTCCATCGAAAGCGCCCGAGGCTCGTGAGAACGCGGACGTCGCTCAATCGGAAGCGCCCGAGGCTCGCGAGAACGCTGAGTTGCCTCGATCGGAAGCGCCCGAGGCTCGTGAGAACGCTGACTTGCCCCGATCGGGATCGATCGACGCTCGTGAGAGCGCGGATGCGGCTCGATCCTGGCGGGGCGTGGGTCGTGCCGGTCGGGAGGGTCGCTCGATCGGTCGCGATCTCCGTTCGCGGCAACGGGGACACGCCTCGATTGGAGGGCAGCGTCGCTCGTGACCATCGAACCGTCGCGCGATCGGAGCCGGACGACGGATGGGACGATCGGGACGCCGCTCGCGCGCTCGATGACGTGGGTCGTCGAGATGCGATGCTGGTTCAGGAACGCGGCGCCGTCGCTCCTCGATTGTCTCGTCGAGACGACTGGGTCCGAGGCGATCCGCACGACGCTCCTGCCGCCGTCTGACGAGCTCGTGGACCTCGACCTCGACCCTCGACCTCGACCTCGACCTCGACCTCGACCTCGACCTCGACCTCGACCTCGACCCTCGACCTCGACCTCGACCTCGACCTCGACCTCGACCTCGACCTCGACCCTCGACCCTCGACCTCGACCTCGACCTCGACCTCGACCTCGACCCTCGACCTCGACCTCGACCTCGACCTCGACCTCGACCTCGACCCTCGACCCTCGACCTCGACCTCGACCTCGACCTCGACCTCGACCTCGACCTCGACCTCGACCTCGACCTCGACCTCGACCTCGACCTCGACCTCGAACGCTCGTGGCTACTGTGGGATCACGATGGGCGCGCAGTTGTTGAAGCCGATCGACGTCTCCATCCGGAAGTGCGACGCGACCGTGTGGCGCTCGTTGTAGAAGACGTCGAGCGGATAGGTCGTTCCCACGGTGAGCGGCACCGGCGTCTGGCTCGCGTCGTCCGTCACGAGGCTATCGAGCGTGATCGCCTTCGTCTCTGCCGTGTGGACACCGCCGAGGTCGACGACCAGCTTGCTGTTGATGAAGACGAAGACGTCGTCGTCGCCGATGAAGGTGAACGTCTCTCCGCCCTTGTAGCCGAACGTCGTGTGCAGCTCGAAGGTGAACGAGAAGTTGTGCTGCATGCCGTCGTCGGCCGTGTACTCGTCGTCCCAGCCGCGACCGTCGAGCGGAAAGAACTCCTGGTTGTCGTACGACTGCACGCCGCCATCGCCAGCCGTGAGCGGGATGGTGAACGCGAACGGGAGGTTCTTCCCGGGCGTGTCGCGGTACCACCAGTCGAACTGGGTCTGCCCGTGCGTCGTGGCGGTGCTGCCGCTTCCGTGGGCGTAGACCGGCTTCTGGTCGGAACCGAGGTCGGTGAGGACGATGCCTCGGTCGTCGCCGACCTCGTTCTCGAAATCGTCATCGAGCGCCGACGCCGGAGTGAAGCCAGGCTTGTTCACGAAATCGCGGAGGCGGCCCGTCAGGTTCGGTGCGCACGCCCCGTCGCCGGTCGCGCCGTCGTGGCTCGACCCTCCGCCCGCGTCCGGAGCGACCAGGCGCGGAACATCGACCTTCGCGCGCGCATCGTCAGCGCCACTGCGTACGGCGTCCTGACCTCCGTCGAAGGAGAACGGCGGCTCGGACGACGCCGGACTCCCGCACGCCGCAGCGAGGATGACGAGCGCCCCGAGAGGCAATCTGGCGTGCCGCGGCCACTTCGGTTCTTTTCGCATTCGATGTACCTATTCCTAGTGACAGCACGTCTGCGAGGCCCAGAGCGAGGCGTCGTCGGCGCTGTGGACGACGAGGTTGCCGTCGTTCTGGAGCGCGAGAGACGCGCCGCTCTCGCCCCCGGTGCCGGACGACCAGAGCGCGGCGCCGACGCTCGAGTAGACGACGAGGTTGCCGTCACCTTGCATCGATACGCTGGCGCCGGGGTTGCCCTGCGTTCCCGTCGACCACAGCGCCTGCCCACCGAAGTAGAGGACGAGGTTGCCGTCGCCCTGCATCGCGAGGTCGAACCTGGCGTCGCACGACGCGACGTCCTGGCCGGGAGCGAGCCCGGATCCTGCGCCGAGGTCTCCGCAACCTGGCGCGCCGGCGTCGACGGTCGTGGCGGGCGAGCCCGCGTCTACCGTTGCACCGGACGAGCCCGCGTCGACCGCCGTCGGCGCGGCACCGAAGACGAACGACGCGCCGGCGGTGGCGGGGAAAGGGATGACCACGACGTTCGACCGCTCGACGACGGGCGCTTCGCTGGTGTCGAGAACGCCGCGCTCGTTGCCCGCGGTCACGAAGAACCCGACAGGCTCGCCGACCGCCGGCTGATGACCCTGCATCGTGCCCCAACGACCGTCGTAGACCCAGTTGAGCGCGATCTGGTCGCTCTGCGTCACGTCACCGCCGCTGGCCGGCAGGCCGTACCAGAACTGAACGATCCCGGAGGTCGTCCACTGGCCGTCGATATCGAGCATCAGCCACAGAGTGTACTGCAGCGATCCGCCCCATCCAGGCGGAGTGACGTCGGGCCACCGCCCGGGACCGTCGCTCTTGTCGAACGCGACGTGGATGCCAGCCGTGGTGACCTCCAGCTCGGTGATCGCCGTCGTGACCGCCCAGCTCGCGACGTCCGGCGGCGAGTTGTAGACGGTGGCGGTCGAGAGATCGATCGCGTCTGCGCCCGCAGCGGCGATCGGTGCAGCATCGGGCGGAGTGAGGAGAGCGTCCGGTGCGACGCCGGCGTCGGCGGGCGCCGCAGGCAGGGCTGCGTCGACGACGGCGGTGGGCGCCGCGCCGAACATGAACGACGCGCCGGCCGTCGCCGGGAAAGGGATGACCACGACGTTGGACCGCTCGACGACGGGCGCTTCGCTGGTGTCGAGAACGCCGCGCTCGTTGCCCGCGGTCACGAAGAACCCGACAGGCTCGCCGACCGCCGGCTGATGACCCTGCATCGTGCCCCAACGACTGTCGTAGACCCAGTTGTGCGCGATCTGGTCGTTCTGCGTCACGTCACCGCCGCTGGCCGGAAGCCCGTCCCAGAACTGAACGATCCCGGAGGTCGCCCACTGGCCGTCGATATCGAGCATCAGCCACAGAGTGTACTGCAGCGGTCCTCCCCATCCAGGCGGAGTGACGTCGGGCCACCGCCCAGGACCGTCGCTCTTGTCGAACGCGACGTGGATGCCGGCCGTGGTGACGTCCAGCTCGGTGATCGTCGTCGTGACCGCCCAGCTCGCGACGTCCGGCGGCGAGTTGTAGACGGTGGCGGTCGAGAGATCGATCGCGTCTGCCGCGGGAGCGGAGCCGGGATCGATGGCCGCCCCCGAGTTGCCGACCGCTTCTCCCCCGCTCCCGCCGCACGCCACGCCGAGGCTACCGGCAAGGAACACGAGCCGACCGAACCACAGGTTGTGCCGCTTCATGGGAATCATCCAGTGCGAGCCGCGTGCCCGCGCGGAGCGGGTTCGGGCGCTCCGTTTCACGTCGAGCAACCGCTCGATCGCGCTCCATCGGACGCGTCATTTCGGCGCCTGGAGCGATTTTCCGCGATGCCTCGCGATCGATCGCGGTCCGTCGCGATGGATCGTGGGCGGCCGCGGTGGATCGTGGCTGGTGCAGCCCCGTTGCCGTCGACGGACGACGCAGCTCTAATCCTCGAACAGCTCCAGCGTCCTTCGATCCGCCGACGCCCGTCGCGCCCGCGCGCGCCCCCACGTCCTCAAGGCCTGGATCTTCTCCTCGTACAGCACCGCGAGCGGCGTCGTCTCCTTGGCCGCTGCGCGCAGGTCGAGATCGGTCAGCTCGCGGTGCTTCGCGTACGCGCGAAAGAGCGCGCTCGACACGACCTGCTCCAGCTCGGCGCCAGAGAAGTGCTCGAGCGACTCTCCGAGCGCGTCCACCGCGAACGCCGCCGGGTCGCGGCCGCGCCGTCGCAGCTGCAGGCGAAGGATGTCCTGCCGCTCCTTCACCGACGGGAGATCGACGAAGAAGATCTCGTCGAAGCGACCGCGACGCGAGAGCTCGGGAGGGAGCCGCTCCACGTCGTTCGCCGTCGCCGCGACGAAGACCATCGCGCGGCGCTCCTGCAGCCACGTGAGGAAGGCGCCGAACACGCGCGCCTGGCGAGCGTCGCTCGTCCCTTCGCCGAGCCCCTTCTCGACCTCGTCGACCCAGAGCACGACCGGCGAGATGGCCTCGACCACCCGCATCGCCTCGCGCAGCGCCTGCTCCGGCGACGGCATCGCGAACACGTCCGCGAAGTCGAGGCGCACGAGCGGGAGGCCGAGCACGCGCGCGGCCGCCTTGCTGACGAGCGACTTGCCGCACCCCTGGACTCCGCACACCAGCATCCCGCGCGGCTGCGCGAGGCCGAACGCGCGCGCCCCCTCGTCGAACGCGAGCACGCGCATCCGCAGCCACGCCTTCAGGACCTCGAGCCCTCCGACGTCGTCGAGCGCGACGTCGGCGGAGATGAGCTCCAGCGTCGAGCTCTTTCGGAGCGTGCTCTGCTTCTCGGCGACGACGCGCGCGAGGGCCGACTCGACGTCGGGCATCATCGCGGCGAGCCGGAACGCGCGAAGCACCTCTCCCTGCGTGAGGCCCAGCGCCGCGCGGACGAACCCCTCGCGCGTCAGCCCCTCGGGGGCCTGGATGCGCGTCATCTCTCCGTCGTAGAGGGCTCCCACCTCCTCGGCGCCCGGAAGCGGCAGATCGATCACTGTCGTGTCTCGATCGAGCTCGGAGGGCACCTCCGGCGAAGGGGAGACCAGGATCAGGATCGCGCCGGTCGAGCGCACGTTGCGCGTGAAGTCACGGAGCGCGCGGACGACGTGCGGGTCCGCGAGGTACGGATGGATGTCGAACAGGATGCGGACGGGCTTGTCGCGGGTGAACGGCGCCTGGATGGCCGCGACCGGCAACACGCTCTCCGGGTTGTCTCCGAGGCCGCGCGTCGACGTCCACGTCGTGAAGCGCGTCGCTCCGACCGCCTCGGTCAGCAGATCGAGGGCGCGCTGCTCCTCGTGCGTGGAGACGAAGATGATCGGGACGCGCGCCGCGATCGCCGCGCGGATCTCCGCGATGAAGGAGGCCTTCACCCGCTAGCCTTCCACCGTCACGCGCAGCACTTCGTCGAAGCAGGTCTGGCCGCGCGCGAGCTTGCGGATCGCGGCTTCGCGGAGCGTCATCATGCCGTCGTTCCGCGCCTGCTTCAGCACGTCCCGCGCGGAGGCACGGCCGATGATGAGCTTGCGAATCTTGTCGTCGATCGCGAGCACCTCGAAGACGCCGCTTCGACCGACGAGCCCCGTCTGCCTGCACTTCACGCAGCCCTCGCCGAGCGACACCTGGAGCTGCGGGTCTTCGCCCTGGGACTCGAGCTCCTGGACGTCGAGGCCGATGAGCTGCATCTGGTCCGCCGAGAGGAACGTCTCGACGCGGCAGTTGGGGCACACGAGGCGCACGAGCCGCTGGGCGATGACGCCGACGAGCGTCGACGCGAGGATGAACGGGTCCATCCCGAGCTCGAGGAGCCGCGTGATGGCGCCGGCGGAGTCGTTCGTGTGGAGCGTCGCGAGGACGAGGTGACCCGTGAGCGCGGCCTGCAGCGTGACGTTCGCCGTCTCCGCGTCGCGCACCTCGCCGACCATGATCACGTCCGGGTCCTGGCGGAGGACGTGGCGGAGCGCCTCGGCGAAATCGAGCCCGATCTTCGGCTGCACGGCGACCTGGTTGAAGGTCTCGACGACGAGCTCGATCGGGTCCTCGATCGTCACGATGTTGATCTCGGGCGTCGCGATCGCGCGCAGCGTCGCGTAGAGCGTCGACGTCTTGCCGCTGCCGGTCGGCCCGGTCACGAGGATGAGGCCGTTCGGCCGCGAGAAGAACTTCTCCGCCACGGTCAGCTGCGGGTCGAACATCCCGAGCTCGGAGAGGCCGCGGAGGACGGCCTCCGGGTCGAACACGCGCAGCACGAGCTTCTCGCCGAACGCCGTGTGGATGGTCGAGACACGGAGCTCGACCTCGCGATCGCCGCGCGCCGTCTTGATGCGACCGTCCTGCGCGCGCCGCTTCTCTGCGATGTCGAGCCGCGCGAGCGTCTTGATGCGAGAGACGACGGCGCCGTGCACGGGCTTGGGGAGCTGGTGCACCGTGTGGAGGACGCCGTCGATGCGCATGCGCACGGCGGACTGGTCGCGGCGCGGCTCGATGTGGATGTCCGACGCGCGCTGGTCGAGCGCGTAGTGGAGGATGTACTCGACCGCCGAGATGATGTGAGCGTCGCTCGCCTCGATCTCCTGGACACGCGTCAGCGTGACGAACTGCTCGAGGTTCGAGATGTCGACGCCGCCCGAGACCTGCACCTCCGCCGCCGCGACCGCGCCGCGGAAGCCGTAGAAGTCGGTGATGAGGCGCTGGATCTCGCTCGGCGTGGCGATGACGAGCTTCGGGTTGCGCCGTACGACGTTCGTGAGGTCGTCGATGAGGCCGACGTTGAGCGGGTTGGCGACCGCCACCGTGACGTTGCGATCGTCGGCCGCGATGACGAGCGCGGTGTGCTTGCGCGCGAACGGCCTGGAGAGGAGCTGCGGCGCGAGCTTCGCGTCGATCTTGAGCGGGTCGAGATCGACGAAGGGGTAGTTGAGCGTCGTGGCGAGCGTCTGCATGATGAGCCGCTCGCTCAGCGGGTACCGCTCGTCGTTGTTGAGCTTGTACCCCATGACGGCGAGCACCTCGGCGGGGTGCACGTCCTCGCCGGGCTTGAGCTTCGAGGGGGAGGCGCCGCGCGCCCGCAGCATCCGCGCGCGCTCGATGTCGTAGCGAGAGCGCGCGTCGCGCTTCTGGGCCGGCGTGAGGAGGCGAGCGTGCTCGATCAGATCGAGCAGGAAGTCGAACGTCAGGGTGGGTTGAATGGCCACGCCCCTCACACTTTAGTGGATCGGGAGGCGTTCTACGACTGCTTGCGTGCGCGGCTTTCGCGCGCGAAGAGGATTGAACAGGGAGAGGAGGAGAAAAGGAGTATTTTCCAGCCAGCAGAAGTTCCAGTTCACCTCCTCCTCTCCTCCTCTCCCTGTTCAACCCCTCCGGGAGTTTCTTGCTCACCCTCTCCGACAGCGGCCGAGAGCTCCGCCTTCCCGCCCTCGCCAGCGCTCACTCTCACGCCTTCCAGCGCGCGATGCGCGGGCGCGCGCAGCGACGGGGGACCGGCGGCGCAGACGACTTCTGGAGCTGGCGCGGGCAGATGTACGAGATCGCGCGCGGCCTCACCCCCGAGTCGATCCGCGACATCAGCCGCGTCGCCTTCCGCGAGCTCGCGCGGGCCGGCGTGCGCACGGTCGGCGAGTTTCACTACGTCCACCACCAGCCAGGCGGAGCGCCCTACGCCGACCGCACGATCCTCTCCGAGGCCGTGATCCAGGCCGCGAAGGACGAGGGGCTCCGCATCGCGCTCCTTCGCGTCGCGTACCACCGCGCCGGTCCCGGTCGCGAGGCCGAGCCTGATCAGCTGCGCTTCTGTGACCCGAGCGTCGACGACGTGCTCCGTGACGTCGAGCTCCTGCGCCTCAAGTACGCGCGCGACCCCGACGTGCGCATCGGCATCGCCCCTCACTCCGTGCGCGCCGTCCCCCCCGTCTGGCTCGCCGAGCTCCACGACTACGCCCGCATCCACTCCCTCCCCTTCCACATGCACGTCGCGGAGCAGGAGCGCGAGGTGCTCGAGTGCGAAGCGGAAACCGGCCAGAGGCCCGTCGAGCTCCTCGCCGATCGCGGCCTCCTCGACGTGCGCTTCGTCGCCGTCCACGCGACGCAGCTGCTCCCGCACGAAGCTCGGCTCCTGGGCGCTGCCCGCAGCTTCGCGTGCATCTGCCCGACGACCGAGCGCGATCTCGGCGACGGTCTCCCTGACATCACCGCGCTGAGAGACGCCGGCGTCCGGCTCTGCACCGGCATCGACAGCCACGTCATCACCGACCCGTTCGAGGAGCTGCGCGCGCTCGAGACGCACGAGCGCCTGCGCGCGAGGAAGCGCGTGACGCATCAGCCCGTGACAGGAAGTCTCGCGGAGCAGCTGTGGCGCGAAGGGTCCATCGTCGGCGCTGCGGCGTGCGGCTTCGACGACGCGGGAGGCGAGATCGTGCTCGACGGCAACGACCTCTCCCTCGCGCTTGTCGATCGCGAGAACCTGCTCGACGCGGTCGTGTTCAGCGGGGGGCCAGGGCTGGTCCAGGTACCCGCTGCCCCCTAAGCTGTACTAAGTCTGCGCCATGACGCTCTCCCCCGAACGCGTGAAGGTCCTCCTGGTCGAGAACGTGCACCCGACGGCACGCGCGCTCCTCGCCGACGCCGGCTTCGAGGTCGAGTGTCTCTCCCAGGCGCCGAAGGAAGACGAGCTCGTCGCGCTCCTCGCGGGCAAGGGCATCCACATCCTCGGCATCCGCAGCAAGACGCAGGTGTCGGCGCGCGCGCTCGCCGCGACGAAGGACCTGCTCGCGGTCGGCTGCTTCTGCATCGGCACCAACCAGGTCGCCCTCAAGGACGCGCACGGCCTCGGCGTCCCCGTCTTCAACGCCCCGTTCAGCAACACCCGCAGCGTCGCCGAGCTGATCCTCTCCGAGATCGTCGTGCTCGCCCGCCAGCTCGGAGACCGCTCGCGCGAGGTGCACGAGGGGAAGTGGCGAAAGGTGTCCGCCGGCTGCTACGAGATCCGCGGCAAGACGCTCGGCATCGTCGGCTACGGCCACATCGGGACGCAGGTCGGCGTGCTCGCCGAGGCGTTCGGGATGCGCACGATCTACTACGACATCGCGACGCGGCTCCCCATCGGCAACATCCACTCGGTCTCGAGCCTCGGCGCGCTCCTGGGGGCGGCGGACTTCGTGACGCTCCACGTCCCGCTCACTCCTCAGACGGAGAACATGATCGGCGAGGCCGAGCTCGCGATGATGAAGCAGGGCAGCTTCCTCCTCAACGCGAGCCGCGGCTCCGTCGTTCAGATCGGCCCGCTCGCGAGCGCCATCAAGCGAAAGCACCTCGCGGGCGCGGCGATCGACGTCTATCCGCACGAGCCCGAGTCGAACTCGGACGACTTCGCGTCGGAGCTCCGAGGCCTGCCGAACGTCGTGCTGACGCCGCACATCGGAGGGTCGACCGAGGAGGCGCAGGCCGCGATCGGGCGCGAGGTCGCCACGTCGCTCCTCAAGTTCCTCAACGCGGGCACCTCGACGGGCGCGGTGAACTTCCCGCAGGTCGAGCTCGCGCAGCCGGTGTCGACCCACCGCATCCTCAACGTGCACCGCAACGTGCCCGGCGTGCTCCGCGACATCAACCGCATCGTCTCGGACCACAGCGCCAACATCCGCGCGCAGGTGCTCTCGACGGACGCGGAGGTCGGCTACCTCATCATGGACGTCGACGACACCGTGTCGTCCGACATCCCGAAGGAGATCGCCGCGCTGAAGACGAACATCCGCACGCGAGTCCTGACCTGACCCCGAGGACCCGATGACCACGATCCGCCACGAGCTCGACGCGCTGGCTCTCCCCGACATCGTCGACCGCGCGCTCGCCGAGGACGTCGGCGCCGGCGATCTGACGACCGAAGCGTGCATCGATCCCGACACGCAGGCCGTCGCCCTCGCGGTCGCGCGGGCTCCGGTCGTCGTGTGCGGCGGCGCGGTCTTCGCGCGCGTCTTCCAGACGGTCGACCCGAGCCTGAAGGTGGGGCGCCTCGCGGAAGAGGGCGCGTACGTTCCTGCCGGGACGACGCTCTGGACAGTGAAGGGGCGCGCGCGTTCTCTCCTGATGGGCGAGCGCGTGGCGCTCAACTTCGTGCAGCGGATGATGGGCATCTCGACGATGGCGAAGACCTACGTCGACGCGGTCGCCTCCGTCCACGGGAAGACGCGCATCATCGACACGCGCAAGACCACCCCCGGCCTCCGCCCGCTCGAGCGCTACGCCGTCCGCGTCGGCGGCGCGCACAACCACCGGGACAACCTCGGGTCCGCCATCCTCATCAAGGACAACCACATCGCGGCGTGCGGCGGCGTTCGAGAGGCCATCGTGCTGGCCCGCGCCCGCGCCCCGCACACGTCGCGCATCGAGTGCGAGGTCGACTCCCTCGAGCAGCTCGATATCGCGCTCGACGCCGGGGCCGACATCGTCCTCCTCGACAACATGGATGACGCCACGCTCACGGTCGCGGTCGCTCGTGTGCGCGCGCACGCGAAGACGAAGGGCAACGTCCTCACCGAGGCGTCGGGCGGCATCACGCTCGCCCGCATCCCGGCGCTCGCCAGCATCGGGGTCGACCTGATCTCGGTGGGCGCGCTGACCCACTCGGTGAAGGCCGCCGACATCGGAATCGACTTCGCCTGACGCGTGCGGCGCGCGGCTCGCAATGCGCGAGACGTCGGGCGGCCTACGCGAAGACGCCCGGACCGTCCTCGCGCGGCTCGCGCAGGATCCGGTGGCGGGCGAGCCCTCTCGAGCGTCGCGATGCCTCCTGGTACGATCGCGGGATGGCGACCATCCTTTACGAAGATGCGTGGGCCGCGGTCTCTCTCGACCCCGCGACCGGCCTCGTTCGTTACACGCGGACCGCGCTCCCCTACGGTGACCTCGCGGACATGGAGCGTTCGTTCGCAGGCGTGGAGAGCGTCGCCGCGCGGGTGACTCCCGCCATGAAGCTGCTCGTCGACCTCCGCCTCGCCCCGCCCCGCAACGACCGTGCGTTCGAGGGCCGCTCGCTCGGAGTGTTGCAGGCCTTCGCGCGTCGCTTCGGCGGGATGGCGACGCTCGTCCGGACCGCAGTGGGAAAGCTGCAAACCGCGCGGCTCGCCAAGGAGCGAGGGGCAGAAGCGAACGTGTTCGACGACGAAGCCGCCGCGCTGGCGTTCCTCGTGGGGTGAGGCTCGAGCGCAGCTCGCCTTGGAGCCCGATCCCCGTCCACGGCGTTCCCATGTTTCTACTGGGACGCTAGGACGCTTCGCGCGAAGCGTCGTCCGAGCATAGGCGCCTGCACCTTGTGCAGGTGGACAGTGCTCAAACAACCTCAACCCACGACGTAAGCCGCTGAATTCACACGCTTTGGTCGACACCTCCGTCCCGCCGTCCCGCCGTCCCAGTAGGCCGGCACAGACCCCGTCCGGCTGCTTGGTCTTCGGGCGCGGCGCACGGACTCCACCCCTCCGGCTCCCCGGCTCGGAGGCAACTGACGGGTGGTCTCATCTGTCGCACTGCGCGTGACGCCGGGGAAGACATTGAAACCCGACCGCGATCTCGACCGCGACCACGACCACGACCACGACTGCGACCGCGACCGCGACCGCGACCACGACCTCGACCACGACCACGACCTCGACCTCGACCACGACCTCGACCTCGACCTCGACGGCGACCACGACGGCGAGCGCGACGACGAGCGCGACCGGGGCTCATTGAGCGTCCTCGTGCCAGCGAGGGGTCCTAGCGGGCGGAACGGCTTCGAGATGTGACGAACGGTCAGCTTCCGTCTGGGGTCCGGGGAGCGCAGCCTCTCACGCGCGGTGCGCTCGGGAAGACCGGCGGTGGCGGCTTCGCCCCGATCGCCGCGCTCGTTCTTCCTCGAGCACCGATGCAAGAGGTTCGACGTCGTGAAACCTCTCGCATCGCGTCGCTCGGCACGCATGGAGCGGCGCTCGTTCTTCCTCGAGCACCGATGCAAGAGGTTCGACGTCGATCGACCTCTCGCACCGCCTCGCTCGGCACGCGTGGAGCGGCGTTCGGTCCGCGTGGCGCGGCGATGCAGGAGCTTCGACGTCGTGAAACCTCACGCATCGCCTCCCTCGGCACGCGTGGAGCGGCTCTCGGCGCTCGCAGAGACGCTCTCGGCCTTCGTGGAGCGGCGATGCAAGAGGTTCGACGACGGGGAACCTCTCGCATCGCCTCCCTTGTCACGCGTAGAGCGTCCCTCGGCGCTCGCAGA
>Ga0302320_10023531_pt1 | contig 12089 bp, 8 predicted proteins | sample Bog_T0_3_FD_202130 | JGI IMG/M metagenome (GOLD analysis project Ga0302320, IMG submission 202130) | Peat permafrost microbial communities from Stordalen Mire near Abisko, Sweden - Bog_T0_3 | ecosystem: Environmental > Terrestrial > Soil > Wetlands > Peat | place: Sweden: Abisko, Stordalen Mire...
GCGGCGCGGACGCGCCGGTGAAATTTCTCGGTGCGAAGTCCTGCGCCAGTTCCAGTTGCCACGGCGGCGGCGGCGCAAACCAAAATCAGTTTCTCGTCTGGTCGCTCAAGGATTTTCATTCACAACGCCCGCCGGCCACGCTCGTCACCGCGCGCGCGAAGCAAATTGCCGACGCGCTCGACATCAAAGACCCAACAGCGGACGCGCGCTGCACCGTTTGCCACGCCCCTCTCCACGAAGTGCCGGAAAATCTGCGCGGCGATAATTTCAAAATCTCCGAGGGCGTTTCGTGCGAAAGCTGCCACGGCACGGCGGAAAACTGGTTGCGCGCCCACACGCGGCACGATTGGACGCGCGCCGACCGAACCGCCGCCGGGATGCGCGACCTGCAAAATCTTTACGTCCGCGCCAACGTTTGCGTCGCGTGCCACCAAAATGTTGACACCGACATTCTCACCGCTGGCCATCCCGAACTCATTTTTGAACTGGATGGCCAGAGCGTCACCGAGCCAAAACATTGGAGCGCGGAGAAAAACGGCAACGGCGCGCAGGCGTGGTTGGTCGGACAGGCTGTGGCGTTGCGGGAAATGGAATGGCAAATTTCACGCGAACCGAAACCGGACAAAAAGTTGATTGCCCGCCGCGACGCGCTGGTTTGGTTGCTGCTGACAGTTTCGGGCGTTGATAGTTCGTATCACTTGGGTTCACTTCTCGACGCAAGACAAGACGCTCCCGTAATCCAGCAATGGGCCGACAATTTTGCCCGCGCTGCGGCGAAAAATTGGAAGGAAGAAAATTCAAGCCGCGCTTTGATATGGCTGTCACTCACAAGCGCGTCTTTTCAAAATGTTTCCAGCGAAGTGGCCGCCCGCCGCGCCGAGCGCCTGGTGCTCGCGCTCGACCGCCTCGTTGCGGCACTCCCGGAGTTGAACAAGAACGAGCCAGTGCAATCCGCGCTCAACCAATTGTTCAAACTCGCGCAGTCCATTCCAGATTTCGATTCCACAAAGTTCGCCAACGCGCTGGCGGATTTTTCCCGCACACTGAGCCAGATCAATCCGGCGGTGACGGCCAATTGACTGCAATTGATGCCGCGCGGTTACCGCATGAAATGCTTGCTTCGCCGATGCTGGATGGAACCGAGTTTCTGAGCGACTACGGCATTCTTAAATTCAAAACAACGCGAAACGCCGGCTTGAGCAAGGCACAAGCGCTGTTGAATTTTCCCGAATGAGTCAATGGGGAGCAGGGAACCATTATTGAACCGGCGATAAAAACACCGCCGTATTATCGAGCGTGTTCAATATGTCCGATGATAACAAATTGCCATTTTGATTGAGAATCAACTCCAATCCGTCGCCAACCATCTGCGAGGATGCGAAGTTAAACACCTTGCCTGCGGCGATGTCTGCATTTTGCTGTTGAATCGCCGCTTCAATAAGCGGCATTGAAGACAATGTATCTGAAAACCCCCTGAGCAGCAGCAAATGAGACGCTAATTGTCCCAGATGGACGTCCATCACCGAGCCGAAACTGTCCCCGCTTGACGACACGTTCACGGTCTGCCCGGGACCCACCTGGACTGATTTGCCGTTCGCCAGTGTCACCAAGGCTTCGCCTTCGAGCACGATTACATTAAAATCACCGTTTGGCCCGATTGCGCAAACCATGGTTGTGCCCAAGACGGCCGCCGACGTGCCGCCGTATTTGACCGTTCCGCCGCCGACGCCCGCTGGCGGGTGGAACAAAACACTGCCTTTTTCCATGCGGATGTTTCTTTCACCCGGCTCGAATGTGAAAACCGAGTTTTCCCCGACGCGTGTGATGGTTTTATCCGGCGCCGTCATTTCCAGGCGGGAATTCGGCCCGGTCCGCACCATGTCAGGCGCCCTGAAAATCTCGTGTGCCACGGCGGGCGTCACGGCCTTGTCGGATGCGGCCACAACACTTGCCTGCTTGATGATTTCCGTGAAGGTGCTTTCCGTGAGCGGTTCTGCGGCCTGCGCCGCCACGCTCACGCAAATAGCCAACCCCACAACAAGAAATCTGATTTTCATGTCCACTTCACTTTAAGGTTGATTCGCTAATTTAATACCATCTGTAATGAATTGTCAAGATTGTATGCAATGAATAATCTGACGCGTCGCTGGTGCCTTCACCGGCATGAAACGATGAAACCGACGAACAAACGTTCCATAATCGTGCTCGTCATTTGCGGGGCCTGCACCCTGGCGGCCCTCGGGTTGTGGGAGGGCGGCTTTGTCCCGTTGCAGCAGATGGAATTCTTCGCGCAGGACTGGCAGACGCGCCTCGGTCGCAAAACGCCGGTGGACGACCGCCTCGTCCTCATCGGAATTGACAAGCCGGTTTATTCTTCCGATTTCAGCGACGAGGAATTGCAACGCGAGCCGGTTCTTAAGGATTTGCAGAATAATTTCCCGTGGTCGCGCGCGGTCTGGGCGCGGCTCATCGAAAAACTGTCCGACGCCGGCGCAAAAGTCATCGTGTTCGACCTTGTTTTCGCCTCGCAAAATGACGGCGACGACGAACTCCATCAGGCGCTTGAAAAATACAAGGACCGCGTTGTCATCGGCTACAACATCAATGTTGGAAAAACCGAGCGCGGGGAAATCAGGGAACTGCTGCTGCCCAATTCCACCGTCCTGACACCGACAGGGACGAATTCTGCAGTGGAGGACGACCGGCTTGGCTACGTCAATCTATGGCCGGATTTCGACGACACATTGCGACGGGTAAGTTACCGCCAGACCGGCGCGCAAGTGGGAGAACTCGTTCCCGATGAAACCGTCCTCGAATCGCTCGACGCGCGGGCGCTGCGCAAGTTTGGCCGGTCCGACCTCATTCCACCCGGTTTTGACGCGCGGCTTTTCCGCTACACCGCCCCCGCGAACCAGGCATACAAACCGGAACCGGTTGGCGAAGTCCTCTCGCCGAAACTTTGGGAAAAGAATTACGGCAACGGGAAATTCTTCAAGGACAAGATCGTCCTCATCGGCCCGACGGCGGAAATTTTCCACGACACGCATAACACGCCCTTCACCGACCCGAAACCGATGGGCGGGCCGGAAATCCATTTGCAAATCATCAACGCCGCGCTGCACGGAGAATTTCCCAGAGAACGCTCCACCGTGGCGAGCCTCTTCATCATCGCAATCTCCGGCGTGGTAGCCGTCGCCCTGTGCTTTCTGGTTCGCCAGCCCGGAATCCGATTCTTGAGCGTCGTCGGCTTGAGCGCCGGCTACGCGGTCTTTGCGCAATTGCTTTTCGACCACGCCGGCCAGGTCATCCCGTTGGCCGTCCCGCTGATGGCTTTAGCTGTGAGCAGCTTCATCGTTCTTGCCTACGATTTTGTTTTGGAACGATTGGAGCGTATGAAGCTCCGCAACACGATGAGCCTCTATTTTTCGCCGGCCGTGTGCGAAGCCGTGTTGGCGAATCCCGGCTCCATGGAACCGCGCCGCGCGGACGTGACGCTGCTGCTCACCGACCTGCGTAATTCCACGCCGCTCGCCGAGGCGCTCGGCCCGCAGGGAATGTTTGAACTCCTCAACCGCGTCTTCGAGGCGCAGACCAACGCCATCATGGGCGAGGAGGGAAACCTTGAACACTTTCTCGGCGACCAGTTTTTAAGCTACTGGGGTGCGCCGCAGGCGCAGCCCGATGCCGCCGACCGCGCAAGTCGTGCGGCAATAAAATTAATCACCGCGATGGAAAAACTCCGCCCCACGTTCACGCCGCAGGTTCAGAAACTGTTCAACTACGGCGTCGCGCTCCACAGCGGCGGCGTGCTCGTCGGCAACAAAGGTTCGGCCCAGCGGCTCGACTACGGCCTCGTCGGCGACACCGTGAACGAAGCCGCGCGCATCGAGGCACTCACAAAATATTACGGCGCGCGGCTGCTGGTTTCGAGCATCACCTTCGCGCAATTCACCGCCAAGCCCGGGCATCGTTTCGTGGATCGCGTCATTGTGAAAGGCAAGAGCGAGCCGGTGGAATTATTCGAATGCGAGAATCCCTGCATTCCGGCGAACTATCCCGAACTCTGCCGCCGCTACGAGGCCGCCTACGCTGAATATTCTGCCGGTCGTTTTGCGGAAGCACAGACGCAATTTGACAAACTGGTTCAGGAATTTTCCGACGGCCCCAGCAAGGCGTTGTCCGCGCGCTGCGCCGAATTGCTGGCGCACCCACCCGCCGCATGGAAAGGTGTTTGGAAAATGGACGCGAAGTAGCAGCCCACATCGCCGGGTTGCGCGGATACTTATTGGCTGGAAAGCTGGGTGCGGCGCGAGGTTGCGAGCCGCTCGGCGACGACCTTCTCAAACGCCTCGCGGAGCTTCGGCTCCCGTTCCAGAAGTTTGAGGAACGGATCCCGCGCCAGCGCGAGAAAGATGCAGTCGGTGCTGGTGCGGACGGTCGCCGTGCGCGCCGTGTCTTCCATCAGCGCAATCTCCCCGAAGTGATCGCCGTCGTCCATCGTCCGTATCTGCTTCGGCCCGCTGGCAAGGGTGTTGACCCAGACGGTGAGCGTGCCGCGCGCGACGATGTAAAATTTGTCGCCAGGATCGCCTTCGCGGAAGACATCCCGATTTGCCGGGCAGCGTTCGGTGATGAACAGGTCCGCCAGAGCCTTCAGCGTGTCGTTGTCGAGGGATTGCAGCATGGGAATGGATTGCAGACGTGATGCCTCCACGCGCGCTTGCCCGCCACCCTCCGCAATGACGAAGCCGCTTTGCTTTTCCCAGAGCTTGGAATAGACGCCGCCCAAGGCAAGGAGTTCGTCGTGCTTGCCCTGTTCGACCAATTGTCCACGGTCCATCACGAAAATCCGGTCCATGTTGACGATTGCCGCGAGCCGGTGGGTGACGGAGACCACGGTGCGGCCCTTTGCCACGCGCTCGAGCGTTTTGTTGATGGACGCCTCGGTGCCCGCGTCAAGCGCGGAGGTGGCCTCATCAAGCACCAGCACACGCGGGTCGCGCAGCAGCGCGCGCGCGATAGCGATGCGCTGGCGTTGTCCGCCGGAAAGACGCCCGCCCCGTTCGCCCACGGGCGTGTCATAGCCCTCGGCCATGGCCATGATGATGTCGTGGATTTCGGCGGTGCGGGCGGCGGCCTCGACCTCAGCATCGGTGGCTTCGGGTTTGCCGACACGGACATTTTCGCGGATGGTGGTGTTGAACAGGATGCTTTCCTGAAACACGATTCCGAGTTGGCCGCGCAACGAGTCCTGCGACGCCGTGCGCACGTCGTGTCCGTCGAACGCGACCGTGCCGGCATCGGGTTCGTAGAATCGGGTGAGAATAGTGAGCACGGTGCTCTTGCCCGAACCGCTCGGGCCGACGAAAGCCACGGATTCCCCGGCGCGGATGGTGAAGCTGACGTCGTTCAGATTCAGTTGAGCCGGGGTGTAACCAAACTTCACGGCGTTGAACTGGATTTCCCGCGACAATCGAGGCAACAGCCGGGCGTCCGGCGGATCCACGACTCCCGGTTTCTCGCCAAGCAGTTCCTGAATCCGTTGCATGCCCGTGCCAGCTTGGATCAGCGTCGGGTAATAATGCGTGAAGCTGGTCAGCGCGCTTGTGAAGTTGCCGAAGAGCGCCTGAAACGCCGCCAGCGAGCCGATGGAAAGATGGCCGCGGAACGCCATGATGCCGCCCACGCCCAGCACCAACACTTGCACGACGAGCGTGCCGATGTGCGCCGACCGTTCCATGAGCGAGCTTAAGAAACTGACCCGCAGGCTGGTCGAGGCCAGTTGTGCAATCCGTTCGGCAAAACGCGCCAGCATGGATTTTTCCAGGCTGAACGCCTTGATGATGGACTGGCCTGAAATGTTTTCCTGGACGGTGCTGGACGTCTTCGACTCGTTTTGCTTGCGCAGCGTGCCTGCCGCCGTTGCGCGCGGCGTGATGACATGCGGTCCCGCAAAACAGGCCGGGATGGCCAGCATGGCGATGAGTCCCAACCGCCAGTTGAGCAGGAACAGCAGGACCGCGCTCAACGCGAGTTCCAGTGCGGGCAGCGCGCACCCGTCCAATGCCGACACGAGGGCGCGGTCGAACGACGAGAGGTCGCTGGAAAAGCGCGAGATGATGTCAGCCGCTTGCGCGCGGGCGAAGAAGTTCATGGATAGCCGCTGAAGGTGGGTGAACATCCGCCAGCGGAGATCGTTCAACACGCCGGTCGTGAATTTGGCGTAGATATAATCGAGGCCGAGGCCCGCTGCGGACGCCACCACCAGGCTGCAGGCCAGCCCCGTGAGAATGGCGACGAGAATTTTTTCATTTCGCGGAATGATCGCGTAATCCACCAGGTATTTGAAACTCATCGGGACGGCGGCGTAGAAAGCCATCTCGATCAACAACCCGCCCAGAATGAGCAGTCCCACACCCCGATGCGCGCGCAACATCCCGCCGACAAGCCGCGCCATTTGCCCGACGCCGGAGGAACCGGCCTGCGGTTGGCCGGTGGATTCAGCGGTGGCGGTGGAGAAAGTCATTGAATCATTGGTCGCATTTGGCGAGGCGCAAGCGGGCGTCCGTGCCGCCATCGCCAATTGAAAAGGGACCGGCTGTTTGTCTCTTCTCTTTTGCTTCAGCTCTGATTTTGTCCCGCATAAGGGCTATATCCAGGCATGATTTGCTTTGCTGATGAAACTGTTACATAAAAATTTTCCGCGTGAAATCAATTTATCGGCGTGGACTCCGGCCCTTGATTATTTGGAGATCAGAATTTGAAGTTTTAGCAAGGCCTCACGCCTCGATATTGCAATATGGGCGCAAGCATCGGTAATGGCCTTGATCATTTCCGGGTTCAGGCTTTTGAGAAATTCAAGCGCCGACAACTCGCCTGCAAACATGCGTTTTGACTGCTGCAATGCCTGCAGGGATCCCTCATGCCCAATGTAGCGGTATATGAAAGCCGTCAGTGGCGAGGCATTCAGGTCGCTGCTGGATTCCTGGGCACGGCCTTGTTCCAAAACAAGCAGGAGTCTGGATTTGAGTTCCGTCACAAAGTTCACGGGCGGCAGGAAATCTTCCACGCGGTCGGGTTTGGCATGGGGGCTGTGGATGTCCCCAAGGAACATGGAGACCGGACAATTCCCGCCGGTTTCCAGCGCAAGGGCTTCTATGATCGCAATTGAGGTGATCTTCGCGCCCAGGTAATCACAGGAGAAGGCCAGGTTTTTCCTCGCCGCTTGGTTCAGTCTTTCGATTTCGGCATCATCCGGAAAATGGTCGTAATGGTGGAAGATATTTTCCGGGTTCAGGCTGCCTAGAAATTTTTCCATGCGCGCCAGCGCGCCGCGGTAATCCTGCAGCGTATAAACCCCGACGGCAACCAGGGGGGCGTTGGATTCCTCGATCAGTTGCCAGGTTGCGGATAGAAATTTGCCGGGATTGGGTTCGGCGAATCCGTCCACATCGCGGTTGGCAATCTTGATCGCATCCAGCATGACCTGCGCGACATGCCGCTCGATTTCCTCATCGGAAAGCGTTTTCAGCAACGTTCGGCTCTGCTCGCGTATCCGGCCAGCCAGGAGAAAAGCGAAGTCGCGCCCTGCGGCGTCCTTTCCGCGGAACGGCACCGTCGTTTCAATGCAGGCGATAACCGCGATCAGATCGCACATCTGCAGATGAGGTTGCAACAACCTGGCAGCCACCGCCGCGCTCAAGAACTCGTTCATGCCGCCAAACAGCGGCAGGGCCTGACCGGGTTTGAATCCGAATATGTCGGCGCAAAGCTGCAATGCCGTGTCGTGCGTTCCGATGGCATTTAGAACGAGCGCGCCGTTCTCATTGCGGACAATGGGTTCGAGCAGGGCGGCCGCCTGCTGCGGGAACCCGCCATCAAGCTGGTAATATACCACGTCATGAAAAACCGCCGCCAGCACCTGCCTGGGGTTCATCCCCTCGCACATATGGAACACATGATTGGAGCTATGGTAGGCACGCCGTTTGTTCTCCATCGCGCTGTGCACGAGCATGGCCAGGCGCTCGATTTCATGCATTGAAACATCCGCGCGCAACGCCCTGAAGGCATCGGCGAGGAGCTGGATAAATCTATTGATCGTCGAGATGTTCATGGATGCCTCATGGAATTAATTGACTTTGACCGCATCGGTCTGCTCTGGCCGTAGATGCGCCATTCCACAGCCCGGCGTCGCGGCCGTCCACCGGAATCTCAAAACTGACAAGCGGTCGGTCGTCCAATTTCCAATCAGCCGCGACCAGCCGCGGATTGATGAGAATGATCGTGTTTGAGGTTCGTTTAGTTCCATGTCTTCATGACGCCTGTTTGTCCCTTTTCATTTGCTTCAACTTCAATCCTGTCCGGCATGAGGGGCATATCCAACCATGATTCGCCTTGTTGATGAAACTGTTACATAAAAGATTTATCCTGTGAAATCAATTTGTTGAGGCTGTTTCGAATTGACGGACGGAGGATTGGGTGAACAATGAACCATCAAGCCCATGACACAAACATCCGTCAAGACCCGCCGTAAATTCGATGAAATGTTTAAACGCGAAGCCGTCCAGAACTGGCTTGCCAGCGGTTCATCCGCCGATCTGCAAAGCCAACTCGACGCCACCCGGCGCGAACTGGCCCGCGTGCGCGAGCAGCGCGACATATTAAAAAACGTTGGGCATTCTCTTCGAACCATCGCCGAGCGTTATGCTCGGATTGACGCGATGAAACTCGATTACTCAGTCCCTTCCCTGTGTGCGAATCTGGCCGTTTCGCCCAGCGGCTACTACGACTGGCAAAAGCGGCGCACCCTGCCCGGCCCATGCGCGGTTGCCAATGAACCCTGCTTTGTTGACTGCCCTCAAGCTATCATCACCCTGCTGCTCTGTTCGGCAGATAAATACGCCGCATAAATCACATTCACGCATTCCACGGCAAGTTCAATGCCGGAGCGTGGTTCCCGGTTTTCGCGGATCGCGCCCACGAAATCCTCCATCTCCTGCGCGAAGCCGCGAAACCAATCTTCGTCGCAACTCGGGCGGTTCCAGCCCGACTTCGTCTCCAGCTTTTCCGTAAAATATTCGCCGGAAAATGCCGATGCGTCTGGCGCGTAGGTCTCAATCGCGTCGTTGGCGGTCATGTTGGCCTTGATCACGCCGTCAGTCATGAAGGCAGTGACGCGGGTGTTCAATCCGCCCAGCCCCACGTCGCTCACGACAATGTTGCCCCGCGAACCGTCCTCAAATCCGATGATCAGATTTGCCCAGTTTTCCACATCCACCGGGTCAGCGCTGATCCACCGGTTTGCTCCCGCATCGCTGGCCCGTTTGGCGGCGCTGCTGTGGATCAAATCGGCGGTGTCCGCCAGCACCGACACGGGCCGGATTCCTTTGCCCGTTCGCAACTGGCCCTCCCATTGTTTCAGGTGCAGGCATGCGCCAACGGAATGCACGCCCATGCGCAGCAACGCGCCGCCGCCGGTTGATTTCCAATCCCGCGAAAATACCGAGTTTGAGCCTGAATGATTTTCCTCCGCGCGAAGTTCAAGAATCGAGCCTTTGGAAGCCGCGATCAGCCGCCGCATTTTTTCGATGGGCGGCGCGTAAATCCAATTTTCCGCGTAGCAGAATTTCACGCCGTTCCGGCGCACCGCTTCGCGCACGGCTTCGGCATTGTGGCTGGCACCCTCCCGCATTCGCGCCCGCGATACCTGCGTGCCAATCGGCTCCGGGTCGCCAGCCGTTCCGAAGTATCCGGTGAGCGGCTTCTCCATGATGATGTGCTTGCCGGCGTCCGCCGCGCGAATCGCAAATTCATGGTGCAGCGCCGGTGGAACGCAGATGTCAACCGCATCAATGTCTTTCCGGGCCAGCAGCGCATCGTAGGTGTCGGTGGCAAACCCGATTCCGAATTCACGCGCCACCGCGACGCCGCTTTCCTTGGTTCGGGAGCAAACGCCCCGGACTTCCACGATGTCATGCGGCAGCTTGGCGTAATTTGCCAGATGCATCCGCGCCCCGTAACGCGCGCCCACCAGACCGATGCCGAGAGCCTTCATTTGTTCTTGGATATTTACTCACAATTCACCCGGCTTGCACAATCCTGTTCTGACCTGCCGAACATCACGAAGGGAGGTGGTATTCAAAATGGACATGCGGTCTCGTGCTGGTTTGGCCTTTTCAAAAATTGGCAGACGTGCATAATGAACTTGTGTCCATTGAATCCAAATCATTTTCACAACGGCTTTGCGGCTTTGTTCTCCTTCCGACACTGCTCGTTTTTTCTATTCCCAGCACGGCGGCGGCAAAGCAGTTGTCCGTCGTGACAGCGGGCGCGATCGGCGATGGATTAACTCTCAATACAGTTGCCATCCAGAAGGCGATTGATTCGCTGGCCACGAACGGCGGCGGGACGCTGGTGATTCCCAAGGGTGAATTTTTGTCGGGCGCGATTTATCTCAAGCCCGGAGTGAATCTGCGTCTAAACCCGGGCGCGGTGCTGAAGGGTTCGACCAACATTGCGGATTATCCGGAGCAGATGACGCGCATCGAGGGGCATTTTGAAGTCTGGATTCCGGCACTGCTCAACGCGAGCAACGTGAATCATCTCCGCATTACGGGTGAAGGCACGATTGCCGGCGGCGGCCAGCCGTTTTGGGATGAATTTTGGAAAGCCCGTATGGCGAATCGGCTCGTCACGAATCTCGCGGTGAAGCGTCCAAGGAACATTTACATTCAGGATTCGAAGGACGTGCAGGTCAGTGGTATTTCGCTGCGCGAATCAGGTTTCTGGAACATTCACCTGTTCCGCTGCACGGATGTGCTGGTGAAAAACGTGGACATCCGCACGCCCCTCCGATCGCCCAGCACCGACGGCATTGACGTGGATGCCTGCCAGAAAGTGGCGATCAAAGGTTGCTACATCTCTGTGGATGACGACAACATCGGCCTCAAGGGCAACAAGGGAACTTTCGCGCTGGACGACAAGACGGTTCCGCCCGTCGAACATATCCGCATCTCCGGCTGCACATTCGGGCTTGGCAATTCCGCGCTGACGCTCGGCAGTGAGAATACACGGGTGCGCGATGTGGTCATCGAAGATTGCAAGCTGACGGGCACGAACAAAAACTGTGTCCTGAAGCTCAAGCTCCGTCCAGACACGGAACAGCATTACGAAAACATCACCGCCCGGAATATCACGGTGCAGAATCCGAATGTGCAATTGGTTTCAATCCAGGGCTGGACGCAATTTTTTGATTTGCAGGGCAAGCCCGCGCCAAGCCAATGGGTCAGCAACGTGACACTGGCAAATATCACCGGCACCTTGCATGATTTCGGCCGGGTGGACGGGCCATCCAAAAGCACCGTGGCCAACCTCACTTTCAAGAACATCAACATTGCGCTGACAAATCCTGCGGTGGTGACTCGAAGCGTGAAGAATTTGAAATTTACAAAGGTGAAGATCAACGGCGTTGCCTATGTCGGCGATACGGAAACAGCCATAAAGTAAAAGTTCGCGTCCACACCGTGTCGTGCAACGCTTCCACTTGCGATTAAGCAAATGGGAATGGAAATTCCCGCCCTGTCTTTGATGAGAAATGTCAAATGTTCTAGGTTTTCAAGTTTTGTAAATTCTGAAACTGCACGCTTCGCAGACTATACAAAGAGGGTGGCTAAAATTTTTAGAGCGTTTCAACAAATAGTGTAGCCATTCTTGGAGGGGCAGTGTAAGGTTTGGACATGCGAACGTTATCTCTGGATTTGCGCGAACGAATCCTGGCTGCCTATGACAGCGATGAGGGCACCCGCCCCGAGATCGCCCACCGTTTCCGCGTCTCCTTGGGCATGGTCAAGAAACTCCTGCAGCAACGCCGGCGCACCGGCGACATCGCCCCGCGCTACCGGTTCTGCGGACGCAAGCCGATGATTGTTGGCACCCACCGCAGTCAGCTGCGCTCGTTGCTGGCCAGAAAGAACGACCTCACCCTGAAAGAATTGCGGGAGGCGACGGGTCTGAAGTGCTCCTTGCAGGCCATCAATGTGGTGTTGGGGAAGCTGGGATTGACATATAAAAAAAGACACTCCGCGCCAGTG